>Ga0268246_10000005_pt1 | contig 312661 bp, 260 predicted proteins | sample AgamicOrSfe_FD_200242 | JGI IMG/M metagenome (GOLD analysis project Ga0268246, IMG submission 200242) | Agave microbial communities from Guanajuato, Mexico - Or.Sf.e (v2) (version 2) | ecosystem: Host-associated > Plants > Phyllosphere > Phylloplane/Leaf | place: Guanajuato, Mexico... | reverse complement strand
GCCAAGAACGGTCTCGCCGGTCGTAGGATGGATCGGACATATGACCACCGACTGAACCGCATCACCGAATCCGCGCTCTCCCAGTCCTTCGAGTAGTGTCGCTGGCAAGTCCTTGGTACCGACGTCGAGGACTACAGGTTTGTCCGTCTTAAGGACTTCCCTGAAAACAGGTCCAAATCCTTCGGTACCTGACTTGAGGTCGAATGTTTCCGGTGCTGCTGCATGATTGATGGGAACTCCCAACGTACCCTCGAGGTTACAGATCATGCTTGCGCTGTAGCTTGTGGACAGCATTGAGGAAGCGTCGGAGTCGGCGTCGTCCGTTACTGAATAGAGCAGCACAAATGGTGTGTCATATTCATTCAGTTCAAAAGCAGCCAGTACTTGGTCCCAGAAAGATCGCACATCCCTTGCAGAGGCTGTTCGTTCGCCAATCTCTCGAAGTGTCAACATGCGTCGTTCGGCAATTTTCCTTCGCGTCTTTTCAAAAGCTGGATTGTACAGGCCCATGACGCTGCCATCGCTGCCGACCATTGGGATAATAGACCAGGAAAAGTATGTCTCTTCAAGATAGCCGCTTCGCTTGATGAATAAGCAATCATCATCTTTCATAGTTGCCTCTCCTGTCAGCTTTGCGTTTTCAAAGACGTCCTTGACTTCGTGCCATATCTCGGCCCACGCTTCACTATAGCTTTGGCCCATTAACTGTGGATGCTTCTGCCCAGCCAGAAGGATATAAGCCTCGTTGTAGATTGCAATCAGATCGTCTCCCCAGTACATAGCAGCAGGATGGGGACTGGCCATGATCAAGTTACACATCTGCCGCAGATCGGCGGGCCAGAGCTCGATCGGTCCTAGTGCGGTAGATGCCCAGTCAATAGATCGGGCGAATTGAATGTGTCGCGGCATGTTGTCACTGACTGGTATACGAGTCCAGTCAAAAGATGGCTCTTCCTCGACTACTGGTAGATCGTCGAGTACAAGCATGTCCGAGTTCTGTCTTATCAAGCCTGTTGACGCACTTCCGTCGGAGCTGGAGTAATGCGGCGTGATTCTGGTTGACAGGGGCGTCTCGGTCAAAGGCACGATCTCACTAGAGCCATTGCGAGACTGCGAGGGCCGAGCAACCGCTGGTGTGGCACTGCCGAAATAATCTGCTGGTTCTTGCGGTTCTTGCGTGGCTTGCGGTATTTGCTCCGACTGTTTCGACTGTGTGTTTGAGGGATGTCTCACAGCTTTCAGTCCCGGAGATGTAGAGCCAGGCGCAAAAGCGCCGCTGACCAGCCGTAACCTCTTTCGAAGTGTGGAGCATGACCAGGACAGGCCAGCGAAGTTGAAAGATGGTAGGCAGACATTAAGACTTTCGCCGTTGACGGCTGCGCTCAGTAACCAAGCTTTGAACTGAACGAAGGACTGAGAAGCAGAGTTGTCGCCAGCGGGTTCTTCTTCCTGACCAGTCGCAAGTTCCATAAGCCTGCCATAGGACCGAAGCGAGGAGTTGACAAAGAGCGGCCGCAGATGGCCAACACCGTAGTTGCTGCTGTCACCCAGATCCACAATCATGGTAGGCCGTTCATCTTGCTCCAATAATTCCACTACTCCTATTGAACTAATCAGGCTCAAGGACGGAGCGCTGTTTCTGTGGTTCATCGAATCCGGAGAAGTCGAACGGACAGTGCTGGATCTCTCTAAAGAAGCGCGCATGGCCATTGCGGTAGGTACGGCTGGTGTTGAGACTGTGCCTCGAGCCAGACTCACGGTCTTGACATGACCCTCTTCTGTCTTTGCTTTACTTAACATCCTGGCTGCTGCTTCTGAACTAGAGAAACGAGGTGGAAGCGAGGGTCTACCGATGGCGCTGTGGCTGAAGAAGAGAGGAGATGGAGGTTGAAGTTTATTGATCGAAGGACCAGGGAAATTGAAGTGACCAAGGTCGTGCTTGTGACGGGGATACAATTTAGCCCGCTTGGAATCCGGCTCAGATGTTGGCCCCTGTGAGGAACCCGAGTCAAGTTGTCGTTTCCTGTCGCTCGTGGGTGTCTATAAAGTATATCAGTAAAGACTCGTAGTCCTTTGGTCTACCCAAAGTGTGTCCCGATGATGTAGCCTCGACTGCACCATGACAGATTCCGAATACGTACAACAGGTTCTTGCTTGCTCTTGTGGATATGAATGGAATTTGGCTGTTTTTCTTCCGGATTGGAGATAGATCGGCCCCTTGTATCTTGCGGACGGGATTTCGGAGCAGCCACCTGGGCTACCTGGCCATCAGATACGCGAACGAGCTTGGGATCAGGGAGTTTCAACGTTGGAGGCGGTGGGCGGAAATGCGGCGGAAAGCTGGGCGAGCGCGAAGGGTCGGATTGCGGCAACGTCGTGTCGGTGGTATGTGTCCGTGGCTGCGGATTCGCGAGTGTGTCGGGCGGAGGTGACGACTGATTGGGATGGTGTGGTTTACTCGTACTGTCGAAGCCGCCGGAGTGTGTGAAGATTGATCCCTGATAATTCATGTGGTCCCAGCTATGGGTATGGACGAGTGGCCGAAGAATGACATCGAGACACTTGCATCATGCGGTGAGGTAGTCAGAGGACGCTGTTGATGTCGAGGCGTTGCAGTGTCGACAGGCTGACCTGTATTGATGCCAGGCGCACCGTAGTCGACAGTTTGTAGAGAATTGATGTGCTTCGTGGTGGTGATGATTCTGAGGTCGTGCTGTACTGCTAGTAACGTTAAGTGCCTAAACGCGACGTTAAAGGCCGGCAAGTCCCGCCAAACAGGCTTGAATTCCGGAGTTGGAAGGAGCGATTACGAAACACGTCAATATGAGAAACGACCCTGCGACTTTAAATTCTGAGTGCTGTGAGCGCGGCTTCATCCAACTTTGCATGCTCTTCTTGCCACTGACGAGGCAGTAGAACTCGATAATACGGCTAATTCGGAGTGCTCAGTATGAAAGTACCTCGCTTAATGCATGAAGCAATAATCAGTGCCTACCGTCCTGCATACAGTGCAAGGCTCCGGGTCCGGCTCCGCGGTTCTGCGGTTCTGAAAGCGGAGGGACCGACCACGTCTTCCGTCGCGTGCATGCGCTGTTGCAGGCGACGCCAACTTCGGCGTAGTGTCTATCACGAATTATGTACTTTCCAGCACAGGCTGAAGATACTGTAGCAATCGGGGTAAAGAAGGAAAGAACACTCTGCGACAAGCTTCAGCTCGTCAAAAGATTCCTTCTAGTCAGCGCCACGGACGCCTTTCACGGATGCCTTTCACGTCACGTCACGTCCACAGGAGAGCAGCGCAAACTGCTTGAACCTACTGACGACCGGATCAAAGGATCAACCACATGAACACGACAGGTCTGATCAGTGACTTGCTGCTAATTCTGAGCGTTGCAACAATTGCTATACTCATAGAAGTCCCAGAAGCAGCTACTGCAATGCCAAGCAGCACTGCTAGATGCAGTCAAGGCAAGAAAAGCTCGAGTTCATTGCATTCATGGTAAGGTACACTTGCCTTCTCGGCAGGCCAGTCAAGGCTCTCTGTGTTGAGGCTGTGTAAAGACCGAGGTCTTCTAAATGACTCCTGAACGTTCTCATAGCCAGCTGACGTGATTATTCGGATCCGGGTATCGTTCAATATCATTTTGTTCGTGTTTATAAATGTGAATTAAGGCTCAGGCATAAGGGCAGTTGAGGTTCGAATGGTGCCTGGCGCGTCAATGTCTTGGCGCCCCGGATGTCTCATCTCGCCGGCCGTCAAATCGATCGCGACTTGCACCTTACAGTACCTGCAAAAACCACTCATACACAAGTCGATTATTCGAGACATTGCCATGGTATACGATTGGGACGACAAGCGTGAAGCTTGTTTCCGCATGTACGTGCAAGAGAAGAAAACGTTGGAAGAAATCAAGGAGTACTTCAGACAGGAGCTGGGATTTGCCCCGAGGTAAGTCTTTTTCGACCTCCGTCCTCAACTACAGTGTCCGACAACTACAAGTCCGCAATATCATACTGACCCGATGTAGTCGACGGGCTTTTCAGGTTCAATTCAAGGTAAGCACCAGCCGTCGTTGATGCCTATCCTTGCCGATATCATCGTCGCCCAGGCGGACTGACTCATGATGTAGCGCTGGGAGTTTCCGCCAAAGCAGAATCGCACTCATAAAAATGAAGCTCTCATCGAACGTGTACGGCAGCTATGGGAGGGAAATATCATGCAGAAAGACATGGTTCCCATCCTCACCGCCGAAGGATACACCGTCACTGGCCGTGAATTGATGCGCATTCGAGCTAAGCATAAATGGTTCTTGAGACGACCAAACGGTACTACCATGACCTTGCCGGAGGAGCAAGCAGAGCAAGGTGGACAAGACGAACAAATCGACCAGAATGAGCTATCTGAAATTGCACAAGCGAACCAAATAGCAGACGATCACATGCAAATGGCCAACCAACAGATGCAAGAACAGCAGATGGATGCTTTCACGCCACAATCTCAAGAGATTTCCGAAGAGAATGGTAACTCAGCTCAATGTTGTGATGGGGACCATGGCTGACACGATCGACAGATGGGATGCTAGACCGTCGCGAAAGATATAGGCGTCGAAAGATGATGGATAGTGATCCGAAGTGGCAAGCTCGCAAGCGCAGAAGACCTCAGAGCGATCGAGATGGAGCGCAAGCTGACATTCGAGGTCCTCCACGTTATCCATCCGAGACGACGCTAGGTGAAGTTCGCAACTTGTTGCAGCTCGACAAGCAGATGTATTGGGATATGCGCAGCCAATTTGAGGACATCTGTCGGCAGAGAGGCATCCTCAGAAAGACCACGTGCGGACCGGAGGCATGGCAAGCTGCCAAAGACTTTCTGATTCAAACCAATCCACACCTAAACCAAGTCTTTTCCACACCAGATCAGAGTCTGTTGCAACGTATGCGGCTTTCTCTAGACGTCGCTTGCATGGATGTCACGAAACATATCCGCAATGCTGGCAAGTCTTTCACACTGGCAGACGCAAAGAACATTTTGGGGATCAACCCTGATCAAGCCAGAGAACTACGAGACAGTTTGATGGCAATTCTTGCCGCGAATGGCTTTGTCAACACATTTGAATCAGACAATTTGGGCGAGCTCAAGGAACAATGGCTGGATCAGACAGGACTTCGGGGCCAGATTCCAACCGAAGAAGGACCTGATAAGGAGAGAGTCGTCAAGGCGATCAACCTGCTGTGTAGGGAGATCATGAAACGCTGGAGAGAAGAGCAAGCAAAACAAGATCCCACCAAAGCAAGAAAACCGAAAACAAAGAGTGATGGACCGGCAATACCACGAAATCGAAAGTCGACAACGACCGCGCCTCAGGCTACCATGGCCGCAGCGAAAGCAGAGTCCGAACGAGATGATCCACAGATTGATCCCTCCCTGCTTCTGGCCGCCAGCAACCACTCTTTGTTGGATGAACCTCTGATACTACCAGCTCCATACCCATTACCCGATGCCTCGGACAATCCCATACCGGCTTACTTCCGCCTCCACCCCATGTCGACCGCACAAGGAGCACCATCGCTTTGGCTCGGAGCACTTGCGCACCCGAATGTCCAGAGTCTACAGGCAGCTGCTCTCTCCTGTAGAATAGGGGGCCATCCCAGCCAAATTGGCAGAATCGAGGGCATGGTAGGCAGCCCGGCAGCGCCGGAGATGATGATTCAGATCGACCACGATGATGAGCTACAGGCTTATCTCAGTCACGTAGGAGCAGGCAAGGCAACCTTTGTTGTGCTGATGCATTAGGTGGGGCTCAACGGCATCATAAAATTGTACTTGTACTACAATGGTCCCATTGACAGAAGCTTCAGTGGCAAGGTGTGCAGCAGGGGACGAAATTATGTGTTTCGATGTATACCTATCGAAGGACAAGTCTTTTTATTGCCCATGCGTCCGCAAAACTCAGCAAAACTCGACCCCTGTACGACTTGCTCGTCTCAGTATACAGCGAATAAGTTACGAAAGAACCACGAATCGACAACTGACACCTTCCGACCCCAGATTCAGGGACCGAAAAAGCGGGACGAACCCTGCATCAAAGCTTATTCTTCCCTTGGAAGCGTCAGTCTTGTGCCTTTTGCGGTTAGATTTCCCGATCTTTGTTGTCATTATGGCAGCAGCAACCTTCGAACCTGACGCTCACCATCACCGTTACGGCGCGTGCACGACAATGTCTGATTCCGTGACAACGTGGTGCTGCTCAACTCAGCGATGGTTTGGCATATATTGCCTCTTATGCAGGACGGTTGCAGACCCACGTACGCATGATGCAATCGAGTGAGACCTTGAGCAAGTATTGATACCAGGTGATCTACTTATAACCTCGTCTGTTGCCTGGTTGCATTACTCTTTCTTCCCGTCTTTCAATCTTCCATTACATCCTCAGCATATCAGCGCTCAAGACTGGAGGCACTACCAAAGACACCAGCATACCCACAGACCTGCGCGATGCTACTCAAAGCTTTCGCCCTACTGGCCTTTGCCAGCTCAATCCTAACACAGGCACTGGCGATCGATGACGACGAAGACATCATGCGACAGGAGCTTCACGACAGAATTAACCAGGCGGCTTCGGCTCAGACCATGACAGGCCAGAACACCACACAGTCCTTCCTGATCAAGACACGCCTCTTGCCAAACCAGTCCACAACAACAAACTTGTCCCGCTTCGACAACCTCTACCTGTCATCCGTACGTACCGGTGCCGGCACCGGGGACGCAGTCTTCACGTCTAACGTCACGGAGGGTCTGCAGGCCTTCTTCAACGCCACAACAACTAAATATCCGGACTACCTCGCGCCCCTGAATTTCGTGGGCGTTTCGTACCCGTACGCATTCAAGCCGACGAGCTCGGCCTACTCGGACTGGAGCTTTGTGCAGATCAACGCTGGTAACGATGGCGCTGCCGTGTTGAAGGAGACTCTTGACTATCAATACGCTGGCCCTCTGCCATGGATGGTCTGTGATTGGTGGCATGGGAAGCCGCAGTTGTTTATCAAAAAAACCATCCTCCACCCTGTGACTCCGCCTATGGGGTGTGCGGATATCGAGTTGAAGAAAATTTGGTTGTAGACGGTGGCTGGAATGGTCTTTTGGGTGAGGGGCTATGACTGAAGGTGTAGGGAGGTCGAGGTGAGACTGATGACTTAGTCAAGAAGAGCAGATATTTATCGGAATGGAGACAAGAAAATCTTAATAGAACCCATATGATGATTGTGATATATGCTTCCTGTCTGCGATATGCCTCCGAATATGTGATTGACCTTTATGCACCCTCAACTCCATGCTGAAGGACGGTACTTTTTCTAAACCTCTTCTCGCCAATAGAACCAAACGCCATGCTAATATGCCACCAGAGCAGCGAAGACTTCCTCATACCGAATCCATTCCGACTCAGAGCGTAGACGACATCCTCGGCGTCTGCGGACCGCTGACCGAGACCATACTCGCCGCGTTGAGCACGCTGGCCAAGTGAACAGGGGCCTCACCAGCGGGCGAAAAGCCCATAAGGAAGCGACTGAGGTTGCCGTTCTCGATCTGCTCTTTCAGAAACGCCTCGAACTCGGGGTCCATCTCGACGTTCTCGCCCCGTTCCCTTCGCAGCACAGCATCCAGCAATCGCCGGTTGAGATCCAGGCCGATACTCTCGATCTGCTCGCCCACGCTGCCGCTGTCGTCGTCCAGCACCTCGTCCTCGTTATCCTCGCGCTCGTCTTCGTCCTCCTCTTCCTCGCCGGACGCACTCTCCTCCCCCTCGTCCTCCTCGTCATACCCCACCGGCCCGTCCGCGACACCGACCGCCGCGACCTCTCGTTCCTGAATCTCGACCCGTGGAGGCTCCACCGCCGTCCTCGCACCCATCTGCGTCGTCGCCGCCGCCCTGATCTTCCCCTTCGCCCTGCGCACCATTTTCTTCACCGGCAGCGTGCGCGGCACGACCCTCGGATCCATCCACTCAGCAATCCCATCGCCCGTGGTATCCCTGACCGTGACCCCCTCGTCTTTCTCAAACCTTTCTCTTGCCCACAACGTGCCCTCCCAGCGCACCATGTCCAGCACCTCGCCGTCCGAGAGGCGCAGGTCGCGGATCGCGCGGAACAGCCGCGCGTGGTGCGGGAACGTCGACAGTCGCTTGATGTGTGGTTCGTAGGTGTAGTTCAGCCCCGGGTAGCGCGCTTCGATCGTGTCTAGACTGCCGTAGAATCGCGCTGTTTCGACCCGGATCTCGGGGATCAGGTACCGTGCTAGGTAGGCGCTGAAGTTGGGCGGATCGCGCGCCGTGTCCGGGCGTGGGAATAGGTGGGCGTAGAGTTGCTGGGAGGGTGAGGTTTGTCGGCGCATGGTGGATGTGTGGTGGTGTGTGTGTGCGGTCTTAGAGGAGACGTGCGAAGAGGTCGGTTTGGTAGGTGTATAAGCGGTATATGAGGGTGGAAATAGTCGTGGTATCGTCGTTTGCAGATTCTGCGATGGTGGTCGGACCAGAAGTCAGGCGAAAGATTGATTCAGATATGGGCGCACATGAACGAGAAACAAAAGGACAACGTGCCAACGCACAAGCGGATATTCGTGGATGGTGTGAAAGCGAGGATACCTCAGGCAAACACAAGAAACAGCAAGGCGACGAAGAAACACGGCGGTTAATAATGGAAAGTGTTTGCGCGGCTTACGGGATGCCATACGCTACTTGTGGTTTGGGGTACAGTAGGTTAGCCTGCCGACGATTTTTTCTTCACGGAGACCCTGGGCCTGGGGCCTCGGGGAAATATTGCAGATCTACAAACAGAGATCTCCGGCCGGAAGAATTCGAATCTGTCAATTGCTTCTATAGTGGATCGATCCTGCTGATTGATTCATATTCCTTCGCCTCTATAATGTACTACTTCGTGGATTTTCGTACTCCCCGTCACCACCACACCTGCTGGCACCACACCTGCCGCTAAGACGAATCCACACATGTTCGGAACTGATGTCCTGGTCGTGTTGCATGTTCTAACAGCCGGAGTTTTCTCGGAATGTCGGAATAGGTTTGATAGGGTCTAAGAAATTCCTCCGCGTGCAGTCAACCAGATAGATGGGTCGGGTGCGATACGTACCGAGTCGCGAATGATAACTCTCCTGGGTCAGTGCATGACGTCCTTTCCTGACACTCCCGATTTGAGCATCCGTGGTAGGTCGTGCTGTGGGACTTCTTGGTCGTGTAGCGGTAGAGCATGATCACGAACTGTTGCAGTCTCGATAAATGAGGCCGATCATGATAGTGATCTAGAGACCAGCATCTTGTGTGGCTAGAAGCAAACGCACGACGCCGACCTCAAGCGACCAGGGTCATGCAGTTTTTCATGCGCAACACCGAGACTTTCCTTCTGCTCAGGGCCGATTGAGTGGCAGTCTCAAGCTGTTCGGCGTATGGCGGTGATGATGTCGAATGTCGCAACATCGTAGTCCTTCAGCCCTTAGATTTCTTAGCAGCCTTCTCATTCTTCCTGACGCGGTTCATGAAGTAAATCTCCAACTTCTGGCCTTTCTGGTCCGCTCTGAGCTGATACTGTCTCCTCTTCTCCGCATCCAGCGACCTCAGCTGCTCGAGCATACTTTTCTGCGCCTTGCTGTTCCTCACAGGCAGCGCAACGTACGTCTCAAGATCCAGCCCCAGTTTCTTCGCCCTGCGCGCTGCTTTGTCGTCTGATTTCACGCCCTTGACCCTTTGGACTTTCTTTTCGCCATTGGTCGTCATTTTCTCTGCACCATCAGCGCCCTTGACAGGGACGCCGATCGTCCCCGGTACTCCCTCACCCTTGATGAAGCGCCCGTAGAGTCCACCGCGCTTGATGCCGTGCTCTTTCACTGTCGAAAGTATGCCTTTTCCTCCTGTGCCGAAATCTTTCAAACTTGCGTCAAAAGCACGCATCCACCACTGGTCGCTAGTTGCGTCGTTCTTCTTGATGCCGAGGCCGAGGACGTCGATCTTTTTGCTGATAAGAAGTGGTCGCTTAATGGCGTGGGTCTTGGTGGGATGTAGAGAGTGGCCGGTTCCTTGCCAGCCATGCTTACGGAGGTAGGCTTCGGTGTCCATTACTATTACACTTGCCTTGGGCGCGACAGTATGGGCAGAGGTGCCTGGAGGGTGAACTTTTGAGACGAATAATCGCTGCGCGGAATCTTTTTGGTGGAGCACGGATAGACCGTTCGCCAAGACCATTATCTCCGAAGGGATAAAATGCTCGCTCGAATGCACAGAGAATACACATTGTGAACAATAAGGTTGCTTTGGTATATGCAAGTCGGTAACTACAGTCTAGTTGTACATCAGAGAGTACTACTCTCAAGCTGTGGTCTCGACATCATCATCGTCGTAACCCGCACCACTCGCACTCGTCAAGCTCGCTTCGTCAATACTTGGAGTCTTGTCACCACCAGACTTCTCCTTCTCTTTGCCCTTGCCGACCTTGAACATAGCGCTCCAGCTTCTGACAGCCTTTCCAGGTCTAGGCTCGTCTCTATCGGCCTCGGAGAGCTTGGAGATGCTGTCTATGCTCTGTGACATGAGTCCATCCTCGTCTTCGCGGAGATCCTCGCCGACCGTTTCCTTTGCCTTGTCCGCATTGCGAGCTTTCTTATCACTGCGTTGGAAGGAAGGTAGACCGAACTTACCGCTCGATGATTTCCGGCTGAGTTTGGACATGAAAGATTCCTTGCCGATAGAGCCGTGGGGAGTGAGCTCAGTATTGTAAGAAGGAGTGTGCTCAAGACTGTTATAGGACATGTTGTCGGTAGCACCGGACTCCGCAGTCATGATCGAGTGTGTATCTCGAGACATACGACTCTGCGGTGGGGAGGCATCTTCGACGTGAGGCAATACCGGAGATTCTTCGGTGTCGTTTTTGCTCTTATCCTTGTCCTTCTTCGACTTTGCAGATCGTTCACCTCTTTCTCTCTTCTCATTGAACGAGAACAGCGATTGGAAATCTGCTGCAGCCGGGTTCAGTTGCAGAGGTGTACTGGGACGATGAATAGGTTGCGAAGGTCTCGTACCTATTGGTGCTTGAATCGGCCGCAAAGGTGGTGAATCTCCATCAGTTTCTGCTTCCATGATATCATAAGGCAAACCGGTAGACTCTCCAATTTGAATGGATGGCCGACGTGAAGGATGCCTTGAGCCGCCCCATATTCGGCTTGAGGAAATTGGAGCTGGTTGAGGCTGGCCCCAGTCTGAACTCAGCGGACTGCTTCGAGCGGGGAAAGTTTCATTCGACAGAAATATGCCCCAGCCAGAACTATCTTGAGATGGACGCGGAAGCTCAGTGGAATGAGTCGACACCGGTCTTGGAGACGCAGGTCGATTTTCCCCACCCAGGAGATTGGGCCAACCGTCTCTACCTCCAAAGACTTGAAAAGGTCGCCTGCTTCGTGCAGCCGCCGCCTTTTGGTTTCCAGAAGCGTCAACTCCAGTCGCTTTGCTTGTTGTCGCACTTCGGCCCAATACACTGCCGAAGAAGTTGCCCGAATGACTACTGTTACGGCGACGACCTGACGAAAGCTCGTCCTCATCGCTAAGACCGTCTCGAGGTACAGACTGGCTTTGCGTCTTGGACAAAGAGCCCAATGCTGGACCTTCGTCTTCTGCGACTTTACCGCGCTGTCGGTTGAATTTGTCCAGACCTAGTATCTGCGCGAACCGACTCCCGCTCTGTTGTGCCGCACCACTACTAGCAGCTCTGAATGATCTCGTTGATCTGATCGAGCGCCTATCAGGGTCCACCTGGTCAGGAGATTGAAATGCAAGATTACTTGCACTTGCGCCTGGACTTGCGAAAACACTTGGTGTTCCGCTGCCATTTGAGGCAGGGCTGGCGGGTCCGGGAACAGGAGCAGGACCGAAACCTGAAAAGTCTGACAAGCCCGGTATTTGCATGGCACCAAGTCCCGGAAGGACGCCGCTGGAACCTGGGAACACTCCCAACCCTGACAGAACACCACCAGTAGATGAGCCTTGTCTATGATCAGTGCCGTGCTCACTGGAGGACGGATTTCTTCGGATCGGCATCTCCTCGTCCGCCGTACTTAGTAGGTCGGCAGGGAGAAGGGCCGCTCCCACACCAGGGCTCATCGGGGCGCCTCCGGTCAGTTTCTCCACATCTGCTGACGAAAACGACGTCATGCCACCAGGCCTGTCCAGAGTCATGCCGTTGTTGATGTTGAAAAAAGGAGATGCCGACGTAGTGAAGCCCTCTGGCAAAGTTGACATGCCGTTACCAAACGATGGACCGCTCGTAGCTGGAAAGCCGGACACGGTCGAGGCATTGGTCGTGTTTGTACCACTTGGTGTTCTGCGTTGGCGCAGACTGCTCGAACGGGAGATTGGCTGATTCATGGTCGGCACAGGAGGTGGTGCCATATAAGCCAGCTGTCTCTGACTTGACTGTAGTTGCGCATAGGCGTCGTTGCAAAGTCTCCTAGCGCTTTCCATCTCCGAATAAGCGAGTTTGTACTGGTCGTCTAGCCGGGCCATATGCTCGTCCCACATGCGTTCTTCTTCGGCGTCTTGTGCGGCGAGATGATTGTGCTGCTCGCTCGATTCTGCATTGACAGGAGAATCGCTTTTTTCACGTTCCAGTTTCTTGATCTGGCTGCTTCGATCTTTTATATCTTGGTCGATGGACTTTAGCTTCTCAATCTCTTGGTCGTGCTTCTCCTGTAGTGCCTGCTTCTCCTTTTCGATTGTATCCAGGTATTGTTGCTTGTCGATCTGGATTTGGCCCATGCTCTGTCGAATCTCCTCGGCCTCTTTCGCCCATCGCGCTGTATCATCCTTGACCTTTTGCATGTCACCGCGTCTCTGCTGCAGAGCGCGATCCTGTTGGGTTCGCTTGTTCTGAGCAGCGGTGTTTTCACGCTCGAGGATGTTTACCTGCTTCTTGAGTTCTCTGCTAGCGTTATCTCTTTCCTTCAGGCTTGCTCTTAACTCGTCTCTTTCTTGCAATAGATCAGCTTTCGTTGCAGCAGCTTCTTGCTCCTCCTCCTCAATCTGCCTCTCGGCCTCGGCCGTCTCCCGATTGATGTCATCCAACTTTTGTGTCAGCTGCTGCTGAGTCTCCTCTGATCCCGCAAAGTCCTCTGCCATTGATTGTTGGCTTTCCGGAGTATTAAAGATGGCGGGCGAAACCCTTCTCCCCATGGGAATTCTTTTTACAGGAATCGGTCCGTTACTGACTTCGCGTGTCATAGGGGGAGCCAGTACTGATGTAGAAAGGGTCTCTGGAAGTGTTCTGAAAGTCCTGAGCAGAGGCGGACCGGCCTTGGTAGCTGGGTCATCTGGTGTCTCGGTGGTCGGGCTTGAAGGTGATGGTTGGTGGAGGTCTCCAGAAGATGCAGCCTTGGTTCGCACCCTGATGGGTTCGCTTGTCGCTCGGAAGTCCAAGGTGTTGACGGTAGCAACGCGAAAGACATAGTTGTGGTCTGGGTGTAAATTGTGGACGATGATAAAGTTGTCAGATTGCGGAACCTCTCCAACAATAGTTCCGTTGACCTGGACCTCGTATTTGTGCGTCGACTTACGATCGTCTGCGGGCTTCCAGTGCAGAGTCACTTCATCTGCCCTAATGCCTGCGAGGTCTAGGTGAGGACCCAAAGGAATCTCAAACCCAAGCAAGTTGACCAGCTCATCCAGAGGCTTTGTAACGACCTGATAGGCGCGGTATATGAGCCAAACAATAGCGGCGACGACACATCCCGTGCTAAAGAATGAGGTCAGAAAGAGTGACGCGCTGTCGAAAAATTGGGCGGAATTCATGATTGCATTGAAAGAATGTCGCGTGCCAAGGTCTATACGATTGACAGACCAGGGTTGCGGTTGTTGTACAGATGAGAGTGAATCATGCGACTGATTCTCCATGGCCCATGGAATGAAGATGTGGGTTTGACGAGGGAAGGAGGTCCTTCCTCATGTCTGGTCGCAAAGAAGGAAATGCTAAAGTTGGTCGCTGTATGGAGAAGGAGTCACTTTAGCGCCTAAACCTCGGATGATCATTCAAGGTTCTTTGACGTCTCGCCGAAGCTCCGGCCTAAGTACAAGGCTTGCATGTGATGTCTTTGGCGATATCTTTAGGTCCTTCACTTTCTACAGTAGTATATCGCACAGATGTCAGGAGGTGTTAGTTTGACGCTTCATCCTTCCTGAGTCGATCGCAATGGGATGATAAGCTGCAGAAAAAAGATCGTGATATGCAAGTCGTTCTTGATAGATTTTCTTATTAGTCTGCGCAGTAGGTCTGATGCATCACCTCACCACGTCGCACACGTACGCAGTTGGACATTTCATCATGTTTAATTTTCATCACTACATCTATTCTCGTCGCTACGAGCGCATCGCTGCGCGTGGTATCCTCTGATAGTCAATTTGTGCTCCTCATCTCGTTCTTTCCACCTCTCATCTCCTTCTCGCCCGTCGCACATCATGCGCCTGATATCGCATGGATCCGAAAAAGTGCATCGTCGCTGAATGGTTGGACGGTCGCTGGTATTTTTTGTAAAGCCCGCCCAGATTATGTCGGGTACAATCTTTTTGGTGCTGCAATAGAATGATTTGCCATAAGATCAAAGCGACACCGCTAGGCCAAAACTCCGAGCCCATATGCAGTAGAAAGTGTTTGCTTGTTTTTGTTATTACAGAAAGCTGAGTACCACGTGGGCCCAATCAAGGGAACCTGGTATCAGTTGTGAAAATGAGAAGGAGAGACCATGGAAGCTGTGTTGGACTAGACTCCAGCAACAAAGTTTGTTCCGCTTACCCTGAGATAGTTTCGAGTCATGCTCAGAGAACGGCAGAGAACGTCTCAATGCTTTTATTGACGTGGAGAACTGAAACCATTGTTAGCTGATGCAAGAAAATCTGCAATCGAAATGCCTTACGTTGGGGAGTAGGCCGGGCTAGCTGGCGAATACTTCGGAGAAGTAGGACCCGGAGAGTTTGGAGTAAATTGAGGAGAGGTAGGAGAGTAAGCCGTCCTGCCGCCCTGAGCTGGACTTGTGGGGCTGTAAACGGGCGAGGTTGGGCTATACGAAGGTGAGGTTGGAGAAGCTCCTGAGGCAGCCCTTGGATTGAACTGTGGGCTGGTCGGACTGTACGTTGGCGAAGTTGGAGAGTACGCCGGAGACGTAGGGCTGTAGTGGGGAGAGGTTGGAGAGTAGCTTGGAGAAGTTGCTCCAGCTCTGTGGACCGGGGACGTCGGACTGTAGTTCGGTGACGTAGGCGAGTAGCTTGGGGACGTCGGAGAATAGCTGGGTGACGTTGGCGAGTAACTTGGAGATGTTGGTGAATACGACGGCGACGTTGGGTTGTATGCAGGGCTCGATGGCGACCCGTAGCGTGGTGAAGTTGCCGAGTAGTTCATCGATGGAGAAGTTGGAGAGAAATTTGGTGAGGCAGGAGAGTAGCCGATACCTGGAGAGGCAGGGCTCATGCCGCCGCTGAAAGGACTCGTCGGGGCATAGCTTGGGCTCTGACCACCGCTGTACGGACTGAGTCCACCAAGCCCGCCATAAGCTGTGAAACCACCAGTTTCGTCGCCACCTGCTTGAATGATAGGCGAGAAAGAAGCTCCATAATCGGGTCCTCCAGCGTACCCACCTTCAGCCACCGGCGATCCCATATCGTAAGGTGTCATGGAACCGCCCATAGGAGTAGCAGCTCCAGTCGCCGCACCAGCTCCCATACCACCGTGACGAGAGACAACAGTGCTCAACATCTGCTGATCAAGGAGGATGTCGAACTCACCAGTACCGGAAGGCGCCATTTGACCCAAGATGATGTTCTCAGACACACCACGACAATCATCGAGCTCACCAGATGCTGCTGCGTCGAAGAGAATTTCGACAGTCTCTTCAAAAGAACATCTCATTAGAGCTCCAGTGTCAGCTCTGTTGATACCGTGGCGAGTGACGGCCATCAGAACACCACGTGCAGTCATGATATCAACCAAAAGAGCAAGATGACGATGGTTGACATAGGAACCGTCAAAGGACAAGACCTGCTTAAGTTCACGCATCAATGCCGTTCTGGTCGCCTCGATACCGAAGCAGTTGAAGATCTCAATAAAATGGTTGGATGTGGTCCTGGTTGTGTCGACACCCTCGACTGTGAGAGCTTCCTTCAAGGAGGTACCGCTGGTATCCAGGAACCACTCGGTACAAAGCGGATCGCTGGCTCTCATGCTCAAAGACCCATCCTCGGCAACGCGCAGGTGTGCTTTGGAGTTAACAAAGGCACGGCTGACGCCAGTAACACCACGCAAAATGGTGTTCTCGAGCAGATGCTCCTGCAGACGTTGTACTATCAGATCTGGCTCCTGTACGTCGTCAGAGTCTTTGTCGCCCTCCAAGACTGCAAGCGAAGGACGAATGCGAATGACAAGCTCATCAGCGTTGTCATCACTGAAGATGAAGGACATCTCGGACTTGAATTCGCGCTTGATAATAGCAGCAACGTCGGAGACCGTGAGACCCTTGTCTAGGAGCTGTCTACGACCAAGGACGATACGCAACAACCACTTGCTATAGTTCTCAGGTGCGTCGGCGTCCTCGTCGGGGATGATGAAATAAGACTCGACCATATCCTGATCGGCTTCGATGACGGTGGAACGAACGTCTGGATCATACCAGATTTGAGTTTCCTCTGTGACAGCTCGCAAGTTGGAGTACTCGATCTTGCTACGCAAGATTTGAGCTGCTTCTCTGTTGCCACGAACACTCTCCTCCATATAGACAGTCATGGATGGTGTCTTGATGTTTGTCGCGACGTTCAAAATTTCCTTCAGACGGGGTACACCAAGCGTAACGTTCTTGCTGGAAACACCAGTGAAATGGAAGGTGTTGAGTGTCATCTGGGTAGCAGGCTCACCAATAGATTGAGCAGCCAGCACACCCACCATCTCACCGGGGTTGGCCAAGGATCTTGCGAATCTGTTCTCAATGTCTCCAATGATGTTGTCGAACGCAAGCTTGTTGATAGAGTCGGTCACAAGACGCTTGAAGGCGAGCTTGGATCGGAGGAGTGCCTTGAAAAGGATGGTGGCGTTGTGTTGTGCCTCTTGTGAGAGAGCATCGTCACCGCGAACGACAACAAGGTTGTCGAGTAGTTCGCGAACCTTGGGAATAACATCCGCAGGGTGCAAATCACTCCTGTCTCCATCTCGGATACGAAACTTGGTCTTTGCGGTTTCGATCATCCGCTGGACATTGAGAGGCAGCTGGTGCATCTCGTCGTCGTCGTTGCGCTGGAGACGCAGCCATTCTCTGTCGGCCAGAATGGCTTCCCATTCCTCATCAAAGTAACGTTGAACATCAACATCACCGTTGATCTCGTTGGCCAATTCCAGCTTGTGAGGACCAAGGGAGAGCTTTGGATCCATGACATCCACGCGGAACCTCTGTTCGAGGACTGCGGTGGAGCAGGCGATGATGTCGAGCTTTTGGTTCTCAATGTGAACAGCATCGAGACCATCCTCACCGTAGATGAACTCGACAATATCACCAAGCGAGTTACGAACGGTACCGTCGTACTTGACCATGACTTCTTCTAAAGCCTTGACCAAACGACGTTGGATGTAACCAGTCTCAGCAGTCTTGACAGCTGTATCAATCAGACCCTCACGACCAGCCATGGCGTGGAAGAAGAACTCTGAAGGAGTCAAACCACGCAGATAGGAGTTCTCAACAAAACCACGGGACGCTGGAGAGTAGTCGTCCTTGGGGAAATGTGGCAAACTGCGGTACTTGAAACCGAAAGGTACACGCTTTCCCTCGACGGCCTGTTGACCGACAGTGGCTGTCATCTGGGAAATGTTGATGACTGAACCCTTGGATCCAGATCGTGCCATGGCAATGGCGTTATTGATGTCCTTCAGACTCTTCTCAGTGGCGGCACCAGCGTTGTCACGAGCGGTGTTGAGTGCCTTCATGACCAAACTCTCAAAGGTCTCACGGATATTCATACCGGGCAGAGCCTCAAGAGTGTTATCAGTAGCCTTTTGCGTAATCTCGGCGACAATGTCCTTTTGTTCTTGGACAGCGCCGTTGATCTTTGCGACGGTGTTAGCGTCAGGAACTGTGTCACCTATACCAATACTGAATCCGTTGTGAAGAAGCCAGTAATTGACCACTCGTTGGGCACCGTTGAAGAAGTTGACGGCGGCTTCCCACCCTCGCTCATTGTAGATGATGTGAATAATACCACCTCCACTGGCACCCACAATCTTCTTGTTGAAGAGACCGAACATCAGCTCTCCGTTGATAACGAAGACACCTGTGTCGTTGAGAGGGCTGAACTCCTTTTCGATGCGGGCAAGGTTCAACCCAGCAGGAAGCACCAGCGAGATGATCTGTTTACCGGTCCAACGTGGACGGGGCTTGACAATAGCTGGTGGTGGGACAATACCGTCCCAGTCAGGCACCCACAGAAGGACGTTCATGACTTGCTCATAGTCGAGGAAGACATCTCTTCTGCACATCTTGTAGACACCGCACAGAGTGTCCTGAACGATTCCCATGAGAGGACCGTTACGCTGTGGAGAGACAATGTTCAGTGGAACCATGCAGAGATTCATGACTTCGGCTCGAGTCTCATGACTTTGTGGGACGTGCAAGTTCATCTCGTCACCGTCGAAATCTGCATTATATGGCGACGTGACGGAGAGGTTGAGACGGAAGGTCGAGTAAGGCATAACCTTGACTCTGTGACCCATCATGGACTCCTTGTGAAGCGATGGTTGACGGTTGAAGATAATAACATCACCGTCGACAATGTGTCTTTCAACTTTGTAACCATACTGCAGCTGGATTTCTCCAGCGCGCTTGTGATGACGAAGGTCGATACGCTCACCAGTGTCGCGGATGACGTACTTAGCACCAGGGTGCTCGTTCGGACCGTTACGAACGAGTTGTTGCAACTTGTCGATATTAAAGGCATTGACAGTTTCTGGAAAGGTCAAGATTCTGGCGGTACTGCGTGGCACACCAACTTCGTCCAGCGACAAGTTGGGGTCACCAGTGATGACAGTACGTGCTGAAAAGTCCACACGCTTTCCCATCAGGTTACCACGCAGACGACCCTCCTTCGACTTCAATCTGGCACGGATAGACTTGATCGGTCTACCCGACTTTTGCAGAGCCTTTGGCTGTCCTGCGAGATCGTTGTCCATGTAGGTAGCGACGTGGAACTGAAGGAGCGTCTCGAACTCGGCGACGACGTGCGCAGGAGACCCTTGCTGTTCGCACTGACGAACGTTGCTGTTCGCTCGGATGATGTCGCTAAGCTTGTACGTTAAATCATCTTCGGATCGCATTCCCTGGTTGGTACCGTCTACAGAGACACTTGGGCGCACCGTTGGAGGCGGGACTGGCAGGACAGTCAAGACCATCCAGTCTGGACGAGCGTAGTCGGCATTGAGACCCATCTTGGCCATGTCTGGGGTTGTGATGTTGCGAAAGACGTTCAAAGCCATTTGGGGTGTGATCAGCCTCTTCTCCACCTTTTGCTCGGTATCTGCGTCCTTTGGCCAAGTCCATGTACCGGCAAGCTTCAGACCGTCTTTACGAATGGATGGCTGAAGGTTTCCACATCCACCGTGAGTCCGTCTTGGCTTCTTAAGTGCATCTTTCGGGTCCGCACCGAATGCACCACCATCGTCAGGAGTCTCATCAACGTCGCAGGTCAACTTAGCTTTGCAGAGTCTGTGGACAGCATCAAAGCGTCTCTTGGGATCTCTGAACTTCATAGCCTGAGCAAACGCTGGGACAGACTGAGATTGCAGGATTAGCACCGAACGTCCAACAGTCAAATCATGGCATCTGCACACTTACTTCATCAAGCAGGATCTTTCCACAGTTGTGACAAACTGTCTCGAGAATTTTCTTGATCTTGCCCAAAAAACCAACGTGGAAAACCGGAACTGCAAGCTCAATGTGACCAAAGTGCCCTGGACATTCGAGCATGTCTTCACCACAAGTACCACATGCTGTAGATCGGTCGATGGATCCCAACTTTGGATCGTTCAAACCCTTTTCACGAGGCTTCCTGTTCTGCTCATCCATAGTCTCCGGGTATTCGATGTGGCATACACTCATGTTTTTGATCTCTTCCGGCGAGAACATACCAAACTGAATCTCCTGAATGGTCTTCAGCGGCGCGCTGGAATACGGGAAAGAGTGAATGTTCGACATGTTGGCGGTGTTGTCGATGGAAATGCCAAAGGCTGGATGCGCAACTGCTTCCTATAAGTGACCTTGATAGGTCAAGTCCTGCCCCGGCCGCTCTCTCCGAAACAATCTCCTTTCACCCTTCTATCCTCAGTATCCCCGTAGTCTTCGTATCTTCACCAGTGAGAGTTGTCCGTGAATTTTGTGACGCGGTTTTGATGGTGAGTCACGCGCAAGCTGTCGCAAAAGCGTGTGAAGGGGCGACTCGATGTGAGCGCGGTCGACGGCGCCTAGAGCGCGCGGTGAATCGTAAAGGAGAGGCTGCGACCTAGAAAAGTCAATGAGAACTGCGATACGGCCTGGCGCATCGACTTTGGCGAGATGAAGAATACTCGTGGAAAGTATTGAGAGTGAGGTATTAATCACGTCGTTGGACGTTCCTGGTATTCCTTTGTCGGGGCTTGCCTGTTCACGGCTTGGCACAGCTTACATAAGTGAGCTCCCCAGGTTTTTAAGGTTGGCAGCTAACTCGCTTAGCGCGAGCCGTATTGAGCCGCAACTTTGACATAACCTTTGAATATTCGTGCTCCCTTTGCTTCTACTCTTACTTTATGCGCTTGAAGTGGTCAACACTCAAGCTGCTGACCATGACTGAGAGTGTAAATACTCTTGACGCTGCGATCTGCAGTTTGACAAATACCGAACTAGGCTGAAGCCAGCAATTCTTCACCGACATCGCCATGAATCTCTCGCTAGTCGACCCCTTCGTTCTCGCGCAAGACATTCCAGAAACGCTCACTGCAAAGCTCAGAAGTTCCGGAACAGCTGTATGTATCCGCTTCAGTCGGCAAGGAAACCTACTCGCGTCGGGCACAGCCAAGGGTGCGATCGCGATTTTCGACCTCGAGACAAACGGAGTCGCGCGCAAACTACGCGGACACACTCCGGGCAGACAGGTCCAGTCTCTGAGCTGGTCCTCAAGTGGACGATATCTTCTGAGCTCATCTATCGATTGGAAGTGCATTCTTTGGGACCTCCAAGATGGATCGCGTATCCGCATCATCAACATGGGTGCACCGGTGTTCATCGCGGAATTGCATCCACACAACCATCTCACATACGTCGCTGCACGCTTTGAGAACCAGCCGGTGATTGCAGACATGTCACAAAGCGTGGTACGGAAAAGGATACTGTCTTCAGTACCGCAAAAGACGGACGACCAGGTGAGCGAGAAGCAGGCCGCTCAGGATGCTAAGCACTTCACAACGGTTACTGTCTTCACGCCATCGGGAAAGCACATCATTGCAGGAACAACGAAAGGATGGTTGAACATTATTGAGACAGAAACGGGAGATATCATCTACACCACACGTCTTAGCCCCAAAGCACTCTTACTGCTTAGGATATCAGCTTCTGGCCGCGACCTGCTCATCAACGCAGCCGACACCATCATCCGTACAGTCAAGCTGCCGGATTTTGCGGACCCGAGATTGGACAAAGACAGCATCCGGCTTGACGTCGAGCACAAGTTCCAAGACGTCGTCAACCGCCTGTCATGGAACCACGTCGCGTTCTCCTCAAACGCAGACTACGTCATGGCCTCGACGCTCATGAACCACGACGTCTACATCTGGGAGCGCGGCCACGGCAGTCTGGTCAAGATTCTCGAAGGACCCAAGGAAGAGCTCGGCGCAGTAGAATGGCACCCCCAACGACCTTTCGTCGCAGCGACAGGCGTCGAATCGGGTCGGATATACCTGTGGTCAGTCAACACGCCGCAGCGGTGGTCAGCGCTCGCACCCGATTTCCTCGAGGTGGAGGAAAACATCGAGTATGTGGAGCGCGAGGACGAATTCGACATTCATCCCATCGAAGAGCTACACAAGCGACGACTGGATCAAGAAGACGAAGAGGTGGATGTTCTCGGCGTCGATCCCGCGAAGCCGGGCCAGGTGCCGCATGAGTTCCGCATGCCGGTGTTGTTGGACATTGACGCGAGTGATAGCGAGGATGAAATGGTCGCGATCGGCGCTGGGCAGTATAGACGAAAAAGCCAGGCTGCGGAAGATACGTTTGACGAGGACGACGAGGATGGTGATAATGAGTCGACCGGGCAATCTGCGAGAGCTCCTAAGCGAAGGAGGGCTGACTGATGGAATTACTATGTAGGGGCAGTAAATGATACCAAGAACGTGCGACACCGGCGGCCAATGTATCATGCTACCTTACGCAACTGACTTACCTGATTAGCATTATGTCATGTCTTCTTCCGATTGCTGTTTTGGCATGGATACGCCAAGGCGACTTCTTCGTCTCGAACAGTGCAGGCGTCGCCCGCATGAATGAGTAAATGTAACGTCGTGCATACCTAACACGATCCAAGAAATGGTGTGGATCTTACACTCGCGCCTTGTTCTCGTTCCTATTCGCCATCCAGGGCAAGCCTTCCTTCCCATATGACGCGAGTACACGAGGGAAATGTAGAACCAGAGACATGGACGATCCACAGGTTGGGTTTGCCAGTCGCTGAAGGATTGATATTGGGTTAGCACAACCACCTGTTCTCCTTGATCCCCTTTCGCTATCGTCTTGAACAGATTTCACGAGCTTGACTTTAGTTAAAATGATGTGATTCTTTATTGCCGTGCGAGACATGATATCAAAACGGCGAACGGATTGAAGTCCTACAGACTGTGATGATATGTACTCAGAACAGAGAGACACGCTACTGAATGAATCAACCGCAGCACAACAGCAACATTTCCGTGGCTCGACCACAGATGGGGAGACACGACACGGCACAAGGAGCGACGGGTACGAACAGCAGCGTTAGCGAAAGCCAGGAACAGGACATCGAAAGGTCCTAAATATGCCGAACTAATCAAGCAGCGTGAGAAAGAAGGTTACCCATGTGCCAAAACCCTTAATAGCAGATAGATGATATCACATCCCCGAAACGCCATGCTATGCGGGCCCCCGTTCGTAACACTTGCAAGCCGTAAATATCGTCCCATAAGGTAGTCAGATCATGCTCGGTCCCTCATAACCTCTTCCCAGGCACCAGGATGAAGAGACAACAGAGCGCAGCCGTGACGAGCGCGATGACGGCCAGACACATGAGCGCGCGCTTGTTGAGCAATTTCCGCACGAACGGCTCCTTGATGCGCTGGAACGACATGAATGTGTACTCGGAGAGGCCCATGAATGCGAGCACGGGGTCGAGCATGTATTGGTGCGAAGCGAGGAAGTAGACTCCGACTGCGAACGGGAGGATGAGCTGTGAATAATGTCAGCATGGAGAGTGGAACTAGGACTACGGAGATTGCACGAACCCAGCACCGTGTCTGCCGACTGTAGTCCAGAAAGATCAGCACGAAGGCGGTCCACAGCGCCGCGAAAAGGGCGACGAGACCGACGATCAGGCGCAGCATCATGCTCGGCTGCACGATGTTGCCCAGCGCTTTGTGTCGTAGAAAACCGGGGAAGGCGTCTCTTTCCATGGCCTGGAAGACGTAGTCTTTCGCCGCGTCGAAGACTTCGGGGTCGTCGCGGCCTTCGCGCTCGATTGCGTCGGTGATCTGGTCCAGGATGCCAACGGGGAGGATGATCTCGCGCTCGCTGCCGGCGAGGAGGTATGTGTAGAGGATCTTCTCGGCCGAGGAGCGGATGTCGGCGCGGGAGACTGCGTTACCTGGACTCGTCGAGTCTGGTGCGGGCGACTGGTTCGAGTTTGAATGACCGTTGGAGCCGGAGTTGTTGCTGGTCATGAAGGAGGGGCGCGGGGGCCGCTCGCTGGCGGTTGTGTTCGTGTGCTCGTTGCTGTGATTGCTGTTGCCGCCCTGACTGTGGCTCGGCGAGTGAGTCTTCTTGCCGTCGTCGCGCAGGAAGGCGGAGAGGCGCTGATCGGGGGTTGATTTGCGCTCGGTGAAGTAGGTCGAGGGCCCAGCGAGGCTGTCGTCGCGCGGGTCGTTGTAGTCGTGCAGGATCGCGGAGGATCTCTTAGATTTTGTCTCTGCGTCTGGCGTGTCGACTAGAACGGAACGGCGGAGACCGCGCACGTAGTGTCGGCACAGCGACATGTGTTGTGATACATCGAGCCTGTGGGTTGTTAGTTTCTGGTTTGTTCCTCCTCCTCCTTTAGTGTTCTCACCAGAAGTCCAGGTAGTCGACCGATCGTTGGGTATCGCGCATGTAGATGTAGAAGGAGTACAGATCGACTGGAGCGCGAGTTGTCCTGCTCAAAACCTCCCAGAGGTTCGGCAATCTGTTGCGTGCGACGACATGGGAGTCGCTATCGTGGGAAGCCATGCTGGAGATGTGTTTCGCGGTCTACCAAGGCTCGCAATCGGTTCGATAAAAGTCCAGATCCAGCAATGGCTTTCAATATCGACGGAAGAATTGACTGTCGTCAAACTTCCGATGGCAGGTCGTGCGACTGAGGTGTAGAGATGATGGACTGTGATGAATTGCTGTGGTTGGATCAATGTTTCATTGCGAGACGCAGTGGTTGCCATGTTTGGCGTCCAATCACAGCGGTTCAGTGCTTGGCACAGTTTAGGGCATTCCAGGCACCAAAACGGAGATCAGCTTGAGATCCAACATCTTCGTTGCAAGCGATCCATATTTGCACATTGACACTTTACTTCTGGAGGGGCTACTTTTATTGTCTTGTCTAGTGAATGGGTATAAGATTATGATTACAGTAAAAGGACTACTCAAAGTCTATCTCAAGCATAATTATACAGGTATATGAAATCAAGCACTGCCAGCCAACTTCTGGGTGAGCGGTGGCAGTGGGCATGAACCACCGTACTCCTCAATCTCGTATACTTGGTAGTTTTGCTCCATACCAAAGACGAGATGCATGGCAACATGGCAGATGACTTGCCAGATACCAGGAAGCTGGGCGGCCATGTTCAGGGTGAACATCTCTCCGACGTTCAAGTTCAGGGCCGCTTGCCATGGATCCATACCGTTGACCTGGAAGTTGTTGCCGTGCATGTGGAAGGTGTGGGCGTAGTTTCCGTAGGTCATGACGTACCAGATGACAGGGTCGTTTCTGCACATCTCGAAGGGGTAACCGTTAGCGAGAACGTATCCGTTCAGGGTGTAGAAAATTGGGGCTTGTTGGGTGGAAAGTTGGGCGTCAGGGTTGTTGGTCAATGAAGGAACCCAGAAACTCTCGTTTCCGATGTGGGGCATACCGCCAACGAGGCCGACCGAGTTGCCGCCGAACGACGAGACGTTCGTAAGACCAGCGTTGGCTGCGTTCTTGCCAACAAGCCAAGACACACGCTCGTCGTAAGTGCCGTAGTTGAGGATGAATTCACGGTTGCCGGCCATAACTTCTGCCATCTTGCCCTGGGTGTAGACAATGGTTGGTCCGGTGAGACCAGCGGCGATGTCGGCAGCCATGTTGACGTAACTGTGGTAAGACCAGAGACGGCTGTCTTGGCCCTTTGCTGGAGCCTGGGAGCTAGCGACGATCCACTTGTAGACGGCGCAACCTCCTGGAGGAACAGCATCCTGTTCCTGGACCTGTGGCGATCCTCCAGTGGTGGTGTTTGGGTACAAGGAGCCCTCGTACTGTTTGCCGTAGTACAGACCCATGGAGTGCATACTGGCATAGTTCTTCGAGAGGTTGTTAACGAACAGAATCTGGATCATGTCGTTGACTTCAGCACGAAGAGTTGGACCGTTAAGACCGGCACCTTGATCTTGCTCGGTCTTCTGAGTGAAAGTTGCATCAGTGTAGCCCCTGTAGGCGGCCTTCTGCCATGTAAGACCACCGTCCTGGCCGATGGATCCAGAGATGTTGAGGTAACCACCAGCGGCGGCTCTAGGGGACTGTCCGATTGGCACACCGAGCCAGTTGTCCCTGGGAGCGTGTTAGCATCAAGATTGAATTGGCTCGAGAGATTGGATCATGCTCACCATCCAGAAGGAGCGTAGTTCCAGGCGACCTCCTCAGCGGCGATGTAGTAGGTGCGGACATTTCCAGAGAAGTTGAAGTTTGAGGGAATGCTGTCCTTGCCCGGGAGCTGGTTGTCCATCAAAGCCTCACATTCTGGGTAGGTAGCAAGGAGTGATTGAACAGGAGCAGTAGCTGAAGGCGGGATGGAGAGGATTCCGCCGTTAGGGCTGACAGCGGCACTGCAAACGTGTTAGCGGGGGATTGTAATGGAAGCTTTGCGTGATGTACATACACAGAGGACGCGTTCAGAGTGGTGGTTGCAGAGGCGGCTGATACAGTGACTTGCGGGGTGGTCGCGTTAGATGCGGCGGTGGCAGCACCGTTGGTCGAAGTGGAACTGTAAAGAGGGTTGGAGACTGTGGATGGAGCAGTGTAAACATGTTCAACTGCAGAGGGAGCGGTTGAGGCGGATGTGGTCGAGGCGGTTGTGGTCGTCTTGATAACGATTGGATAGGCACCAGCGGCGGACTGGCTTACTGTTGAGGAGTGGTTTGCGAAGGTGGAGGAGTTTGCGCATTCAGTCTCGACGACCAGGTTGGTGTGAAGGACAGTGGTGGTGGTGTTGTGTCCAGAGCTGGTGGTGTTGTAAGCAGCCGCAGAGCTGGCGTAGTAGGCAGCCGGAATGACCGAAGAGCTGGAGGCTGAAGAGTAGACGACTGGGCTGGAGGTGCTGTAAGTGACCGAAGAGCTGGCGACTGAAGAGCTGGCGGATGAAGAGCTTGCGGATGAAGATGAAGAGCTGGCGGATGAAGAGCTGACGGCCGAGGTGGTGGTGCTGGAAGTAGTCGAAGAGCTGGCGACGGAAGAGGATGAAGAGGAGGCGGATGAGGCGGATGAGGAAGAAGGAGCAGCGTGGTTGTACTGTGTTGGAATAGAGAACGGAGCACCGCCCTGGGCACTTGGAGGACCGCCGTGTTGTTCACTTGGAGCACCGCCTTGGGCGCTTGGAGGACCGCCTTGAGCACCACCGTAGGCAGCCGGAGGACCGCCGTGGCCTTGGGCTTGGGCATTTGAAGCGCCGCCGTAGCCAGCCGGAGGACCGCCTTGGCCACCGAAGCTGCGAGCAGCAGCCTGTTGCAGGCCAACTGCCAGGAGAGCGAATGTAGCGAGGCGCGACATGATTGCTAGGTTAGTGGTGACAGAGAGCACACACAAAAACGAATGAATAGAGACAGAACAGAGATGGATGGCTAGAAAAGACAAGACTGGATCGACGGCAGCGAGCAGATGATATATGCACTCAGCCCCCCAAACCAGAACCTACACCGTACATACTCGCGGCTACTTGCGATAGTGGAACCTTTTTGGTGGCCGGGATACATGTGGATGGGTAAACGTTAGTCCCAAGAGTCGTGTTGAGCTCTGAACTTCTCTTTGACAAGTCTAATATCCGCCCAATTGCAAGTGAGATTTGGTACGCCGATCTGAGTTTAGTGCTGGCTAGCACAGCATGCTCCGAGATGGAAGTCCGTCACCACGCAGGGTGGGTGCTTTGAGTGACGGTGCGATCGAAGGCAGTGGAGCCACCGTTAAAATAGCGGGCGGGTCATGACAATGAGCTTGTTGGTATCGCTTGGATTCGCGTGCGAATGCCTGCAAGTCGTGTCTTGGACAGTTGGACAGTGCCATGAGTAGCGTGGTCTGATAAGAAACATTTGGAGACAGACGACGAAGTTGAGCGGTTAGAGAGGCTGGTGCAAAAGGGTCGTGCAGGGTGGAGAGATGAGGTGTGCCGTCACCGTCCGAGAAATCTGCTGAATTTGGTGGGCGCCAATGGGCAATGAGCAGGTTCTCGCGGGAGGCTGAACTTTGACGTTGCCGCTTCAACCTTGGCGCGGTTCAACAAATGGAAATCCCTGTTTAATCCAGTTCATTGCCTCTTTTGCCATGGGTCCCCTCGAAATGTGCTTGATCCATGGGAATTCATGTCAGGTACGTCTCCACTGAGGACGATTGTTCCCTGTTTATTATGCACCATCGCTTGCAGCGATCAGCGGTAGTGGGCTCAAGATCTGTTGCCGATACACATGATTTGAGAGAGAAGATGAATGAACCTCTCCAGGATCTTCACCCACTTCTTCCGCATTCGGCATTCAGCGATGCGCAGAGCAGATGCCGGATCCGGTCAGCTCTTTATTTCAATAATACTAGCACTTCACTCTGAAACACTATTCGAGCTTCGACATTGACGGCGTGATTCGGAGAAGCATCTCGGACATTCGCAGTACGTGATCAATTAATAAATAATATTGCACTATTGGTCAACGATTTATTTATGAACTCATGCCAATGTATTCAAGAGATGGCTCATTTCCTCCCTTGTCCAATATTTTGCCATGTTCTCCGCGCCCAGCTCCTGGACTTCCTCGGTCATGTGCTGCCAGAGAACACCCCCGAACGAGTCCAATATGCTACGTACCACGCGTCTATCCAACGTCCTCAGCCCGGACCAACATTCGTTCAAGTGTGATCGCAAAACGTCCAAACCTGTGTGGATTTCCTTGTGCTGCTCGCTCGCAAAGTGACCTGGTCTGAATTCTTCCATCTTCTCGCCAAGCTTGGGAAACCAGTACATTTCCTCGATATCGTGGTGTGTCTGAAGCTGATTGCAAAATGACAGCCCTAGGCCTACCAAGTTGCGGTCGGTTGGTTCGGTAGCGCCTGGTTCTGTGCCCCTGTAAAGTTTGTCCCAAGTCTTCTTGATATGGGTGTGATACCACGTCATATCCACTGCGAGTCGACCGTAAAACTCCAAGTCCTCGGCGCTTCTAACGGTTGGCGATTCGCCATTGGTCGCATTGCTGCCATTTTCGCTTGATACGCTTTCTGCTATCTCCAAAATGGCAGAAGTCCGAAGTAAGACGGCAATAGAGAGGACAATCAAAGACAAAAGCGATAGCCGATACCACCAAGGCATGTTTGCAAAGTAGCCCTGCTGTCGCAATACCTTGCCTTTAAAGGTGACCTCAGATCTGATCGTTATATCGTGGGATGCCCCGCTTAATGGAGGCAGTGCGAGCGTTGGAATCAAGTCCAAGTCCAAGTGCAAGATCTGATCAACGTCGCGACTCCAGCGTATCTTGCCGTGGCAGATCCGTAGTGTCGCTTGCACTTGCGTATGCGAGTATATGCGAGTAATTGAAACACCAAAGAAAAATGGATCGAAGAGTAGAGAACAAAGACACCGACCTCAACAAACTTTCACAGTGCTTATGGTTCTGGCAAGCCGTTAAGTTCAATGTTACTGCGCCGGAGTCCGGATGACTCAGCGGGAAGCTGTATAGGTAAGGTTGTGCCTTGATCGGTCTTCAACTCTGATCTCTGATCTGTGATATCGGTCACCGCGAGAATGCCATGTAAGGTAGTTGAAGTAGTTCACTGTCCTTGGCAGCAGTTTTGACGAAGTTCTGCATATTCCTGCTGCTTCCCGATGCTCGTTCTGCCGCAGCTGCCTCGGGGCATCATTACAACGACCCCACATTTCTCCAATGCTCCTTCCACATCATGTTTGACCGATTGACAGTCGCGAAATATCGAGCTTCGATCAAAAGTAAGTCACATCTTCTACGGTAGGTATCTTACTCCGTAGGTGTCTTACTCGAAATCACCTCTCAATACATCACGTCCGGCACGTCCGAGGAACGGATCGAACCACAATGGCAGCTCTCCTCACCGGCAAAGTCGCGCTGATCACAGGCGGCGTCACAGGCATAGGACGAGCCATCGCCCTCGAATATCTTAACCAAGGCGCCAACGTAGCAGTGAATCACTTTCCAGATGAGAAGTCCTCCTCGCAATATCAATCATTGTTCGAAGAGGCTGGTTCAGACCATTCCACGAAGCTCATCGCTGTACCAGGCGACGTCTCGAACCCCGAAACAGGCACCTCAATAGTACAAACCACCGTGTCTCGCTTCGGACGACTGGACATATTCGTGAACAACGCTGGCGTGTGCCAATTCCACGATTTCCTGACCCTGCCCCCGTCCCTTCTCCAACAGACACTATCAACCAACCTCGAAGGCGCCTTCTTCGCAGTCCAAGCCGCCGCGCGACAAATGGCCGCCCAAACACCCCCAGGCGGCTCGATAATCGGCATCAGCAGCATCAGCGCCCTGGTCGGCGGCGCAGGCCAGACGCACTACACACCGACCAAAGCCGGCGTGCTGTCGCTGATGCAGTCGTGCGCCTGCGCTCTGGGGCAGTACAACATCCGCTGCAACGCGCTGCTGCCGGGCACCATACGCACGCAGCTGAATGATGAGGACCTGGCGGATGAGGGCAAGAGGGCCTATATGGAGGGGAGGATACCGCTGGGCAGGCTGGGGCGGCCGGCGGATTTGGCGGGTCCGGCCGTGTTTCTGGCGAGTGATTTGAGCGCGTACGTTACGGGGGCGCAGTTGTTGGTTGATGGTGGGTTGTTTGTGAATTTGCAGTGACGGTGTGCGGGCAAGACGACAATGGAGGTCATTGATCGACGAGGGTGATACTTGATGTGGTTCGCAGGCATAAGACTGGCTGACGCAGCTTTTCTCTTGGTTATGCTCAAGTGGAGCAAGAGCTTCCGGCAAAGGAGCGCGGCGAGGTATCGGGAGATTGTTGTGAAAAAGCAGGTGTTGACAAATCATCAATCACTGGTCAGCACCGTGGTAATGGAGCACGAATCAATAGTGCTGCTTGAACAGGCTGATCAGTGAGGCTGATAGTGGCTGAGTAATCATGTATGTGCTCTTCTCTGCGTCTGCGCCAGTCCACGGGATAGTTTTTTTCAACACAGGTGTCCATTAGGTCTTGCTACTCCATATATGCCCTTCACCTTCGATTGACAAGCGACGTGCCAAACACCGTGCGCTGCTTAAGCATAGCAATATGCTTCTCGCATGGTCCACCAGCACATCCCAGCTCCTTCTGAAGCGTCAATGGTGACAAGACATCCGTCCACGGAATCCAGACCATACGACGACACAACCCACTCAGTCGAGACCGTACCTACCATCACTCACCACCCGGAACAATTAGCAGTATCCATCCCCAGCAAACTCTCAAACTCACCTGCGAAGAAAAAAAGCCGAAGCACCGTCCACACCATCGTAATCGGAATCGAATGGAGCCCTCGCGGTTTTTGCCCGCTCAGACTCGCCGCGTATTGCACTCAAGTGTCGCGTCCGTAGACGCACACGATCTTCGCACCGGCTCCCATAGAGACGCTTTTACGCGCTCTGAGTTTTCTGATGCCAAGTGCAGACGTGGTTGTCACGCCAGGCCCTCACGGGCAGCTGCCAGAGCCACCGAGGTATGAAATTACCAAGGGGGTTGGACTGAGTTTTGAAGAGTACTCCGAATTTCTCATTTGCGTTGAAGAGGGACGGAGATGGTGAGTCTGGGTCTGTTTGTAGCAAAGAAACGCGGCGGTGGTGTGGACGGTGCTCGGGGGAGGAGAAAGAGGTCTGACGCAGAGTGTGAAGTGGGATAATTATCTGTTTGCTTGCGCTGACTCGCGGGGACAGCTGTGCATGACTCGACTGAGCTCGCGGTAAAACGGGCATATCGACGACCTCTCGGGGAACCGATGCGGAGCTCCATCTCATCCATCCTCCCATCCTTCGGAATTGACTAACTAATCTACCCGATATCAAATCAATCCACCATGTCATCCTCCTTCGGCAACACCCTCGGCCTGCACAGGTCGCCCATGGTCGTGCCGGCCGTGGCGCTGGGCTTCAATTTCTTCTGGGCCAATGTCTTCATGTCGGGCCGCGCTCCCAGGGTCTTCTACGGCATCGACAGCAACGCCAACCCGCGCGTCAACACCGCCGAGATCCTCGAGAAGGCCAAGAGCGAGGGCAAGATCAGTGAGAACCAGGTCCGCATGTTTCAGCGATGGGAGGGTGCGGGTTTGAACAGTCTTGAGAACTTTACTCTGTTCGCTCCTTGCCGTGAGTAGAAGCTTCTGTGTGTCGATCGTGGATGGGAATGTAAGGACTGACGTGATGATAAGTCCTGTTCGGCCTCCACTCTGGTCTCCCTGCTGCGACCATCCAGCGCGCTTGTGCTATCTACACCGCTGCCAGAATCGCATTCGGTATCGGGTACATTACGATTGAGAACGAGAATCTGTCGTACCTCCGCAGCGCTATCTGGTGGGTTGGTACTCTTACCTGCTTGAACCTCCTCAGACAGGGATCTGCTCAATTGGCTCCAACCTGGCGCTAGGTCGCTCAGTCACATGACTAGAAGAGCTGGACCAGATTTGTACAATATTGACTACATATCAAAACAGTCAACTATCAAGCGTTCAAACAGAGCTCAAGATTTTTCTGTCTCGGTCGATGGCAATCATCGTCTTCGTCGTACACTGCACTTCGATAGAATGGGCATGCAAGTGACTTATCAAAGGCTCTCCACCGGGGAGGCATGCTTTCATTACTCTATAGAGAAAAGGCCAAACAGAACTTTTGCTCATCCAACGCTATGATGTCCGTAACCCGCTAAATGCAAAACCGCTCCCTTATTTCTTCTTCCTACCCAAATCCGCACCAGCCAAAATGGCATCAAAAGTCTTACTAGCATCAACCTCATGCCTCGGAGTAACAGGTCTACTGTTCTGCTTCACCGACTCGGCCGGACTGCACGGCCACGACGGCAGCGGCGGGTGTCCGCCCTCGGGCATCCTGATCGCCTCGAGGCCCATGTGAAGACTGCTGAGGCGCTTGTCCGCCCTATTAAGGCTAGGCGCTCTGCTATCGACCCTGACACCAGGCATCGCGAGTGGCGTGTTCTGCACCGTAGCATTTCCCTCGTGTCGGTCCTGCATGTGCATAGCGCGGTTGAGGGCGGGATCAGCGCGGCTCCAGCGCTCCGCCATCTCCCAGCAATGGCTGCGGCGGAAGACGCCGTCGATCGAATGCGTCAACAGATCGCTGGGCAGCGACACCATACCGCCGCTCGCTGCGACGCCGTACCAGTTGCGTTTCACGTCGTCGCGGGCCCAGGGGACGCCTCCGCGTGGTGGCTCGCATAGGAAGTACTCGACCCCCTTGTGATAGCGCAGGGCTGGGGCGTCGATCACCAAGAGAGGTAGGGCTTGCAGTACCGCGTACATGAAGATCCATTGCCCGACGCGCTGGTCGCAAAGTTGTTGCAATGTGCAGCTGTGCGCGGCTTTGGCTTCGAAGTCGCGAAAGGCGTCGACGAAGAGGGGTGGCGAGGTGTCGGGGTTGTAGGAGGCGCGCAAAATGCGGCTGATTTCGTCGTCTTTGAGTTTCTTGCTGTTGGCTTTAGTGTCTGCTTTGGAGTTGCCGGTGCCGAAGTCTGGACGGGTGGATTTCAGAGTTGGCATTGTCGGGAGGTCGAACGGCATGGGTGGCTTCACTGGTGGTGAAGAGCGGTCGTATTCGCTGAGGATGTGGCGAAGGGCTCGCACCATGGGCGCATCTGCGTCTCGTTCGTCGATCAGTACGCCATCTGCTGTGCGATTTGTCAAACTATCACGGTCGACCAGGAGGTCGTACATGGCTGACAAGTCGTGGTAAAGCTCACGCAAGACCAGACGATTGAGACCGCCAATCTCAAAGTCGGTGTTCTTGTTGGCCTTTGGTGGCCATGAGCCAAAACGTGACTTGTAGTATCCCAGGACGAACTTCCTGGTTGCAAAGAACGAGTCCTTCCAGGTATCAAAGTTGACCAGTTTGCGCTCCTCGACAGTCTTGCTGTTGAACATTCCGGAGAATATTGATGGAAAGTCAAAGTCTTCGAGGATTTGTCCGACGCTTGCAGTTCGCTTGTTGAGGTCCAGAGCCGCCCTACCCAGTCTATTAATCGTGATGGGAGTGATGTGTCGGAACACTTCGCCGTTTAGTCGTTCAATGTCGTTGTATTGCCCCACACAGTGAGTGAATGCTTCGTTATAAAGTGGTACGGAACGCATGCGTTCAGCCAGGACAATACCCTCGACAGTCTTCTGGTGACTGCCTCGGACATCGGCCAATCCGATCTCTTCGATATAGCTGTCGAAACTCGATGTGGCAACCTGTCCAAAAGTAGATGAATCGAGGTTGGAGAATTCGTAAGCCTTGAGCATGTCGGAAATTTTCATAAAGATGGAAAAGAAGGTAGGTCGTTTCTCGGTGGCCACCAGTGCCTGTCCGGTCAGGAATGCGAAGAGGTTGCGGATGTCAATAAGCTTTTGTTCGTCGTCGGAGGGCATGTTCTCGACGCTCTTCCGTGTTGCTGGAGGTGCAGGTTTTCCGTCCATCTCGATGTCGAGGTAGAGGTGAAACTCAGGACCGCCTGCCGAGAATCCGCCGCTTGTGCTCCTCGTACCTTGCGATGTGTATGAGTTGGTGGAAGAACCTGAAACGATGCGTCTTCCTCGTTCATCGACTGACTGTGGGTTCAGTGACAGACGAGCGGCACTTCCTTCCAATGAGCGGGCGTCGGCATCGGAGACAGATGTCTCGCTGTGGACATCACCGTATGCCTTGCGTGTCAAGACACTTGAAGATTGAAAGATCGAAGACTCTACCCTGAATGACGGGCCTCTGTTGTAGGATTGAGGAAAGAGATAGACCAGGCAGTCTCCAGTTGGATCCCAGATGTCTTGTACCTATACTGACGTTAACCAATAAACCTTGTCACCATCCCTTGTAGAACTTACTGGTTGTCCCGTAGCGAGGCCGAAAGTCATGTAAGGAATCTTTCCTTGGTGACCAGCAATCCATGCAGTCGGACCTCGCTCTTCTTGTGTGACTCTTTGCGGACTCCTACTGAACCAACTCCTCCTCTTCGGGTTGTCTCTTTCTGCTGTGGGTGGAGGCGTCATGATGGGGATTGTAGGTGAGGAGTAGTAGTTCTTAGTAGGCGTGGTAGGTGTGAGAGGACGCTCGAGGGACCTGCGACTCGGGCTACCAGGAACACGAGGTGATGATGGGAGAGTTTCTGAAGTCCAGTCGATAGAAGAGGTTCTCGGAGGATGTTGCATGAGCATCGAAGAATTTCTTGGAGGGCGAGCAACTCCACCAGCTGATGGTGGAGAAGCGGGTACGGAGCCATGGTCCAAGGCTATAGCATGAGTCTGTAGTCTTGGATGTGAGAGTCTATCCGTAGCGACGGCATGGCGTTCTCCAGGAACGAGCTGTACCGACGCAAGGCTTCTAGCAATTATTGGATCTGGGGAGGGCTTGTGTAGGCGGCCCGGTCTTGGTGGTGTCGAATCCATGGTAAAGCTTAATGTGAGGCACCCACTTGGGTCGAGTTGTCTAGGAAACTGGCTGTCACGGCTTTCTGTAGTTGCACGTGTGGGAGGAGTAATAGGTGAAAGGAAGGGATTGAGTGGAGTATAGGAAAGATGTTATGCAGGAACGAGGTTGTACCTACAGTGATGCGAGCAGGGTTCAGGTATAGCACATGATGTATGTAGTATTGTACTCGCCTGACGTCTCGTTACGTGTACACGGTTCCACACCGGGCATGGCAGGAAGTTCGATTCTCCGCGTGTTTAGCAGATGGCAATGGCAAACCGGCAGCGTCTGTGGGTTTCTGGACGTGTTCGTCGTTGCGTGGTGGAGAGGGTCCGGAAATACAGAAAAGCATGGCATTTTGCATTTCGCGTAACGTAGGCGATTCTGCAGCCCAACGTCATGGCCGGGGACCGGTGACCTTTAACGTGGATGAAACGCTCCTCTTTTTGGAGTGGAGTTTTCACTTGCCAATTGACTCGTTCTTCTTGTCTACCATCAGCTCTCGCGATGTCAGCTTGCCATGTGAGGTCGTCTGCGGCCATGTGGTTGCATTGTTTACGTCTGGTCATCATTGTTTGTTGGATCACGCGATGTCTCACCTCGATTTTCTAGAAAGGCGGGGCAGACCAAACCTGCAACGGCTAGCGCCGTCCGGGCCGCGCCGCGCTCTTGGTAAAGTGTCGCAACATCATGCGAGTGTCATGCATGTTGTTTGTCCGTGTGTGTAACCCCAAGTCTGGTTGCCTTTACTTTTCCTCTCGTTGCTGGGGAGCATCTCCTTCTCCTCCACCTTTTCCTTCAACTATCTCGTAATGAGTACCACGACGTCCAAACAAGCGATCAATCTTGTCAGAGGCTGGCCATCAACAAGTCTGTTGCCAACGGCCGCCATCAGCCATGCCGCGCAAACGGTTCTGAGGGACACCACCGTTGCCTATCCAGCCTTGTTATATGGGCCAGACGAAGGCCACATGCCGTTGCGCGAAGCTATAGCATCTTGGAACGCGTCTTTCTACCAGCCCGAGCATGGAATCACGAGCGAGAGAGTCTCCACCACTGGTGGCGCCAGCCAGAACATAGGGTGCATGTTGCAAGTCTTCACCGATCCAACATTTACTCGAAACGTATGGATTGTTGCTCCGGCGTACATGCTGGCTTTCCGCATAATTCAAGACAATGGCTATGCCGAAAAGATGCGAGCAATCCGCGAAGACAGCCAAGGACTGGACGTAGAGAGCCTTCGACGTGAGATGCAGAAGAGCGAAGACGCTGCTCTCGCCGAAGGCAACGTAGAACCTGTGAGCCGTGCTGTTTTTGATTCGTCCTCGAGAATACACTGGCTGATGCATATTGTGTATATAGAAACTCAAACGTCCCAGACCATGGGCCAAGATCTATCGCCATGTCATCTACTGTGTCCCCACATTCGCGAATCCATCGTCACGCACCATGTCTCTCGACCGAAGAGAAGCGCTGGTACGGTGTGCCCGCGAGTTCGATGCCTTGATCATAGCAGACGACGTCTACGATCGGCTCCAATGGCCAGCCGACGGTAGTGAAACGACACTGGCGAAAGCATACCTGCCTCGACTGGTTGACATCGACGGGACTCTCGACGGCGGTACGGAGCGACCTGGAGCTGACGGCTTCGGCAATGCGATGAGCAACGGTTCCTTCAGCAAGCTGATCGCTCCGGGTCTGCGTCTGGGATGGGCCGAGGGTACACCCAAGTTTGCATATGGTGTATCGCAGGTCGGTACGACTAAGTCTGGCGGCAACCCTTCTCAGCTCACATCGGTATACGTGAACCAGATGCTCGAGTCCGGCTTTGTTCGCGATCATCTCTTTCACACAGTACAGCCTGCGTACGCTCGAAGGTATCGAGTGATGCTGCAAGCTGTCGAAGAAGCGCTGCTTCCACTCGGCTGTTCCTTGGCCCAGTCGGATCGATCAGTCGTTGGTGGCTACTTTATCTGGGTAGCATTGCCCGATCATGTCGATGCCGAGTCGCTGGCAGAACGGTGTAAGACCGAGGAGAACGTCGTTGTCGCTCCGGGCAGCATGTTCGAAGTGCCAGGTGATGAGAATGTTGCCTTTCCGAATTCGATTCGACTGTGCTTCTCCTGGGAGGATGAGACCTTGTTGGTTGAGGGCGTGAAGCGTACGGCTGAGGCGCTTGGGAGAATGCTAAAAGACGGCGGGAAACCGAAGTCACAGGGGGGCAACAGTGATGTAGGGAACTTCTGGTGACGAAAGATTTACGATGAACGCCATGAATGTATGAAATTAAGGAAGATGGTCCAAATCTGCCGACTGCGATTTGAGATGAATGCACGCTGCAGGACGCATGAGGTTCTGGCCACCGTTTTGTAGTCGAACAGACTGGCGGTGAGCGAATCCGAGCTCATGTTTTGCAGTGAACGTGATAGAGTGATTGTCTCGCCCGATGCAAGGCACGTAATACTTGGTGTATACCTACTCTATCCAACAGCGCTAGTAGCCATTTGACATTCTGTTCAATATGCATTGAAGCGTCCCTGACTGACCTGGAATACACAAAGCGTCTTTGTCCGAGAAAGCAGCGAGAAGAACATCACTCGGTTCTATGCTTTGTTGGTCGCCTGCACTGTCATGTGCTCCGAGTCCGCGATCTTTGGCCCCAGCACAGATGTGACGATTCACGTGTTCAGGAATCGCGAGATGCATTCGGCAGCCGGCAGAGGTCGACCAGACCAGCTTTCGGAGACCGGAGTGGTCCACGACTCGAGAGACGGAATCTGGTTGTTGAGGAGCTCGGTACTAGTGAGATGCCTTTTTTTGATACGAGCTCGGCATCAATTCTTTGTCGATAAGTCACTCAACTTATCAATGGCCAAATCGAGTCAGGGAATATTTTTTTACATAATCGAGTCCAGTATTTGCCGCCTTCACGAAGTTGGAAGGAGGGGTGGGCATGATGAGGAGTGGAAAATAATGACTCGTAATCATCCCACCGTACTAGCGAAGTTGATGGTGTGATGCTGCGGCGCTTGCAAATGACCAGCATGAAGCTACTGTACTTGGTACTGTAGAGCTGCTAGTCTTGCTGATTGCGCATTACCTACTTGACGACGAGCATTTTCCTAGTCGATCGTGTTGTTTTCTGCATGTGTACGGCCGTGGTCATCGATCGGCATCCTTTGCGAGCCGTTCAGGCGACCACGTATGTTGACTTTTCGCTTGATTGTCGTTGTGCAGCACGAAATATGTATCCGGTGACTTCACGCGCTCTTTCTGTCTCTCTCCGCTGGCAGTCTCGAGTGGGATGTAACATCATGGCGCACCTCAGCACAGGGAGTCTACAAGCAGCATCGACTCTCGCGGCGATCGAATTGGGGTGCGTTTCTCGCACAGCACTTAATGCCTGATGATAGTGTGTGCGAGCGCTTACGAGTGGAAGTCCTTTTAGAGTCATAACCTGTACTGCACTGTGGTTTGACCATGCACGTGCCCGCCCTGGAAACCTTGACATTGAAACCTTCTTGATTCTAGATGCCGCCTCTCACAGTACGATGGGATTGAGGCCCACACATTCCTTCACTCTACGAGGCCGACGGTTGATCTGATGGATTGCTCTGATCATGCTACCTAGTCTCTGATCGGCCTGTTATAAGCAGGTCATCTGTACAAAATGGTTGAGGCGACTATGGGGACGCTTTTACCATTGCACCTTACCCCTCATTTTGGCGTGGTGATGAAGGCAGCGGCTTCATGCAGGGCCTGGCGCTCGGGAGCACCGACCATGGCGCTTTGACGGCTGGTTGCAGGAAAGGATCCTCCTGCTCCATTCAGACATTCAATATGGGATCCACTTTCGGATGTGCATGCTGATGGAGTGCTCGAGCACTTCTCGCATTAGTGATGGCATGAGTGAAAGGATTCGTTGCGGCTAGAACGAGCCGAATGTCGGCATGACTTATGCGTGAACACCCGCAAGTCGTTTTGATCATGCCTTCAGCGTGAACATACCGTTCAATAGTGTTTCGCTCAACGTCGACAGGCGTACGACATGGACATAACTCTCCTTGAGCAAGTTTGTACGTCAATCTCTCAGTGTGGGGTGTTCGCCATGCATGTTGTCATCTGGGTACGGAGAGCTGCAGTATGCAGGTACGAGCTCTGCTTAATATGAGTGTGGTAGTACTGCGTCATGTCCAGGTGACATATGAGCTTCTTGATCGGGAACCTGTTGTATCATCATCGTTCATTCGCATCTTGTAAGTATATAGCACTATAGGCCGATCGAGTATGTCTGTCGTTAGTGTACAAAATCAAATCTCTAGCCCTCGTCGCTGATAACTGTTTGACATCGTCTGTTTTCGATGAAGTAGCTTTTGGTATGATGGCAGTGGCACTTTTTCCCTGTATACATAGGCGCAACTTTCCGTGAATGAGCAAGTCGAAACGCTTGAAACCAGGCCGAATGCCGAGCAAACCTCCCAAGGTATAATGCAAGTCGTCAATCATGAGAAAGCGATTAGAGCGCTTTGGCATTAGAGGCCATGAGATATGGCGGAGGCCCTTGTTGGCTGTAATCATCGGCGTGGTGTGGTGTGGACACTTTCAGCGCGGTCTCTTCGCTGATTCCTGAGAGGTATGGAGGCAAGCGAATCATGCGGTAACGATCGTCGAGGTCGGCGCCATCGCGGCTTCCCCAAGCGGTCTAAAATGTCAGCTGAAGCCATTAAGTGACAAACGAGGCTTCTATTACCTCGGACAACGTCAGGAGTCCTGCAAGCTTGATGACTCCATGCAAATATCCGAACAGAATAGAAAGTGGAAGGAGGAACAAGTCTGCTGGATATCTAATCCAGTGGCCCATGAGCTTGATGCTCTTCGCAAACACAAAAATCCAGACAGCGGCGAGAATACGAATGTGAGAGCGTGCTTCTGATGACCAGGTCTCTGTCGATCTATAGATGACGGCAAAGATCAGAGGGTCCATAAAGGCCCAGGCTGTCAGAGTCGTTTGAAAGACGGCATACGTTGTCCATGGGTGAGTCCTGAAGGATGTCAGCTCCGACATAAGCAGTGCAACAATGTATAGTTCATACCACCAATAATGTCTTTCGACAAACATGCTTGTCAGGTTGCTCCTCCAGTTGCTGCGGACCCAGCGGAGGCATTGCTTCAAGTACTTGGGACCATTCTCCAAAGTTGTCTGAACTTCAGCTGCTTTGTGATATTGCATGGCGATTTTCCATCCGTGGTTGTACATCCATCTGGTGACAAAGTTGTCGTCATCTGCGTTCAGTTGGTAGGAGCCCCATGTTTCGTTAGTGAAGCCAAGTGTAAAGTCCTCATCCTGGAGGATCTTGGTCCTGTAGGCCACTGTCCGACCGGAGAGACAAGGTAAGCCCCCATCAATGTGAAGACAAGCAGAACAGTCAAAGTTGCGCCTTTCCAGATAAAGCGCTCCCAGAAATTCCCACAGAGAAGGGTTTGCAGATCGCACGAGTCTTTGCGAAGTACCAACGCCTCCCATCCCCACGTCCTCAAACGGAGCCAGAAGCCAGGGAATAAGCGTTGTTGGCCATATGACATCGTCATCAGCAAAAATGGTGATCCTGGTCTGTACCTCTGGTATGGCTCGGCACATCTGGCGGCGTTTGTTGGCTTTGGCTACGGTGAGAACGTGGATTCTCTTGCTGTTGATGGCCGTAGCCATGCGTGTAGCCGCCTCGACACTCGCATCGACTGTGACAATGATGACCTCAAAGGGATCAGTAGCCAAGCAGGTCTTGATGGTCCGGCGCAGATTCTCGCCATCGCCGTCAAGAGTAGGAACGATAACCGTCACATCTTGCGAGCCGTAAGACGGATCTTCGGGAATTGCGATGGGTTTAAATGTCCAGTGAGAAACTAGGTTGACGACAAGTCGCAAATAACGAAAGACACTTTAAAGAGTCAGTACTGTGCTCGATGTTCGAAGATCACGTTTGAAGCTGAGATGATGATTTCTTACAAAAGCACAATCGCTGCCACGCCCCAATAAGATAAAGATACTGCCATGACGAGAAAGGAGAAAGGGTTGGGTCAGAACTCAAGGTCTGCCTGACATGAAACAAGACGAGAAGTCATGCACGAGGGTATCGGGATAGATATATGGAGTGAAAGGGAACCTTCGGCGAGAATAGGTAAATAGGCAAGTGGCATTACCTAGCTTGAACTTGCCTCGAAGCCTCGGATGGTACGCAAACCGTCAGGGTCGTCTGATGTGAAGAGATTAGCCAGCAGTAAGAATGACTACTTGGGATTAGCGTGCCGGCCTCACCACAAGAAGAAGCATCGTCAGCGCCGAGAGCAAGAGAGAACGAGGAAGGTCATCGAGAAGGTTTGACGCCTCATAAAAAGTGGTGGAGCTGGTTGATAGTCCGGCAGGTCTGCCTCCACATCATCAGCGGAATCGGAGGAGTTTCTCCTCATCATGGCGAGTGTGATTCAAGCAGGGACTGCGAAAGGCCCTCAGTAATCTGCATAACGGCGTCAAGGGCTGGAGTCGAGTAGACGCCAAAGATATCGTAAAAGTACTAGCAGGTGAAGTTAGAAACCACATGCAGCTCGTAAGGTATCCACAATACATTTCAACATGTGGTGGGGGAGGAAGGCCCGGGCCCAGCAGTGGTCGTGCCTTCAACTGGTAAGTGCGCCCCGCCCGACGGTGCTGGTGCGTGCGTGATAACCTTATTGGGAGCGCTCTGACTCGATCGTCTGCCGTCTCCGAACGTCGAATCGACTCTGCTACTTCACAGCATCTGAATTATACCTGCTCAATTAGCAGTATCAATCGATTCCCCTCAACTATGCTATGCTCACGACCTTGAGCATGCGACATTGAATCGATCATGTGGGTCGTAGACGTCAGAATGCCGCTTGTCATCATCAATCCATCGTCGATATCGGGAATGACCTCGAATTTGTCGAGGTCACTAGGCTGCAGTGGCTCCGCACACCTTTACAATCACCAGCTAACGACGACCTGCCTTAGCGCCAATACGATCAAGTTATTGCGCACATACAGCAACATGTGGCTACACACCTTGATGCGCGCGAAATCATTGCGTCTTTCTTGCCTTTTGTTATAGATTGGAAGTGAACCACATGAGCAGCGTTGAACGAACATATACTGACGCTCGACGCACCCAGCGCCCTGTGCAACGCTTTGACAGGTTAACGGTCTGTATACTCCAAAGCATATTTTCTGAAAATCCTCACATCGGCGAGCTGAATTGCAGTAATGTTGGGCGTGGAGACTCTAGGCATCAACGGTTGACGAAGATAGTATGCCACTGCGTATACGGTACAGTACATGTACGCGCCGCATGCGCGGCTAGTCGAAGCGAGTGTGGGCACGCATCCATGCAATCAATCTACATCAACCTTTATCACTACCACCACCAATAGAAAATATCTGGAGTTAGATATCAGCCAACCAACAACGCCGCTCCGTCTTCCTTTTTTATTTCAAGATTTCCTGGGCGGCTGTTTCTTCCCTTTCCTTTTCCATGCTGTGCCCTTCAACGATCGACAGTTGCATTCACCATGTAATCCTGATCCCATACGCTGAGCTACTTACGCGGTGGGTATCTACTCGTCCCGCTCTACAGTACTACAGCATGCCGCTCGATCGACCATCGGAAACTCTTGCGAGCTCGTGTGTCTCCAGCATAGGCCGTATGTCATCTCCTTTGACTGATAAAATGATGGTGGTAGTTCCAATAAACGAAGATCGACGACCAGATCACTCTTCCCCGTGCCGATGCACACGACACTGACTTGGCTTCGACATGAGGTGTGGACGACCTCCAACCACGAGGCTAAGGTGTGGAAGCTGATGTATGCAATTTCGAGTTCGGCGTGTTTGTTACAGGAGCCGCGTGGGAGGCTGCAGCTGCACGCTGACGACACATGAGCATGCTTACCCCGATCAGGAATGCATAAAAGAGTACAGAGGTATGTTGTGTTCGAGTTGTACTGGATTTTCATCTTCCAGACGGCTGCCGACAGCTACAAAGCAAACATACCATCAATGTGCGTCATGCGCTGAGACGTCAAGCCTACGTTGACGGCTTCAGTAAGACGATGGAATTCCTTCTGGCAGGTGTCAACAATAATGTGACCATGTCAGACATCTCCACTTCAGCTCATCGCAGTACATTCAGAATGGCGTTCATCCGAATATCTTCAGATGCTGCTGCATAGGCCATAGGCATGCTTGCCTAATATATCCGGGCAGTCTTCTGCATGGGCATGGCATAAGAACGATCCATTAATTACGCATCATTTTGTGAATATAACACTGAGGACGCTAGATGTCATCTATATCATGATTGATTCTTCCCTCGAGCAATGGATCATAGTGTTTATTATGGCGACCGTTCCCACTATGAGCATTAGCGACAACCTTCAAATGGAGGCCTCCCTTCACGCACATAGCGCTCATACGACTCCGTGAGACATGCTGCTCGAGATCTAATCATGTCGGTATCCCTCTCAACTTACAATAAACATTACATGTCGTTCACGTATAAAGCTGGTAATATTATTCATGTCACGGCCGGGGGAAGTCGCGATTTACGCACGGACCCAAAAATTGGAAGTTGTCGGGATACCAAAATGTCTGTCCGACTTCAAGCTCCTAGATCTTTAGCTCCAGCCTCCATTGCGATCCTCAACCACACGGCCCTCCTCTGTCGCCCATCATGTTCCCTTCAGCTACTCGCGCGCTTTTGCGCCGCCCACAGGCCGCTCGCATGGCCTTCCGCCCTGCCTCCACCACCTCCGAAGCCACCAACGCAGCATCCTCGCCCGCTAGAGATGTAGCAAACAAGGCACAATCCAAGGCATCATCCCAGGCATCATCTGGTCTTTCGCGCGTCAACTCGTCCGCTGAAGCAGCGACCAGCAAGGTCAGCTCAGCCGTCTCCAGCACCGCCAGCCAAGCCAGTGGAAGAACCGGCCAGATGATGAACTTTGTTCAATGTAAGGAGAACGAGTAGGAGGGAGTATATAAGAGACCAATGCTAACACTTCACAGCGCTCGTCCCACCCACTCTTTACTACTCCCGTGTTGCCCTCGAACTCGGAAAGCTTATCGCTCAGGGACGCAAGATGAGCCCACCGTAAGAGATATGGAAGATATACGATCAAAAGTCGGAGTCTAACACCCATAACAGAGACGTCGCTACCTTCCAGTCATACTATCAAACCGCTATGAAGCACATGCAGAACCCTAGCAGCCTTTTCCAACAGGCTTCGTCTTCGGCTTCGTCTACCGCCAACTCGATGGCCAGCTCGATGAGCTCGATGAACCCAGGTCAGATGGTCAACAACATCCGCAACATGGACAGCCAGCAGATGGTCAGCGCCGGTATTGTCGTCCTCGAAGTCCTCGGCTTCTTTACCGTCGGCGAGATGATTGGCAGATTTAAGATTATTGGTTACCGCGGCGGTCACGCACACGACGAGCATCACTAGACAGTGTATGACACCAGAGGTCCTGCAGTCGAGTTCGGAAAAGATGCTTGTAATGTCGGTTGGCTTTGGCAGACGAGCACGATATCACATGGACTGTCCACACCATTGATGGAGTGTTCAGAAAAGGAGAGCGCTTGATAGACATCTGGACCCTTGTACAATTCCCTTATTACATTAGCGATTTCTAAAAGCCTAGGGGTCATTTCAAAACCGAATGTTCCTTTTGATATTTGCAAAGATCGATATCGAGCGCCGTCCAATCCGGGCCTGATCAATATACTCGCACCTGACGTGACGCTTATCTCCGAACTTAAAATCCGAATCTTGAATTTTACAAGACTACTAAATTTATTATTGTCCACTAAGTTCGATCATACAATACATGGATCCTCTTCAGCTTCTACTTCGGTCGTCGAAAGGCCCGAGTAACAGAGGCCAGAAAGCAAAACCCTCCTCGATACCGTCCACCGGTGAAACCAAAAGCCCTCAACTCTACGGAACAGCCGCAAACTCGCAGTCGCATGCTGGATCCCCAAATCGCAAGCGCAAGAGAGGTTCCGACCAGACAAGCAGTACTGTCGTCCAAGATGCGGAGCTCAACTTCTTCGGCGGAGGGACCTCGCGGAATGTGGAAGAGGAAGCAACAGGTCCGGTGAAAGATGTTGCCAGCAGAGAAGATGCGCTTCCTGCAGCAGATGGTGCGGAGGACTCGAGACTAGCGCCAGTACTAATGAGTGAAGAAGAGAGACGATCGATCTTTAAGCGTCATAAACTAAAGATGACTTTACTGCGTTTGGCGGACGATGCGGACGGAGCAGAGGCGCAGGTCACACAGAGCAAGAAGGACAAGAAGAGGAAGAAGATGGATAAGAACGCTATAATTGGACAAGCGGTACAACAGCAGATTTTTCCCGAGCCCGCTCTTGACTTTGGACATTTGCGATCGAGGTTCGGCATCGCGCCCGCTATGGCGCAGAATATCAGAGAGCAGGGATACAGCGAGCCGACTGAAGTGCAGATGGCTAGTTTGCCAGTCTTGCTAGACTCAAAAGAGCTGGGTTCATTCGCAGGAGGCGACATCGCAGAATCTACGACTGGGATGGAGTCTGTGGACCTGCTTACGGTCGCACCGACAGGCAGCGGGAAGACACTGGCGTTCATGATTCCTCTGATTCACTCGCTCATTAGCCTGCGGAGACGGAAGACCGCTGAGATCGAAGGACCAAAGGCCATCGTACTGGCTCCGACGAAAGAGCTCGCACACCAAATTGCAAATGAAGGTCGCAAATTGGCAGCCAATACTGGAATACGAATTACGATCGTACGAAAGGGTATGCGATTAGGTCAGAGTCCTGCTACGGAAGGCGACAGTCATGCTGAAGACCGCATACCACCTGTCAAATCTGACATACTCGTCTCGACCCCTGGAACACTTGGACATGCAATGGAGGAGACAGAAGGGAAGGCCACCGAGCTGCCCAGCGTACGCTTCCTTGTTCTAGATGAAGCAGATGTACTGCTGGACCCGCTCTTCAGAGAGCAGACACTGGCTGTGTGGAACGCGATCACCAATCCGCTACTGCGAAGCAGTCTCTGGTCAGCGACAATGGGCTCCAACATCGAAGAGCTAGCCAAGCAAATAATTGACAACCGCGCCAGTAACCTCTCAATACAATCCTCCATCCCCGTCCCGCGAGCAGCGCTCTTGCGCCTCGTCGTCGGCCTCAAGGACTCTGCCGTACCCAACATCGACCACAGGATGACGTACGCCGCCTCCGAGCAAGGAAAACTGATGGCGCTCCGCGAACTCCTGCACCCGAAGTCCGCACCCACAGCACACAGCAATCCCCTCCGCGCGCCCTTCCTGGTCTTCACACAAACCATCGAGCGCGCCGTGGCTCTGCACTCGGAGCTGCTGTACGACATCCCCGCCGAAGCGGGCGGGATATCGCGCATCAGCGTCCTGCACTCGGACCTGTCCGACAGCGCGCGCGACAGCGTAATGACGCGCTTCCGGCGCGGCGATATCTGGGTCCTCATCACGACGGACCTGCTGTCGCGCGGGGTGGACTTCCGCGGCGTCAACGGGGTGGTCAACTACGACATGCCGACGTCGAGCGCGGCGTACGTGCACCGCGTGGGGCGCACCGGCCGCGCTGGGCGCGAGGGCGGCGTCGCTGTGACGCTGTACACGAAGGAAGACATTCCGTTTGTGAAGAACGTGGCGAACGTGATTGCGGCGGCGCAGAAACAGAGCGGCAAAGCGGAAGAGGTGCTGCCGCAGTGGTTGCTGGATTCGTTGCCGGCGGTCAGTAAGAGGGCCAAGAAGGAGCTCAAGCAGCGCGGTGTGGAGGCGAGGCGGTCGGTCAAGACCAAGGATAAGGACAAGAAGGGTGCGGCTAAGACGAGGATTAGTACCAAGTCTGGCTTTGAGCGCCGGATGGAGAATAATCGCCGCGGTGCTATTGAGGCTACGAAGAGGGACAGGGAGGATGACGACAGTGATGGTGACGAGGACGCGGGAAGCGATTTCGGTGGATTCGACTAGATCAGTCTTATGCCCGTAAAGCAGATCAAATATCCAAGAGAAAAGCCGCAGCAGCCATCCAACAAACTCAGCCGAGACGAAGCAATTCCGATATCCCAAATCTGTAGTCAAGCCGTGATACTACGGCAATATTAGCGCAACTCTGTTGATCAGGGAACACATTCCTATCGCCGGCACGCACTCTTCTGAAACTACTTTGGGTCCATCCACAAGGACGACGAGGACTGCCATGTAATGCGCATCCTCCGCGAGGCAGGCGCGGTCTTCTATGTCGAGATTGACCAGCTACAGACGATCATACATCTGGAGAGCGACTCCCACTGAGGCCGCGTACTGGATCCTCACAACATACACTCCTCGGTTGGCCGATCGATCGGCGGGGAGGCTGCGTTAATAGCCATGGAAGGCTCAGCGCTGGGCGTAGACACAGACACCGGCGGCAGTGTCCGTGACCCGTCGGCCTCCTGCAGCATCTACGGCTTCAAGAGCACGTCGTACTATCTGACACAAAATAAGGTTGTTGTCGACTACATTCCCGGCCGGAGTGAATGTCTTACTCAACCCATCTCGTAGCATGAAAGACACGGGACCTGTTCGTTGACGTAGTTATGGTGGCCGAGCCTTCAGCACAGGACCCAAGCTTGGTGCCGACTCCGTGGATCGGACACAATGATGTCGTTCTCCGGACATATAGTCCAGCTAAGTAGCTTCTCGGAATTAGTATGACCTGTCTTGGTTGGTGACGACGTATGCTGCAACGTACATTGGTGCTCGTAACGGGTGACCTTTGTAGAGCAACTATGTTCCTACGTTGTCCTGATCGCTCGATGGCGTGTATGCTCCTCACGGGTGTGTTTCCAAGCACAGTTAGACCGTGGGGAACTTCGATCTCGATGTCGAATGTCGCCTTCAGCTGCGGTTCGTCGAAGCAAGGGAAGACCATTCTGGCACCTCGAGGTTCGAAATGAGTGCTGAGCGTCGATGACTGATTGTTCTGGCCGTCTCCATGGCTTACTCCATCTACAATCGATGTGGGGCATCTTCGATAGAGACCGTACGGCTCATGGTGGATGTTACCGCGAAACCTTAACCGCAGTCGGGCGGGGCCTTCCGTGAGGGTTATGGAAGGTTTGATGGAGACGGTCTCCGCTTCATGGTCATAACTGAAGGTATTGACGGGCTCCGGTTGATCCACAGCTGTCACGGTGGTGTTAGTGAAGGTCTTGCCATACGGTGATTGCAACTCACCATCATCAGGAGCCTGGATCAATGATACCGAGAAAATGTCCAGACCAACAGCGTGCAATTGAACGGTCGGCGTTATCGAAGCGACGATAATATCAATCACTACAGATCCTTCGTAAGTTTGTTTGTTGTGGGTGTCGATGTTGAAAAGACGAAGTTGATAGTGTCGAGGATATATCTCCGTACTGTTGGTTCTGATTAGCGTGTCTATCAAGCCATGATTGGCTCACGTCGTGCAAGCCACGTACCGGCTGGGAAGAGGAGCTTGAGAAGAATCCGAGCTGCTCATCGTCTTGAAACTTAGTTGCTGAAGCGTAGTAAAATAAGAAAAGACAAAGAAACTCTTAACCAAGACGTCTAATGTAGAAGTCTATTGCAACGTGCTAGGGGCCTCGGACTTTGGTCATGCCCACTGAGCCGACGAAGAATGCGTTCGAGGCCATCGGTTGCCATCTTCAGTTGATGTCACCGTACTACATTAGTAGATCGGTAATCGGTGAGGACAGGGAAGATTGACGATACTTTACGATATAGGGCTGCAGCTACGCGAAAAAAAACTTTCTTTGCCCTGAACTGTTGCCTCGTGCGGCTTGATGACAGTCGGGTGCCGTCCCAGGACTCACCTACTTGCATGTGCTGGATCATTGTTCCTTGTCTACTCGGGAGCATTGAGCTACGATGAGCTCGTGCAAGTAATGACGCCTGGCCATACTCGGTTACTGGCGAAGGTCGGGATGCAAATAGCACCAGTGGGAAGAGCACTGTAATTGCGCATGTGGACAATCATGATGCTTGTGCATAGTGGTGATGCACCTTCACGGATGCCCGTCTCCGCCTGGGCAGTTCATGCCTTCAGCCTTACAGGCAAAAATGGCTCATAAAAGCTTATTAGCTGGAAATAGCAGAACACGTTCGGCATCACCGACATGAATGATATCACTTTTATGGAACAACAAACATAACACCCGTACCGATGACAGTAAGACGTCACGAACATGCACCCTAGCAGTGGGAACTGCGGTCCAGTTGTGGTGCTATAGGCAAGTCTTGCGACGAGCAGACGGCCATCTCCTCGGACGTGACATTACAGGATGCAGCCCCGACATCATATGCCAAGAACAATGCCTTTTACTAGATATATTGGAGTACTAGACATATTGGAGTCATCATGTGTCTGGATCGGTATACTTGACTACTCCAGGCACCACTGTATAGATATGAGAACTAGTATTATGTGAACTCGGCAAGTTGTGGCCGAGAAGCGATCTTACACGCCCCAGGTCGTCTCGCCAACAAAGCTCGTCTCGGTATTCGGAACCAGAGTTTCTCGCGTTATAAGTGCGGGAGAACCATCTCAGGATAGGAATATGGTAGAGGGGTGATCGACAAGTTTCGATACCATGCTGAAGACGAAGCACCGGTTGGAAGTTCATGTTGTTTGTATGTATCCTAAATTTTGTGCTCCTCGTAAATTGGACAGATGGCCGAGTGGTTATGGCGTGTGACTCAAGCTTCAGCTTCTGTAGCAACTACAGTGTATTCTCATCAGGTTTCCTGGCGGGGGTTCGAATCCCCCTCTGTTCACCATCTCTTTTGCTTCTAACGATCATTTTCTGGGTCTAAACTTGTCTATAGCATGTATACTTGTCCTAGGATGTCGTTTTTAGAAGTAGTGAGAAGATTTTTCGTCTTAAAAAAGGTGAGAAGATTGGCATTTGGTGGGTTTACAAGGCACTCTCTGCTCGAGTTTTGTCCAAGCTGTCTACTAGATCATGCACCACACTAATTATCGCCCTTTTCACCATTCGTTTTGCATCCATAGACATTGTCAAATGTTTATCCTTCTCTGTCTCGAATCGGTGGTGGAGGTGGTGATCATGGCTATTGCAACACGGTAAAACTCTGCTTCGGACTGCTGCTTCTTTTGCAGTATAGAGATCTACTTTATACGGAGCCTCCACAACTTCATGATTCTGGCCTCCAACGCCGGTGGTATGATATACAACGTAGGTAGATCGCAGAAAGAGACAACAGTCCGTCGAGAGCTCAAGACTCTATCGAAAGGAACAAAGTGCTCACCAGCCATAGGCTGCACAAGGCAAACGGTGCGATGGGCATTACTGACCCGGTCTTTCTGCCCCAAGATCACTTCTGCTGAAAGGCGGCACTGTACTCATCCACGACGTCGACGACCAGGCAAAAAGTATCAAAGGAAGACATTCTGGTCGAGGACGGCAAGGTTACTCGGATCGAAGAGTCCATCACGGCGCGCAACGGCATAGCCCATCACAGATTGCACAGACAAGATAATCAGCCCGGGCTTCGTCGATACACGTAGGTTTTATCTCATTCTACCCGTGAAGGACTGTTACCACAGACCGCCACGTCCATTAATACCTGCTCAAAGGCCATTGCGCCAGCGAGCGGCTGCCGCCGTCATTCTATCAAGGCAAAGTGAATCTTCGGACCACGGCGCCTCGAATATTTTCTAGAGGCAACTGGCCGGCTGTCTTCGTCGCATCATGCGCACGTGAATTCGAGCCTTAGAACATTGCGAACGCTCTCTCGGCGACGGTCTCGAGCGGCATCAGGAGTATCTTTTGCAACACCTCGACTGCGCGCATCGATCGCCTGGCGACATTGATGCTGTGATCGGGGATGGCAAAGCCGTTGAGCAGTACAGGACGTTGCTGCCTGCGGTCTTTGACGAACTTGGCCGAAAGGTGACCCGATCGTCTCGCACGGGCTGGAAGGCTATCGTTGCTGAAATGCTGCAGCGCAGCGCCGAGATCGACAAGAAAGTCGATCCTATCGACTGGGGAATTGCAGACAAGACGACCGGCCACAGGCTCAAGGCCGATCAGACTGCATCGTGGACAGTCTGCAAAGACTATTACAGCGCTTCGGCATCCTGATCATCCACTGTTGTCTCCATGATATATAGCCCGGTCAAGATCAAGACAGACTTGTTCATCATCATCTGTTCCTGAAGATACTAAGCAAGCTCCTTCTCTTCTTCGACCTGGTTGTAGGCGCAATGGAACTTGGTGTTTTGCTGCGAGCGATGGGTGGAGGAGGGAGCGCCGTGTCGTCTCCTCTTTGACCTCCTCCTTGAACATGCTCGAGAACGGTGTCTCGTCTGGCATCATCGTACATGTCGAAAGCGTTGCCCTTGATGTCGTAAGAAGAGGTCGCCCTCCTGAACGATCCCGGAGGTGTAGGCATAGCGGGTCTCCAGTCTGCCCCGGCTGGGGTTCCTGGTACGGACCTGTTGGATCGGGAAGACATCGGTCGCTGCTCGGACATGTAGGGTGTGGTAGGACGGATAGGTGTTGCTGCCTGTCTTGGTGACATGTGACCGGTAATTGTACCAATGGTGCCGCTGGTCGTGGGTCGTTCAGGAGAAGCCTGTCTTACAGCCTGCCTTGGCGGGTTGGAGAATAGAGGGTTTCCGGTTGAGTGTAGATCGGTTTGTGAGAGCGAAGAGACCAAGCTTGCGATAGAGTCAGATCTCTCGGGAATGACACTAGAGCTCAGCGGTGCGGGAATAGCGACTCTTTCAGTCGCTCTGAAGCTTGAGCGTCTCGACGACATCCTGCTGCTGGGGGGATCGACGCTCATGCCAGTATTCGACGGCCACCGTTTGGTTTGAGGGCGTGCGCTGTGAATGCGTTCCATAGATCCAAGGACTGTAGTTCCGTTCATTGCCAGGTTCTCCTCGGCGATGGACTCGAAACGGACAACACCACGCTCTGGAGGCACGCTCAGTATGTCCGAGATGAAAGACTGGATATGTGCCGCATGCAGCTTGTTTGTTTCGGCGCGCAACTCGGATGGTACAGCGGAGATGGTGAGAATGTAGGTTGGTTCGAAAGATCTTGCGAGCATTAGACACTGACTGTGGTCGACACTGATCATGATGCCGGCTTCGGTGCGGGAAAAGCGGTTGGCGAGATGGTGGGACAGATCGGTGACTAGTGAGAATTCATCTTTGACCTGGTATAGTCAGTTGTCGCTCCTCCAGGCTCTTTCCTTCCTTCTTATGAACTCACAATAACATTCGTTCGAAGATGAGCAATGACGGGCGACTCGTTCTTGATGCGCTCTCTCAGCGTAGGAAGTGGGCGACTCTTGCGCTGAAACTGATCCTCGTACAACTGCGCCATACTCCTTCCTTCCGTAGGTGTAGTCACACCATTGGTGCCCGGTTCGCTACTATAACCCGAATCAACAGGTGCCTCTTGCAAGCCCGGAAGACTGTTGTACGTTAATCTGTGTTGCGCCAAGTCCTTCATATTGACACCGTCGTAAGCAAAGGCAGCCTCTGCTGGTGAGAGAACTTCCGAGTATTGGTCAGGTGGAAAGAGGTCCTTGACAGCCTCTAGGGAAGGAGATTCGGATCTGTAGTTTGCTTCTCCGGTTGCAATGTACCCATTGCGTAAAGCGGTCAGTCTTGGATTAGAGGCGGGCATGGCGCTGATCATATGGAGCGCAAAGAATATATGTTCCCACCGCACTTCGGGTCGATCTTAACGGGCTAGAGTGTGGACGGAAACCAGTAAACAAGTTCGGATCCAACAATGAGGAACGAGGAAGGAAGAATGATCGCAGGGACGGATATTGGAAAGCGGAGCAAGATAGATTTAGGTTGTCGTTAGCTGGTCTTGAACTACTCTATTTTCGCGATAGGTGGGGGCGCGAGACTGGCGCTCACCTACAATTTGAGTATTTCTGGTTGCCGAAAAGGCTCAACGAGGTAGAGGCTAGGCCGTTTTGGAGCAGAACCTGTAGTAGTTCTTGCAGCGGAGGAGTTCCGGAGCCGTTGAAGAGTCGCGGATCAACGGGCGATCCATGGGTGACCATCGGGTGTTGTAAGAGCAGGATTGTGCTGATGTCAAGCCATTCATGGTACGTTCCTGACATCGTAGGGGTTGCAGAGAATGCCTGCTCGCGCATGTGTCAAGGTCGGAGATATTCTTTCTTCAGGGGTGTTGTAAGGTGTCGGAGACTATTGGAAGGCTGGCTGCATCCAGGGAGCTCGGAGAAAGCGCATGGGCGCATGGCTGCAGCGCACTAGCTAGCCACAACGGCTCTCGTCCCTTTGCCGAAAAGTGAGACAAATCGACGTGCGAAACTACGTGTGATACGTGTCGGCCGGAACCACGCAGCGGACCTGAAAGCTGGTCAGGGCACGCTGAGCGCAACCGACATGAACGACTTTCGATTGTTGTTGCTCTAGTATGTCGCTTGTGAAGCGAGTAGACTACGCTTTTTAGAGGCGCGCTACAGGAAAGTTGCTTTTAGATTGAATAAGATCGAGAATCAGCCATGAATGCGGATGAGGCAAAGTACCGTGCCCAACAGCTAAAAAGGAAGCAAGCGCCAGGCGGCAATTGAAGCTCTTCAGCTCGGCGTAATCCGATCTGTTTCCATAAGTTCGGGTTGCGTCGATGCGACTGATTGGTTTCCGGCATCAGACAGAATCGAGTCGCGTGGGGCTTTGCAGATTAGAAAGCGGAGCCCGCCTTCCCCCTTCAGTCCTAGCCACAAAGAGCCCACGATTCAGCCCGTGGCTTGCGCTGCCTATTTGAGATGCGTCTCTTATGGTCCTGTCTCCGTACCGGTCACCAACACCGTAGGTTAGAGGCCTCGAGAAAGGAACGAGGTACCGAGTTCAGCATACGAATCAGATGGCCGGTATGGAGCCTCAGAATTGAGAACAGACTCATGAGTCAACAAATCAGCGACGGTATGTGCGATACCGTTAGGAACTTAATCCTTAACCCAAAAAAAAACCATAATTCGAGCGGCGACTAAACAATTGGAGGTACAGTGTACGGCCAACACCGATGCAGGTTGGAGAAGAGCCGCTCGATTACTAGATTGACATGCGCATGACATTATTGACATTCCAGCGAATCAATGAGAAACACTCGATCCAGATCTCTTGAGCGAATGGTAATTGGAGAGTCTCCGTCAAATGTCGTCAATGAGTTACATGTACCCTTCCCCATACATCAATCGATCATACACATCCCTTCATGACGTATCATGACGCGCTCGACCCCTCGTTGATGTATGACAACAAGAGCTCAGGAGAACAATATATATCCTTCTTGACAAGGGCATAGGTAACAATCTTTTATCAAGCACATCTCTACGAACTACTCTACAATCAACACCAATAACTCCACCACCATTTTCTCAATTCCAATCACAATCTCCAAAATGGACGGCGACGCATCAGCAAAGACCATGGACAAGGGCGCTTCCTCGTATGTTCCTCGCCTGTTCCACATTGCTGATGAGTTATTAACCTTCTCCCAGCGCCATGCAAGACACCGAGTTCACCGGTGGCATCCACGAGGCGTCAAAGCCACGCATGGAGCCAGCAGGCGAGAAGACGACCGGCTCGACAGGCCCATTCTCCGCCGACGGCGCCATTGGCAAGCAGTTCACCGCTGGCGGCATGCTCGGCGGTACCGCGCAAGCCATCGGTGGTCCATTTGACAAGGAGGGATCTATTGGCAAGCAGTTCACTACTGGCGGCTCGATTGGTGGTTCAGTGCAGCAGCACCTTGGTGGTCAGGGTGAGGGCAGCACATACTCTGGTAACAGCAAATAGAGGATGAGTGTTTCCTCGTTGTTGTTGGACTGGTAGAGATGATATCATGACATCGTATTGGTTTGAGGACTATAGCATTGCGCAAATCAATACTGTAAAACGTATCTCGATATTTTCGTGGTTGATGTCGTTCTTGTGTGCGGTAGTGGTCTCGACCTGTCTTTTGGTACTGTTCTAAACGAGTCTAGCTGTCGACAGTCAGATCACCTGCAAACATACTGCCATGACATAGGTCGTACAATCTAGCGCGATTCTTCCCTAAGCTTGTCTCCCGTAGTTGTTAGCTATCACCGCAAACACCTGGCCGGTTTTCTGCATGGGATCATTCATTTCATATCTGCGATAAAATGGTATCCATCGAGTTCCCGACGCAATGCCCGTTCTAGCGTCTCACGATCATCAGACAAGACATTGGAACGTTTTCTTAAAGGAGTGACTGGTTGTATGAAAGAGCGACCTGGCTATCTACACCAAAAAAGCATGAATGAAGAAGATACTTTAATAACGCCAAGCTAAGAACCCAAAACACCTTGCTGTCTATTGGCTAAAACTTTGTACCCTACGCTGAAACGCTGAAGAAGGAATGTCTAGAAGTTGTACTGTCGACCAATTGTATACTTATACTCCCGCTGAACTAAAGAGAAGGAAGGGTCTGTTGTTGCTCATCACTGACGGTAGAGGATTGGGTAACCAGTTCCAGATGGCTGAGCGTAGCCAGTCGGGTTAGCGAAACCAGACCAGATCGCGTTGCTCCAGCTCTGAGATTGACCTGGTACGTAGGTGGAGGTGGACATGCCGCTGACTGGAGTCGGGGTAGCTGTGATGGTCAAGCAGGTGGTGTAGCCGTTGGAAAGAGTGATGGTCGTGGTCTCGACGTGGCAGCTGGAGCAGACAGTTGGAGCTGGCACGACAGGAGCAACGGTGACAGTCTGGTAGACGATGGTTGTTGGGCAGGTCTGGCCGGCAGTTGGTGCGATGACAGTGGTCGATGGCTGAGAGGTACCCCAGGTGGATGGCTGTGCAGAGCTGCTTGGAATCACGAGTCCCATGGCGTAGCTGGTGGTAGATGTCTGTGCAGAGCTGCTTGGGATGACCAATCCCTTGGCGTAGCTGGTGGTGCATGGCTGAACTGGAGCGACTACTGGTGAAGTGATCCAGCCGTTGAAGGAGACGGCAGAAGATGGAGAAACCACAGGAGTGCTTGTCGTGTAGACGGTCGAGCTTGTCGAGTAAGAAACGGTCAACCATGTAGAGTAGAAGGTCGTGGATCCGCTGGAGCTGACTGGCGTAGAGCATGGGACAAAGCTAGTCAAAGTCGTGTACTGTGTGGTAATGAAGGTGGAAGCTGGACCGGTGACTGGAGATGGAGCAGGAGTGGTTGTTGGTGGAATGACAGGCTTTGTGATCGTGCATGGGCAGTCAGTGATCGTGAGCGTGGTCGCCGAGGTCACGGTATAAGTCTGTCCGTTGGTCGTGATGGTCGTTGGTGCCGGGCAGAATGTTGTGTAAGCGGTGACAACCTCGGTGGTGTACGTAACGTTGGGAGAGGGAACTGGACCATAACCGCCGGGGTTGTAGCCCAAGCAGTCAGCATATTGGGAAGCGCAGTAGGCGGCGTTGCCTCCTTGGGCGGTGCTGCATGCCTCGTACGCCATTGCGCACGATGCGGAGGTAGAGTTGGCAGGAGCTGGAGTTGGAGTTGAAATTGGGATGGAAGTGGTGTTAACAGAAGTTGGAGCTGGAGTTGGGATTGGACCATAGTAGCCCAAGCAGGTGGCATACAGATCGTAGCAGTGGGCAGGGTTAATGCCAGGCTGAGCGATGCATACCAAGTACGACTGTGAGCACGAGTCGACGGTAGAGTTGGCAGGAGCTGGAGTTGGGGTTGGAATCACCAATCCCATAGCATAACTGGTCGAGGTCGATGATGAACTGCGGGCAGAGGACGCTGGAACACCGCGGTAAAAGCTGGTCATCGATGATGAAATGATGCGGGAAGAAGAGCTTGAAGCTGGGATGGAGGTAGAGTTGACAGGAGCTGGAGTTGGAGTTGGGACAGAGTCAGAGTTTGTGGTAGTGAATGGGTTGTAGCCCAAGCAGTTAGCATACTGACTGGCGCAGAAAGCATGATTGATGTATGGAACCGCGGTTTCGCAGGCATAGAAAGCCTGTGTGCAAGCGTCGTAAGTCGCGTTGGAAGGTGGGCTGACCGGAGTTGGAGTAGATGTCGCGGAGCAGCCGCCCTTGCATGAAGTGATCGTGATGGTGCTCGTGGTCAAGTAAGTGCTGGTGTAAACGGAGCTACCAGTAATGCCAGTGGAAGTCACAGGGCACACAGTGGTCGTGGTAAAGACGGTCTCACTCTGCGTGGTGGTGAGTGGAATAAATCCGTAGTAATAGCTGGTAGAAGTCGATGATGAAATGCTGGAAGAGCTTGGAACTACCAGTCCCTTGGCATAGCTGGTCGAGGTCGATGATGAAATGTAGGAAGAGCTTGGAACTACCAGTCCCTTGGCATAGCTGGTCGAGGTCGATGATGAAATGCTGGAAGAGCTTGAAGCGGTGGGGAAGTTGATTGTTTCGGTTATGTTCATGCTCCATCCAGGAGGTGGGGATGCTGCTGCAATGCCCACCAAGGCGGTGGCTGCGAGCGTGAAAGAGCTGCGCATTGCGATGGATTGTGTAATAACGATTGATAGTCGAAGGACGAGCTGTGACTAGGAAGCGAGTGTGTATGGTATTTCGGGACAGTAGAGTGGACTGTAGGAAGCGAGTGATAGTCTGAGTAGTAGAAAGGAAACTGATTGCTGAATGGATGATGAGATGAGTCGAAACCGGACGAATACCTACTAGATCTTATACCATTCTTCATTTCTGGTTCATTGTATGAGTCTCTCGAAAAATTCAATAGCTTGACTTTCGGCCGATGGCATGAATACGGCAGCATGTCAGATCCTCACTTGGGTACGACTCTGCGCTGCTCGCGGGCAGTGTGGCTGTCAATCGGCTCATGCATGTCGCACTCATGTCTGCCGAATCTGGCATGACATTTGAGACAAGGTTGCTTTGCGGCATGGAAGGTAACACGGCCCTGAGCGGAGGATAGCTGAATACGACTGCAAGACGTGACTAGGTCAGTGGGCGGTGCTGAAAATGATGCAGGGAGAGGTTGCAACGTGATGCGAAGAGGAACAACTGGGGAGGAATCCATCGAGGGCAGCACCGAACCGAGATGATGGGGCTAACCGAATTAGGCACGCTTGTTCAACACGAACGGCGTTCCCGCAGCGTGCCAACAGAAGAAAGAGCTATATTTGGCCCACGCATTCTCAACAGCCACAAAATGGCACAAATATCAGGTCCATGTAACCTTACGACATCACGCTGACGGCTGCACATGTGCAGCGCTCTGCACGCCGTCCTGCATCGCAAACCGTGCCGGGCCGCCCGAACTGGGCACAATAGCGACAGAAACATATTACGCATGGCGTCAAGAATTCGCACAGACTCATTTGTTTTCAGACCATTGCATTGAATAACATTCTGACATACAGCTTCAAACGAACACTGTAGAAGAGCTCGAGACTCACAACGCACCGAGCACTCGACTCCAAAATCTCACCTACTTCTCCCGCCAGAAGCCACTACCTGTACTGGAGAACCTACGTAGTCAAGACGGGTGAACGTGGACGTCTCCGACACCCTAGGACAGGACTACGATGGTCCTCTACGTACTGTACCGGTCGCAACGTGTGTCACGCCGACCGTTGTGAACCGTTTTCCCCAGAATAGATCTCAATCGACGACGCTTCTACCCCGGTTGACCATGACCTATGTCGCTGTATTAAATCTAAACCCACGAAGGAGATGGACGACGAGCAGGAGCTGGCCTGCGCTTCGAACTGAACCTGAGAGGCGGTGGCATGGCTGAAGGGTCCAAGTCATCCGAGTAGCAGGATGAGCTCGCAGTACAGGCAGCCACAACCAAGTCCGAGCGAGTTCGCGCCATGTCCTGGATCCAGCTCGTAATCTCAATGTCTACAGACTCATCTGCAGGCACTGGAGTCATCACTGCGTCGACGGCAGGTTGCGCATTGACGTGTGATGGGCCTGGTAGAACCTCGATGTGAGTGGTGCCAAACTTTGGACTGAAGACTTTGCCGTGGACAGCTTCCAGCTTGCGCTGGGCGAGGCGGAAGTCTGCGTGGAAATGTTTGTCAGCATTGGACTTTGTGAAGTTTGGCTTGAGGCCTGATCTCAACTTCTTCGAAAGAGTCCGCAGTGGACTTTTGATGAACTTGAATTCGTAGTATTCCCACCTGGAAATTTTGGATTCAGACTCTTCTGGCCACGATGGCCTGGGGAAAAGTGGCTTGGGCGCGTCAGCAACACGAGCTTCCGACGCAACCACATCCTTGCAGTTCTGAGGGACTGGAGCTGGATCTGTGGAAGGTCTTGACAGATCCTGGGACGCATTAGCAGGTATGTTCGCGTGGAGGACTGGAATCGGAGGAAGTTTCTTGATCGCATACGCAGCCTTGCTTTCATCCAGAGCTGGAAGTGGTGGCAGCTTCTTAGGACGAGCTGTAGCCTTGCCGCCACGACGAATGGATACTGGAGTGGCATGACCGTGGTCAAGAGGAAAGTTGCACACAGCAACTCTGCTGCTCATCCACAATGACGAAGACACATCTTCGAAGCTGAATGTCCGGTGAGTAGTCGATAAGCCCACAGGTGGGGTCATGCTCCTGATGGCCGAGAATTTGTGTTGCGGTCTGGCCACCCGCCGCTGAGGATGTGCTTTCGACATGTCGAAGTCGCAACGCGAGGTGAGGTAGTTAGGTGTGAAAACGAAAGAAATCAAACTCGCAAGCAAGCTTTTGATACTTGCCTGGAAGACGTGAAAACACTTACCGCAAAGACGTGAATTCGCTTACAGTAAGGAAGGGGTTGGAAACACCTACCGTGAAGATGATCAAGAAAGTGACCCTAGCTTGTATCTTCGCAGCTGTCTCGAGCTTCCAAAGACTACGACAGGACCGCGAGTTCATGTATGGCACTCGTATGCTATGGATGCGACATTGTCTCGAATCTGTGCCATGTTTCTTTGTCGGTCTCTTTGTGCGGTCTCTTTGTGCGGTCTCTTTGTGCGGTCTCTTTGTGCGGTCTCGAACGCCTTGTTCTGAGGCTTTGTTGTGAAAGAACAATTGAGCATTCATCCACTGTCGTAGAGAGGTAGACAAAGAACGAGGAGCGGCGCAGGAGCAAAGAATACGAAACTGCTTTGACCCAAATGATAGAGTACATGTGTTGGCGGACCTGCAGAAGGCGCGGTTCGTTGTTATTGACGGCATGTACCTTTACTCACTACGCAACGAAATCGAGAAGCCTGTCTCCGTTATCTCTTCAGCAGAGTGCGCTCGTAACAGAAATGGACGTCGGAACCTATCGAGCTTGCAACGAAAAGGGAATGTAATAGTCGAGTTCTTGTTTAGTGGCCTAAATCCCACGGCAGTGGTTCACTGCCCGAAGCTGGACGTCGTTGGGAGAATGAGTTGAGTGAACAGATAACGAAATCTCGACACTCGCTTTGTATTCGACAAGAGTTAAGGATTCTTGTGTTCGTCGCGAAAAGTGGTCGATAAATCTTCAACATGACATGAACTAATTGAGGGTACTGTAAGCAGCACGACATTTCGTGGTTTCGGAGACGTTCCAGGCAGCAGTCAATGTCGGAAATCGAGGGACCGCCAGAGCCGCAAAATCCTACACCACAAAACCCGACGGTGCTACAGGCTTGGGAATGGCATACTTCAAAGGAGCATTACAATCGACTAAAAGAAGTTTTGCCGGTATTGGCTGATCTTGGTATTACTTCCATCTGGCTTCCACCAGGTTGCAAGGCGAACAATCCCGATGGAAACGGCTATGACTGTTACGATTTGTGGGATCTCGGCGAGTTTGACCAGAAATGGACTCGATCAACGAAATGGGGCTCGAGAGAAGATCTCGCCGAGTTGTTACTGGAGGCCAAAGTTATGGATATGACGGTCATCTGGGATGCTGTCTTGAACCACAAGACGGCGGGTGATGCCACGGAGGAATGCTGGGCAGTCGAGGTGGACCCGAATGGTATCACATGAAGCACGTGCTACTCATTGACATGACTGATTTGCAATCAGATAGAAGGAAGGAGATTTCGCCTCCAAGAGTAATCGAACCATGGATACACTACAACTTCCCTGGCAGAGGCGACAAATACAGCACGCTCAAATGGCACTGGGAACATTTCAACGGCACAGATTGGGACCAGCGAGGACAAAGAAAAGCCATCTTTAAGATTGTGAATCCCCCAGAGACCGAGACAGATTCTGGACCAGAGGCGTCGTCTACAGAAACAATCAGAAAAGGTTGGGCCGACGATGTAGGCAGTGAGAATGGCAACGCAGACTATCTCATGTTCTCGAACATCGACTACCTCCATCCAGACGTCCGCGAAGATGTCCTCAACTGGGGCAAATGGATGATCAGCGATGAAGTCGGTGTCGACGGCTTCAGACTCGATGCAGTACCACACTACTCTTCGAGGTTTACCCATGAATGGATCAAGAGCACCATGATGGATGGCATGCGAAAGGGCAAGAACATCTTCGTCGTCGGAGAATTCTTCGTCAACGACGTGGACAAGCTGCTGCAATGGCTTTCCGACACTGACTACCTCGCCAGTCTGTTCGATGTACCGCTGGTGCATACCTTTTCGAAGATCTCAGTTGCTTGGGAGGAAGCGAGAGGAATGGTCGGGCAAGGCGGTCGTCTCAGCGTGCGAGGTATAGAGCTAGACAAGGTCTTCGAGAAGGCTCTGGTGAGCGTTGCGCCTGACAATGCAATGGTATGACTATCAGAATTTTAGGCCAATCGGCAGACCGCTTGACTGACTCTACTTAGACTGTGGTGATGAACCACGACACGCAGCCTGGACAAACCTGCGAGACGCCAATCGCGCCATTCTTTAAATCGCTCGCCTACGCTATGATACTGCTGAGGAGCAAAGGACTGCCTTGTGTCTTCTATGGAGATCTTTACGGCATGCTTGGAGACAACCCCGAGCCACCAGCGTGCGACGGTCAGCTTCCTACCTTGATCAATGCTCGCAAGCTGTTTGCGTATGGCGAGCAGAGAGATAACATGGACAGTCCTACGAGCATCGGCTGGGTTCGATCAGGAACGTGGGACAAACCAGATGGATGTGCCGTCTTGATGAGCGTGTGGGAAGCTGGAAGAAAGAGGATGTTCGTTGGTCTTGACAAGGCAGGTCAAGCCTGGTGTGATATCCTTGACAATTGGCGAGAAGATGTCGTTATTGATAGAAAGGGCTTCGGGGACTTCGAATGCGCCGAGAGATCGGTGAGCGTCTTCGTCAATGTCTCGGCCTCAAGGAAGGCCGGCTTTCCCCCGGCGTTCTCGACGGACATATACAATATGTAGAATTGAGTCCGTCTCGATGGAGTCGTTGCAAAAGATGAACGTTAAAACAATGACAGGAGTCAAAGACACAGACACGTCGCCTGATCGCGCTTAAAGGTGCCGCGCTGAAATTGTACAGATGACATCATGCGCGTCGCGCTGGCGTTGGCGTGGGCGCTGCTTGCAGGCGCAAAAAATGACATGGCCGAGGCAGGCAGTCACGCAGACAGGTTTAATTCACAGTGCGTTCCATACCAGCTTCATTACTTGTCGCCGCCTTTAATTCTTCGCGTCGCATTATGCCCTCCAGGTAGCACACACTTGATCACAACATAATTATCATTTCAGTTTCGCAATCATGTCGGGGCCAGGAGTCTACCTGACGGTCCCACCACTCTCGCGCTTCAAGTTCCCTCCAGAGCCAATACCATACGCACTTCCAGCTCCAGTGCCAGCTGAAAGATTACTGAGGAGCCCGTTCGGCATTGATCCCCAGCTCTACAATGATCTTCTGGACTGGAAGGTCCCAGTCACTTTCGCAGCCTGCTACATCGTCACCGTCTTCTTTCTGAACGCCTACAACCGCTCCAGGAAACACAAGCCTTGGTGGATCAGCACGACGCGTTTCTTCAAGACATTCGTCGTTCTTCACAATGTCTTTCTCGCCGCTTTCTCACTCATCACCTTCATCGCCACGTTCCGCGCTATTGGTCGCGTTCTGCCCGAATTCAGCACAAGCACTCCACCTGCCTACTTTGTCGACGCGCTATGCAAGATTCAAGGCCCCAGGGGTTTGGGTGATGCGGTCACTTACAACACTACACTCAATATCTGGGAGACAAAGAACAGCCTCATTCATCTTGCGCAAAATGGAACACCTGATCCCACCGACGTAGGAAGACTTTGGGGTGAGGGTCTGGCCTTTTGGGGCTGGTTCTTCTACCTTTCCAAGTTTTATGAGGTCCTGGACACCTTGATCATTCTGGCCAAGGGAAAGAGAAGTCCAACATTGCAAACCTACCACCATGCTGGCGCTATGCTCTGCATGTGGGCTGGCATCCGATACATGTCTCCTCCAATCTGGATGTTCGTCTTCATCAACTCTTTCATCCATTCGTTGATGGTGAGTACATGCGAGGAAATCTTACTGCACGTTGAGTTCGCTAACACGCTTGCAGTACGTCTACTTCACTTTGGCGGCTATCAACATCCGCGTCCCTCAGGCTCTCAAGCGTACCCTCACGACGATGCAAATCACGCAATTCTTGGTCGGTGCAACCTACGCAACTCTTCACCTGTTTGTCCAGTACGACATCCCGATCACCACCATGTACAAGGTCCTTCACCCGGTTACCTCAGTAGCTTCAGCCGCTAGCTCAACTGCCGCCTCTTTGACCAGCTCCGCGGCACAGGCAGCCTCATCCCCTGCCTTTGCTGCCAAGCTCATGCGCTTGCTCCTTCGCGCCGCCGGTGATGAAGGCGTTGCCGAGAATGTGCGCGACAACGCGAACCAGGTGATCCTTGGAGGTTCAGGTTCAGGATCGGGAATCGCAGACAGCATTCGTTCGGGAGCCCAATCGATTGCTCAAAAGTTCCACGAAGAGACTATCTACCGCACCGAGTACACTAAGGTCGACTGCCTCGATACCAGCGGTCAATCCTTCGCTGTCTGGCTGAACGTCTTCTACCTCTTCCCATTGACTGTCCTCTTCGTTCGGTTTTTCATCCGCGCATACTACTACCGCACCTCGAATACCAAGCAAGGCAAGAGACACGCCGCTTCTCGTTCCGCTATAGATGCAGCCAAGGGTGTTGACCGCGAAATCGACGAGCCGAGCAAGGCCGCCGAGCGTGAAGTGGAGAAGGACATCCAAGCCATGCGCAAGGGCGAATACACCGGCTCAAGCCAGGCTAGCGGCGCAGTTCGCCGTCTATCGCAAGCAGCAGATAGCATTGCAGACGCCCTATCGCCAAGCCGCGCCGGCCGCGCCCTCTCAGACGCCGCCGACGCCATGGAAGACGCGATGAAGAACGTCAAGGAAGAGACCATCAACTCTCGCATTTCCTCCGGCGAGAACTCTACCGACGCCCGTGACAACGGAATCGAGAACAGCAACCTCGAGAACAGCACTCTGAGCGTCGATCACGACAGCGGTGACGAGTCGCACTCAGAGCTCGAGGGCCAAGGCGAAGCTGGCGGCGACAACGACACGCCGTCGAAATCGAAAAAGAAGAACAAGAACAGGCGCAACCGCAAGCATAAGAAGCACGCGGAGCAAGCCGGCGATGGTTCGCAGGTCTTGGCCGCTCCCAGCAGCGCCGCCCACACCGACCCCAACGCAGGCGCGGCGAAAGAGTAGGATTCTTCCTCCGATAGCGACGACGAGTCAACTTCACCACAGCGGGGTGGATCAAGAGTAGTCCGTTTCGCGGTCCCAACGGGAGCCGGGGCCGGAGAACGCTTGAAGGAACAAATCGCGCAGTTGGAGGAAGACTTTGCGCGCTTGGAGGAACGATCCGCGCATGCAAGACATGACACAAACGACGATGGCTTATACGGAGGATTTTTGCGCGCGCTTTAGTCCAGACGGGGACGGCACAAACAGATGGTATTGATACTGAGATATCTCAGAGAGAGCATCTGATCAGTGAGTGAGTAGCTCGGTGCTATTGCGCGTACTCTGGCAGGCAGTGTAGTATTAGATTCTCCAATCAAGCGATCACACACTTCTTTCACATATCATCAATAATCAAGCATAGCCATCGTAGGTGGAGACATGACTCGTGATAGCACGTGTGAAGACAACGACTTGATTTTGACATCTCCATTAGAATCAGACTAGTATTATCTACTTCCTACTTCCTAATTTCAAACCCGCTTCCTGAGCGAGCACAGATATAGCCTCAAGACTCTTTCCTCATTCATGCTCATTCGTACAAGCATAAAGTTCATTGTCTTGAGACTGTGCCGTTGCTCCTCTTTTTATAAAGTGATCGTTGTTGAAACTCGAGCCCGAAATTTGGGGGCTTGTTGGTGTGATGGGTGATGCTTTCGTGATGAAGGGGTACTAACGCCGGGGCCATTGGGGTAAAGTGCGGGTATCGTGTGAAGGCGGAAAAAGGGATCCTTTCTATATTGTGCGTGGGCGCGTGCAATAATCCAGAGTTCCATGTGGGGCAGTGAATGGTGGTGGTGGTGGTACATGATGGTGCGTATACATGATTGGTGTCGATTTTGGAGGCGTTGACAGGTCGGGGGAGGTGTGTTGGGAAGGGATGTGTTTGACCGGATGCGTGCATTTGTCTCGACTCTTGCTGTCATCGGATCCTGGTCGAAGGAGTGCTGGACACTTCTTGCGGTTGTGATTGTAGCCATGCAACATCTGAAGCTGGTGGCGAAGCAGGGACTATCGGTTGCAATCGCTGCGTCAGCACTCTCGATGAACTTGTAGCAATCTACCAGGTACTTTCAGCATCGTCGTCGTGATAGTTCAATTGCCCGTCGACAGGGCCCCAGTCAGATAATTGGGGCCACTCATGCTGAAGGGTAGTGGGCAAGGTGGACAGCGAGGCTTCCGTGTCGGAATGCGCCGTCCTTGGAGAGACGTTGCGACCAGTTCCTCTCTGCTCATGATCATTCTAGGACATCTGAGAAGGAGCGGCTAGATAAGATGTTAGTGTGTTCATAAGTATATCGCGATCTGAGGTCGAGTTATTACTTACCGGTCTGACGCTTGATCTGCTCGCGGGCCCAGCGTGCAGTATCGATGGTACGTGGAGAGAACTCCTTGTTGGCGCGAGTGTCGCGAGCCATGGCAGTCAAGAAGTCCTGGCGGAAGTAGTGAGCGTACTCGCCGCTTGGGAAAGCTTCGGACAGGTCGCCAATGACACCCATGCTTGCGCGGAGGAGGGCCTCGGTGCGGTTGGCATCCTGGTAGACGGTCTGCAGGAGCTGGAAGATGGACTCGACGTATGGCTGGAGAAGCTGAGTCTTGTTACCAGTCCTCATAGCCATGATGGCGCCACCCCAAGCATCCATGATACCTTCGCGCAGACTGACGACGTAATCGAGCATCTCGAAAGAGGAGTCTTGAACAGTGATTCCAGCAGCTTGTTGCAGAACTTGAGCAACAACGGACAGGTAGGTTTCAAAAGCACCGCCAATGGCTTGAGCGATATCACCGAAACATTGGAGAATCGCAGGCTTGAACTGATTGCCGAGAGCCGAGCTGCGCAGGTTGTTGAGCAAGTAGTTCATCAAGGTATCGCAGAATGGCTGGATCTTCTCGTTGAGTGCTCTGCTGATGTCGCTGACGAGGCCAATAGCCATTGCGCAAAGTGCAGGCTCCTCTTGGTTGCCAAGCGCATTGTACAGGTAGTTTGAAAATGGCTGCATGTACTGGGCAAAGTCTTCCTCGATGGCATTGGCCAAAGCGCCGACGGCGGCAAAGACAGTGTCAGGTACACTCGACTTGGGTCCAAGAGAGCTCAAGATCTGAATGGACAACTGCATGATACGGTCAGCTTGTGGCTTGATCTCGGCTTCGAGACGCTGGATGATGGCCATGACGACGCTCATCAAGCTAGTCTGGATCTCCTCGAGTGTGAGCTTGTCCTCGACGCTGACGACCTGTTGCTGCATTGGAATGGTCTGCTGAAGACGCCCTAGGACAACGTCGGTGAGAGAAGCAATGACAGCCAGACTATCATTGGCAGCGTTGGTGACGAAAGCGTTCAAGACCTCGTAAGCAGCAGTGCGCAGTTGGTTGTCGTTGGTCTGCTCAGTGACGGTAACGAGGTGGCCGACACTGGCCTGGAAGTGAGGGGAAAGGGCGTTCTCCTGGCATCCGGGTTCACCAGCAAAGCGGTCTGCAAGGTTCATCAAAGCCCAGCAGCAAGATGAGGCCATCTTAGGATGACTTGACAGGCCACCAAACAGGCTGGCGATGAGAGGCTGCAGGTGAGTAGATGGGTCGATCGACTCGGAGCAGGCTTCACACATGCGTCCGAGGGCGAAAGCAGCAGAATCCTTGACCTGGACTACGGGGTCCTCCATCATGCCGATGAGGACTGGAAGAGCCTGCTTGACCAAGGGATCAAGGACCTTCTCATCTGGACCCTCCATGATGGCGCCGAAAGCAGAAACGGCAGCATCACGGTAGTGCCAATCTTGTGCGCGCAAGTTGCGCTCAACAAAGGCTAAGACAGCAGGCACGGCGGTGCTACCGACAGCCTGGGACCAAAGTTGCAAACACTGGTAAGCAGCACGAGACAGGTTGTACTCGTCGTCAGCAGCGTCCTCATCTTGCTTAGCAAGGAGCTCGAGCAGAACAGGGACGACCTCGGTAGTCGCGACACGAGCAAAGTTGAAGTATTGACGCATCTCGGTAGAGCCCTCGGCTTGTGCCTATGGAAAAGTTAGTTGTTTGCACATGAAGATAGTTTTGGAACAACCGGAAAACTCACCTGAGCATTGTCGTCCTCGATAGAGATCTCCTCCTCGCAGACGGTGCACCAGAACTCGACAGCGAGCTTGGCAACGTCCTCTTCTTCGCTCTTCATGCCCTGGATAGTCAGGCCAAATAGGGCCTTCTCCATGTAGAAGCGCATCTTGTCGTAGTAAAGACCCATGATCCTGTTCAAACAACCATATGCACCCTGTTGGATTCTCATGTCTTCTGCTTGTGTGGCCTCGCAGATGACTTGCATGATGTAGTTGCGCTCGCCCTCATTGTCGAAGTTGTTCCTAACAAACTCGAGGGAGTCTCCAAGGGCAGAGATGGCGGCATTTCTGACATCCAAGTTTGGCTCCTCCTTGCGAGCGCCCTGGACGACAGCGGTCAGAATAGCGTTGCTGTGCTCGGACAACTTCTCGCGGAAAAGGGCATCTTCAGTCTCGCAGATGAAACCGATTGTGGTAAGCGAGGCCTGCTTCTGGTGGTCTGCTCCCTCGCCGACATTCTGCACCAAGGCAGGCATCAGCTCAGGCCACAAATTCCTTGGGATCTCGATGGCGGCGATGGCAGCGATAAACTGAGCTGCTGATTGTCCTGCTCTCGCATCTGTGGCGCCCAGTGTCTTCAGAGCCAAGTTCTTGACGTTTTGCTTGATGCTTGGGTCGACCTGCTCGAGCCATCTCTTTTGTGCCTCCTGTAACCTCGCATGCTCGCGGGCAGAGAATGTGTTCTTGAGAGCGATACCGGCAGCGATTCTGACTTGTCGTGATGCTTGGTCGTTGGCGAGTTCGGATGAAAGATGAGTGAGGTATCCAGGCTATTGAGAGGTCAGCGAATTATTCCATGGCTTATTTGGGTAGGCTCGGTAAAGGGGGATAACTTACGAAATCGCCCTCGGCAGCGGTCATGAGCTCCTGCTCGGCGGCTTTTCTGGTCTCTGCATCTGTATGCTGTCAATTTGTTGCCTCGAAGAGTACAAAGGCCTGCAGGCAGCGACTTACTGGGCGAAAGGGTGCCCTCAAGCACTGCGTTCACATCCATGATTATTCGTTTGTGTTGGTATTTTTGTTCCACGCCAGTCCGACAAAGATCTCCTCAAACAAGCATGTAAGGAGTGACGAATTAAGAAAGGGTTGATTAGGCGGTAGGGGTGCCTGGAAGTGGATTGTGGGATTGTTTGATAATGTGGTATGAAGCGAGGAAAGACGACGTTCGCTGGTGGGTCCGGTCCAATCAGTCAGGGTTCGCGTTGATTGACAAATAGAGCAACCGTACGGCAACGCAATACTGTCGTTTTCTGAGACTTGTTGATGTCAATGGAGGCTGAGTAGTGAAGTCGACGCGAAGCTCACGGTTGCGACAATATTCTAATGTTTTCTGGGCATGTGAGATGCAAGAATGAGTGCGCGAAGAATCGGCCAAGCCCTTTCGTCACCGCTGTCTCACTTGTCTCACTCGCAAAGGGAAGGAGCAAAACAAATGCACATTAGGGACTCCACTCGTGTCCTTTACAGTCATTGTTACATTCCTACCTGTGATTCCATGAGCCTTGGTCGGGCATCTATCACTTTGGCAATACAATATTGTGTAACAGACCACAAAGGACAGAGATGCAGGTCCTGCACACAACAGTCTCATGCTCTTCTGTCTCGAATTTACCCGTTGTAAACACACTCAACGCGGGGCATTCCATTTGTCGCATGCTCTGCCCTGCCCTGCTTTTGGCGTCATACCGTAGCCGACAATGATACAACAATATTGCATTCTCCTCTCGAACCAGAAATACCACCTATTCTGATGAGTATTTGCGTACATGTTGAGGTAGTCTTATGTTCATCTATGTATTTACAAATCGTTCAAGATACAGACCATATGGAAACGCCTTTTGCACTCCAAAATGTTAATCAAAACGCCAAATATGTGCACAGTATTACCTTCTGCTTCCTCACTGCCTCCTGGATCGAGGATCTTCTGATTCTCTCCTTTTGAAGTCACGCATCTCCTTTGTACCGAGGCTACCGAGGCCACCTTCACCCCTTCTCTCCCAGCCACCAAGCCTGACCACAAGGCAGGTCGCGTTATCTGCGTCTTCGCTGACTTCTGTAGCGAAGCTGACGACGTCTCTGCTGGCTTGCTCTGGCGTTCTGGCTTCTTTGACGATGTCAACCACCTCTTGATCCGACAGCGTACCACTGATACCATCGGACATGAGTACGAGGAAGCTGTATTCGCTAGCAGCGAGCTGGACCGTGGTAATCTCGGGTTCGGCAGAAACTCCTATGCGCTTGCTTGAGATGTCACCAAACGCTCGTGTGTTGGCCAAGCCTAGCACTCGTTCTTCGCCGAACGAGTCAGTGACAAACGCGGCAGAGTATCGTCGCAGCCTGGTTGCTTCTACGGGAGCCGAAGGATGGTGGTCTCGCGTCAAGGCAAAAGGTTCTCCATTACTGGACTTGCAGAGCAGGATCCTAGTATCGCCCACGTGTGCCACAACTACCGTCGATGGAGAGGCTGGATGCCAGAATGGTGTGGGGGTGGGAGTAGATATCAGAGCAACTGAGGCAGTAGATCCTCCTTTAAATCGTGTCTTCCCCCCAATGGGCTTGTTGAGACCCTGTTTCAAGTTCTGCGATGCTGGCTTACCGGGGTGTGAGAGAATGTCATCATTGTTGAGAGGTCTGTCGTTCAGCACTGGATCATCCGTCGATGCAGCCGGAGAGTGCTTCTGTGCTTGAGCTCTTGTGAAGTCCAGATCTGCATTCAAGAATGCGTATGTTAATATCGTCTCGAAAGATGCAGAATCTGCCGTAGACGATGTACTGGGCTCCGAGGTCCTGGTTCTTTGAGGATTCGTGAAATACTCTGGTCGGAAGCGCTTAAAGTACCCCCCGACAGTCTCTTTCCACGCCTCCACGAGTGATGTTTGCAATTCTATAGGGTCTTTCTGTATCGGATTCTCTGGTGTATTAATGTCGTTGCCACTGCTCAAACTGCTTTTCATACCAAACTTTTGTGCAGCTTCCTCGATGTATCCATGCAACCTGTCACTCAGGAAGCTGCTGCATTCTTCACCTCCGTGACCATCAAAAACTCCAAAATAGAAGACCTGTGGATCGCCACTAGCACTTTGTGCTCCTTTTGATTCTGGCTCTTGTGTAGATCCTGTTGCAGGTCCGGGCTTCCTCCTCGAAAGACTGATTGGTTGTTTCGGAGCAAAAGCTGGTAGCTCTATAGTTCCGGCCTGGTATTTGTCTTCATTGTAGGATCGACTGCCACGAGAAAGCCCAGCTCCAAAGTGGTGCTTTGCCGACTTCAGAGGAATCCGTACCACTGTGGTATCACGCGAGATTCCGCTGCTTGGGCCGCTGGTAGTTGGCGGGATCGCTGAGGGTGATCTGCCATTCAGCGGATCTTGGTGTGGCGTGCTCTGATCTCGAGGTAATTTGTGATGATTTGGTCCAGCAGCCGAGCGGGAGTCGGGATGTAACGAGGAAGATGGCAGATGTGTGACAAAGTAGTCGTGGAATCGGCGCCGCTGAAGGACGCAAGCCCGCTCAGCCGGGGGCAGAAAAGTCCATGGATTGGGTCGCATAATGGACTGAGCGTTAACTATAGAGTGAACATGCTGATACGCAGCACGCGCACTGTGTGACTGTCAACAACCCGAATGCATGGTTCGGAGACTGGAGGTATCATCGTTCGAGGTGCTCGAAACCTTAAGACCGAAAGCGGAGTTACGGAAGTTCAACAGGTCTGCCAAGCCGTCATAACTTGAACATAACATCACGATTTGAGAATGTACAAGTGCAAGAATTGTTCACAGTCATAGGAAAATTGCTGAAACTCAGGAATGTCATTGATTTCACTGCTACTGAAACACCGTCAATTCATAAAGTTCAAGGTCCAGAAGCCTGCTAGACCTAGACTGTGGTTGTTCCCGTCACTCTCTTATCCGTTTGGCCGGACCACACACGCTTGCTGCTAGGTGCACACCTAGCAGACAGCGTGGGTCTTGCCAGTCTTGCCCTGAAGGGAGTGGTCCTCATCAGTGAACTGCTGGTTGATCTTGGCAGTCTTTCCGCTGCGGTCGCCGCGACTCTTCATCTGCTCCTTGTGCATGGCAAGTTTGGTCTCGTCCATCTTCTTAAGAGTATCAACGGCAAGCTTGATGTCTTGAATGAGGGCATCACATCTGGAGCGGGAGAAGTCCTCGCGAACAACGACACGCATCATTCTGAGACCCTCGGAGTGAGGAGCCATGGTGTATGCAGGGACCACCCATCCACGCTCGCGAAGCTGGTGAGCAACAGCGAATTCATCAAATTGGTGGCCGTGCTCAGGGTCAAGACGGAAGGCAACAAGAGGTAGACCAGTGCCGCGAGTCTTTGACATGAGAATGAAGCCCAATTTTTGGACGGCGATCGCGAGGTAGTCGGCAGTACGGGTCAAGTTGATCATGATGTTGCGGTATCCACGCTTTCCGAGACGGATCATCTGGTAGTATTGACCAATGACCTGAGAGGCACCACGAGAAAAGTTGAGGGTGAAAGAAGCTTGGTCGGCACCCAGGTAGTTGATGTTGAAGATGAGCTCTTTTGGAAGGTACTTGGGGTCTCTCCAGATGGCCCATCCAACACCAGGGTAGACGAGACCGTACTTGTGGCCAGAAACGTTGATACTGACGACCTTCTCAAGACGGAAGTCCCAGATCAGGTCTGGGTTGACAAACGGAGCAACGAAACCACCGGAAGCAGCGTCAACGTGGATCGGACAGTCAATGTTGCGCTCGACGAGCAGGTCGTTGATGGCTTTGGTGTCCTCGTACTCGCCAGTGTAGGTGGTTCCCAAAATGCTGCAGATACCGATGGTGTTCTCGTCGACCAAGTCGACAGCCTCCTTAGGGTCGATAACGTAGCGGTCCTTTGTGCAGTAGACGTACTTCTCCTCGACATCAAAGTATCTGGCGGCCTTTTCCCAACAAACCTGAACTGCACTGTTCATGACAATGTTTGGACGAGAGTAGTCCTTGCCTTCTGCCTTTCTCTTGTTGGCCCAAGCCTTCTTCATGGCGAGGGTAGCCAGCATGATGGCCTCTGATGAACCGATGGTGGAGGTTCCCATGGCATTGGTGTTGTCATCGTGGGTTGGAATGTTGAAGAGACGAGCGATCATGTTAACGCAGCGGTTCTGGATGTCGGCGCTGACTGGGTACTCCTCGTAGTCGATGAAGTTCTTGGAGAAGGCCTCGACCATGAGCTTCTCAGCCTCCTCTTCCATGTAGGTGGTGACGAAACTTGCAAGGCTAGAGTTGGTCGTCAGCTTGAGCTTTCATGAAAATTGCTGGTAATATGCCTACTTGAGGGTTGGGTTTCCATCAAGAGTCAAATCGTCCTTGATCATGCGGTATGCAATCTCACGAGGCATCTCGTTAGTAGGCATCTCGTGCCTTGGGAGATCAACTCCGGCAAAGGTACTGCCGTAGACACTGGCAGTGGCATCATCCTGGTGCTCTACGCCCTCAGGACCCAGCTGGAGGCCTTGGAGATCGGGGAGACCTTCAAGCTTGGTCTCTGAGTCGTTCACGACCTGTCCAAGGTGAACCATTTTGACTAGAGTTGTAGGAAGAAGTGATGGAGTTTGGGAATGTTGTGGAAAGAAGGTAGCAGGATTAAGTGGTTGAAAACTGCGTCGGAGAAGTGAAGGACGGTGAAGTCTATGCAGCAATGAAGCACTTGGATTGTGAAGTAATTTAAAAGCACCTGGCTTTATTGGACTCATTGACAAGCTGAAACGAGCACGAGGAAAGAGGTCTACAATTGCTGTCGCAACCAGCAGGTGGGAACAGCGTTAATACACCTTTCTGGTATCCTGCCACAGCCCACGTTGTCCGCTTCAGCGATGATCCAATGATACCACCAAACAGAGGCAGGCAGGAGCTATGGCCACGTCCGTTTGCGTGGAGCTGCCGATCGTTCCTGCCAATCAAGCTTCGATATGGGAACGTGCTGAAGCTTGTTCCAATTGATCGCGGCACACGCGGAGTCAAAGCCTCAAATCATGTTCCTTCCTTGATTACAAGAAGCCACGCTGTGGCTTGTGATATAGATTTGTGCCTGCGATATTATCATCTTGGAAAAGATCGACTGCAAACGACCTCAGAGACGCGGCATTGAGAGATTTTGTCGTTTGTTTGTCTCTTTACTTCCGATGACGTTCGACCTTGTATCGCGTCAAACCGCGAGATCGCATCAATATAATCACGTTCCGGCTAAGGGACGCGCGGGGCAGGCCATTCATCTTGTGTCCGAGCGATCTCAATCCTAGGCGGAGGCCAGGCCACGTACGCATCTATTACTTCTCCGGTGCAGTTTTGCACCTGTCTGGAGTCCTCTGGACCAGATGTCGCCGCGGTCGTTTGTCGATGCTAAGGGATGTCATGGGGGCGGTAAGCAACCCCACATCCCGTCTCTAGCAACCTGAATCCACGTGGTAACCGAGATTCAGGCAAAGACATTACCCGCGAGGTCTCCGATCACGGTCAACGTTACTCTGTTCTCTGCCTTCGACCTCATGCTATAATTGTAGAAGACTCCCTTCGCAACTTGTGAAGTCTGCATAGAAGCACGGAAGTTGTTGCAGCGTCTATTGGCGGCAGATCACTCTGGACCACCTGCCTGTTCTAGACTTGTTCTCGGATTTCCCGAGCTCTGGATTCACCCGCATATAATACCAACGCACTGCACCACTAACCCATCGCAACACAGTGTGAGATAATCCAAGCATGACCGGAAATGATCGAGACAACGATGGTCCCGCCACGTATCACAAGCACTTGCCTGACCTCGGCATTCCTCGTTTCCAAATCATGAAACGGCAAGATGCACATGAATATGCAGACGAGTTCATTAACAAAGGCCACCAACCTCCATGGCTTTATGCACTGTACAAGCATTGGCGCAGTCTGTTTGAGGAGCCATTCAAGGGTGTCACCAATGACGGTATGTTTGGCGCCGTTCATGCATCATGTCACGAACTCTGCTGACACGTCACAGGTACCGTCAGGCATGATCTTTTCAAGGTGCAGGACGAAGGTATTCCAGTTCAGGACATATCTCGGGCGGTCGATGACATTCTTGCCAAATTGGACGACACGCAGCTGCAGGCGCTGTCGTATCATGTCGACTCCCCAGAGTGGAGATCCTGGTCGAACCCGGAGTTTCTCCTCTCCGACAAAGGCCTCCGTCTAGATGAGCTTACCGAAGACGTCCGGAACAGTATCTTGAAGGTGCTCAAGCTCACACTATCACCAGAAGGCTATGAAAAGGCAATTGGAGCAATGCGAGTCAACCACTTTCTCGGCGAATTGGTCGAGTCGCCCGCGGTCATGAACGAATACTCGTACAACTTTGTGCTTTTCGGAAAGCCCAGCGCGGACCGACCCTGGGGCTACTCCCTATATGGCCATCACTTATGCCTCAACATCTTCTTCTACCGTCGGCAAATATTCCTCAGTCCGTGGTTCGTTGGCGCCGAACCGAACATGATCGATACAGGCCCTTATGCGGGGACAAGCATCTTGACTCGAGAGGCTGATCACGGTCTGAAGCTCATGCAATCTCTGTCCCCCGATCTGCAGGAGCGGGCGCAGATTTATAAGCTTATGAATGACCCAGCTATGCCGCCGGGCAGATGGAATAAGGATGACCAGAGGCACTTATGCGGCGCCTATCGAGACAATCGGATTGTGCCGTACGAAGGTATAAAGTATGATGAGCTGAGCAGCGAACAGCAAGGACTGGTCGCTTCGATCCTTGAGGAGTACTTTCTTTTTCTTCCTGAACGGGCTAGGAAGATGCGCCTGGACCATGTACTATCGCACGCTCACGAGACATATTTCTGCTGGATCGGCGGCTTTGGCAACCACGATCCGTTTTACTACAGAATCCAAAATCCGGTTGTGATTGTCGAATTCGACCATCACTCAGGAGTGTTCCTGACTAACCAGGAACCCGCAAAGTTTCATATCCACACGTTGCTGCGAACACCCAATGGCGGAGACTATGGTATGGCCCTTCGACCTCTCATACCTAGCGCAAAAGATGAGTTCGTATGGGATGGCAAATAATCCACTATAGCTGGCGGGTCTCTATAGCGATGCGCAATGAAGCATTGCTCTTTCTCTGGCTATCAATCCGTGCATTAATTCTTATGCGACTTGATTCATGGGTGCTGTCCGGTCACAGCTCGCAAACGAAAACCTAACCAAAGTGGTCCTCAAGATACACCACGAGTTGTCTGTCGTACACAAAGCAGGAACCTTATCCTCAACAAGTCCGAATCACAGTGCTTGAGCTCCGAATGACCTGAGGAGCTCCAGTCTATGCCCGCTTTACGTGGAACCAATGGACGACTGACCTGGACGAAGGCGTCCACGGGTCTACGGAAGACTTAGACCGGAGTCCTTGGTATTGAAGCCTGAGTGGGGGATGTGCCGTATTCTTCTGCATCTAGCAGAGCTTGACCCATCATCGGCTACTCGTATTATCTTCATGCGGACACATCCTCTGAGACGTGCATGAAGCATAGGGCACATCTCTTCCTGTCCCTACCACTGCAGCATTGATATTGCCATCGATCGGCGGCTATGCTCGGGTTTGGAAATCTGGGTGCAATGAACATTCCAGGTGATGTACACGACGGACAATTCCTTGAGATGTGGCTTGCTGAACCAATGGCTTGGACCAGACCCTCCTGACTATATTGCACGATTTATAGGCTTGGAAGCATTGATACTCTGCCTGCCACCCCACTCACACTTCTTGTGCCTCGGTCTTTCGAGACGCTGAGGGAGCAAAGCGGCCCTCCACTACATGCAGCTCGAGCGAATGCCTCTAAGCGACCGGTGAAGTTGCAAATACTTCGGCTATACCTTAACAGGAACGGGTGTGCACATTGGAGACAGGGTTTACGGAGCGGCACGGTCCGGGACTAAATCGAACTATGCGCACGTGCCTCGATGTATAGCATCCCGCGGTCACTATAAAGAATAACACTTCGTCCATTGATATCCCACCCTCCCAGATACCGGAAGTACGGTAGTTGCGGTCCCTGCAAGCTTTGGTGCCGGATGCTGATGGCGCAATACATTCATGCCGTGGAACGCATAATGCGGCAAACATCGTCATGGTTCGACCCATCGAAGTGACAACAGCCAAACGCATTGAGGCTGGCGGTAAGTCGCTTGAACAGACATGGTACTGGGAGCGCCAGCGCAAGCAGCTTCCCGTTGTACTTGATACCTCCCTGAGTTCTCTGCTATCTGTCAGTGCAGCATACAATCATCCAGAAGAGCTCGCTTGCTGTACTGTATATAATTCGGTCCATATTCCATCAGGTAACATCTCGCTTTACTCACATGCATCCTTCTTTCGTTATACGACTTCCATTGCTACCTGACTCGAATATTGTCACGTTATTCCCCTCTTGAGACCATTCCCAGTCCTCAACTGCAATTCATGCCTAGCACAAGTAAGTTTTATTTTCTGGATTCTGGGAGCATTTCTGTTACTGAGTCACTCCCAGGCTCTGTAGAAGGGACATGGGCCGAGACCGTCCAAGTAACAGAAGAAGGACTACACGAAAATACACTTGATCATCAGGTGATTGATCACCCCTTCCCGGATCTGATAGGCGTTATTGATTACAGACTACGACTGACACCAAGACCAGAGAGCCGGCCGAGCTCGAAAACGGACGCAGGTATAGCATTCGCTGCGGGAACACCTATCTTTTTCCCGTTGACGAGGTGAGTCAATGACTCGTGGCAGAAGCTACGCGTCTTTTGGCTCGACTCTAACATGTCTTCTTCCACACAGCTGGAGTACGAACGTCTAAATTACAGCTCGGACCATCTTCTCGACGAGGTCGGGTTAAAGCTCTGCTATGCACCCTTGATCCGTTCCACTGGACAGAATCTTCGTGTACTCGATGTTGGGTGTGGTACTGGTGCTTGGGCTTTGCAGTTCGCGAGGTCTGTTACATTGTCTCCTCTTCTTACGTCCTCATAACTGAATTTGTGTTGAATCAGAGTGTATCAGGATGCCGAGGTACGTCAGTCCGAGACCCAAAAGAGAGCCGAGCTAAGTTGCAACAACAAGGTATTCGCTGCGGATCTTGTTGACATGGCCCCTCGAAGGTAGGCAACAATCAAACACCAGCGATAATACAGACCTCGTCACTAAGCTCCCTAGGCTCCATCGCGACGTTCGTGGCAGAGTACATTTTCTACTTGGATTTGATTTCGAACAACGCTCATGGGACTTTGATTTCGAACAATGCTCATGGGACTGGGCGGAAGCAACTTTCAACGTCGTGCGAATGTGCATGTTAAGTGGCTGCGTCACGAACTATCAGAGCCTGTACCAGACCGCTTGGAAGTTTGTCCACTTTGTTTCAGTTTACACCACGTTACTCTTTCTTACGTACAAACAGATATTGCAGACCAGGAGTCGGCTACATCGAGCATGTGGAAATCGATTTCAAACCTCGTTGCGACAATGGCACCCTTCGTGCAGATTCGGCTACTGCTGAGTGGTGGCGCGCCTTCTCGGCGGCAATGGACCTGGCGGGCAAATCAGTTCGCATATGTCCTGAGACCACGGTTGACTGCATCAGTAGTGCTGGCTTCATGAACGTTTGGCAGAAGACGATCAAGCTACCTTGGCGCCACAATTTACCTTGGGTGCACGAAATGTCCATCTTCCCACAAGACTTTTTCATGTTCGATACACTGTTATCATGTCGTGGTCTGGAAGCCATGTCTTTGCGGCCACTGACTCGATATCTAAACATGGAACTGGCAGAAGTTCATTGCCTTATTGGGCGGGTCGCGGCCGAGATGGAGAACGAGATTGCTGATGTCTACAGCTTGGTGTGAGTGGTCCAAGAACCGAAAACTTATCGACAACAGTCTTACTGATATTCTTCAGGCATGTCTGGACTGCCCAAAGACCACACCCACATAGAAATCGTCAGTATGGACATTACAGCCAGCTTGGAAGGCATGACTGAACCACCTGGTCTTGCCTAAGATGAAGTAATGTCAGGAAGTTACAGTGACACTGCTACAAACAATTCCTCCCAAAGCTCGAACATCGACACATCTCCTACTCATAACGACGACGAACGCGATCTATAAACATAATGGACTTTCGTCCTAAACGAAGACAAACTCTCCATTCATGACGACTTCACGAATTTCGGTATGTTCGGAATCATAACTAGCATTCTGCCTGGTAAGACCAGGACCAGAAACGGCCTTGTTGTTCAATGTCAGCGCATTGAGATTATCTATACATTAGGGGGCATAGGCTGCATCTGAACTCTGCAAGGCGGATTTGTGGTTGAAAGATACCCTGCTTATAAAAATACATCTGTAGATGACCAACACATGAATGTCTCAGTTGCTTAAAAATACATCGAAAAGAAGACATAGAATATGGATACATAAACCTGAAGCATTTCGGCTTGATATAAAATCTGCGCACCCAATCAAAGCTTCCATCTTCACTTTGCAATCACATTACCACCACTGTGATTACATTACCACCACTTACGAAGCAGCAAGATAAAATGCGATAGTGAAGAAGAGCACTCCAAAATAATATTGCAAATCTCGTCTCAAAATAAAATGGCAGCAACAGCGAAGCCGCTCACCTCATCGACCCTTGCTCTCCCGCCGGACACATATATCTACACCCTCGCCCGCCTGCAAAATTCCTGCGCCGCCATTTCCTCCGACGACACATTGACATATTTCGACCCATCAAATCTTTCCATTTCATCACAGGTCAAGAACGCGAACAAAAGCATCACAAGTCTGTGTGCGACTCACGATGGCGCTGGTGTTGCGACTGCGGGGAGAGATGGGTTTGTGAAGGTCTGGGATCCGAGGAGTGAAGGTGTGGTCAGGGAGTATAGGAATCGTAAGCGTGGTTTTCTTATTCGATGTGTTTTGTGCTTCAGCAGTTGTTGGAGGGGGAGCTCAATATATGATGGAAGATTTGTGCTGATGGTCGGCAGCCAAGGATACAGGACTCAGTGCGCTAGCTGTGAGTGAGAACCTCGTTGCGGCGGGGACGGAAAGCACGAAGGAAGGTGTGGGTGATGTCAGTGTCTTGATATGGTAAGTGGTCGTCGTCGTTCTTGCTTCGTGATTCTACATCATCTCTCACGGCCTCATCGAGCATTTCCCACAAGCAAACCCATATCACTTTACGTTACTCACCACGAACACTCTTTCCAGACCTCCGTAACGGCGCTGTCCTTCCTTCTCTTAAACGTCTCCTCCGCGGTGTCTGCATACTCTTACCTCGTAACTAAAACCCCCAGGGACGCACGCAACCCATCCACGCCCTTGCGAACCTATACCGACTCTCACAACGACACCATAACCACTCTCCACTTCCACCCAACACGGCCATCAACCCTCCTCTCAGCTGCCACCGACGGCCTCGTCTCCCTCTTCAACGCCTCTCACGCCGACGAAGACGACGCCATCATCCAGGTTCTGAATCACTACTCCGCAGTCCAGCACGCTGGCTTCGCGACCGACAACGAGGTCTACGCCGTGAGCTCCGATGAGCAGCTCAGTGTCTATGGTCTCAGAGAGGAAGATGAGCCCGAGGGCGATGAGAGAGTTCTGCCTGCTACAGTGCTCGGCGACGTCAGGCCAACGCTGGGAGTCGCGTATGTGGTTGGTGTCGTCTACGGTGGCGGGGCAGGGGACGAGGCATGGGTTTGCGGTGGTGATGCGAAGTATGTGTCGACTACGAAGTGCTTTCGAGGAACGTTTTCGCTGACAAGATTAGTCTGAGTGCGCTTTCGTTGACGCCGCTTCGTCCGAGCAGCGCGGCCGGAGAACGCAAGTGGGAGCTCAATCCGGCGGAGACGATATCGCTCAAGGGCGCACACGGAGAGGAGATCGTTAGGGATATCCTCCTTCTCACGCATGTAAGTCACATTCACAGTACCTCCTCTCGCTGGACTGTAGCAGCAGTACTGATCGCAAGTAGGACCATCGCATCTTGACTTGTGGCGAGGACGACCATGTGAGGTTGTGGTCCACACCAGAGACACCAGACGTAATGGATATTGAGAGTGGCAAGTCGAAGAAGAGTAAACGGAAAGAGAAGGCCAGCGAGAAGGCACGGTACAAGCCTTACTAACAGACTGCGATACTCGCGAAACAGATGCAACATAAAAAATAAAATTACATTTCCACCCGCTAACTGACTCTATTTGGTATACTCCTTCTGCAGAATCCTGCCAATAGTAGTAAGCTGGATATTACTCGTACCCTCATAGATGGCGCCAATCTTGCTGTCTCTCCAGTACTTCTCCGCCGGGCCATCTCTCACGAATCCCATTCCACCCATCCACTCAATAGCCTGTCCCGACACCCTGCCCGCGACCTGCGAAGCGTACAATTTCGCCATGGCGGCATCCTTGACGAAATCCTCGCCGGCCTCCTTCTTCCTCGCCGCGTTGAACACCAGATACCTCGCGGCGCAGATCTCGGTCCACGCCTGCGCCAGCTGGTGCTGCATGCCCTGGAACTCACCGATCAGCTGACCGAACTGCTTGCGGTCGTTCCAGACATATGTCGCGGCATTCGCGAACGCGCCGAGGGACAGTCCGGTCATCTGCGCCGCGATTCCGATACGGCCCTCGTTCAACAACCCGATGGCGTATTTATATCCCTGGCCCTCCTCACCGAGCAGATTCTCATGCGGGATCTCGACGTCGTCAAAGTTCAGCACGCACGTCGACGAGGCGCGGATGCCGAGTTTCTTCTCCTTCTTGGAGATGGAGAGCCCCGGGTTGGACTTGTCGACGATGAAGGCCGTGATGCCCTTGTAGCCCTTTGAGGGGTCCAGGTTGGCGAAGACGATGAAGAAGCCGGCTTCTTTGCTGTTGGTGATCCAGCACTTGGATCCGTTGATGCGGTAGCCGTTGCTGGATTTCTCGGCGCGGGTTTTCAGCGCGAAGGCGTCGCTGCCGGAGATGGGCTCCGAGAGGCAGAAGCAGCCTGTGAGGGATTAGGGACTAGTACTTCTGGGCGTAGTGAGTGCCGACGTACCGATTGTCTCGGTCGCCAACTTGGGCAGCCACTTCCGTCTGCTTTCGTTGGAACCATATTTCAAGATCGCGGTATTGACCAGCGTGTTGTGCACGTCGACCATGACTGATACACTCGCGTCCACTCGTGCCAGCTCCTCGATGGCGACAATGGCGGCGGTAAAGTTCATGCCCGAACCGCCGAACTCCTCAGGAATCTCGATGCCCATAAGACCTTGCTCGAAGCACTGCTCGATGATGTTGGCGTCCATGTCTTCCTTTTCGTCCATCTCTCTGCTCTTTGGTGCGATGACCTCGCTGGCGAATTTGCTCACGGACTCAGCCATCATAGTCTCGACCTCGCTGAAGTGGGTGATTGGCGATGGGAGGACGTCGGTGAGATCCTGAGGTGGTCCATCGGTAGTCATTCGCCATGGCTGTGATGTCGAAAGCAGTCGTGATCTGCGAAATGTCAGCCATCAATACGTGGGAGGATGACCGAGAGGGGCATACTGTGTTCGTGTGCTTGAAAGGAGCTGTCTCTGAAGCCGGGATGAGCGGGCAAGAGGTCGCATCGATCTAAGTAAGGAAGTCATACTGGGAAACCTATAATTCTAATACTGAAAGAAAAGAAGTTGAGGTTCGAAAAAGACCATTACAAATCGCCAATAGAAAGTATTGCTCAGGATCAATAGTACGACATGTGGACGATGGAGAGTTTCAACGAGCCGAGGCTCATGGATGAGCGGAATCCAGCCCTAAGGCCGACCGTAAGCGCTTAAACTTGCCCCGAATGGCATCCAAGGGAAAGGGCCACAAGGAACGACGTGCACGAGTTTGTGTATACATGTATGATAAGTCGACACGCTATGTTCATTCATCCTCAAACTATATATACAAGACCATGATCATTACAGATGCCAAAACACCCTCCTCATGACCATACCAACTTCTTCAAGCTATATCCAATGCTCTCCAAGTACCCAGTCGATTTCTTTGCCTCGGAACTCGAGATGATATCCTTCTCTTCCACGGACCACATCTCATCACCAGCTTTGTCGGCCTCATCATCCTCAACGCTCTTTTTCGGCTTCGACATCTTCTCGGCCGCAGTCGCTGTTTTGCACAGTCTGTATATATCATCCGTGACATGCTCCACGGTAGCCTTCTCATCGAGGTCGCTCATGCCCTCCTCGCGGCCATTCTTCGCTGCAGTAGCACGCGGAGGCAGAGCTTTGAATGCTAGTATCCGCGTCTCTGGGGTGCTCTTGTCCGATGCCTTAGGCTTGGCCGCCATGTCCTTCGCAGCGACGCCTTCGTCTTTCTTGGCCTCTTCGGCTTTGGCATCTTTGCCCTCGTAACCATATCCGCCTTCGTCGTTCCCAGTGAATGGATCTCCTTTATCGGTAACCTCATTTCCCAGACTCCTTGTGTTTGTGCGGATGACACGGTTCTCGTCGACCTCGTACTTTACGACGAATCCAACGTTCTTGGACTCGTCCAGGTGTGAGGGACCGAGACTGGAGGTAATGTACACACCACGTTGCAGACCCTTGATATCAGCCAGTGGCACTCGCTCGTAAGAGCCGACCTTTTCAGTGTTCCAGTCGAAGCGTACGGCGTATAGAGCCTGGTCAGTAAGTAGGACGACACACTCCTCGATGGTAGTACCACGGAGAGTGTTGGGTTGAGCTGGAGTTCCTAGTGTCCATCCAGAGACCAGATCCTCATCTTCGCGCAGTTCTTTCGAGTCCTTGTCTTTCGAGCCTTCTGAATGAGGGGAGCCCAGAACAATATTCACACATGTCTCGATCGCAGTCTGACGGACCTTCCTCATGTCAAGCGCGTAATCTTGTGTCATCATATCTGTTTCAAACTCTTCGAAGATGGAGACTCCGGCATTGCCAAGCATGTAGTCAATACATGTTTGGAGGAAGTAGTCGCCAAAGATGTTGTTGTAGTATCTGTTCAGCGTGAGACTGAAGTCGGTCAATGCACCAGGCCATGTTCGCTTTCGGGTGCGCGTAAAGTCGCCCTTGAGAGCCGCTGTGCCGGCATATTGCTTCGAGATTGCGTCTCCATTGTCAGCCCAGAGTGTGTTGAACCAAGATGTTCTCGGATCCGAGTGGAGATCGATCGAAAGTCCCAGTTGCTCGAGCTGCCTCTGGATGATCTGACCGGCGACAGCCGATTGTGTGACGTTCGTACGGTCCAGACAATCCATACAATTGGTTCTTAACACACCTGACTGTGATGCGACCACTTTCGAGTCCTCCGTCTCGGTCCAGCCAAATTTGTTCAGTTTCGGACCGAGCTTGTCAATCAAAAGAGAGACGTTTTCAAATTTCATGCCTTTGCACTCGTGGTGAAAGTCAAACCACTCGAAGTCAATCTTCTTAGCTTCAGGGTTGTTCTCACCTTCCGTCTCGCCATTCAACAGCTTCGCATGACGTTCGTAGAGTTCACCAACGGATACTTCTGTACCATGCTTGTTGATCAATGACGCAACTTGAACTTCACCGTACCGATCGATCACCGTCTGAAAGTGCTTTGCGAATGCTGTCTGATTCGTCGCTTCCGAACCATATGTTACTACGACAGGCTTGAAGCTGTAAGGCGACTGAGAGAAGAAAACGGGTATGGAGCCGCGAATCTGGACAAGGGAAAAGATCTTCGACGCAGGGTCCCAAATCTGACTCGAAAGGATCTGCTCAGTCTCGACACTGTTTGCTACAGAGCCCTGGTCGTCGACTCCACGTCGTAGGTAGCGTAGTCCGGCTCGCTTGACCGAGCGACGCGAAATCAACGTGAGGAGAAAGTCGTGAGATTCGGGTTCTGTGCTCGATGAGGCCTTTTCATCTGCTAACTGACCCTCGGTGGACGAGTGTTTACGTTCCTGCATTTCGATGACTTCGCCTGCATTTGCCGTAGAACCGAGAATCTTGTCCTTCTCGTCCGAAGCAGTCTTTCCTATCGTAAAAGCCCTCTGACCGACGAAACCCTGGATGAGAGGGAGCACAAATCCGTTCTGGCCTGCGTCGATGAAGGGCATGATGAGACTCTGGTTCCAGAAAAACTATGCAGGTCAGCTAATGTATCTTGTTATCATAAAAGCTTGACTCACTAGAGGGTCGAAACGCTTGAATAGGGGCACCGGAGATGAGTGACCGTCCTGCTTCGACATGCTGTGCGAGATGTCGTAGTCGTATGAGAAGAAGAAGCTTCTTGACGCAAAGTATAGCTTCGCGGTCCTCAAGACCCTCGGAGTTAGGCTCTTCAGTACACTCTGCGACGGGCTCGGTGGAGGCTTTGCGAGTTCTTCGGCGGAGGCCTCCTTCGTTTCATCGTTGACCTCTGCCGCTTTCTCAGCCTCAGCGAATGCTGGTGCCTCTTCAGGCTTGCTGTCTTCTGGAAGAGCGTCAATGCCTTGCCTCTTCTGCTCTCTGGTCAGATCATCCTCGGGGCTCATGCTTGGTTGGCGATTGGCAGATGCTTGCCATCCTCCTTTGGAGAACCATCTCTCAGCAAATCGACCATATTTTCCCTTGTCCTTAATCACATCTGCAACGACTGAAGTGCCTTGCTTCAATTGGCTAAGGCCTTTCTGCACGTCTAATGTAGCGGGCGCATCTGCGGGAGATCCTGGTACATCGTGCTCCTCGTCAGTTTGCGTAACACTGTGATTGTCATCGTCGTCGTCCGTCTCTTCTGCATCCGTAGTCTTTCCCTGCTTCAGAGTCTTGTTGGCTTGAGAGATCGCATTGGCGGCCTCGGTTCGTGATGAGAGCGGAATCAAAGTCACGCCAGTAATAGTGTAGACCGGTTTCTCCCGGATCTGAGCAACTTGTTCGCGTTGTGAAATGGAGATCAAGTAAGAGGTCGAGCCAAGGTCGAGCAGGCCTTGGAACTATCAGCGCAAGCTTAATCCTGCATTGTTGGAAGACATACCAACGATACCATGCGCTTCAAGCTGCTCACTGTTCTCATCGTCCTTACTATCGCGCAACGACGGTGAGACCGAGTGTGACTTGTAGTCAACTACCAAGGCAGGTGATGTCGAAGGCTGGTTACGTTGATTGACCGGCTGAAGTAGTACACCCTGAGCTCCGGCGCATCTAGTACATGGATAAGCGAATGGTCAGGTTGTAATGATATAGAGCTCTCACATGAGAAGTTTTCGCACGAGTGCAGGCATTGTGTCTTTTGCGCTACGCTCTGCTCATGTCTTGACGTTCGTCAGAGTCGGAATAGATCCTGATCTAAGCTCAGAAATTATTCTTTACAAGGCTGTATGCTATCGTACGAGGACTCGAAGCTGCGCCGTTGCTAGGGAAGTGAAAGCAAACCGGTTCAACAATGACGTCGTGAAACGCGGAGTTGGACACTTTCTGACACTGTGGGTAATCTTAATATCAGAACACATCCATCAAATCTATCAAGATCTATTCAAGGAAGAGAGGGCGATTCCAGTATTAAACGTCGAATGCGCTTCTAGGGTATCTATATCGACTGCAGCTCGTGCTCAACTTCTTCCTCCCTTTTCATTTCATGCTTCGCTTCTCGTATAAAAGGACTTTTCGCTCTGATTGCCTTTCCCTTGAAGAAGATGAAGATAGGCGCACCGCCTAGCATCAGAGCAAGGAATGCCAACAGACTGCTCGCCCACTGAAAACCGAGATTGCTGTACATGCTTGCCGCGGCCAACGGCAGGAAAGCCGCAAAGACATTCTCGCCGCATGCCACGACTGCAACAGCGCTTGATGCGAACTTGCTGTAGCAGTCTGTGACGTACTCGGCGATGGCAATAACAACGATATTGATGCCGAAGCCGACCATTCCCAGGCCAAAGGAAGGTCCAACCCAGTGTATAGAAGGATACGAAGTCCACGCGTAGACGAACATGCCTCCGCCCATGCCGATAACAGCGCCGAAGATGGCAGTGTAGAGTCGGGCTTCTGGAATTGGTACTCCCGGGTTTTCTGTATTGCGTGGTGCCGATGCGAAGTACAGCGGCTTCTGAACGACCCACCAGGTGAAGAATCCAACAATCATGCCGATGACGATCGAGCCCTGGACGTATCCAGTGGAGTAATCTGGCCAGCCGTACAGTGCTGTGTAGACCTGTCCGCTCGACTGTGTAAACAGATACAGCAATCCAGTAGAGAATGCCGACCACATGGTGAAGGCAAAGACGACGAACTCGGTACAGAACATGTACAGTGGTCGCTTGATGGCGACGTACAGAACAGTCGAGAGCTTTGGTCCGTGAAGATCGTCGTAGGTATAAGCTTTTTGGCCAGTCGCGGCTCGAATCTTCTTAGCTCGTTGGCGAAGTATCACATTTCCCCGAGTCTCCTTGAGGCATAGAACCGAGATGGGAAAGAAGACCCCATAGATGATGAGCTCGATATAGAAGATCCTGTTGTGACGTATCAGCATAATGATCTCGCCATTCGTCATTCCTCTTACCATCTCCATGGCAAGAACTCCAGGATCGACGCGCCGAACACCGGGCCGAGCGAGGCGCCTCCCAAATAACAGGTGATCCATATAGACATGGGGACTGCGCGGCCTTCTTCTCCTTCCCAGACATCACAGATAACACTTGCGACGGCGTTGGAAAGCGTCGTAGCAAAACCGCCAGCAAAGAAACGACAGACAATTTCAGTGGCAAAGTTTTTCGCCAGCGCTTGCGGTATTACGAAGAGGAAAAACGCAACGAAGGTAGCCTGTCTTGATCAGAAAACAGAACACAAGGTCCGCTTACAACGTAATGCTTACAATGTAACTGTCCCTAAGACCGAAATCCTCCATCAACGGCAAAATAATCAGGGTGACGGTCGCGCCTCCAAGAGTCCAGCTGGTGACAGGCCAGTAAGAGTTTGGGAAAGAAGCATCGCTGATGCCGAATTCTCGGTTGATCTCTATTGCCGCCACAGTGATGGATGTTCCGTTCATCTGAAATATCAACGTTCCGATGAGAGCGACAGCTGTTATAGCCAATTTTCTGTACATGGACCATTTGAAGGGATTGTCGGAATCGTCTGGTCCGTCCCAATCTACGATGACAACATCTGGATCATCTGGATCGGGACGGCCTTTTCTGGAACGAGTTGCAGATACTGTGCGGACGATTTCTTCTGATCGTGCTCGACCAAATGACTCGGTTCGATGTGCACTCGGCGCTGAGGTTGGCTTGTGAAGTTGCTCTTCCTCCTCCACGTCCGTCACCGACACTGTTCTGTTCGCTGGTTCCATCTTCTCTCCACCGCCTCAACTACTCCAATGCAAATAACAACGTGACACGCTCAACAATGATCAAGTGGCGACTGTGCAGGGAAAGAAAACACGAGAGAAAAATGGACATGCCAATTACAAACGCTTTGCAATGAGTGACTAGAGGTTGAACATTGGCAGGTGCGGTAGGTTGCAAATATCGACAAGACGACCTACTCCGACCCCGAGGGGCATGATGATGGAGATGCCAAACCTTCAAGGGACGCCAAGGCTCGACGTCCAGCGGTTTTATGTAATAATTATAAAAGGACATCGATTTGATCCACACTATTCGTGGGGTGACCGACGTCGGACCAATAGCCACAAGTACATGACTGTTGTCATTATTCCCGGTTTATAGTGAGAGGGCGATGCATGAGAGTAGGGACTGTGAGCATGAGATACGAGCTGCTGTCGTCTAGATAAAAGGTGGTGTGTGCGTTTCAGCGATCCAGCGTGTTCCAATCGATCGGATCTTGGGTGAAGCATGTCTGGTGCGATAAAATATCTCAATATTTGCCAAGCCTCTCAATCGATAGCCCTATCAGGTGTGTCACCTTTTGCTATCGGAGCTTTTTCAAGACTCTCGAGACGACAACAAACTTTCACGACGATTCAACATAGGCAGTCATTACCCGTCATTACACAAAATGGCTCCCAATCTCGAGCTGGCTCTCCAGCGCATTGATGAGGCTCACAGAGAAGACCCAAATAAGATCACCCCACCAGGCTCATCGACAGAAGTGCCATACGAAATCCACTACGCCGAGAAGATGACCGCCTACCTCTCAAAGCGCTCGCCCAATGCCTCAGCAAATCTGCGCATCGCGATTCGTGCACAGCATTTCCGCCGTTGGGAAGTCCCGCGCAGTTCCTACCCCATGACACGGATTGGCTACCACTCATGGCGCACATTCCTCAAGAAACGACAGGGTGAGTTGGTCGCGAACATCACGCGCGAGTGCGGCTTCTCCGAGGAGGACAGCAAAAGGGTGGAGGCATTGATTAGGAAGGAGGGACTCAAGGAGGGTGACGAAGAAGCGCAGGTTCTGGAGGATGTCGCTTGTTTGGTCTTTTTGGATGATCAATTCGAGGAGTTCAAGGAGAAGCACGACGAGGACAAGATCGTCAAGATTCTGCAGAAGACGTGGGTTAAGATGAGTAAGACCGGCCAGGATATGGCCTTGGAGATGAATATGGATGTCGACTCGAGACGATTGGTCGAGAAGGCGCTCGCGGGGTAATTGCAACGTCCAATCTATGGCATTGGGGATTGTATGGCCGGACACACGCTTTCGTTGTGCTGTATGAAGCTATCGACAAGCTGGGCTACACAGAAGCTTTAGGTCCTCGTCCGGCCGCTCAAATGCATCGACCACCATCGACCGGGAAGTTGACACCAGTGACGAACTTGCCCTCGTCGCTCGCCAAAAAGACAGCGGCATTTCCGATATCCGCTGGATCAGTCAAACGCTGCAGGGGAATACTCTCAGCAAACTTCTTGCGATTCTCCTCGGTATCCTCAACACCGACAAAGCTCGAGAACAACTGCGTCGCCGACAGCAACGGGCAAATCGCCGTGACGCGGATCTGATGCGGTCCGAGCTCCGCAGCCAGACCTTTCGTCGCCTGTCGATCGTCAGCAAAAGCCCCTTTGAACGCACCCCAAACTTATCACGACAGCGCAGGATAGCAGACTCACATTCGATACCGCGCCCTTGGACGCATTGTACCAAACCAATCCCGGCCTGGGCCTCTCACTACCCGTACTGCTGATATTAATAACACTCCCACCTCTCTTCCCCTCCACAATCCTCGGCACCGCGATCTTGACACTCCAGAACACACTCTTGACATTGACATCAAATACCCTCATCCATTCGTCCTCGGTGACGTCCAGCGTGGGTTTATTGCGGTACGTCGTGCCCGCGTTGTTGACGATGATATCCAGCCGTCCCCATTTCTCCATGATGGTATCGACGGCTTTCTTCCAGTCGCCTTCTTGCGTCACGTCCATGCCGAGAGCGATGATGTTGGAGCTGTTGAGAGATGACGCGAAGGACGACGCCCCTGAGGCGTTCAGGTCCCCGAGTAGTACTTTGGCGCCTTCGTTGATGAAGCGTGTTGTGATCGCGGCGCCAAAGCCCTGCGGTGAGGCGCCGCCTGTGATCAGGGCGACTTTGCCGGAGAGGCGGGAGAGGGACGGCGTGGATGGTGTTTGGGCTGGGATCGTTGCTGGTGCTGTGGATGGAGCGTGGGCGAGCCCTGGTGCTGCCATGTTGTTGAATTTGCTTGATACGTCTACTTTGATTTGTTGTGCGAGACTCGGTGCTGCTGTGTCGGTTGAGTATTAGTTATGGCAGCTCTGCATTTGAGATATCAGGCTACCACGGAATATATGTGAGAGCTGCTTCCCCAACTGCGGTCGTGCGGAGTAGGGCGTGTTTCGTTGCGGGGTAAGATGGTATCGCGGGGTATAATGGGGTTACCGACAAGGCGGCGGTGACCATGAAGCCATGTGTCGAAGTCTATTGAGGAAAGGGTTTGGACGTTCATACAGTTAATCGTGTTCGTTGACTACGATAGCTACATCGCCTTAGGCTCTGCAAAAATGAAAAAAAGAGGTCCCTCCTCATGATCTTCATAATCTCATCACTTTCATCTCGGTCCCTGACTTGTAGCAGGATACTGTGGCTGTCGCCCTTGTCGATGCTGCAAGTGTGGTGAACCAGCCATACTCGTCTGGTCGAACGTTGGCGTTATGTCGTAGAATGACGGATCAAACCAGGACATCATGTCCAACCCCATCAATTGGCTCGCGTCAATGTCGCGACTCTCGATCAGCATGTCTTCGAACTGTGAAGGGTCGGCCGTGGGGATAGTATTGACATTGTTGTTCGCTGTGCCGTATGCATTATAGTCAACGTTATTCTGTGGATTTTGTGCGAACTGTTGCTCTTGCATGTTGGACGGCACGCTACGCGTCTGTTGATACGGAGATGGCATGTGATCGAGGTTGACGTTGCCCGAAGTTGGATAGCCTTGATATACCCCGTCTTGGCTTGTGTGTCGTTGGCTCGTGTTAGTCGAGTGGGCACTGCCTGGGCTCATTGTGCGGTAGTGAGTCCATGGTTGACCCGATCTTGCGTCGTTCTGGTTCCACGAATGGATGTCCAAAAGCGGTTGCTTCTGGTCGGGCCTAGGAGCGCTGCCTGGAAAATGCCAGCCTACATTGGTATTTGGTGAGTTCATCGTTCCGGTCAGGGTCCAGCCGATCGCTGCTTCGTATTAGCTTGAACCAATAACACACACCAGATGGGCGCCATCTAGGATATATACCTTGTGCATGGTCAGACTTCGATGAGCCTGCCATTGGTCGTCCTGATGACAGGAAAGGTGCCCTCATCGCAGCGTGATTTCGCAAGCTTGGTGCCCACGAGATCTTACGTCTCCACCCGGGAGACGAAAAGACTGGTTCTGGCCTTGGCTGCTCTAGAGAGCTTTCACCTTCTTCCGCAGTGTACAACAAAGGATCACCGACACCCTTAAACTTCTGATCCAATACGGTCAGAATGTACTTTGCACCAGACCAGTATGTCTCCAAGGACTCCAAGGCATGATAGCAAAGCTGATAATGCTGACTGGCAGCTTGGGCTAACAGAATATGCTTCGTCGCTGCTTTGTCTAGAACTTTCCCGCTGGCGATTGGTTTCGACGATATTGACTGCTTCGTTGTAAAATCATGTGCGGTACCTGAAATTGTCCCTTGAGATGAGGTAGCTCCAAACCCTCTATTTGGAGACACTGCTCGGCTGACGTTTTGAGAGGTGTCGCGAGAAGTACTGTGAGAGCTATCTGTGGAGGTAGAGCTTCGTTCAGCAGTCTCCTTAAGGAAGGCGCAGGCTGCAATGTATATTGGTTGCGTAGTAAAGGGGTTGCCAAGACATGCTTTCGAGTCAATGAGTTGAGAGTATGACAACATATCAGCGATAGTCTTGGCTGAAGATAGCGACAGCTGCTGCGAATTTGGGAAAAGCTGCAGTGTCCTCCCCTCGAACGTTTTGAGTAGGGTGGGTTGATGCAACAAGATAATAAGGGTGTGAAACCAAAGGTGAAGAAGTATAAAGTTGGTACCTTCACCAGTCTTGACGTAGTGGTGGAAGTTCATGGCTTCGAAGTGTAGCCGTGACGAGAGACCCTGATAAAACTGTGTAACTTGCTGCTCCATCTCCGCTAGACGTTTTGGGGTGTCGGGACTCTGCTCAGTTGGTGATTTGATTGAATTGAGCAGATCTGCAACGCGTCCATAAAGGTGCACAATTCGTATGAGAGCTGGAAAAGGAGAAGGAAAGCCTTCTGATTCTGAAGAGTCAAGAGATGGAAAGCTGAGCTCAATGTCATCATCTAAAAGAGTGCTTCTTCGGCCAGTTCCAGATGAGACAACCTTGTCCAGGAAGAAGACGGCCCAGAATGTGTCGATACGCTCTCGTTCGATGGCCACAATTTCTTCGGCTTCCGTCGAGACACAAAGAGGAGACACGTGAGGCACTGACGGCCTTTCAGCAGACTTTGTGGTGTTAACAGTGCATGGAGCAGGTCCTTCTCGGCCCTCGTAGCGCAAGCCTTCTCGCTTTTGGAGACCTAGATCTTGTACCATACGGATAGCGATACCCAGGTACATCCAAAGTCCGCTGTCTCTGCTCTCACCAAATTCGTTGTAAGCCAAAAGTAACGCTGCTTGGATTGCAGCGACCCCCGGGACAGCATACGCGTCGATGAGTGCGTTCTTCGCCCTCTGTGCGAAAGCGTAACCATAGTCGGAAGGACCAAGTCTGACACCATTCTCACCCGTTTGCTCGACAAGTAAAGGATGTGTCGAGAACCTGGCAGCCATGGCACACATTGCGTCAACGAGGATTGCATCGACTTGTTTGGTTTCCAAATCTTTGAGGAAACGTGGTTTCTGTAAGAACGGAAAATTGCAACCAAGATGGACAAAAAAGGTCTCGCAAAGGTGCGTGATGAGCTCAGATGGTGGCATGGACGAGGTGTCGTAGAAAGGAAGAGCCAACGACGTACGCATGTCAGAGTCGTTGATATGAGATGTACTTGACGAGAAGACGGAGGGTGGGTTCGGAAAGCTGTTAGGTATGCCTCCAATCATAGTGGGTGATTGAGTAATGTTGTCGTCTGTAGATGAAGGAGCACCTGTACCATGTCGTTTGACTTTGACAACCATTTGCTTGAATCCGGGCATGATAGCAGTCGGGCCAAGCCACCGGAAGTAGGGCATCCTATCCCTCGGGCGCGAGAAGAGTGCTTCATTTGGCCTGGGTGAGTCGTCGGAGTAACGATTTGTAGAAGTAGCGTCGCTTCGGCGCGGGGAGTCTGACGAAGCCATACGGACGTCCTTGTCTGTAACGTTGGTCTCTCCATGACCGCGAGAAGATGGCTCGGGAGAGGCATTGCTTTCTTTGCGTCCATCATTAGATGACTGGTTAAGGCGCGATTTTGATGGAGAATTTGAAGATTTGGCATCTTTGGTGTATCCAGCACAGTCTAACTTGTTTTGAATGCATGTCTGGCAGATAGGTTGTTCACCAGAGCATGCGATTTTTCTCTTGCGACAAGTGAGGCATGCCGCGGTGATTCGACGTCTCTTCGGATGTGGGGCTCCCTGGTTCGTGATGAAGCGTAACTTCTTGGGGGGCTGTACTTGCAACTGTGGTTGCTGCTTTTGGCCCCCTTCTGGAATATTATTCATAACTGGTATCCCATGTCAAAGCAGCATGAGTGTTTGAAAATGATCCCCAAGGCAGAGTGGCGTGTGCAACAGAGGTCCGAAATGCTCCAGGCGTGGAAGCGGAACAATTGCCTTTTTAGGAAGTATCCGACTCCTGGAACGACAGGAAAGGGACTTCAATTTGCATGTACCCCCAGAACTCCAAAGGCGTCCACTGGCTGCGAACGTATGTTATTTATGAAATGCCATATGGCTTTGACTTTCTGACGGTTCGAGAATCGAAATTAGCTCCTTCGATTGATGCACGAACAATGGGGCATCATAGCACACAAGGCCCACCGGTGGGCGCCTGATCGCATAGAACCCTGGTACGAATAGCGCATGGCCTGGGTACCTGTGTAACTTAATGCATACGCACGTTGCGGTAGTCGAGTGCTCGCGATACTTTGATACGCTCGCTAGCAAGGTTTGCTAGCACTACGACTTCAAATGGAGCCGGTAGTTGGGCTGGGTGTTTCCCGGTATTGTGATACCAGATTCTGGAACTCAACGCGCAGTGAGATCATCCATCCTGCATACTCGAGCAAGTGTTACGAGAAGATCGAGAAGATCTGGATCCGGCGAAAGCACGCCTCCAGTACTTGTCCAGCACAATAGCCCAGAGCAAAGCGCAGCAGCTCGCCAACACTCTACGATGCGACAAGGACCAAGTACCTCTCGCGATCCAAGCGAGACATCGTTTCCCATGGCCACGTAGGGGCTGTGGGACAGCAATCCCTCGAGATCGCATGCAGACAAGACCTGTCGTCTTGGAAGTCGGATGGGGATCGAACAAGCGACGTGAAGCTTTAAGCTTTCGAGTCGGTCTTGATCGGCATTCTCCGCCTAAAAGCGTAACAAGCACAGCTGACGATTTCGAAGCACAGATGCCTGTTTCCGTGTTCCTTAAGGTTTCCGGTACATTTCGCCGATATGAGACGACATGCGGCGTACTCCGTGTGTAGCGAGGGGCTCATCAATCTTTTGACTTTGCTGCCTGGGCAGAATGCTTCTCATGTAGAGATGCCGCGAAACGACAGTTGATTAACCTGACCAATCGTGATCTTTGCTATCGACGATGTTTAAGGAATTTATCACTCCATGGCCCAGTGACACTCGATAACAGCTCTGCCCTTGCGAGCTGCAGGTTTGGGGTTCCAGCTACCGATAGATAGGGAGTGGAGTGTATGCGTGGAGTATGTCCCTCGCTCTGCCAATGTTGCGACGTTTTTTTCAAAGGACGGCGAATTCTCGAGATAGCTCATCATCTTGAAGGTTGAGTGGTGATCCAAATGGTATCCGATAGTTTCACCTCATGATGGACAGCGAAGCAGCGAAGCAGCAGCGGCGGAAAATTGTTGGCTGCGGATACCCCGAACAGGTGTTCACCAGCCGCTCGGCTGGTCATGCCCGAAACGGCTTAGATCTTCCGCTTTCCCTATCGAAGCCTTCCATTTCAGTTCCAATGTTCTCATGTCCGGCTTCTGACTACTGTACCTTGTGAATCAAGTCGCAACACCACATGGAATTGTTGAACCCGTGCCTGGCGGCCTCTTCAATGAGCGTCCGCCGGATGTCGACCACTGCTGCAAGACCTTCACGATTATCTCAAAGACTCTTCCATGCCGGCGCCCCCAAGAGAGCTACACCCATCCCACACGTGCCCTTCGCAGGTCAGCCACCGAACCCACCAACTGTCTCTGCTGAGCAGCCCGAAGATCGCTTGGCTCGGAAGCGAAGGCAAGCAGAGCTGCTGCTGCAGGGTCAGAAGGCAAAAGTAGACGCTGCCAAACCAAAGACTCTCTTGCAGAAGCGCTTTTGGAAAGATGTCGTGGTCAAGAACTCGGATGGTACGTACAACGGATCTGCGCTTTGTCTGCTCGTCACCTAAGCGAAATAACTCTGACGTCTACCTGCAGATGGCCTGCAAGTACACCTCGACAGCCGCCCAGTGCGAACAGCGAACAGGCGCATCCTCACACTACCCCCTCACAAGCGCGCGCTCGCCACATCGATAGCCTTGGAATGGGACAATCTTGTCTCTGCTCAGCAGGCTTTGAAGCAACATTACATACCTCTCACATCACTCACTTCAAGAGCACTGGATGTTCAGACCGATGACGCCCAGGGAGAAACAAAGACACGCCAGGACATTATTAAAATGATGATGAGGTACCTAGCTACAGACACCTTACTCTGCTGGGCGCCAGAGAAGAACAGACACGACCCCGTGGGAATGGATGGAACTTCTGGAGCAGGTTCCGTGCAGAGTCTCCGACAGAAGCAGATCGCCACAGCCGAGCCCATTATCGCATACCTGAAAACACACATCTTCCCAGGCGTTGACATTGAACCTATTCTGGACGAAGACAGTATCATGCCGCGCGCCCAGTCTCAGATGACACAAGAAGTCATTCGTGGATGGCTGAATGGACTTCCGGCTTTCGAGCTCGCTGCTCTTGAAAGAGGTGTTCTGGCCAGCAAGAGCTTGCTTGTAGCAGTCAGGCTTCTCGTGGAGTGGAGTCAGGAGTTCAGGAGCCTGCAGCCACACGAAGGCGCCTCGAAGCGATTTGGTATTGCTGATGCAGCAGAGGCTAGCAGTGTAGAAGTGACCTGGCAGACGAATATGTGGGGTGAGGTTGAGGACACTCACGATGTAGAGAAGGAAGATTTGGCGCGCCAGCTGGGCAGCGCGATTCTCCTAGTGTGCTAAAACAATGTAACATCTAAACTATCATCTGCAGGCACCTCACTCAATGCTTGAGATAGCACAAGGTCTGGTCACTGTAACCAACGTACACAACCGGGTAAAACGTGCACCTCCGTCCATCACTGCAATATGACGCGGCTTGCGCACACCTCGATGGAACACCTCTCACTGGCCATCAACTTGACCTAGAGCAGTGCTTCCCGTGGGCTACAGTAGTATAGTATCTCTGGACGACGTGAGTCTACACTCTTCTGACCGCAACCCTAGCGTTATCCCAACGCCTTCCAACCTGAAATCGCAATCAAGATTTCGCTGTTTGCTGTTTGTCCAGAACTTCTGTCATACCTCGTGCTACACCATCAGCCCGCACTCGGTGGACAAGTTTCCCCGCTGCTGGTCTCCGCTCCATCTAATAACCTCTCTCGGTATCAGGGGGTTTCTATTCCTACCAACCACAACAATGGCCGATCAAGGGTAAGCAAGCATTTTCTATCTATCAAGCTCAAATTCAGGTGATCGCAGTCTGAGGGCTGTCAGGTACTTGCAAGGCTCGTCAGCAGCACCGATAGACACGTCCGAGCTCGAGCTCGTCGACAGCATGGTTGTTCAGACTCAACCCGTGGTTTACTAATACCGTTCGTAGCCATAAACGCTCAAAGTCAGCGATTGCAAAGTCGCTATTACAACGAGTCTCGAGTCGCACCGAGGTACCATCTGTGAATGCCTCGCAAGAGTCGCTGAAGACCTCAGAGGACCTCCGGCCTTCGTCTTCCGACATGTCTACACCTTCGCGAACTTCGAACTTGAGTCAGAGACCGAACCTCGCGACTATCATGTCTTCCGACGGCACCGACCACAACCAAACCCTTCCACCTCCAGATCTTGTTGGTGAGACGTCTGCTGTACCTCGAGGCTCTTCCATTGAGCAATCTGTCAAGCTGTTCAAGATCTTTGATGCGCTGCGCAATGGAGACACGAAAGCTCTTGACGTGATTGCTTCTACTGATCGCAGCGGTGGTTCCGGCAACAGGCTGGAGGGAACAACCATACTCCATCTAGCTGTGCAAGTCGCCGAGCCATCTGTTGTTGATCATGTATTGAGCCTACCGGGAACCGCGGAAGATATCAATGCAAGAGACAGGGATGGAAACACACCTTTGCACATCGCTTCTATGCTTGGAAGAACTCAGGTTGTTAGGGCTCTGCTCGATCAAAAGTCGACCAATGACTCCATCAACAACTTTCAAGGCAAGAGCCCCTTGGATCTCGCACGGAATCCAGACGTCTATCAGGAATTGCAAACTGCACGCTCAATCTTTGTTGAAAGACACGTCAAGAGAATCCAAGAGCTGGTCGGTACAAACTCATACGATGGAATTGAGGCCCTTCTCGTGGACCCGCGTACTCGCGCTTCTCTGGATGTTAACGGCCCCGAGCTGCCTACGGACGCACAAACCGTGGAAAGCGGTGGTAGTCTGCTTCATGAAGCAGCCCGGAAGAGAGACGTCAAGCTGATTCAGATCCTCCTGCTTAATGGTGCCGACCCTTTCAGGAGAGACCGCAAGGGCAGATTACCCCAAGACGTTACGAAAGACGAAAAGACAAGAGCCATCCTAAAGAAGTCGCCAGCCGCTGCCGCCGCGCAGAGAGGCGTTCAAGAGAAAGCTATCTTGGGATCGAACGCGCAACAAGCTGGTGGAGCTGCTCCTGGAGAGATCTCGCTTGGCTCTAAGGAAGCTCGCGAAATGAAGGGATACCTCAAGAAATGGACCAACTATACCAGCGGTTACAAGCTTCGATGGTTCGTCTTGGAGGATGGTGTCCTGAGCTACTACAAGCATCAGGACGACGCCGGTTCCGCTTGTAGAGGTGCAATCAACATGCGCATCGCGACGCTTCATATGGATCCGCGAGAGAAACTTGGGTTTGATGTTCATGGCAAATCTTCTGTGAAATACAATTTAAAGGCTAACCATCAGGCCGAGGCCAAGAGATGGTTCTGGGCATTGAACAATGCTATTCAATGGAGCAAGGATGAAGCTCGTGAAGAGCAACGAAAAGCACAGCAAGGCAACGAATCTATCAGACAAACGCGCTCGGAACAGACTGAGAGGCTCTCGATCAGCGAAAGAGATCTCAGCGCTACGCGCGTTTCCGGCTCTACTGCTGCTCCCATGTATCTCTCAACAAGCCCACGACCCGGCAGTAATACTGAACTTGAGGGAAGTACATACGCCCCAAGTACTGGTGGTGAAGAAGTGAGCCACATGCTCGGCCGAAACAATACGACAACTTTCGACAAGGATGTGGACGATGACGAGGATTTCCCAGACGATGTCAGCATGCCTGAAGTACGCCCGACAAACAGAGATGCTTTCAACATTACTGCACAATCGGCCAAGTTGCAGCTTGACCTTCTGACACAAGTCTCTGCTGCTCTTCAGGTTCAGAAGTCGGAGAATCCAAGAATGGTACTATCGGATCCTACGGTGGAGGATGCACTGAATTCTTACGACACAGCTGTCAAGAACCTCAGAGGCTTGATGCTTGACCTGCTACGAATCTCCCGCGATCATGAAGCCTTCTGGCAGTATCGTTTAGATCGCGAAGCAAATGTTCGTAGACTGTGGGAAGAGAGTATGGCCCGTGTTGCGCGAGAGCAGGAAGAGCTACAGGATCGGATCGGAGAGTCGGAGGAGAAGCGAAAGAGGACCAAACGTGCTCTTCGTGATGCACTTGAAGGCCAGCCTTCTGCAACCCCTGGGAACCGCAGTAGGGCCACGACTCAGGATCCCGCCAAGCTCGAGAAAGCGATCGAGTCGATTGAGCTGAACGATGACGGCAAAGCAGACCTCGGTGACCTCAAGCGCAAGACAACGATTCCGGCTTACACGAACAACGAGATTTCTGACGACGAGTCAGACGCTGACGACATGTTCTTTGACGCCGTCGATGCTGGTGAGGTGGAGATGTTGCCAGAGATGCCCATGAGTCCCGCGAAACATCCTGTCGTTGAAAGTGTTGATGGCACCATTTCACAGAAGGATGACGAGAAGGTATCTGAAATTCAGAAGTCTTTCAGAGGCTACGAGGACGGCATCCGAAAGAGACTGAAGCTGGACGCTGATAATCGCCCCAAGGCGTCACTCTGGGTTAGTAGACCATGTTCACACCTACATACAAGATACTAACAGTTTCACAGGGTGTGCTCAAGTCGATGATTGGAAAGGACATGACCAAGATGACCTTGCCAGTTTCCTTCAACGAGCCGACCTCACTCCTGTATCGTGTTGCCGAAGACATGGAGTACACGGACCTCTTGGACGCTGCAGCTGAAAGGCATGACTCAACTGAGCGCATGGTGTATGTCGCAGCATTTGCTGCGTCTGAGTACGCCAGTACGATTGGACGTGTCGCCAAACCTTTCAATCCTCTGCTTGGCGAGACGTATGAATATGTTCGTCCGGACAAAGGATATCGTTTCTTCATCGAGCAGGTTTCTCATCATCCACCTGTAGGCGCTGCGCATGCCGAGTCAGCCAAGTGGACCTACGAAGGCGAGTCTTCGGTCAAGTCCAAGTTTTACGGCAAGTCTTTCGAGTTCAACCCACTCGGCACTTGGTTCCTCCGTGTTCGCCCAGACTCGGGTGAGCCAGAAGAGCTTTACACGTGGAAGAAAGTTACATCATCTGTCGTTGGTATCATCACCGGAAGTCCTTCAGTTGACAACTACGGGCTCATGGAGATCAAGAACTGGACTACTGGAGAAGTATGCTACCTTGACTTCAAGGCTCGTGGCTGGAAGGCCAGTTCTGCTTTCCAAGTGTCTGGCCGTATCTGCGACAAAGACGGTAAAACACGTTTCAGTATCGGTGGACGCTGGAATGACAAGATTTATGCCCGCCTGACACCAGGATACGAGGGCTCTGTTGAGCCCGAATCTGCAAGCGCAGGAGGCAAAGACCAGGCTTTCTTGGTCTGGCAAGCTTCGCCACGACCGACCGGTATCCCTTTCAACCTGACACCGTTCGCCGTGACTCTCAATGCCATCCCTGACCGATTGAAGCCCGTCATTGCACCTACAGATACCAGATTGCGACCAGACCAGCGTGCCATGGAGGACGGCGAGTACGACCTTGCAGCGACGGAGAAGACCAGGGTTGAGGAGAAGCAACGTGCGAAGAGACGGCAAAGAGAGCAAGCTGGCGAAGAGTTTGTGCCTCATTGGTTCTCGCAGACATCGCACCCTGTTACGGGAGAACCTTACTGGAAATTCAGCGGAGAGTACTGGCGACAGAGAGATGCTGTCGCCGATGGACGGAAACAATGGACTGATGAAAAGCTGGAAGATATCTTTTAGAGCCGTCTTTCGGTATTTTCTTTGAGTGAGATACATACAGAATCACTTTTTCATTGCTCGAGTGCGGCTTTGTGACATGTCAGAATTCGCGATCCGGCCTGGGCAGAGTAGCGACTCAATCCTTCTTCGGCATAATGTATGCATATATCGTAAAATATTAATGATGACTTATCTCAAACTCTTCTCACATCTCACAACCTCATTTTCCGGAAACACCCAACAGGCATCAAAGAGTCACACCCAAAACCCGCATCAGTTCCTTTGTGAGAAAAATCCTAGTCACGAGCGATCTCTACTGGATATAGTTACGCACAAAAATCATGGCGAACAGCGAGTGAGTCAGCGTATCTTCAGTGCACAAGTCTGTCCCATTGACGAGGCCCAGATTCGAATACGTCAAAGACTTCGAGACATGGGACGCACTGGCGCGCGACCACTGGATCGTAGTGCGGGTCGACGGACGGGGATTCAGCAAGTACGAAGAACCACTCAATCAAACATCTCACAACGGGATATCCATGACAAAGATTTTCCCGAATACTATCGGGGATCTTTTGGGAAGGGGAATACGCCAAAGGCAGACATTTACTGACACGCCGGGGGTCCAGGTTTTCGAAAAAGTACAATTTCGCCAAACCTAATGATCGAAGGGCGATTGAGCTCATGAACGCGGCGGCGACGGAGGTGGTGAGGCAGTTTGTTGATGTCGTTGTTGCGTATGGACAGAGTGACGAGTACAGGTAGGGAAGAGCACCTGAGCAGTTCTTTAGTCATTTTTGGGTCGTTTATTTCCCGTCAAGTTTCTTGCTGCTGTTCTTTCCGATGTTCGTGGGAAGTAAGGTGCTAATTGAAGGTCAGTTTCATTTTCGCGGAGGAAACGCAGCTCTTCGAGAGGAGGGCATCGTGAGTTCGACTCTGGACCCAGACAGGGATGGTACAAAGGCTGACAAACGTGCAAGAAAGCTGGCGACGACGATATCGACGACGTTCAGTGTCGAGTACGCGATGCAGTGGTCCTCGTTCTTCCCCGACGAGCCGCTCACGAGACCGTATCCCACTTTCGACGGCAGATGTGTGCTATACCCCAAACGACGGAACCTGAGGGACTACCTCCGCTGGCGGCAGGTTGACTGTAAGTTCATATCCTCCTCTGTCCCCTACCATATCCCAGGAAACACACCCTGTCCCCCCAGCCCAACAATGCTCTCAGATCTGTGCTTCGTCTTCCGTATCAACCAGTCCATTGACCGTTCCTAGGCCACATCAACAACCTGTACAACACGACCTTCTGGGCCCTGGTCCAGCAAGGCAACATGAGCGGGACCGACGCCGAGCTCTTCCTCAAGGGCTCGCTGAGCAAAGACAAGAACGAGATCCTGTTCTCGCGCTTCGGAATAAATTACAACAACGAAGACGACGTGTACAAGAAAGGCACGACGATTTACCGAGACGTGAGTGGACCTTTGTCTTCCTGCGTTGGGTGTTATTGTGTTGGACTGATGTGATTTGTGATACAGTATCCGGATTACGAAGGCCAGGAAAGTGGGCAAGCGGCAGGGAACGAAAAGCAGCAACCGTCGAAAACACAGGCTGAGAAGGAGAGGAAGCGGAAACAGAAGGCGGTCATTGCGGTGGAGCATGTCGATGTCATCAAGGATGAGTTCTGGGATAAGCGGCCTTGGTTGCTTGCGAACAGTCGCGGGAGACTGGCGGAGGAGTAGCAGTGCAGCAACGAGTGCATATAATTGCAAAATGCCTAGCGCTATGCGAAAGATCAAGTGATGCTGTCTATCAAACCCAAAACACCAGACCGTGGTCTTTGTCCCTCTCCCATCTACGTGTAGTGTTCTCGAACGGTATCTCATGCTGCCAGACTCAAAGATCCTCAGTCCTTGCCTCGGCTCTCCTGTACGTCCTTGTTCGCTTTGGCCGCTGGTGAGCTTAGTGCTTTTGCAAGACCCTTGAGGTCGTTCCTCAGTTCTGACGGCGCCTCCTTCTGCTGGTCATCTAGCTCCATCGACTCGGCGACTTGTCTGTCGTAATCGCCTTGCTGGTCGCCCTCGTTATTCAGTGGATCGACGTCATCATCGTCGACGCTTCCATCACCATCTTCTTCTGCGTCTTCGAATATACTCTCATCGAAGCTCTTCCGCGCCCGGTCTTCAGTGGCATACGAGACGAAGCTTTCGCCCATGGTGCCTTCGTCTTCGCTCGGCCTGCCGCCTGGCGTTTCTGGTACACGTCTGCCGAATTCATCCTCCTCTTGGTCATCGTCTTCTTCCTCGTCTTCTTCTTCCTCCTCCTCGGCTTCGATATCTTCCTCGTCGTCTTCGTCTTCCCCTTCGTCCTCGGACTCGGAAGCTGAAAAGTCCGCAATGTCTAATGGTCTTTCCCGCCAGTAATTGAAGTCGGTGTATTCCTCTCCTCCACCCTTGACGAGCAATGATACAGGTGGAAAGAAGTGGTCGACGGTCTCACGCATTGAAGCATATCCAGTCTTGTACTTGTTGAGGGAGAGGAGATCGAGCTGGACTTCGGCGTTCGAGTTGATGGTGAAGATACGAGTGGACGGGATGTTGACAGAGCGGTAGCTGAGGGCGTCAGTCAATCTGTTTCCGAAACCAGCATAGAATGGCGTCGCTCGTGCGTATTTATCCTCGACTTTTGCGGGTTTGTTCGACAGCAGATTTGGTGTCATGCTAGAGCCAATGACTCCCTGTCCGTGGAAGAGTGCCATGATATCTCGCAGACAGGCCATCTTGAAGATCTCGGGTTTCCGCAGGTAGACTTCTCGCCTGAGAGCAGCCATGGTACGATCAGGTGATAGAATGACGGGACCTTTGGGTAAGCGGAAGCCTCCATCTTGTACAACGCCTGCCAGGTACGCTCGAGTTGTATCTGCTTGTCCGATCGATCTCGATGTCAGGTACATGATATTGTAGCCGTTCGAGGCGATGTCAGTATACAGCTTCGCGACTCCTATATGTGTCCAGTCACGGCCGATCATGTTCAATATATGCCCAAGAGCATCAGATTTTGTGATGGTGCCGTCAATGTCGGAAATCACAATCGGGACGTCGTAAGGCCATAGCCACAGACTAGATGTGCAAGTGGCGCGGTTCACTGTGAAACTGATCTGGTTCTGTCCTGATCGGAGGTTCAGTGCTTTCAATTGCTCGCTCGTCAGTCGAAGCGTTTTGGCGTAGTTGCGGTTGGGATCACCAGCAGAGGCAGAGTTTGGTGAATAAGGTGGAGAAGACATTCCAACAGCACTGTCAGAATCGTGGCGTATGTGAGCTCTCATCCGTTTGGCATTGTCGGTTTCTGATTCACTACGGTTGTCGTCGCTATGGTACCCAGGGTCGGAGAGGGCATCGGTCGATTGGTTGTACCCGAGGGCCTGAAGATCGTGCATGCCTCCAGTAAGCTTCTTTGTGGCCTGCTCCTTGGCCTCTTCACTGCTGTATATCCACAGATTACCCTTCTCATCGGCACCGATCAATGAACCAATGTCGTAGCTGCCTTGTACTTCCTCGGACAAAATCTTTCTTGCTATTACTTCGGCGCGTAGACCTTCGTCATCACTACTTTTGTATCCGGTCATGTCCAGCATGAGATCGCCTTGCTCTGTCACTTGTGAGGGAATGTTGGACCCCCACAACTTCTTGGAAAGGTTGATCGCTCTCGTCATGGCTTCCTCGGTAGCTGGTGCTGGACTTGAAGCGCGCTGGTTGAGAGAAGGCCGCTGATTCTGATTCTGTAAAGTCTGCAGCGCAGGTCGTGATGGTAAGTCGCTGCTGTTGTAGGACTGACTGAAATTGGCCGGACTTGTAGGAAGGGCGTAGTCGGTGTTATGCCGTTGTAGATCAGCTGGAAGTGCAGCCTTGTTGGCAGAGCCCTTTCGCGAGCGAGGTCTTGCGGTTTGTTCTCCCAGTGAGCTCGAAAATCCTGCAGCAGGAGCGCCACTATCACTCTGTGCACGGGTTCGCGAAGACCCTCCAGGTATTGGTATGCCTCGTTCCCGATTTTGTTCTTCCTCTTCATCTTGCTTTCCTGCTAGGCCTTCCAGAGCCAAGTCGAGTGGATCCGGTTCTGCAACGAATGCAGTATCCTTAGTGGCGCCAAACTGTGGACTCGAGACAGGAGAGGCCAGAGGTGATGTTTGTAGTGCTTCAGGTACACTGTTCTCGGTCTCAAAGACGAAAAAGGCCTCCCCTCCTTCACCAAGCTTCATAGGACAGTCCTGTTTCTGGCCATTGACGCTGAACTCGACCTTCTTTTCATGCGGTCGTAGAAGAGAAAATTTGCCAAAGCGCACGTGAAAGGGTGAGCAGGCCAGAGTTCCGTCTTCATGTTCGACAACTATGACATCGATTGCTCCGCTGAGGGTGGCAGGGTTTATGGAATTCCAGGTATTCGACACCGAGCCAGATATGGACCGTACGTACTGCATAGTGGGCTGTTGTCAGGTTGTAAGACTGCCTGGCACAGACGAGATGGTAGCCCCGTCAGGAGATGTCCTGGTGGATTGACCGAGGATTAGGTTATGCTAAGTATGCTCGTGATCGCAGCTGTCAACGCGGGGCGTACAGGTACACGGCGATGGCGAGACAAATCTCTGAGGTCGACGCAAAGAGGTGCTGCATCAAGGGCAACCCGCAGGATCAACTAGTGGAGCAGAGACGAGAGCGTAGGAAGAAAGAAACATTGCGTTTCCCGGGTGTCTCACGATGTCAAGTCTGCGTCTGCGTCTGGTGACCCAAGAACGTCAGCGGTCGGTCGGCGTCCGGCGGTCGGCCCATGGCACTGAGATGACTGGAACATGCCGGGGCTAGTTCGCCATTCAAGTGATACCCTAAGGTAGGTAGCGATTGTATTCGATACGATATAATAAATGTATGGTATGAAAAATTCCGACAGAACTTTGCTCGCTATCGCTGTATGCAAGTCACATCTCACATCTCGCAGATATTTCATCAAATACCTGAGACCTATTCCTTTACCCTGGAATTTCGAGATCCAGCGGCTTCTATCCAGTCACCCACCATTACCTCGTGGTTGGTACTGAACCCCGGAACTGAGAACAACATCAGATACTAAGTCGACGGGAGTCAGAGTAGGCCGTATATCTTCAATTATTGTCGCATCATGTCAGGAGTCATCAGCTTTTTGACCCGGTCAATCAATCGACTTCTTCCCTTTGCAACGCCTGGCACACCTCTCATACAAGATCTTCTCCACCTGGCGGCACTATGCTCAGCACTATACTTCGCACCACAAATTCAAGCCTACTATCAACGAAACATCGTGCATCGAAACAGCAATCACTCGAATCAAGAAGAAAACGAAGCTGTAGCTGTTGAGGACGCGCCATGGCAAGCTCCAGCACCACAAGAGCAACCGCCACAACCCGAACCTCAGCACGACGACCACCAGGAACAAGCAGCACGAGACGTCAACGAGGCCGACCCAGCAGATGGTGCACCAGGCCCAGCGAACCCTCGTCCACGCGACATTGCAGCTCGCGAGGTCGGCAAGAAGAAGGCCGCCTCCCTCGCGCGCCGTGACCAGAGAAGAGCCTATCACGAATTCCAACGGCAGCAAGGCGAGCAGCAACGAGCTCGTGACGCCGAGGGAGCAGCGGAGCGGGAAGCTGAGTTGGCACGGGAAAGGGAGCGCAGAGCGCAGACTGAAGCCGAGCTCAGAGAACGAGAGGCTAGGGAGAGGGAGGAAAAAAGGGCTAGAGAGGCCGAGGCGAGAGAGAGGGAGGTACGGAGACGGGAGGGAGCGGCGAGGACTGTCAGAGAGGGATTGGCTGAGAGGGGAATGGTCAGGTTGGCGGGGGTGCAAGAAAGTGTTGGAGGTGTTGATGAAGCGTGGGTGGAGGGGATTGTAAGGGCTAGCGGTGTCCTCGGGGAGAGGGACGGTTCTGTCACACTATTGACTGGTGGAGGGTGGGTTGTCAGGGTCAGCAGAGAGGATATGGACGAGTGCTATCGAAGGCTGCTGGAGAATGATGTGGGTGATGGAAAGATTGCGTCGAAGGAGATTGGTGGTATGTTGGAGTCTGTGATCAGGGAGCGTGCGGCGGCTTCTGGTTGAAACGCGGGGACTTTTTAACGAATTTCGGTTAAAGACTGGCCGCCGCCCCCACACGCGACAGACGTCGCTTAGGGCTCCACTGTACAACCACCCACCCGCAGTGGGTCGATGCAGCCAACCTTGGACGTTGCTCTTGGAAACAAACACATCATGCCTGCAGATGCATAGATGCCGTACACCATGAAACAAAGTATTATCGCAAGTCTCTCGGTACGGAGTTGTAGAACGTACGCGACCAAAACGCGGGAGAATGGCGCGCGCTACATGAGGTCTCGGTCACTAGAGCAATCAGGAGAAATGAGAGATGCAACCACTTCCGTCATGCAATAACTTGTTGCACGTATGTGGTATAGCCCCTTTAAATAGTGAAGGCACAAGACTGTTAGTTCAGTGATGCAGTTGTCTTTCACATGCAATATTTAATCTGCATGTCACGTGCTTCATGACTCTCAGAGCTCGCACAAGAATATAAATTCATGATAGGAATCATGATAGTTTCAGTTGCATGGACGAATGCCTTCGCTTCACGAGGCCATCAGTACTTAAGGTAAAGAGCTGAAACGAGCGAAATACGCGACTGTATTGCGACTGCATGAACGCCGAGACCCTTCCTTCACTTGGCGCCAGTCGGGTTCCCGAGCCCGTCTGTTAGCGCGCGATCGACGCCATCATCCCTAAAGTCTAATAAGTTCATGTTTCCCTGAAACAGAATGGGCCGGCCGACTGGACTCACTTCCCTCAAACAACCTTCACTCACTTCTCCTAATAACCTATCTTGTACTCGCTCACGCACCTCATCTCATCCATCTTACTACGTATTGACACGACCCGCATTTTGCTCTACGCCGCCTCCGCCTTCGATAGTTATTCAGCCAGCGTTGCATTTCCTTTCACCACGGCTTCACTCCTGTACGATTGACGACCTTCGTTCAAGTTTGCCGTTTCTTTGACCGTCTTACAACACATCTGGACAGTCTGGAAAGCCAGAGTCTCGTCATTACATGTACTGATAGAACATGTCAGCCCTGATCTCATCAGCCCTACTCGTCCTGGACTAGGTGTCCCCCACGGATCCCCCAACCATGTCGACTCCTACACCGTCCGTTGGCGGTGGCCTTTTTAACAGCGGCGCAGGAGTCGCCGAAGCTGCAAGCGGACAATCAGGCAAGGCGCTTCTTGCTGCTATAGTTACAGGTCTAGTCTTCGCCGGTGTTCAGCTTGCTGGTTTCCTCATCCTCCGTCTTCGATTCACCCGAATTTACGAGCCCAAGACCTACCTCGTTGCCGAACGATTTCGCGTACCGCCTCCACCAAAGGGTCTTTTCAACTGGCTGTGGCCTGTCTTTACGACACCGAACTCAGTCGTCATTGAAAAATGCGGTCTTGACGCCTACTTCTTCCTTCGCTACCTTCGCATGTTGCTGAAGCTCTTCGTACCCATGGCAGTCCTCATTCTACCTATACTCTTACCAATCAATCTGTATAGTGCTGGGCCTCAGACACAGTTAACCGCATTGGGAGTCGATCAGCTTGGCTGGGAGCACATAGGCACCAACCATCAGAACAGGAGATGGGCCGCTCTGGTCCTGGCCATCTTGACCATCATCTGGTTCTGCTACATCGTCTTCCAAGAGTTGCGCGGCTATATTCGTATTCGCCAAGCTCACTTGTCTTCTCCACAGCATCGTCTCAGAGCCTCTGCCACAACCGTCTTGGTCAGTTCTATTCCAAGGAAATGGCTGACATTCAAAGCCCTCAATGACTTATACGACGTCTTCCCTGGTGGCATTAAAAACATCTGGATCAACAGGAATTTCGATGAGCTGAACGAAAAGGTCGAGCTCAGGAACAAATACGCCAAGCAGTTGGAGGGCGCCGAGACTGCGCTGATTCGAAAGTGCTGGAAGAAACACCAGGAAGCCGAGAAGAAAAAGGCTAAAAAGGAGGGTAAAAAGAAGCAGACAAAGGCAGAGAAACAAGAGGACTCGAACCGCCAAAACGATGAAGCCGATCAGATGGCCCGTGGCGGCGGTCTCAGTGCCGGACAAATCGAACACGGCCCACGTGATGCTCATGAGTTGGCTCACGACATTGAGCATCCGGAACAGCGCCACAGCCACCAAAACTTGCGCGACGAGCCAAAGGATCGCTCCAGAAACCCTCTGTCCCTTGTCGGTCACGGTTTCACCACCTTCGGCCACTTCGGCAAAAATCTGCTGGGAGACATTACTGAAGATGTCACAAAAGCCTATCGTGGTGTGAACAACATTGTCGACGAAACCAACACTGGTGTTGGTTTCACCACATCCAGTTCCTTGTTCGAGACTCCCGGGGGCGCACATAATGCGTCGACTTCCCCAACGACGACTGGCTTTGCAGTCACGCCTTCTACACCAGAACGAACCTCCGCACCAAGAGAGAGTCCGCGGCCTGAGGTTCACGATTTCGCTACGCCCGCTGACGAACACGACACAGCTGCCGGAGCCAAGCCCTCTTCTCCACGGGATCCGAGACATTCAGCATCGCCAGGTCAACCCACTGGTCTTCGTCACCCGCAAGATGTCGACGTCCTCGACCACCCTCGTACAAGTGTAGCATTGCATACTCGCGAAGACATTTCCAGTGATGACGTCACTAGTTCGACACAAAATGGTCAGTCGTTCGACAAGCTGAGACCAAGGTCTGCGGGAAACAATGCCACCACTACTGCAAGCAATCACTCCGGGATCAAGGCCAGCATTACCTCGTCAGTCGACAAACTCAGGGCTTACACAAACACGCCTGCGATTCCCTTCCCCAGTCCGCAGCCAAATGCAATCGAAGGCGATAGCTACCCCCTCGACGACCTGGGACATCATCCCACCGACCCGGCTCATCAGCCCAACCAGCGCATTGCGAGGAGTAAATGGCTGGAGACCCTCAGCAGAACCATGTTCTGGAAGAAGAACAACAACACGGACATGGAATCTACCGAGACCATATACGCAAAGGCCTTCAATGAAGACATTGCGAACGAAGAGGATGGAGCAGTCTGGACCAAATACATCGAAGCGAAAGACAGAGACACGAGAAGGATGCCCGTCAAACCATGGTTGCCGAGCTTACCACTCATCGGCAAGAAGGAGGACAAGATCTTGTTTTTGCGCAGAGAACTGGCCCGTCTGAACCTCGAAATTGAGGAAGATCAAAATGACGTCGAGAAGTACCCCCTCATGAACTCTGCGTTCATCCAATTCGAACATCAGATCGCTGCGCACATGGCCTGTCAATCTGTCAGTCATCACGTACCTCAGCATATGGCACCGCGCCTTGTCGAGATTTCACCCAGCGACATTATCTGGGGAAACATGTCGATTATGTGGTGGGAGAGATACCTTCGCACCGGTGTCGTGGTTGCACTATGCGCCGGCTTGATCATTCTGTTTTCCGTAGGAGTCTTTGTCACTTCGAGTATCGCCCAGCTCAATTACTTGGCTCCAACTGTATCTTGGCTGCACTGGTACACTAAAGTTCCTGGAGTCATCAACAACTTTATCACCGGTTCCGTGTCGCCGCTTCTTCTTTCGCTCCTTCTAACACTGGTTCCTGTCATATTCCGTTTCTTGATTAGGTACCAGGGTGTTCCCACCGGCAACGACAGAGACATGGGCGTGCAGCTCTATTATTTCTTCTTCCTGTTTGTTCAGGTCTTCCTCGTTGCCACATTGTCCACTGGCTTGATCAGCTTCTTTACGACTATTGCCGACAATCCCATCACCGCCGTAAGTGGTGTGGCCAGATCCCTTCCGAAGGCAGCGAACTACTTTTTCTCCTACTTGATTCTTCAGGCTCTGAGTAACGGTGCTGGTTCATTGATTCAGATCTTCACTCTCCTATTGAGTTTCATCCTCGGACCCATCAACGACAGTACTCCTCGCGCCAAGTGGAGGCGGCAGACGGGGCTCCAAACCCAAAATTGGGGCTCGTCCTTCCCTCCCTATGCCAACTTTGCCTGCATCGGAATTATATTTTCCGTCATAGCGCCCCTCATAATGGTGTTCAACATCATCAGCTTTTCGATATACTGGTTCGTGGCTCGGTACAACATCCTGTACGTGTACAACAACACCCGAGACACTGGAGGTTTACTGTTCCCGGTGGCGGTCAATCAACTCTTCACCGGTATTTACGTCATGGAGCTGGCTCTTATCGGTTTGTTCTTCATAGCACAAGGCGCCGACGGTAAGCAGGCTTGTGTTCCACAAGGAGCCATCATGATCGCGGCCCTAGTCCTCACCATCGTGTTTCATTGGTGCCTCAGGTCGGCTTTCTCGCCGTTGTTTCGGTATCTGCCAATCACGTTCGAAGACGAAGCTGTCATTCGCGACGATGAATTTGCCAAGGCACAGAACGCAAAGTTCCGAGGTCTGATGGCCGACGAGCCTGAGGAGGGGCAAGACATAGAAGATCAGCTCGAAGCTCGGGAGAGGAGAGAGGCAGAAGACGAGCGTGCAGCAGAAGAGGCGGAACTTCAACGCGTTCGTAACCATCGTAAAAGCTCCCAGAATCACAATGTCCATCAATATGATGGCGCGCGCGAGACTCAGGAGACCAAGCCCAAAGCGGGTGCTTGGAAGCAAGACCGCTGGAAGGCCGCCACAGCGGCAACACGTCTTCCAACCTCCGCAATCCGCCGGTTCAAGAGCGTTGCGCGCCGTGGCGACGATCATAGACAGTCGGAACGAGGATATACAGCAACCAAAGCTCATCAAGCCGAATCGGATTCGGACGAAGATGTTCAGGCTGGCGCCTCGCCTGAGGGCTCACAGCACGACACGTTCTCGCACGTTAACATGTCCAAGCCAGCCGCCGACCACAGTATGAACCCGCAAGGCGCAGCCCACGACACCGAAGCACAACGTCCGATCGGCGACGTCCTCTTCGGCGGCTTCAGCGATGACCTAGAAGACTTGACGAAGGAAGAGCGCGACATCTTGGTGGGCTACAGCTTCCAACACAGTGCCCTACGTGCGCGCAAACCGGTCCTATGGATCCCCCGCGACCCACTTGGTGTTTCCGACGACGAGATCAGAAGGACTAAGAATATGAGTACGGTCACTGTCGGTAACGGAGAAGGAGAACACGATCCGGAAAAGGGACAGCCGGAACCGAAGACGAATATCTGGATCTCGAACGACGGAGCCGCTATCAATGCTAGCGGCAAGGTGGTCTTTAGGAAGAGTCCACCGGACTTTGGGCCTGGAAATCTCATCAATCTGTAGATGCGAGGAGGGCAGAGATGCTGGCGTTTCTGCTGGGCGGACGGTCGAGGAGGAGGGGCAGCGTGGTAATAATGTACAGTGCGGCACAGCGCATCATATTCAGTGGCATAGCGAGGTCCGGCGTTTGCATTTGCATAGCGTAGCAAGGGTGATTTTTACCCAATCAGTATAGTGTCTATATATCCATATGCACAGAACATTTCTACATGAACATTTTACAAGACGGCAATAGGCCGGCCCGGCTGTATATGTCTGTGACTGGAGCAGATCCAGCTGAGAAGGGTAAGGTAGCTGACTAGATCGATGGAAACTGCCTTGCTTGTGACTTCTGCCAACAATATTCAGTGATAGACTACCGACGAACCACGTTGCCCCGAAAGCTCTGCTCTCGGGCTGCACCGTTGATGGCGAGCTTATTGATAGCAGAGCCGATAGGGACATTTGGACGGTGTTCATGCTTTCTGCAGACCCGCAGAGAAGACAGCCGAGGGAGATAACGTGTTGGTCGAAGCGCTGCGCTCCCGACACCCCGCGCCTGACACCGCTCGTACGCTCCCTCGCAGCACATTCCTCCGATTTCGACCCGCGGATCTCGGTCCCGTGAGCGATCCACATCCAACCAACCGCGGCGTAAACTCACCTCCAGACAAGCAAGCCGCATCAAATGCCCTCCTCGAGCCCCAACCCAGCCACGAACTCCCAGAACTCGCCCTGGCCCTTGGTGCCCCTGAGCCCGGCCCGCAACAAGCCCTCGCCGTGCTTGACATCGGCCACGACCATCTTGACGCGGTCCCACTCGCCGGCCTCGGCCAGACTGCGCACCACTGCCAGCATCGCCAGCCAGCCGGGCCGCTTGCCTTCCTTGCCCATGCGCGTCAGGAACGTCATCATGTTCCCCAGCGCGCCGATGCGCGCGTAGCCCTCGACCATGCGGTCGTAGAAGATGGTGTCGACGACTTCTTCGTAGCGTGGCCGCGCCACGATTTGCTCGTAGAGCTCGTCGACGGCGCGCACGTCCGGTGGTGTGCTCTGGAAGTAGTGCGTCATGAGCACGGTGTAGACGTGTGCGGAGGGGAGGATCCCGCGGCTTTTCATGTGCGACAGCACTTTATGCACTAGGGGCATGTTTTGCGCGGATTTTGTCAGTCGGTCGATTATTATCGTGTACGATTTGTCGTGCACCGCCACGCCTGACGACTCGACTGTTTTGATGAAGGAGAAGATTTGCGCTTCTTGCTCGGCCGGTGGCTTGCTGGCCAGCGCGTTGTCTGCGAAGAGGCCGTTTAGCAGGATCGTGAATGTCTCGCTGTCGGGACTTATGCCCGTTGATGACATGCGCGAGAGAATCGCGGTCGCTTCGGCGTTGTCCCCGCGGGAGAGTGAGACGGAGAGCAGTGTGTTGTACGTGACTACGTTGGGCTCGATGCCGAACTGCCGCGACCAGGTGATGGCGCGAATGATCTTGTCGGGATGCTTGCCGAGGTGGAGGCCCAGGATTGCTGCGTTCAGGATGACGGTGGTCGGTTTCGGTACGCCATCGATGTCGCCGGGCGGGAGGACGAGTTTTGGAGCTTGTTTGTCAGATTTCGTGGCCCTTTTATCGACTTGCGTTGTCATCTTGTTCGTGTTCGTGCGTCGTACTGCTTGCAACCATTCTTGGCCCATCTCCTCGAGGGCTCTGAAACCGTGGCGGTCGCGAGCGCATTTGAAGAGACACAAGATACGTGCGCACCACGCGTGTGAATCTGGCTGGATGCCTGATCGTCTCATCCTCTGCCAGATCTCTTGGAGTGTGTTGTAGGCGCGTCCAATTTTGCAGGACTGCAGCATGACCGTCCATGTTTTGACGGTTGGTTGATAGCCGCTAGATACCAGCGAGTTCCATACGTCGAGAGTATGTCCGGGTCGTCTCAAGGTAGAAAAGGATAAAAGGAAAGCTTCAAAGGTTTTCATTATCTCGGGATCACCTGAAGCCTTGGCACTATCAGATTGCAGGAATGGCAAGGCTTCATTCCAGATCTTCTCTGCCCAATCCAGATTCTCTGTTTCTGTGGCTCTCTGCAGTTTTCGTCTTTGTTGTTGACAGACCGCTTCGACGGAATCTTCTTCAATCGATCCTTCTTCGGCTGAGCCTGCTGGACCGCTCAACGTGATGTCAGGCGTTCCAGTCTGTCTGAGTATTCGCTGGACTATGGTCTTTGTATGCTGGTCGTCCATACCAACACGTCTCAGGGGTAACATCAAGGTGCCCATCAACCTGTGAGCGGTTGTTACGCTGAAACCGCTGTTGGCGAGAACCTTGTCAACGTCCCTCACAAAAGCATCATATCTCGAAAAAGATTCCGGCTGGTTGGTTGAATGCTTCAAAATGTCGTGTAGGAGAAGAGCAGTCCTCCCAGTCTCTGGTATCATCTTTGGTATCGGAAACGGAACGTCGTTAGTTGAGAACCTTATTTTGAATGCCGGTGAAATCTTCTCCAGATATTCCTCCAAATCTGGAAGACGATGACCTCCAATTTGAAGGGGTGGCTGTTCTCCTGTGAGGATGCCAAATGTCTTTGGTGCTTGATCGAACTCTTTGCTTCTCTGATGATCCCAACCTCCGTGAAACCATTGATGAAAGAGTATCATCGCCTCATCCAACACAGCCACCGCTCTCGGGATCTCCCAAAGACTAGAATTACTCGTCACTGCAGCTACAAGTCGATCCACCATTGTCGACAAGACACGTCGGTGCATATTCGGTGTTGCAAGATCCGCAGCTCGCAGTACGTTCAGAGCCTCGATTGGGGAAGGCACATCGAGGGGTTCATCGACGCCCTGAAGTGGGATAAGCCATGCCTTGGCCGTCCTCGTCGCCAGCTCCATGAGAGCTTTATGCTGCTGCTCACGATAAAAATTGGAAGTAAAGGTTTTTGTAGCATAGTTCCGTTGAATAAAATCCCACGCTGCTCTCAAGTCATCCTGCTCCAGAAATCCCGCCAACTCGTCTCGGTCTTTATCTGCTGATCTTTGCTGGTCTTCATGTCTAGGTCCCCAGGGTTCGGGAGGCTTGGACGTGTTTGGAAAAGTTGATCGTGTCGTCGAAGTATTCGTCCCTCGGTCATCAGGTTGTTTTTTTCGCTGTGGTGTTGCAAGGGACTGGTGCAAATATGTGAGCAGCTCCTCTGGTTGTCTGTACCCGGAGCCAGCTTTGCCAGCGCTCCCACTTGTGCTTGAGCGATCCTGCTGCCTGCCCACATCGTCGGATTCCAGAGACGGCTGAGCGTCAATCGACCGGGTCGCGTAATGTTGGATACGTCTGGACAGGTGTAGCAATTGGCGCGTGCTCTGTTTTGGGGTTCTCACACATGCCGAAGACAGCGACATCGAGAGGTCAGGACCAGTGAAACGTTTCGAGCATCGTTGTATGCAGAGTGACTTTACATGTGGTCGAGGCTGCAATGCAGTCGATCTCACCGAGTCATGTGGCGGAAATAAGGTCCGCAATCTTGACAGCTCCCCCGGATTATCGCCCATGTTGTTGGATAAGTCGCGCTGACTCCCAACGTGCGGCAGCGACCACATTGCCTCCCATTGTCTACTGAACTCGCCACTTCCCCTTGATTGTCCAGTGCCTTCAAGTCAAAGGTCCTGGTATTGGTTCCATATTGCTACCATAGCGACAGCACAAAGTCAAGATGACAACCCTCCTGCCTAGGTCTCCGTACACTCAGGAGGAGCTGAAGGCATTGTATCCTCAAGAGCTTCAATTGGAGCAAGTCCAAGTCTTACTCAGACATGGCGAGCGAAGTCCAGTGAGTGCGCGCTTCCGGAATGCCGGTCTTCCACAATACTGGCCTTATTGCAATACCGCCCGTCATATGCGTAGTGCTATAATGACCCCTAACAACAACTGGGATTCGATGGCGTGGCAAAGAAAGCTGGAGACCTTTAGCGACACAGACGACAGCGCACACATTGCTCGTGGTCCTAAAGGCGAGACTGAGGGGATTTGTTTACCTGGAGAGCTATCGGACAAGGGTCGAGAGACCACGCTTACGCTTGGTGAACGACTTCGTCATCTGTATGTGGACCAGCTTCGATTCGTGCCTTCAGAACTTCAAGACACGAAATCTATCTATCTAAGAGCGACACCGATTCCGAGGGCTCTGGAGTCCGTACAACAGGTGTTCCTTGGCATGTATCCAGCAAGCAGTAGATCACCAGGGACGACAGCACCATCGATAGTGATGCGCTCTGCGTCAGACGAGACACTATTTCCGAACGAAGGCGGTTGTGCTAGGTTTGCACAACTGGCTGAGGCGTTTGGCGAGAGAGCAGCGGCGCGCTGGAACGACACGGATGATATGAAGTATCTCAACAAGATGTTCGGCAAGTGGATGCCCAAGGAGTCGCCGGAGGTCAAGGTCGACAGTCATCCAAGACTGAGCGGTATCATGGACACTGTCAATTCAACGCTCGCTCACGGCCCAGAAACGAAGCTACCAAAGGAGTTCTACGATCAGAAAGCAGTGGCGATCATTGACAAAATCGGCGTGGAGGAATGGTTCGCTGGCTACAAGGAGTCAAACGAGTACCGTCGTCTCGGTATCGGTGGACTGGTCGGTGATGTTGTTGCCCGAATGGTTGAACGAGCACGCGCCAATGAGTCGATGTCAGTAAAAGGTAACGAACTCGCCAACGGCCAAGACATCCGTCTCGCTCTGTCAGGATGCCATGACACGACGTTGGCAGCAGTACTGGCAAGTATGGGCGCATTCGAGAACGAGAAGTGGCCCCCCTACACCAGTCACATTGCCATTGAGCTTTTCCGCGCCAAGCAATCGTCGACCACTTCGTCTACCCCCACTGCAGTAAAAAGCTCGTCGAGCTGGTGGTCTTCCTTATTCGGTCCTGCAAAAGACATTCTCACGCCACCTCCATCGTCCAGAACGCCGCTCACTCAGCTCGCGGAGAAAGATAAGCAAGCTCTAGATGGCTACTATGTTCGAATGCGCTTCAACGATCGAGTCATGACTGTTCCTGGTTGCAAAGCGGTGGGCAGGCATTACGGAGAAGACGAAAGTATGTGCACGTTGGAGGCTTTCAAAGAGATTGCGGACAAGTTCACACCGAAGAAGTGGAAGGCGGAATGCAAGATGAACATGAACAAGCCGGCTGAGCCAATGACAGTGGAGCCGGCGGGCTATTGATAGAAGAACACAGGATACAGCTTTTCGATATGTTCGACATTACTACAGGATAAAATCATCGGAATTCTGTTGACAATGGTCATATATTCGTCATTTTGACAACGATCGGCAAATCTACGCATTTTTCGTAAGGTGTCCACGATCTCTAGCCTACAACTCGTCCATGAAGTAATAAACAAGCTCGCTTGGGCATTCAATTCCCGATTTACAGAGAGCTCACAGCGAGATATAGCCGTTATCTCCGCGCGAGGAGGCGTTTCCGAATGGCTAAGGTAAAGCCTTGGCATCAACTGTCGGAATCCCGTGGGCATTGACAAGCAATTTTACTAACTTATCTCTTCTCAACCATACAATGTCTCGATAAACCCCGTACAGGATGGCAGGAATGAACATATCGCGTAACCTGCCGCGCGCTCTGAAAGGCTCGCAAAATCTTGTTGTTCGCTCTACAAAACGACACATTGCGACCGCGGCTGCAGTGGAACAGATTCAAGAAACACCACCACTACCATATACACCTCATACCCCGCCAACCATCGTACACGACAGCCGTTCCAGCAGAAGGTCAACAATCCGCGAGGCGAAGCCGTTCTCCGATTTCCTGACCGACAACTTCAACCGGCAACATGACTATCTGCGTATCAGTGTAACAGAACGCTGTAATCTGCGTTGTCTGTACTGCATGCCGGAAGAAGGTGTTCCGCTCTCGCCTAAGGACCACATTCTTACGACTCCTGAGATCTTCTACCTCTCTTCCCTTTTCGTCTCCCAAGGTGTTACCAAGATTAGGCTTACCGGAGGCGAGCCGACTGTCCGACATGACATTGTTCCATTGATGCAACAGATCGGTTCCCTTCGAAGTCGAGGTTTACGTGAGCTCGCATTGACGACCAATGGCATCAGTCTTCACAGAAAGTTGGATGACATGGTTGAGGCGGGATTGACTGGCGTCAACATCAGCTTGGACACCCTGGACCCATTTCAATTCCAGATCATGACGCGGCGCAAAGGCTTCGATGCCGTCTGGAAGAGCATTGACAGAATATTGGAGATGAACAAACTGGGCGCTGGCATAAAACTGAAGATCAATTGCGTCGTCATGAGAGGCATGAACGAGCGAGAGATTCTGCCTTTTGTTGAGCTGGGCCGGGAAAAGGATATCGAAGTCAGGTTCATCGAGTATATGCCATTTGGCGGCAACAAATGGAGCGAACGTAAGATGGTGTCCTATTCGGAAATGACAGACATGATACGCGAGAAATATCCCGGCCTCCAGAGACTCAAGGGGCACAAGAACGACACGAGCAAGACATACCAGGTTCCAGGATTCGTTGGTCGTGTGGGCTTCATCACAAGCATGACGAGCGAGTTCTGTGGATCTTGCAACAGATTACGAATCACCAGCGACGGCAACCTCAAAGTATGTCTTCACGGCAATACAGAGGTCTCACTACGAGACATGCTCAGAAAAGACAACAATGGCATTCCAATCGATCAGGAAACTTTTGAAGCTATAAAGGAGCTTGAAATGAGCAGGCACCAAGGGCTGCTTTCGGATTCCGCCAAACCCAGCTGGACTGAAAGGGAGATGGAACTCTTGAACATCGTTGGTATGGCGGTAAAGCGGAAAAAGGAAAAGCATGCCGGTATTGGCGAGCTGGAAAACATGGAGAACCGACCCATGATTCTCATCGGTGGGTAAGGAGCACATTTCATGACTGTCACGCACACATTTCACGAAGATATACGTATTTATACCTTTGATCGCTCTTCTTTCGAGCTGTCACAATCGTGCATCGTTCGACTTGATACTGTTGTTGACGATGTGCAGATGAAGAGAAGAAGAAGTTGGCCAAACCAATTGTTAGCTATCTGCGATCGAATAACTCGATCTTTGGTGCCTCCGCCAGGCCTACCTTTTCCCGGCCACATATTCCACTTCACATATTGCACCTCAGTGATGTCGGAGCATCATCGATACGAATGTTCTCGACACACGGCCCGGTAAGTGCTTCTGATGGTGCCAATGAGTTGAACATGGAGCCAGCTGAGGACGCTTCAAAAGCCTCGCGAACAGGCAATTTACAAGCTGAGATTCTGACGTCGGAACTCGGTTTTCAAAGCCTGACTCCTGCGTTCCAAGCCCCGAGGGGTCGCTACAGTCGTTCACTCAAGCCTGCTGAAGCTGTTGCACCGCCATCACCTGAGGAAACCCCGACAAGCCAGCATGTGAAGAGCGTGGCGCCGAGACAAGCGACTACAAAGAGGGACCGCACGAAAACGAGGACGTCGAGGAAAGATCCAGCTCCTTTAGATGACAGCCGCCAGAATATTCGCAGGATGATCATCAAGTCAAGTTCGGATGCTTATCGAAGAGTGTCGTTGCCACCATCTGAGCCCAAGACCAAGACTCCGTTTCCTTGGGCAAAGCGTGGCCTCCAAGATTCGCGACCAACGACGGAGGACCTAGCTTACATGGCTGACGAAATTCCTGCTCCTCGGTCGATTGAGCCCGAACCTGCGAACACATCAGCGGCGCAACTAACGCATGTGGACTCATCCGGAGAGGCACATATGGTTGACGTCGGTCACAAAGACTCGACCACCAGGCTAGCCATTGCATCAGGTCATGTTCGGTTCTCAAATGCAGAATCATTACGGCTTATAGTAGAGAACAGCAACAAGAAGGGCGATGTCATATCTACAGCGCGCATTGCAGGTATCATGGCAGCAAAGAGATGCTCGGATTTGATCCCCCTCTGTCACCCTATAGCGATCAGTAAGGTGTCGGTTAAAGTTCGTGTACACCAGCCTGAAGACTCATCGCCTCTGCTGGAACGGACAGAATATGGCGCTGTCTCTGTTGAGGCTGGCGTTAGATGCTACGGCCCTACGGGTGTCGAGATGGAAGCCTTGACTGCTGTCATGGGTGCCTGCCTCACGGTGTACGACATGTGCAAGGCGGTGGATAAGTCCATGACTATCGAGAGCGGGAAGCTGCTGTTCAAAGAAGGCGGGCGCAGTGGGACCTACATCGACGGGACGTTCATGGACGAGTATGAGAGGAGGCTGGCGGACAAAGAGAAGCTCGTATGATGACTGTACTCGAACAGTCAGCGGAAGCTGATGGACAGGGGCAAAGCCCCCCAATTGGCTATACTATTGTACAAGAATCCTGGCGACCCGGTTGTCGTGCAGACGCTGCAGACTACCGTGCTTGCAGCAAAAGTAACGTTTCAATTCAATAATGTAGATATCCCGACAGCATGGTACCTTCAAAGTCTTTCACCAGCCATTTCCTCAACACTCGTACATCCAAGTGTACACCCGAGTCGATATACAGTATGCTAGAATGTGACGATATCAGCATGGTGTCTTCACATTACAACGTCTCTAGCACATGTCACATCGGTATAGCAGTACATGTATATCCGGGTATTGCTGTTTGCTTTACCCAGTCATTACAGCCAAACAATTTCCACAAAATGCTGTCTACTTCGTTCCATCGACCAGGGTGATGCTGACATGTGGTGTTGAGCCGTATATGTACCAGGTTGCATACACACTGCATAGCGTGCCGCCATCAAATAATTTTGAGGACCAATCGCATCAGCTTCAATCTCTCACATGTTTGCCGTTTCATGATTGAACACGGCATGGCGCTGTTTGCAAGTGACAGTGCATGCATCGGACTTTGAAGTGGGGAGAATATCGGAATATCGCATGCAAATTGTAACCTTGTTCGCACCTCCAACAGGAACCTTGTCGATCATTTCTCAATTCTTTCTCAGCTGTCCACAGAAGAGCCTCATGCACGCACGATCTGTCCGGTGAAGCACGCAGAAAAGGTCCACTTGCATGTTTGATTCTGAGGAGCGCAAATGCTTGTCGCATCGGACGACTCCATACGACTCCATATGCCGCCGAACCTCACCTCTGTGCATCGCAGTGAACTGACGATCTTACCCCAATATGACAACGAGCTCGAAGCTTCACTATATTCTTTTACGAGAATCTGGGCTGCCACGGAAGATTAATTGCAGATCAAGCGGTTCCGATAACTTACACAGTCCACTATGAGTTCACTATACTCTTTATAGGTACAATCATCTACACGCTTACCTCCTCGTCCGATGATAAATGCCCGCCATTGGTTCAACATGATACAAAAAGCAGTTCTCACGCGTGCATGTGCAACCGTGTGGGACGGGGAACCTCCATTAGTGAGCCGTTTCGTCGGACATCGAGCCAAGCTAATTCAAAGGGCATGGGGTGACAGGGTATCGATATTTGTACAGTAGGTGGCGGGCGGAAGGGTGAGAGCGCTGGTTGAGTTATATGAGAGGTCGAGGTACCTTGTCGTAGGTCGTAGTCCTTTTGTCATTTTTCTAACACTCCATTCGAACTTTACAGCGAGCACCTTCAAGGCGCATCCCACTCATTCTCTCTTACCATTGGTCTAGTGTCAGATCTTCACAACAATGGCTCATATCGGAGGTCACGACGTTCTCGACCAGAGGGCGGCTGACGCCCTTCATGTCGAGATCCTACCCGGCACAGAGGTCATGAGAGATACTGACAATGTCCACTTCGCTCATGCCAGAGGTGCCGATGGAGCAGTCCTGGTACCTCATCCATCGACTAGCGCAGAAGATCCTTTGAACTGGTCTCTGCTCTGGAAGCTGACGGTCGCCATTTCCCTCCTCCTCTACACCTGGGTACTCGTCACAGCTGCTCTGTCTCTGGCCCCGATCTTCCCCTTCCTGGCCATGGAGTTTCACCTCAATCAGACACAAGTTGGCCTCCTCACTGGGGTCAACATCCTCACCCTCGGTTTCTTCACCATCATCGTTGTGCCACTTTCGAACATCTTCGGTCGAAGACCTATCAGCATCATCAGCGGTGTCTTTGTCGTTCTGACCTGCATCTGGGGCGCACTCGCTACGTCACACACCAGTCTTCTGGCAGCAAGAGCCTGTAACGGTATCGCGGCAGCCACCAGCGAGGTCATCATGGTCCAGGTCGTGGCAGACATGTTCTTCCTACACGAGCGTGGTTTCTGGATGGGTGCCTACTTCACCATGTACTTCTGCGGATCCTTCCTCGGCCCTATCATGTCTGGAAACATCGGCGCCGCGCACGGCTGGAGAAGCTTCTTCTGGCTGTCAACTGCTCTTTCTGCTTTTGTTACGCTGCTCATCATCTTCTGCTTCCCAGAGACCCGCTACTTTGAACGCCAGCTTCCACAGGCTGCTGCCACACCCCTGGCCGCAGAAGGTCTCGAGAAGACCCAGGGCGAGCGCGAAAAGGGCGTCGAGTCTCCACGCGCTGTCTCTGATACCGACTCCGAGCGCGGCAACGGCGCAGCTCTCCCCTTCCTCGTCGGCAAAGGCAAGCCAGCCCGCGGCCAATTCAACCTGTACCAACGCATGGACGGCCGCTGGAAGCAATACCTCCTCTCCGGCCTCCTCAACCCTGTCAAGGTCTTCTGCAACCCCATCGTCTTCTGGGCAGGACTCATGCTTGCGGGTCCAGCCGATGTTCTCCTGATCTTCAACCTCGACGAGAGCGCCCTTTTCGGCGCTCCACCATACGGCTGGAACCCATCGCAAGTAGGATACGCCAACTTTGCCTTCTTCGTCGGTGGTCTCGTCGGTGTCGCGACTGGAGGCCCTCTTTCCGATTACATGGCCAAGCGCCTCACTCTCCGCAACAACGGCGTTCGTGAGGCCGAGTTCCGTCTCCCTGCGCTCATCCCATTCGCCATCATCACCGTCATCCTCCACGTCGTTGGCGCTGTTGGTACGCAGAATCAGTGGCCATGGCCAGCGATCTTGGTCTGTGGATATGGTTTCTCCGGTCTGAGCGTCACTACGGTGCCCACCATCGCCATTGCGTATGCTATCGACTGCTTCAAGCCCATTTCCGGAGAGATCATGATTGTCGCCACCATCTTGAAGAACACTGTAAGTCCTCTTGCTAATTAAAAAATACTTGCAACAACCACTTACGTACTTTTCTAGCTCGGCTTCGCACTCAGCTACTGGATCTTCAACGTCGCGCAGGCCCAGGGCTGGATTACTGTCTACATGATCCAATTTGCCATCACAATGTTCCCAATCGTCATGACGATTCCTCTTTTCTACTGGGGAAAGAACTTGAGACGCTTTTACAGGAACTCGAGTCTTCATCGTATGGAGGAGTTGAACTAGGCTGAAGTAATCTTTGCTGTTCCTGATAGAGCGCTGGCGTTGGACTGATACCACATTTGTTTACGTATGATGCATGGTTCTTGCAGTTCACACAATACTTCCATTCTCAAGCCATAGTGGCTAGTGAGAAAAATACACCGTACTTGTGTACACATCCTCGGCTCGCGCGAACCGCCACAAATCCGATCGACGGTGCATCTAGATCTGCATAATTTGTGGCTGATGAAGTTCTTCTCTCTCTTCATCAAGCAGTATGCGTCGTGGTACCCACGGATCGTCTTCGCTGCGTTGGATAATGATAGTTGCATGTCGCAGTTATCAAACTATGGTGATTTCACACGAGGCAGGAGGTGTGAACAACAAATGAGGTGAGAGGCAGAGGAAATACCTGTATGTAAGGTAGGTATGCATCATAGACGTCCAGATTCGGTAAGATCCGAGAACCATAATTTCTCAGGGTCACATGTAAACACGAGGAACTACAGTATTGCTTCATGGTGATGATGGATCCCTTTCTATCGCTTATACGTACATACCTGTGACGAACGCGTTATATACCCGCCACGGGGCTTGCTTCCTTTTCCTTGGTCCGATATATTTACTGTGATATCTTGTATCTGGATTTTGGCATCTTCTTCGTTTCAACGGTCTAGATTTCGAGCTAAGATTGAATATATTGCATCACGCCATTTACCAATCTACTTACACCCTCCCGCCTGTTCCTTCAGCCCACCGCCTCTAATCTGAGGAGAACACATTACCAGCCATGGACGACGAGAAGCTGCAACTCGCGATTCGCGAAATCGACCCCTTGGTCGAGTTCACTCCTGTCTCGGAGCACGTCCACAGCACTTGGGCCAAAACCTTCCACTCGCGACCAGAATACTACCTCAAACCACGCACTCAGCCTGAGATCCAAAAGATTGTCAAACTTGCCCGACGATGCAGACGGCGCATCGTCACAGTTGGCTGCGGCCACAGCCCCAGCGACCTGACCATGACTAGTTCCTGGGTCGTGAATCTGGACCACTACAGCCACATCTTGAACGTCGACAAGGAGAGCAAGCGCATGACGTTTGAGGCTGGTATCAGGCTGCATGAGCTGAACATCGAGGCGAAAAAGCATGGACTCACGATACCGAACCTGGGCAGTATTGACAACCAGAGCATTGCTGGCGCGATCTCGACGGCTACTCACGGCAGTTCACTGAAGCATGGATTGATGGGCGAGAGTGTCAAGAGTTTTGTCATCGTATTGTCGGACGGTAGCGCGAAGAGGTGTTCACCCGACGAAAATCAAGAGTTGTTCCGCGCCGGACTGGTCTCCCTTGGAGCGCTGGGTATCATCACAGAGATCGAGTATCAGATGTCGACTTTTAGTAATATTGAGTGGTCGCAGACGATGAAGCCAATGGCGGAGGTGTTGTCGAAGTGGACTGAGGATCTGTGGACGGAAAAGGAGTTTACAAGAGTTTGGTGGATGCCCTACAAGAAGCGCGCTATCATTTGGTCGGCGGTCAGGACAAACAAACCGGAGCGTGAAGCGAAGTCGAGTTGGTACGGCGGGTCGATTGGTTTCCACACCTATCAGTTCCTGCTGTGGGTGTCGAACTGGGTTCCTGCGATCCTGCCAGCAGTGGAGAAATTCGTCTTCGGTATGCAATACGGCTTCTCGGATAACATGATCACCACAGCAGTTCAAGAACAACGCACAGGGCTATTGATGGATTGTCTCTTCTCACAATTTGTCAACGAATGGGCCATTCCGCTGGAGAAGGGACCTGACGCAATCATGCGCCTGCAAGCCTGGATCAACGGCGAAGAAGGTCACGGCATTCCATTCTCCAACAAAGGTCTCTATGTTCACGCACCAATCGAGGTCAGAGTATCGGACACGTCGCGCACAGAACCAAGGCCATATCTCGACAACACCAACCCGAACGGACCGACACTCTACCTCAACGCAACCCTCTACCGACCATACCTGCAAGACCCACCGTGCAAAGACCGCTACTACGAGGCCTTTGAGTGGCTCATGAGGGAGATGGGCGGAAAGCCGCACTGGGCCAAGAACTTCTCATACACATCACAAGACTATATCTCCGAGGCGTTTGGTGAGAATCTGGAGAATTACCTCAGCGTGAGAGACGAGGCGGATCCTGATGGCGTGTTCCTCGGAGAATGGCACAGGAGGAATATCTTGCCAAAGAACAGGCCGACGTATATCTGTGAGGAGGCCGAGGTTGCGAGGCAGAAGGCTAGAGACGGTGGTCAGGACTGGGTTGGACAGATCAATACGAGGGCATAGATGAGTTCGTGGCGATCGATATCTGGCAATCACTTCAACTCCGCTCAATCTATCTGTCATAAAGATTTCAACATGAATTGAAATAACTTTGATCTTGTTGTCAACGGCACGAGAAACTACATCATCTCTGTATACCAACCCCACAATCAATCTGCAAATGCTCCGATGAATTTCGTCATTACATCTCCAGATCCCCACATTATTGTTGTGCTGGATCTCAATCATCGATCCGCCTTTATGCATTTGTCTTCTAGAAGCCATGGCGATTCTACTGCTACTGGTCGATTTGTGATCGACGGGTTTTGACGATCTGTTGTTCCTGCGTCATATCGTCATGATACGTCACGACTTGGGGTGATGACCCCTACTCCTGCTTGATGTGAGCAGCAGACGCGGTCGCTGAGTAAAGGTTTAAGAAGGCAGTGCAGCACTTGCATAGCTGACCAATATATACAGCTTGTCCTCCATGTTGCAATCACCAGTGCGTTCTACATTTACACACAAGCTCCCGCGATTCACACATTGCCAAACGAACAGGTTCATTAGTCCATACGCTAGATCTACTTCACTCTTCCACACATCAGCCAGAATGTCCAGCGCACCAGGAGAGCAGCACGAGGTCAGACAGACCTCGACCTCAGAGGACTACACTCCAGACCCATCCAAGTCAATCAAGCTTAGCCCACAGCGACAAGCATTGGTCGACGACATCATCGCCCTCTACAGTTGCGAGCCAACCATTCGAAGAGTCGAGCGCTACACACCGGATTGCGTCTACGACGACCAGTTCGTCTACGCCAACGACCGATACAAGATGGCGGGCCAATGGTTCGCGCTCCCAAAGCTATTCAAAGACAGCAAGAACGAGCGCTACGAAGTCATCAAGAACGACACGAACCTGATCCAGTTCAAGAACGAGCAGTCATGGACATTCAAGCTCATCCCAAAGACGGCGACTATCAACGCTCTCGTGTCATTGTCGCTTGACCCAGACACCGTCGACTCGGACTTCATCCAGGTCAAGTACCACAAGGACCAGGCCAACGACAAGGACTACTCGCATGAGGGCCTTGGTTTCAGTTTCAAGAAGTGGCAGGCTGACAATGTCGTCAAGTATATGGACAGTGACGAGGTCAAGCACTTTGAGAAGGACAAGGGTGCTGCCAAGGAGCCTGTTAAGAAATACGGTTCCGGCGCCGAGGATGGCCAGGCGCCTAAGCAGAGCTTCTAGGGAGCTTCAGCAGCAATGTATATCTGTAAATGAATTATGATCGCAATCAACCCACTACTTTGCCATAATAAAGGCTACAGCTGAAGCCAATGCTGCCACCACCTGACTTTCAGCAGTCGTCCTTCTGTGACCTACAACATGATTGGCTTTCTTCATCAAGTCGACAGAAAATCCACCGCCAAGATGACTCCAAATTGTTCGACGGATCTTGGTATGCAATGGAAGATGCATGCCTCACTATCTTATAGACTGGATGTACGCCGTCACTCCCGTTCCTTTCGACAGTGGGGCTGTATAACGGATTCCCCCCGAATCGGAGATAGCGCTTGCCTAATGCCATCTGCTGCATGAACCGTCGGCGGCAAGCTCCGAACCGTTCGTGTTGCGGCTTCCTCTTGTCAAAGGGTTGGAAACATCCCTGCATATCGTCCCGCCCTTATACGATAAATCCACTACCTGCAATCATCCCGCAACAACAAGACTTGACTTCAGGTACTCACTTGCCCTTCTTTCTCTCTTTCACCCGAGAAGTGTGCTGGCTCTGCTACACTTTCCGAAAATACTCACGCCGAATAGCGTAGACGCAGTAGTTATCTCTCGGAAGCTACTATCATTCCTTCAGCCTCATCTTGCGAATTACCCGGACTTTAGCTTTCGCCAGGTCTTACTTCGTCATCGTGAGCTGTCGGCCTTTCGATTGGTACTTCTGCGCATGCCCTTCATTCTGAGGTGGTAGTACACGATCCGGCGTCCCATATCGCATCAAGCAGTCGGAGAAGTGGTCAAGGATATCACGTATGGCGGCCGACTTTCGGATTGCGAGCATTAGCTCCTGGGTTGCCTTCTGTCTCTTGGTCACCTGTGCGCAGGCTTTCTACATCCCTGGTAAGGCACAGAACACTACCCGTGAAGAACATCCGCTGAGACATTTCCTAGGCTGGTCGATCAAGACATGGAGCGAAGGTGACAGGATTCCACTGTTCGTCAACAAGGTCTACTCCGATAGCACACAAATACAATACGCTTTTGCAGAACTACCATTTGTATGTCAGCCAAGCGGACGCAACAAAGCCCCGGGTTTCACCAGCGGTACCAATGTTGCCTTGAACCTCGGCGAAGTCCTTCGAGGAGACCGCATCGTTGTGTCTGATTACGAGCTCGAAATGGGAAAGGACGAGGAGGTGAGATATCTGTGCAGCCAGGAGGTCAACAACGCCGGATTGGAGAAGGCGCAAGAGGTTGTCAAGAATGGATACGTCGCCGAGTGGATTGTCGATAATCTGCCTGGAGCTACAAGTTTCGTCACTGTCGACAAGTCAAGGAAATACTATGCTGCTGGATTCAAAATGGGATACGGAGACACTTCTCCTACCACTGGACAGCCACGGTACTACATCAACAACCACGTTACACTTGTCATTCGATGGCATCGAGCGCCGGGCAAAAGCGGCGACCGCGGCAAGAAGGTTATTGTCGGATTCGAGGTCTACGCAAAGAGTATCGAGGCGGGCAACAGAGACGCCGAAGGTATTCCTGAAAGCATTCATGATGTCAAAAGCGCTATGGAACTTGCCATGACGAGGAACGAAACCGATGAATCAAGTCTTGAAGACGAAAAAAGACCGGAGAAGCTGGTCATTCCGTACACATACTCGATCTACTACCGCGAGGAGGAACACATCGAATGGCAGAACCGATGGGATCTATACTTTGTCAATCAGGAAGACAGTTCAAAAATACACTGGTTAGCAATCGTCAACTCTCTAGTCATCTCGAGTCTCCTGACAGCTGTTGTGGCTGTTATATTGGCTCGAACCGTCCGCGGAGATATCAAGGGTTACCGAGAAGGCGGCCTCGAAGATGGAAAATTAAAGCTCCGAAAGACCAAAGGCCCGAAATCGCCAAACAACACCGTGGAGAAAGGCGGCTTGCTTGAGCAGCCAGATGGTGACGCCAATGCGGACGTATCTGACGACGAGGAAATGCTCGAGGATGTCACAGGCTGGAAACTGGTTCATGCCGACGTATTCCGACCACCAGCCCACGGTCCAGTACTAGCTCCACTGGTCGGGTCCGGTATGCAGCTGGTCTTCATGGCCGTGGGACTGATCGCGCTCTCCTGTTTCGGTGTGCTCAATCCTAGCTTCAGAGGTGGCTTCATCAGTGTTGGTATAGCTCTGTTCGTTTTCGCTGGTGTCTTCTCTGGCTACTTCTCGGCTCGTATCTACAAGACGTTCGGAGGTCAACATTGGCAGAAGAATTGCTTTGTCACAGCTACACTGTTCCCAGGACTCTTACTCACGACTGTGTTCATTCTCAACCTGTTTGTGTGGATCCAGGCATCTAGTACCGCACTTCCTCTCGGTACACTCGTAGGATTGGTGGCGCTCTGGCTCTTGATTCAATTGCCTCTGGTCTACGTCGGGTCATGGTATGGCTACGTCAAAGTTGGCGCTTGGACTCATCCAATCAAGGCGTCCACAGTCCCGCGCCAGATCCCTCAGCGAGTATGGTATGCCCGTAGCTTGCAGACCATACTTCTGGCTGGACTCATCCCATTCGCTGTCATCTTCATCGAGCTTTTGTTCGTCTTCAAGAGCATGTGGTCGGATAAGAGCGGATATTACTATGTTTTTGGTTTCCTGGCCGTAATCGGGACTGTCCTCGTGGCGGTGATCATGGAGACGACCATCGTTGCCACTTACCTGCAACTTTGCTCCGAGGTGAGAATGCTCATTCGTTCGGTCCATACTCGATACTGACATCTGTCCAGAACTACCACTGGTGGTGGCAATCTTTTTTCGTTGGCGGCAGCTCCGCCCTCTGGATCTTCCTTTACTCGGTCTACTACTTCTTCCACCACCTCCACATCACTGGTCTCGCCTCAACACTGCTCTTCTTCTCCTACAGTCTTCTGGCTTGTAGCGTGTATGGACTCCTGACGGGAACCATTGGTTTCTTGACGGCCTACGCATTTGTCCGGCGGATATACGGGGCAATCAAAGCAGATTAGCCGGTGTTCTTACTTGCAGCGCGGGACACTGCGGGGGACCCAGACGTGGAGGACTGCTCTTTAGGAGGCCTCAGGGCATGGCATTCTGCTCTGCTTCAATCGTGTATTTTAGCGATATACTATAATGGTAATGACCAATGAATCACAGTAAATCGATTGTTTCGAGTATGGGCTAGAATCAGACGCGCATAGCTCTGCAATATATGCTGTCAACTCTGCTATGATCGCATCACGCTTGTCAATTACTTTATGTGAAGACTTTTGTGCTCGAGCAAGTCTGTTAGCTCAGGCTTGCTGATCCACGACGTCGAATGCTTCCCTGACGTGGTCAGGAATCGCAGATCTTGACCAACCACGTTGAGAATTTTACATTCAGTTCTTCTGATCTTCACACAGTAAAACACAATATCATCCCAGCCCAGCTGTATAAAATTCAGTCATCGATATATCTGGTTTGAACTTCGTCAACGTGCTGCGCCTCTACACGCTTCCGGGTATTCCGGCCGAGAGGTTGAAGAAGCACATTTTCATGCCTTTGCGATCACAAGGAGAAAAATATCATACCATTCCGAACCCTAGAACATCCTGTACCCTCGGTTGACTATACATCTAACTGTACATCTCTACTCACTAATTCATTACCGAGGAACAAGGAAACAACGATGTACACCAAACAGGGTAGTCGCAGCCAACAGCAAACAAGCTGACTGGATATAACGAAGGAACTCAAAGAACTGCTCGAACCACTCCAACGCGTACTCCTGGGCCTCCTCGATATACCATAGATACCACACGAGCCGTTAAATTTCGATCAGGTCAAAGAATAGGGGGTCAATGGCCTGCTCGAGGGACTGTCGCAGGAACCCAACGGACAGCCTCAAAAATTTTAGGAACTCCATGAGGCGCTCCTGTCCACCATCGATGTACTATAAATATCACAAAAGCTGGAGAAAAACGACCAACTCAAGGGGGTGCTTCGCCTAGTAGTTCCCCTGCTCAGACTTGTGGCCCTGGTGCTTCTTGACGGCAGCCCACATCTGGTCGTCAGTCTCGACCTTGACCGGCTTGGAGGTGTCGAGTTCCTCGAGACGACGGAGATCCATTGGCTTTTCGAGAAGTGGGAGGACGTATTTGTCGAAGGTTTGCCAGTATCTTTTTGGTGTCAGTCAGGGACCTTTCGTTGGGATTGGGAGTACTTACGGGTTCGAAAGATGGTACTCCTGGCTCTGAGAAACGTTAGTGTTTGATTGGAGAGGGTGAATATGAATAAAACATACGCTCTCCTTCGCGTACCTCTCCACGATGGTGAAGGCGCGTTCATCCTTGATGTCCTGCATAACGAGCCTGTGCATGACCTTCATTAGCTTCACAGTTCATGATAGCAGATGAGATATGCATATATGCAACAGTGTTCATGACCCGACTCGAGTGGATGTGGCCCCTTTCCAATGGCGAACGACAAGCATGGGCTACCGATCTAAATAGTGAACGATTGGGTGGAAAGGAACATACCAGCTCAAGGTCTCCTTGTCGTTGCTGTAAACCTGACTCGCCTCTTGCAACTTGGCGACGAGCTTCTTGAGGGACTCTTGGTCGGCCTTTGCGTAGAGGTGGACAACGATTGTGTAGACCATTTCGAACGATGGGAAGAATTGTGATTAAGTAGTGAGACAAGTCAATTGATATAGTGACAGATCAGTAAACAATGTATGTAGCGAGCTTCAGCGGCGAGAATATGGCAACAATGATGTCGGGCTGCTTGTGTCTGGCGGAAGGGGGGGCAAAGTGGGGAGAAGGACCGACTCATCAGAGAGCTTCACGACAGCCGAGTCCCTTCTCCAATTGAGTTCAGCCTCTTCCACCTCTCGTTCTCGTGAATTGACGACATGTCTTGTTCGTTCATTCATGTTTCACCTAGAATTCTCTCGCGAGCAGTCGGACGCTGCAAACCTTCATCTGAGGCAGCTGCCAGATACTGGTATCATCCTCGTCACCGGCATAGTACGCTGATCTCTACACGAGATCGATTCGAGCTCAAAATTTGATCAGCTCCGTGATGGAAGATCAAGCATCTGATACAAGTATACAGGGCGTACACAGAGCGTGCACAGTACACTGGTAGAATTGACACGGCTTCGCGGTTATGGAGGAAGGAGCAATAGATGCTTACGCCGCTAGGCTTGGTGAGGCTGAGGCTGACATGCAGCATGCTAACCTCCGCCAGTGATAGCTTTCCTATTTATTCACGCGTTTATCAGCACCTTTCTCCTTATATACTAAGGTGTCTTTCGTTCTTAATCCTCTTTCACTCTCACCGACTGATCCCATAATGCGTATAACACCTATCACTGCGATCCTGGCGTTGGCGACCAGCGTGGTCGCTACAAGACGTGTGCTCTTTCTTACCACTGACGAGCTAGGCCAAGCAGGTATCCATATCGCAACAAGTCAAGTACTCGCAGAAAGCTATCAAGATGTCGACGTCCATGTAGCTTCGTTCTCTGGATTGAAAGAAATCATCGAGTCTGTCTCCGCTCGCGTAATCAACCAGACGTCTTCAGATCACGGGATCACATTTCACACCATGCAGGGTCGAAGTCCAATAAGCACCATCGAGGTCACCATTAACAAGACCTTCCAGGACCTCTTGCACTCCCCCGGTTATCAAGCTGGTCTCGACTTTCCGAAAGTTGCAGCTCACTATGCCTTGCCATACAATATTGACGCCTACCATAAGATCTACGAATCCATCGTCAAGATCATCCATGATGTTGATCCTATCCTCATCCTTATCGATACCATGCTCGCACCAGGAGTGTGTGCCGCTCAAGAGCTCGATCGTGACTATGTTTTGTTCACACCAAACGCCATCAAGGATGTGATCATGCCACAGCTAGGCCTGGAAGGACTTTACAAATACCCTTGGTAAGTTTGCATTTTATCACCAGCTCTTTCCAAGACTAAAAGACGGAACAGTGTAGGGACCGCGCACTCTTTCCCAGTGCCACTAAGCGACGTCCTGCAGAACATATTCGTCAACATCTGCATGCTGTGGTCGGTGGCACGAGGACCGCGTCTGACTGAACTCCGCCAAGGTCTTCGCGACCGGGGTATCAAGAATCCTGTCACCTTCATCGACGTCTACCAGCGCGCCACCTTCGTCGACGACCACAAGCGCCAAACACCCGTCCTCGTCTCCCAGCTCATGGAAGCAGAGTATCCAATGCCCATCCCCGCTCACGTCACCCTGGTCGGACCAATCTACAAATCCACCGCTCCTGTCTCAGTCGTAGACCCTCAACTAGCGACTTGGCTAGGGCAAAAGCCGACTGTCCTCATCAATCTAGGCAGCCATATCAAGTACACCGAAGAGCAGACAGTCGCGTTCGTCCAAGCACTCGCACACCTGTTACAGCACCGCAACGTCCAAGTCCTCTGGAAATACCGCCCATTTGGTACAGTGCCTGAGACCGCATTCGAGGCAATCGCACGACACATCACAGACGGCAAAATCCGATTGGAGAAATGGCTCATCCCGGATCCTGCAGCGATTCTCGAGACAGGCAACGTGGTCCTGTTCGTGCATCACGGCGGCGCGAGCTCTTTCAACGAAGGACTGGGCTCAGGCGTTCCTGCCGTCGTGGTGCCGTTCTGGTGGGACTGCTACGACTTCGCCGTCAGGGCCGAGTGGCTGGGAATCGGTATCTGGGGGACCAGGAAGAGCGCGCCTGGTGTCGATGGCGCCGAGCTCGGTCAGGCTCTGATCAGGGCGACCGGGGATGAAGCGGAAGCGACGAAGATGCGGGAGAAGGTCAGGGTCTTCAAGGATATCGTGAAGGAAAGGGGCGAGGGGCGGCGTGTTGCTGCGAGGGAGATTGTGAACTTTATGGATCGTTTGGAGGAGGAGAAGAAACAGGAGCAATACGACCTGAGAGATGAACTGTAGAAGAGCTACGTCGGTTGATGAGTAGATAGAGAAACGAGATACACGACTTGTGCCGACGACTGATGCCACGACGTGCGTTCCAAGTCGCCTTCTAAATCTGAGCGAGGATATGTGAGAGAAACTTGTGAGACGAGTCGAGCGAGAGGTCCGCCTACAAGTCTGACGAGGTGTCACGCGAAGTGTCTACCCGCAAGGAACGATCGCTGTCCGCGACAATCATCGTGGCAGTATCACAGCAAGCTCATGTTCGTATCAATTGTGTTGTATCACAGATCCAACCTCAAGCGAAGGAAGAAACCAAGACTCGTATAGTAAAGGTGATATAAGACCGAATGACCATCTGTCGTAAGATATCTGTTCCTCGATCTGCAGGTAAGAACAAGCCTGTAATCTGAAAAAAAGGGGGCGAAGAAAGATTTGCCCAACCCCATCCAACGCCATCGCTCACAGAAACAAGACCAAGACCATTCCGTCATCAAATATACAGACCGCTTGGTCTTTTGGGTATCACTTCGTTCGTTTATACTTCTCTCCATGCTCACTCTCCCGTCGGTGACTGTTATGCCCTGACAGCTCCATCGATGCTGGTGCGGCCTTTATGCGGGCTATTCCTCCCTCCATCCAGACTGTTAGGGCGACTGACAACAACGACCGTAGTATTATGGCTGGTGGTTGCCATGTCCATACCTCTCGACGACGGTCTCTCGTGGCCCACCTTTGCAGGGCTCTGAGCCGCTGCTCGCGGGGCCGCTCGCGGAGGCGATGGCGTCGTTGCTTCCTCGTCCACTTCTTGGATCGGTGCGCAGTATTCTTTCAGCACCTTCTTGAGCGCGGGTCGTCGAATGGGTTTTGAGAGGAAGAAATTCATGCCTGAGTCCAGACAGTCTTTGACGTTTGATTCTTCTGCGAAAGCGGTCAAAGCGACGATTGGGGCGCGGTAGCCGAGGTCACGGATGAGCTTCGTGCTTTGCAGACCGTCGAGGTTCGGCATCTGGACGTCCATGAAGATGAGATTGTAAGGTCCCTTCCCGGCGTGGGGACTTTGAGGGTTATCCGACTTGGTCGACATGGACTCCTTGACCAGATCAAGGGCTTCTTGACCGTCCTTGGCGACCGTCACGTCGTAGATGTCTTCGAGCTTCAACATACGTAGTACCACTTCTTGGTTGACTTTGTTGTCTTCAGCAACGAGCACGCGAATTCTCGCGCTAGACTCCGCTTGTGCCGTAATTTGTTCCATTGCATCCATTTGCGAGCTGGGTGATTCGAGTGGTTGAGGAGAAGCAAAGAACGGCTGACTCAAACCAACCAGACGTGGCTGCTCCTTCTCGACACGCGGCGAAGAAGGCCCAGAAGCAGACCCCATGTCAGCTCTACTGAGACGGTCTGGGGTACCAGGAATACCAGAGACGCCATTGTCCAGACTAAGGCTGATGCTAGAGCTGGCGGTGCTGTCTGAGCGAGTCATAATAAGACGCAACGGTATGCGCATGGTGAACTTGCTGCCGACTCCGACCTGACTCTCCAGATGCATGGAACCCTGCATCAAACCAGCAAGTTGGGAGCAAATACTGAGACCGAGTCCCGTACCACCGTACTTTTTGCTCAGACCCAGGTCGCCTTGCACGAAGGGCTCAAAGATGCGCTGGTGCAGCTCTTCTGGGATACCTGGTCCAGTGTCGACAACCTCGAACTCGAAAAGAAGAGACCTGCCAGGTGGAGCGGCTACCCTCTCGACTTCCATTACCCTCGCAAACGCACTCTTCTCTTGTTCCACGGAAGGAGGGAGTGCTTTACCATGGACGAGTGATGTATCAGAATGGCGCTGTCTGTAAGACGGCTTCTTCGATGTCTTGGAGCCGAGTGAGGTTTTTCTGCTAGATACTTCTGGTGGCGCATCGCCCAAGCATCGAATGGTGAGGACGACCCTCCCTCCAGGTGGGGTGAATTTAAGACTGTTGGAGACCAGATTGATGACAACCTGAAGGATACGATGAGTGTCACCCCAAAGGACCATGTCTTTCACACGACCGATGCCAAGAACCTGAGAACTGCTACGCTCCGTTGAGCCGTCTCTAACCTGCTCGTCAGCGCCACCTTCGAACTGGATACGGAGGTCGATCTGGCCCTCGCTGGCCTGCTTCTCAAAGATGGCCTGTATCTGCGAGCTAACGTCGCGAAGTCGGAAATCTTTCTCGTCCAGCGAGAGTTGCTGTCCTACTTGGTTCTTGCTGAATGTCAAAAGGTCGGTGAGAAGATTCAGTAGCAGATCTCCGCTCTTGTAGATGATTCCCAGTGATCGCTTCAATCTGATAGGATCATCTTCTTGCATGCAGACGGCGCACATTCCGAGAATGCCGTTCAGCGGCGTTTTGAGCTCGTGGGAGATGTTCGCAATGAACAAAGTCTTGCTCTCATTTGCAGCTTCTGCCGCCTTTTTGCTCATTTCCAATTCGGCGGTTCGTTGGCGTACTCTCTCCTCAAGTCGTTCGTATTGCATCATCAATTCGTCAGACATTTCGTTGAATGTTCGGGTAAGATCAGACAACTCATCCTTAATGAGATGTTTCCGCTCCTCGACCTTGCCGGGAATTCTGAATTGTTGTCGTCTGGCCTCTTCCTCGCGTTGAGCCCTGGGCCTCTTCTTTCCTCTCCGCCAGATGGCGAGTTTCTCAACGAATCCCTCTTTGCGTGCTAACTCGCGGCTTTCACGAGTGTCGTTGACACCATCCATCTCATCTTCGCCAGCATCCGAAACGCTTCTGAAAGACTCGACGCTATCGTCGTACCCGGGTGGCATGACAGATTTCAGAGTAGCAGCACGAAGCTGTCGAATAGGCTTCGAGGCGAAGTGTGCCATAGGCCAGACAATGATGCAGAGACCGCCGATTGTAGCAAATACGCAGGCTAGTATGACATTTCGCAGATTGTTGATAGGACCCCATACCTCTGCTCTCGACTCCTCGACAATAACGGCCCAGTCGATATAAGGCACATTCACTCTTGCGTAGCCAGCTGAGATAGGGACGCCAACTTCGTTCGTGGCATAGATGTCTCCAAAAGCATTGTTGACAGCGTTCATGTTCATTGAGTAGAGATTAGTAAGTTTAGTGTATTGTGTGATATTGAAAGGTGGGTTGGATGTACCAACAACGGTTCTGCCATGATTTCTCGCCGAGACATTGAGAATCAAGGGTAGCACGAACTCAACCTGTTGGTCATCGACAACGCCTGTGATGGGATCGTCGGTATACAGAACATTTGGTGGAAATTGGTTGGTCACGTTGGTGGGACGAATAAGAAGCATTTCACCTGTCTTATCGAGGCCTTCGGTCGAGGTGATGACGCTTGAGAGCAGTCTTGAATCAAGCACGAGCGTGAGCCAGCCGAGGGCATCCGTGGAAGAGGTATTGTTGATGATGGGAATGGTGATGGACATGATGGCGTATGTTTCGTTGATCGCCCAAGGTCCTAAAATCAGTACGTCGCTTGACTCGGAACTTGCAGGGCTCAGAAGATCGCCAGCGTACAGAGCACCAGCTTCGGTACCGGAAGGAGTTGTGACATCGGTAAAGGTAAAGTTTGGGTAGAGATTGGCAGGGTATCCTAATCCAGCATCTCCAAGATAGACGTCGGTGCCATTAGGATAAGAGTAAGGGAGCTTTATTCTGCCGAGAACTCCTTTACCAGTTGCGTTCAGTACGGGAGCAGAGCCAGATGGACCATTCGCGTTGCGAGGGTAGACGCAGGCCTGCAAAAGAAGGGAGGCGCCCTGAGCGGCACCAGAAGCCTCGCCTCCGATGGCTGACTCCAGATCACCCTGAGCACCTACCCAATTACTGTCTGAATTGTTTCCGAAGTCGTTGTATTGTTGCAATGCTGCTTGGATGAGCACTCTGCTACCAACAAACTGCACACTGTTTTCCATGAGGGCCATATTTGAAGTGATTTGAGAAGCCTTGAGTGACGCATAGATTCCCAGACGATTCGTGCGTAGAGCGAGGACAAAGTCATGGACGGTGACCTATGATATTGTCAGTATCGGTCAGCTTCCACATAGCAAGGACGTAGCGCTTACCCATGTCGCAATGGAGACAATAGCCAGACCAACGACCGAAGACAGCAGGATCAAGGTAGCCAATTGCTCCCTAATGGCGATCCGCATGGTGACGGTGTTGAGGTCGACGACGACCTTTGGAAGAGCGGGAGAACCAGTCGAAAGAGTTGTTGATGGATTAAGTCGGATTAGGCCACGCGAGACGACAAGAAACAGAGTTGTGTCAGTGGAAGCCGTTCGTTAGCGTACAGTCGGACGGGCGTAATCTCCACGAGATAGTACAGTCGTGCTCATGCTGTAGCGAGGATTGTTCGTATATCGGCGATCGGACTCACAAGGACCAGCGGTGGAGGTGGGAGGTTGCGTATGGAGTTAGGCACTGAGATGTGTACGACGATGAGTGAGGTGACGGACCAGACCAGAGCTGTAAGACTCGCACCGGCGACGAGGAAAACAGTGGCTTGCTTGGTGGATTGCTTGACCGTCGGACACGGTACGGGCGGCGGACAGTGGAACAGTAGGTGACTTAGGAGAAATTGAGGATCGAGCGGACGTAGTAGCGAGTGTCAACAAGCGCAGGGCGTGGTAGGTGGCATGCCGCGCTTAGCCAGTGGGATGTGCAGAGCTCGTGGTAGGGAGTCGATTGAGTGAATGACAAGTGACACGCAGAAGGGAAATAGAACAGATCGAAGCTGAGGAACGGCCGTGTTCTGGAATGTTGGAGTAATCCTGCTCCTTCCTACGGAGTTAGCAATGAATGTTTATTAGCTTTCACCGGCTTGAGAAGCCACGCGCCCGGCGCCAAGCTTGTATTGGGGCATAGATCCGCTTTTGGCAGGTGGACTGTCCGTTCCGAGCCGCCATCCACAGGAGTCCCAAGATTTAGCGACAGCTGACTCGTCCGGTTGACAGTCTCACCATTATTATTTAAACCGCCCGCGAACCCTTGTGTGCTTAAGTGGATGTTCGCCTTTCGTACGACCGTACAGTTCTTCCATCCGTCGGCTAAGAGGTCTGATCAGGCTCTCCTCACGGCTGTAGGCATCTCCTATCTCGATGTTCAGAGCGCACAACTGGGGATCATTCATACCACAATATTCGTCTCCTGTTCCTGCCCTGGCGTGAACACATGCATCAGAGATCGACAAGTCGAGGGGGAATATGAAGCTTAACTTTGTACGGTTTAAGCAAAAGCGATCGCTGATCTGGGTTTCGGTTCGAGCGACATCGAGGTTGAGAGTTTCCAATGTCCTCAATAATTTGTTTTTCTAGCGAAAAGCCTGCTCTGAGCATGCATGTCTGCCATTCTTATCTCCGCGTCCTTGCACGACCCCTTAGGGCCTAATGAATTGACATTCTACCGCTTACCGAACTCCTGTCGTTCTCGCGTCGCGTGTCCTCCTGTCAAGCAGAGTAAGAAACCGCAGATAAGGTGGCAAATTGCTGAATTCGTGACGACTACCAGTAAATAATAGGCAATTTGGGCGTAATACGTTGTTACTCGCACGCGCGCTCATCTGTTCATCAATATATTGTAATACTCACATGTCGTGGGGAGTAACATACATAATACGGAGTGGTCTCGTTAAATCGCGATTAGTCGTGTACTAATGTATGGAGAAGACAGCACATCGATATTCCAAAGATCGATCGATTTCGAATAAAAGAACGTGCGACTAGCCTCAAAATAGCACAGTCACCGAAGCCTCGCGTCGATAAGCCGTGAGTGGGTGCACAGCAATCTCTGAGCCTCAACCGTGCTCCCGGCGTGTGCATAATCCACCATGCAGAAGGGTCAACCTTCGAAAATGTGCTTTGTGGTCGTGAGTCATATATGAAAATCTAATCCAGTCTATCTACCTTCTCACATGCTGCCTTCTTGAGCGCGATGCTTCTCGTCGTCCTCCTTGGTTCTCTCCTCCGCCTCCGCTGTCTCTGCGATCGTGGCTCTACCATGCGTGATTGGCTTGCCTCTGCCTGTGATATCCATCCAGATAGCCCTTGTAGTTCTGATGCACGTCTTGCGGCCTTCCCACAGTGGGTAGATACCAACACAGAAAGAACTGCAGAACAACCATAGGATACCGACCACGATCCAGCCAGTGAAGAACTTCTTGCTGAAAATGTAGCCGGTACCGTACATGGGCATAGGCCAGAGAATCAGCAGAGCAAAGGTCAGGAAGACGGTCAGAGAACGAGCGATCTTGGCTGCTCTCTGCAATTTGTGCTGTTCCAGGCGCATTTCGTGGTCAGATTGACGTGATTCGCCAGGTACCAGCTCGAGGTCGACATGCGCCGCAGCAGCGAGGTCGCTATCGTCACCCTTGCGGATCTGCTGCATCGATTTCCAATCGTACTTGTCCGATCTGAAGACAAATGTGAGGATCGGAACAAAAATGGCAGGAGTAAGCAGTGCGACGACGTTACCAGCAAGCATTGGGTTGTTGGCGCCGGTGGAGTCGACGGACAAGCTACCACCTTCGTGCTTGGCAACGACTAGCCATGCAATCAGAGAGCAAGTGAGGGCGAGAGGTGGGCTGAACGTTGCGGCTGCCCAAGACTGACGGTCCCAGAGCAGCGTCAAAGAGGCCGGCAGGACGGCACCTGAGATGATGACTCCCATCATTAAGTATAAGTACCCCATGGATATTCCTGCGTAGTAGAGTCCTGTAGAGAAGCCTGCCATGATAAGGGCATACGCGATACAAGATGCGTGACTCATGTATATCAGACGTTTGCCGCTTGCCTGGGGGTGGATGTAGGTCTGATAGATATCGTAGGTCCAGATCGAAGACACAGCGATCAACTCGGCACTCATGGCGGAAGTTACAGCCATGAACATCATGATCAGTGCTGCTGCAGCACCACCAGAACCGAGAAGTGCCACGGCGGCGTTAGGTAGGACGAGTCCTGCGCTGACGTCTGCCGGGTCCATGCGATTTGGGAATGTAGGAAAGACTGGATTGTTCTCCAGCGCAAGCGCTGCGAGACCCATAGTAGTGGCGCATAGCCAAGGGATGGCGAACCAAGACAGACCGCCCATGACATATCCTGGAAGCGCGTGGATGGGCGAAGCAGCAATGGCCTTGTTGTAGTATCCGTTGTCCATGAAAACAGTACCGAAGTTGCCGACCAGGTTGATAATGAAGAAAATGGCGCCCTCCTGGGAGCGCATCGTAAGGTAGCTACCTTCCGCGTTGCCAGCTACTGGGTGGGCTTTGGAGGCCTCGGCCAAAGCATCGTAGACCTTGGCTGGACTTCCCAAGATGTTGTTGGTAGCATAGGTGGTGAAAGCGAAGATAAAGATGATGATGAGAAGCATCACCGTGTGAATGTAGTCGGTCAAGAAAGTAGCCTTGATACCACCAAATATGGTGTACAAAACGACACCGACTGGAAGCAAGAAACAACCTGCGGCGGTCGGAACGCCCGTCAAGCTGGTCACAACGGCACTGCCACCAGTGAGGAGCATGGCTGTGACAAGGATATTGGTCATTAGACCAAAAGTGATGTAGACACCATGGGTTACACCACCGTAGCGAGCCCTGATGACTTCGAGAAAGGTATGCGCGTTTGGTGCTCGGCGCTTGAGCTCGATGGCGAGAGTCGCGAACAGGATGACCTGTACAGTCGCTCCAGAAGCGTACCAGAACGGTCCAGAGACACCGTATTTGTAAGCGACGGCCGAGGATTGTAAGACTGATATCGTCAGTGAATGCTGACTTGAACTGCGTCGTGTGATACGTACGAGTCGCCGCCCAGGTCCAACTAGAAACGACAGCAGATGCAACAAGACCTGATTTTACCGTACGACCAGCAGTGCTGAAGACTTCGGAAGTTTGCAGTTCGTTATTGTATCTTCGTAGGACAAACGTGATCAACATCATGAAAAAGCTGTATATGTGAGCTACCGTCTTCACTATGTATGTGGCTCTCGACGTACGCGAAGAGGAAGCCCAAGCCAACGACGATTCCATAACCAGTGGCCTGGCTGAGAGGTGGAGCGACCGCCATGTTTTTGGTTAGATGTTAGTACCAAATTGAGAAGCACAGAAGAGGCTCAACGAGCGGGCTTGAGGGGAGAGCAAAGTTCAGTACTTGGGCTATCTGGATACCTACCTTGAGCCTGGGAAAGCGGTCCCTTTTGACTTCTATCATCATGTGCAAGCTGTGCGCGAGGACTGACGAATACGGCGACTATCGGGTGGTTGAATTGATCTGACAGCTCTTGTCTGATAAGGGCGGCGGGAAAGCATGCATCTCCAGTCATTATGCATGATGATGGTGTAACAGAACGTTGTAAAAAAGATAGATGGACAAGTTGAAGATAAGGAGTCGTTCTAAAGACCTGGGGTTGGGCCAATCAAGCTGCTGCTTTTCTTCGGCACGCGATACCGGCCGCTTGTCCCTTCCTATTCTGGTAAGACGTCTGCATATCAGCATGATAGGCACTTTCAAAAGAACACCTCAGCACTCTGTTGCGCGACGCGACCCACTGAAGCTTATACACAAGGGTACTTCAAGGAAGTAGGAGATCTCTCGGTAAATAGGCGCGAGAGAGTGCGGGTGGAACATGAGCAGAAGATAACGCAACTCCTACCAGTATGGCAGGCGCCGGAGACATCGCGTCGAAAGCGCATCATAATAGACGTGACTTAGACATGTTCATCTATGTTGTCTTCCACGCCCACATGGTCATCCAGCATTCGACCTCGGTCAAGTCTTCCCCTCGCCCTTCGCTCCAGTCATCATACCCGATATCTGTTTCTTCTCGTATCAAACTTAATCCAAGACCCTGCATACAGCTGACAAAGTCTGCACGCTCTGCGGCATATGTTTCTCTGATTGGCATCTCCACAATTAATCGTGCCTCGGGGCTTCTTTTCATGTGACACTCCACGGCTTGGGCTAGAAGCTTTGGGTGGTCTGTCGAATAGATTGGGTCTGCTGCCACAATGATTGGCACTGAGAGTCCCCTTGTACCGGGAAGCTGGGTCTGCGCAACTACTGACCCTCCGCAGATTTCCTCCGACTCTCGGCCATCATTCGGTACTTGATGAAAGCGAACCTCTTGTGGCTTTGTCCAGTCGATGACTGCCGCTGCTGCCGAGCCTCCGCGTGACGACAGGAGCTCTTCGTTGTCGTCTGCGTTGCGCGCAAGGTTCGGGACGATCTCTGGGAGATCAGTGAGAAGCACATTGACTCCAAGTACTGCTGCCGCGGACAATCCCACGAGACCAGTACCGGCTCCGAGCTCCAATATCGCAAACGGTGCCGCATGGCTGTCTGATACGGAAGTCACTGCCTGTGAGAGTTCTGTGCGCATCTGATGCCATTTCTTAGCCAGAACATACGACGACGCCCACGTTTTCAAGCCAAGGTTGTCTTCCGTCAAAGCGGGTTCGTGAAGCTCAATCTCTACTGCATCGTCTCGCGTATCCGAAGGAGACTGATCAGTCCTGGTGGTATTGTTCTCTTGCAGTGGCTCCACCCTTGTAGGTATTCTGAAGCTTCGACTAATTGCTCCCATGCCTGTTCTCCCAGAGCGTTCGCTCAACCGTATCGACGCAGCATCCCATATCCGTTCCTTCTCTTCATCGTCATCTATCCATTCCAAAGGACTCGACACAATCCTGGTCAAGTAATGCGGTATGCCTTCAGACCTAACCTTTCGTTTAGGTTGCTGAAAGGGAGTGTTCGTGCCGCTCATCGTTCTTGGAGTGCTTCCGCCAGGCGTACGTGAAGGTGTGGTATCCCAGGATCGAGGTTCGAGGCTGAGCAAGGATAGAGTATCGAGGAGCGTTCGTGCTGATGGCTTGGTGTAGATCTGGGGAAGGTCATGAACTTTTTCTGTATTAGCTTGTTGTCACTTGCGACTCGTGTGCTACGCACCGTCCAACGGCTCCTCTTCGTCAAGTCCAAACCCGAGATCACTCGCTGCCATCATTTACGGTTTTTGAGCAACGACAGACTGTGAACTCGTACCGACTCGATGTCGCGATGGAAGTGCTTCTTTTGTGGCATGGCGCACGGTCCTTCAATGTAGCGGAATTGGCCCGCTTTCCGGAATTTCTTCCACTGCATCCATCTCAGTCGAGGACCGCTTTGAATCCGTCGTATGCCTGATTCATATCGAATGAGAGCTCTCTCGCTTGTTCCAGTGAAAGTTCTTCTGCAGCTCTCATTTGATTGAGAGTGATCAGCCACTGTACGATCTTGCCCTTGTTTTCGAAGTCTTGATCGGTAACCTTGTTAACTGCTTGAATCGTCTCGACTAGAATTGGGTGTAGTGTATCTTTCGAAAGCAAGTTCATCTTGATCGCGTCGAAAAGGGTGATGAAATTCTCGGATGCTGCGACCAGGTTTCCAGCATTTACGCCAGATCCAGAATTCTGTGCAGCCGATTTGTGTGAGGGAGCCTCGATGGTTGCTGGCAGTCCAAGCTTGAGTCGTTCGGTAGCCCTTGGTGCTTCAATCTGTACTATTGATCAATGCCTTGGTCGTTCAACAAGCCGTTCCCGAACGTACATCCCACTGCCTCTTGAAGTGTTCCAGGTCAACAAAGGCCTTTGCTACCACATCGTCTGCAAGATTAGACTTGTACTGCTTCAATAATCGATTGCAAGTCTCGGTGTAGTCGCTTTCGGAGATCGAGTCCTTCAAGAACGCCTTCTCCAGCGCGTCCAACGTGATGATAATACTGTAGATCTCCGCAAGTGACTCGTATAGCTCTCGCTCGGTATTGTTATTGGCGAGTTTCAGTTCCTGATAATACCGTCAGTCGCGTCCAATATGATCTACTTTGAAAAGGACCATACCTCATCTGGGTTGATGGTAACCGAAAGTGATGAAGGTATGTAACCATATGGCGTAGGCGCATACGCCAGTTGCTGTTGCGCATACATAGTAAATCGTACACTGTTGCGCGACGATGTCGCAGGACACTGAGGTGCCGTTGGTGGTCGCTGATGTGAGGTCTCCCGCGGCGATGATCATCCCAGTTCCGCTTCTTCCCCGCATTTCGGGGAGAAATTCTTTGGAGAATTGAATCCTCGAAGATTTTGGTTTTGGCTCACAAGCTTCTCTTAACCAACCACTTTTTATTCGACAAGATGGCGCAAACTAAGAAGACCAAGAAGTTCGAGAAGAATCATTTGACTGATATCCTGAAACGCCGAAAGGAAGGCGCCAAAATTAAGCAGCGACACAAGTTGACCGACAAGAGAAAGGAAAAGAGGGCCAAGGAGGCTGCGGAGGCAGAGGCCAACCAAGAAGATGTTACAAAGAAGGCGCCCACGAAGAAGGAGGCAAAGCAGGACTTTGAGAATATGAACGTCGACGAGTTCTTTCAAGGTGGATTCGAGGTACCAACAGTGCCAAAGAAGGTCAATGACAGGAACAAAAAGAGGAAGCGGGATCAGGCTCCTGCAAAGGCGGACGCAGCCGAGGATTCTGACGACTCAGTGGAACGAATGCCAGTGCAAGCCTCAGATGACGAGGGTTCGGAGTCAGAAGATGATGCAGAGGCTCACAAGAAACAACTCGACGCGCTTGCAGAGAAGGACCCGGAATTCCACAAATATCTGCAAGAAAACGACCCCGACCTCTTGAACCTGGAGGATGCCGACCTGGGAGAAATTGATGAGCTCAGTGCCAGCGAGGACGATGAGGAAGCCGGCCCAAAGACCAAGAAGCAAAAGAAAGAAGCAAAGGAGGCTGGTAACCAGGTCACAAAGGCGCTACTCAAGAAATGGGAAACAGCCATGATCGAGCAACACTCGTTGCGAGCCACACGAGAGGTTGTCCTGGCTTTCAGAGCCGCGGCACACGTCTCGGACGAAGAGGACCAGAAGTTCAAATACAGCATTTCGAACCCAGAAGCATACCACGAGCTGCTCGTCATCGCCTTGAGGCACGTTCCCGAAGTTCTTCAGCACCACCTGCCGGTCAAGGAGTCACAAGCCGGAAAGATTCGTGTGCCGACCGAGACCAAGAAATACAGGACTCTTACGCCTCTGCTCAAATCGCATCTGGCTTCCCTCAACCACCTCTTGACCAACCTCTCGGACGCCGCAACCCTCAGTCTCACGCTTCAATGTGTCACACCACTCTTGCCATACGTTCTCTCCTTCAAGAGACTGGTGCGCGACCTTTCGAAAACTGTCGTGAATATCTGGTCCGAGCCATCAAATACGGAGTCTGCTCGTATCGCAGCCTTTCTTGTGCTCAGACGACTCGTAGTGATCGGTGACCCAAGTATCCGGGAAGCCGTCCTTCGCGCGACATACCAAGGTCTCGTCAAGGGCAGCCGCAACACTACTGTCCACACCATTTCGGGTGTAAACCTGATGAAGAACTCTGCCGCCGAACTCTGGGGTCTCGATTCTGGCGTTGGCTACACGACTGGCTTCCAGTTCATCCGTCAATTGGCCATCCACCTCCGCAGCAGCATCACGAACAACAGCAACGAATCCTACAAGACAGTCTACAACTGGCAATACGTGCATAGTCTGGACTTTTGGTCCCGTGTACTGTCAGCACACTGCGACACCCTCACCGAAGCACAAAAGGGCGGTCCATCACCCCTTCGTCCTCTGATCTACCCAGTCGTGCAAGTCACTCTCGGCGCCATGCGCCTCATCCCAACCGCCGCTTACTTCCCCCTACGCTTCCACCTCATCCGCGCCCTCCTACGCATCTCGCTGTCAACAGGTACCTACATCCCACTCGGCGCCGCGATCTACGAAGTCCTCAACTCGTCCGAATTACGCAAGGCGCCCAAAAACAGCACGCTGAAGCCTCTCGACTTTGCGACCTCCGTCCGCGCACCGAAGTCCTATCTCCGCACTCGCGTCTACCAAGACGGCGTCGGCGAACAGGTCGTCGAGCTGCTGTCCGAGTACTTCATGCTGTGGACCAAATCTATTGCGTTCCCGGAGCTTTGCCTGCCCGTCATCGTGCTGCTGAAGCGCTGGTTGAAGGACGTTGGACCGAGGTCAAAGGCGCCGAACCAGAATAGCAAACTCTCCGGTCAAGTGGGATTGTTGGTACAGAAGCTCGACGCGAATTGTAAATGGATTGAGGAGAGGAGGGCTAAGGTCGAGTTTGCGCCGAACGAGCGCGCTGGTGTTGAGGGCTTCTTGAAGGAGGTCGAAACTGAGAAGACGCCGCTTGGTGCGTTTGTAAAGGGACAAAGAAGAGGCAGAGATGCGAAGGCTAAGATGCTGGAGGAAAGTCGCAGGGAGGACGAGAAGAAGAAGAAGGAGGAGCGGGAGGAGGGTCGGGAGGTCGCCGGACGGGGAGACTTTGAAAGCGATGACGAGGAGGTCAATAACGAGAGCGAGAGTGAGGATGAGGAGATTGAGATTGATGAGGAGTAGGAGTAGGATACCCTTTCTCCGGCATTGACGGCGTTGCAGCTGAGAATACAAGCATCGTCGAATTCACTGTCACTATGAAGAAGTCAAAACATGATGGAAATGTATCTGGCATTTTGCATGAGGGCTAAGGTAATTGATGCCACATCTATTAAAGGTGTCGTGTGACATGGTGACTCTAACCCCTCCCATGCCTCCCATTTAGTTCACCTAGTAACACTACCAACTCCTTGTGCGTTCTTAGAGACAGTGCGGCGACCAGCAAAGTTGTTGTCGGTGCATGTTTGTCATCAGGAATGTTGTCCATACATGTTTTGTTGTCGGATACCTTATTTTTGCAGTGCGACCGGGCAAGTCAGAGGCGTCGACGGACCGAAAAGACTGGGCGAAATGTCTTGAGGGATCCGGCGTGGGTCAGCAAATGTAACGCAGACGAGTATGGAACGATGCATGCAGAAAGACGAGACAAGTCTTGCTCCATTAGCTGTGATATCCCTGATGTTATACCGATAAAATCTCTGTTAGTTAACGTGGAGTGTGCGGTAGGTAACACCTACATTTTCTACAGTGCCTCGCTTTTCACGAGATCGTGGCCGCGCAGCTGAGTTTCACGACACGGAAAGAGGTCGCTTGCAAAGAAGCCGAATGGTCATGATGCACATAAGATTGATTTTAGCCTATCACTACTGATTCCACCCTCGTTCCGTGTCCTGTGGTCTTTCGAACATAACTGTGTCGATGACTTGACTAGGCGTCTATTTGAAGACCTTGGAGTCGGCAGGAGCGTACTCCTTACCGTTGACGGTGATTGGCTTGTCGACAGCCCACATGTCGTCGACGAACTCCTTGTCCTCTGGCTTGGTGTGGTCGAGCTTGGTGAACTCGTAGCTCTCCCAGTCTGCAGAAATGTCAGTGTGACATCATAAGAGTTGGAAAAGTGCTGCTTACCTGGGGCGACGTTGAAAGCGTCCTCGTACTTGTCTCCACGGATGAGGAAAGCGCCACGAAGGATAGAGTCGTTTGTTTGACCGTAAACGCCCATGCAACCGAAGATGTACTTCCTATTTTTATGGTTAGGTTTGTACATATTTGAATGGCGGGGGTTGTAGATTGGGGCTAGTGAAAAACAAAAGGGGGGATCTTACCTTGAACCTTCGAGTCTGTTGAAGAAACCACCAACTTGGTTTGCTGACATGAAGGTCATGGTCAACTCCTCGTTGTACTTGAAGTCGCATCTCCAGAGGGTGTACTCGTTGAATGGAACGTTCTCCCAGAACCATGGAAGGGCGACCTCACGGGTCTCCTCGTTGGAGTACTTGCGCTTCAACTCGTCGAGAGCGAAGGAAGAACGTGGGAGGAGGTCAAGAGGGTGCTTTGGCTTTGGCTCCTGAACGGCTGGCTCGTCGTCATCATCGTCGTCGTCCTTGGCAGCCTTTGGCTTTGGAGCGGCGGCCTCCTTCTTTGGCTTGTCAGCCTTTGGCTTCTCCTGCTTGTCGCTCTTTGGGGCAACGTTTGGCATGGCCTTCTCGGTCATCTTAATTGGGCCAGCAACGTCGGAGAAGATTGGCTGGTTGTAGATGGTCTCGTACCAACGGGTGACGTTTGGGTTCTCCTTTCTCCACTCCTTGTCGAAGAAGAACTCGAAGCCGCGGGAGATGAGGCCGGCGACGAAGAGATCGGCGAGAGTGAGACGCTCACCAACGAGGTAGGTGTTGACGAGGAGGTAGTCCTCCATGACCTTGACGGTCTCGAGGGCGCGCTTCTGGGCGTCCTCAACGTTCTTCTTGTTGTATGGGTCACGGCCGATCAATGGGCGGAACCAACCACCGAGGGCTGGGAGGACCTCAGCGTTGCCGAAGGACATCCAGCGGAGGATGGAAGCGTAGTCCTGCTTGGTCTTGCCAAGGAGAGTGGTCTTCTCGTTCTGGGAGGTCACTTGAGGAATGTCAGCAAACTGGCTCGCCGATGTACATTTTTGAATGATAGAAAATTTCGGGTGAATATCAGAGTGTGAATACGTTCTCAACAGTAGTCTTCAGACAGGGATAACTGAATGATAAAAATATCTCATCTTCTAAGGAGGGAGGGTGTAAGGATATGCTCTTGTACGTACAGTAGACGGCGATGGCAATGCACTCGGTGAGAACGTAGTTGTCGGCGCCCTCGAAAGTTGGGACCTTTCCAAGACGGTTGAGCTTCTTGTAGTCATCGCTGACACCCTTGGCTGGCTCGGTGTGAACAACCTCGAGGTCGAGCTTGTTGGCCTTGGCGACAGCCATGATGGCGGTGGTACGGGGGTTACCCTGTAAGAAAGAGTCAGCCATTGTGTACTGTTTGGGAAGTTGCAATGACTTGTCTGAGGAAAGGTGTTGAGAGGGGCAGCTAGAGAATCGGTGTGCACAGAAAGCTGCCGGTGAAGCTCTTGTGCGATTGACGCATAATACATACCGGGTAGGAGTAGATCTTTCCGAAGGCCATCTTGTCTGATATGTTTCAAGATAGAATTGAGGAAGAAAGTTGTGTGTGATGTTTGGAAAGGAAAGAACAACAGCTAAGTTACAAGGCGGGGAGTTGCATTTCGGATTTTTCTTGGGCGTGCTCTACGCACGGACCTCAAGCATTTGGTATTCCACCCAGTCATCTAACACTCAGACCTGAGTGGGTGTTCCATCAAGACAGACGTCCAGCATGGAGGCAAGAGTCATTCGTGCTGGCTTCAGGCAAGCACTTCGATCAAACAGACTGAATCGCATCCAACAATTCCAACCACGGCGGTTCCTGGCGACAGAAGTGTCAAATCAATTCGACATCACACCAGCAGCCCCGATCGCATTCGGTTCAGACTCCATCGACTCGCCAGATGGGCCCGACTACGGCAAACTCCTGCCGCGACTTCGTATCGTCCCAGCCTCGCCATCTTACTTCACCGGCAAGCCAGACTTCACAGACGACTTCCTAGAACTGCAAGCACTCACCTTCAAATACGCGACCCTGCCTGTCCTGCCACCAGGACAAGCGCCACGAGTAGCATGGAAGACACACGCGCAGTACTCGCGAGGCAACGGAGAGAACGTCAAGAGTTCGAAGTACTCTAAGATTCTGGAACTTCTGGCGCGGCTCAACTACATCCACCCAAGTCTGGTGCCGATGGAGGTCAAGCAGACGCTGCAGCGATACATGAGAGACGTGCAGCCGTTCGAGAACAAGCCGAATCCTATCATTATCGACCGTCATGGCAGAGCAAGAGCAGTCGGCAGGAGAAAGTCAAGTAACGCATGGTGTTATTTGGTCGAGGGTACTGGAGAAGTCATTGTGAACGGCAAGTCGCTGTCACAGGCATTTGGCAGGATACACGACAGGGAGAGCGCGGTGTGGGCCCTGAAGGCGACTTCGAGACTTGACAAATACAACGTCTTTGCTGTGGTTCAGGGCGGCGGAACTACTGGTCAGGCCGAGGCTATCACGCTGGCCGTGGCCAAGGCTTTGCTCGCACACGAACCTGCGCTCAAGCCTGCGTTAAGGAGAGCTGGTGTTGTGTCGAGAGATCCGAGGAGGGTGGAGAGAAAGAAGCCTGGTAAGCTCAAGGCTCGCAAAATGCCTGCTTGGGTCAAGCGTTGATGTGGCTGTGTATATATGTGGTGGGCGCAGAAGAACATCAACGACCATGGAATATTATGTGAACTTGTTCAGAAGCAGATCAATCGCAATTTGTCTTGTAACTATAGCATCATAGGCAGGCGCATGTATCATCTTATCTGTACCAATCGTATATCGATACGATTATGCTAGACGCGCACTGTGAATCGAAGCGTGGTCGCTGTGCTGAGCGCTGAACGCTCGTTCATACACAGCCTCGAGACTTGGTCACGCGGCGTAGATGCCTGTTCTCTTTCGAGGACGGGCATTCGTTATAGCGAAGCTGATCTCGAAGCGGCAAGTTGCTATCGGGCCAATTAGTAGGCTTCATCGGGCCCGCAGCCCTCTCATCCCCCTTGTCCGTTAGGAGGCGTATAGCCAGTAACGCTTTGTCTCGGTCTGACGGTACTCCAAACACTATCACTCGCCCCAAAGAGCAAGGGACTGTGCATCCCAGAAGTATAACCACCATTAAAAGAGGTGTTGGTCTCTGTGGAGATATGCTGAGGCCGGGGAGCCACTGGGGGTGTCGGCACAAAAGACGAAGGCATGCCGCTGTTCTGAAGTGGACTTTGACTCGAAAGAGAATTCGCAGATCCAATACGAGAGTGCATCTGTCTTGCCCTTGCAGTGACGGAAGGTGGAGTTCGATGCGGTCTTGTCCCATTGTCAACAGGTGGGGAGCCAGACAAGGGCTGAGTATCATCCCACAAGCTCGAGACGGAGTGCAAGCGTGGAACATGCGAAACCGAAGGACTACGTCCCGGCTGGAACGCAGGCGCAAGTGGTCCAAGACCAGCGGCGGATGGCCTGTGCTGTGGAACGTCTTCTTCGGGACCAACGAGATCATCTACCATGCGGCTGAGATCACCGTTCTCGTCATCGATCGTGCTCTCAGAATGTTCAGGCCCATGATGTGGATGTCCGTTAGGCAATGTCGCCATGTCAGAATTACTGGCGGGTGCGGCTCGGAACTGTGGTTCACGGACAGGCGACGACTGCGCTTGAACTTCGGTCGTTGACATAACTCTGAAACTGGACGTCACACCATCCAACTCGACTGGCGCAACCTGTGAGGATTAGCGCAGGTCTACAGACCATACATCATACATACCGGATCAACTACAAGCAAAAGGCCGCCCATAAATAACTCTTTGACACGAGCAAGCATTTCGTGATCTGCTGATAGACGATCTGCTTGAATTGGTTTCGTTTTTAACTGCTTGGAGATGGGGTCTGTCAAGAGCTGCTTGCTGACGTCCGACTCCACGGGCTTAAATCCAATAGAGTCCGCGTCTTCATCCAAAAGGTACGGCACGCTTGACAAAGACTGTATGTCGAAGACTCGTCCAGTCTGAGTGAGGCACTCGGTGTAGACTTGCCAGAACCGTGCAATGAGCTGTTTCATGTCCTCGTCTCCGATGCCAGGGTTCAGAAATTTGGAATTTGTCAGAAGCCAAGCACTGTAGATGCGAAGTACTGGTAGGGCGTGCTTCGCGGTATTGTTGATCTGCTTGCCAATAATCCCATCGTCGTTTTGCAGAGTCGATTCTCCAGCGATCTCACCAATCTGTGAAGACCATGTTTTCAGGAGCGCAATGAAGGTGTTCAGATTTAGTCGAAGGAAGAAGAAAAATGCTCGCATGACTTCAGTCTTCTCAGGCGTTTCTGATCAGTGTTAGCGTGCTCTCAAAGTCGAATCTTCCAGTGTTTCGTACCTTGAAATCGTTGGGCAGCAGTATGTTGCGCCGCGAGATTGACAAAAGCAATCTTTGACAACACTCCATCGGGTGATTGACTCTTGACTGCGGCGATAAAGTGCGAGATGACCTCGTTCTCAAGCTGATGATGGCCAGAGAACTCCTGACCGAGAAAACAGAGACTGTGTAAACGAACGAACCAAGCAAGGAGCGCCTTTCGTGGACCGTTGCGATCTTGAGGGTTAGATCTAGGCCGCAAGTCTCCAGTCTCCCATGCCTTTCTCGCCTTTTTGACCGCAATCTCCAGATTGTCGATCGCTTTGGGATGAGGCTCATCCACAGCAATGGCGCGATATAGATAGTAGGTGGCTCGGAAATGGTCCGCTTCTTCAAATGCAATAATCGATTGCTGGTTGTATGCAAAGCCTGATGACGGACGTAGAAATGCAGCAAGGTTGTAGTATCCGACCGCAGGAGCCCAAGTGGGATCTTTGTCGAGTTTCTCGGTGGTCCTGTAACGAGAGAGATCGCCAAGGTAGATGAGTGTTTGATGGCAGGACAAAAGGCATTGGTGTCGGATCTCTGGAGGTGCTACGACTTGGAGAATGTTTTGTTTGTACTGAGCCAATTGGTTGAGTTCGGGAATCGGGCCAAAGCGAGAGTTGAGTTTCTTAACGAGATCACGATAAAACCGCTGACCGTCTTTCAGGAATTCAAGGTATTGTCGTATGAACTGACGAATCTCGACATGCTTGCCAGCGTTTTCCTCACGAAGCTTTGTTCATGATTTCAGTGACAAGTTCGGGGCGTATAGACCACGAAGACGTACCTTGAGGAGCTGCTTCCGGAAGCGATTATTCACACGAGAATGTGCCGTCCAGAGTCGTGTTTCCACATCAGTTGAACGTGCAAAGGATTGCGCGCGAAGAATGAGTTCTTCCGAGGAGTTGCGAAACCTGACATCGTATGAGCTTGTACGTCTCAGAAATACCTTTGGAAACCTACTCTTTCAGTATCGCAGCGAGGTCTAGAATCGATGCGACCGGCGACGCGGGAGAACTGGGCCGGTCATTTTTGGCTGATGACAATCTTTCATTCAGGCGCTTTTCGACATCGTTGTTCTTCCTGATACCATGTTAAAGATCCCTCATAATGTGGTCGTAGGACTATCTTACGCCGCTAGCTTCTGTGTGCGGTCTTCCATAATACGAGTATTTGATCCGCCTTTTTACTCTTCATGGAGGAGGCTCTTTCTCGAGTGACCCCTCGGTCAACGTATCGGTCAAAGAAAGGCGTAGAATGCGGTACTCCTAGATTGGCCGATGCGATCCATGTGGTGATGGTGAGGATACTGCAACAAGACTCGACTTGCTGCAAATCCGAGACACGACGTTCAGGTTGGGGATAAGTTTCAATGCGTCTACAAGACTCGATTTTATGTGCGACGAGTGAGCGCTATAATGAAAGACAAATGAGTGAGTATGAGGCCGCATTTGAGTGTCGCGCATGTGGTCCCAGGCCGTTGTGACATCCGACGGCTTGGCAGTCTCCACGCCGATCCCGTGAACCAGGGACGGCTCGCTGCCTTTAAGTGTCTAGCTCAACTGCAAGTTCTATACACGGCCTGACACGTCCCTCACTTCTCCACCATCAAACAGGCATCCGGATCGTGTAAGCGAGCACTGTGGCCTGATAGCTCACACATCTCTGAATACATTGATCATGTTGAAAAGAGGCAGGCAAGATTCTCAAGCCTCTGTATACTCAGAAGAGGATGAGGAAAAACCCATCTCTACATCCACCCTCGTTGACCAAGGTAGTATCGCCGATCATCAGAACCTACCAGGCAAGTACAGACATGTCGAAGAGGAGGCAGTACCCAAAAGCGTGATCTTCTGCTCTCTACCTCCTCACTCTTTGCAGTCGTTCGCCACTTACGAAGAACATGACATCCACTACCGACAGCACCACGTCAACCGCTGCTTTGATTGCAACAAGAACTTTCCGACGGAACATTTTCTGAATCTTCATATCGCTGAGAACCACGATCCGATCAGAGCTGCTCGAAAAGAACGTGGGGAGAAGACGTACGCTTGCTTTGTTGAGGGTTGCGACAAGACGTGTTTGACCTGGCAAAAGCGACGAATGCATCTGGTCGACAAGCATTACTTTCCAAGGGAGTACGACTTCTTCATTGTCAACGATGGAACGGATCAGCGAACGTCGATGCTGCGATCATCTCAACAACCTCGATGGAGTTCAGTCAAGTCTTCCACGGACAAGACGGCGATCCAGGACTCAAGACACGATATGACCTCTGTTACGAAAGTTGGCAACACACAGCTCGATCACCAAGTAGCGTCCGCCTCCATTGATAACGATCATCTGTCAAGACACGCATTACCGGCCGCTGAACCCACAGTCAGCGAAAAGCCCGATATTGTAATGGATGACATCTCCGGCGCCATGTCTTCGCTGAAGCTAGTGCCAGCCAGTGTACGATTCGGGAAGAAGAAGGGCAGCCAGGGATTTTCAAAACGGTGAAACAGGACAGCCGCCGCCGCAAACACAGACTGTCATCGTCACTGAAATACCTTCCTGGCCACCCAAAAGCTGGGTCTGTATGTGTCCTGCAGCATACTCTTAGTGTCTTGTATGTAGCCCGCCTCATAACTCTGGGTGTCATGGTGTGCGAATTCGAACCCGAATTTCTCGATCAGATGCACGACTTCATCCTGCGAGAGCTCGAAATTGCCAGCCTCCGCGATGCCCTTGTCAGCCACGTCAGGACCTCCGTCGCTGGTCTTTCCGTCGCCTGGTTTCGAGTTACCTCCGTCCTCGAAGTGCCATAGTAGAGGTCCCATATTGATCCAAGCACCACCGGGCTCCAAGCAATTCGCGACCGTCTCGATGTATGCAATCAAGTTTGGAGCGGTATCGATGAAGAAGCAGGTCAGAACCGCATCAAAGGCTCCCTTGTATTGCTCGCCTTTATATAACACGCAGAAGTCTCCCGAAGAAAACGACATTCGTTCAAAGGCATGAGTCTCGGCCTCCAGCTCCTCACTAGAGGAGTTGAGCTCGACACCTGGCGCTACATCCGGTACCATTACCTTTTGCAACTGATTCGCTCTAGACAGATGATTCGAAAAGTTCAGCGCCCAAGGAAACAACTCGAACCGTTCAGGCACCGGCTGGTGATTCAGCGCCCAATTGCTGATCATGAGTTGATGATACGAGATCTCGTTTGCCTCGACCGTATAGCCCAACCTGCAGACCTCGAATGCTAGCCTTCCGAGCCCAGCACCAGGCACGAGGACATTGAGTCGACACCGCTTCGAAGGCGGTAGCGTGGCAGAAGCTCGATTCAGCGCCGCCAGCATGGGTTCGAAGGTTACTCTGCGCTCTTCTGCGCCTTCTGCTGACCAGTCGCGAAAGAGCTGCCTTATCGTGCTGCGGACCTTATCCATATCAGCGGGCGTGGCTGCCCCTTTCCAGTCATCGGCGTTCGGGTCGACGCCATAGGTGTCGAGCGCAACGGTTAGGACCGCGTCGGCGATATCAGCGTTCTTGTCAATGGCGTCGTCAACAGCGCGGAAGGTCTTGGGGAGGTTGAAAGGTGGTGACGAGAGTAGTTCCATTTGGACGGAGGGCAGAGAGTAGAAGCTTTCGCGGCGGAGGTGGGTTATGTTGTAGTGAGCTGCGTGGCGGTATTGTCTGTATGATTATCAACATGAATCCAATCACTTCACAACAATGCGGCGAAGTCGGTGCCCATGTTCCAAGCATCCTTACCTGAATGAATCCAGTGCGGCATAAAGCACCCTTCTCTCCTCGGGATCGGATAGAGGATCGATATCGCCAATGTCGCTCATGATGTGCTCGTAATGAACCCGTTCGTCAGTGATCTAAGTATACATGTAATTGTTACCGTCGAAAGTTGTGATGCGAACAATGATGCTTGTATAGACGATGTTCAGGCTCGAGACAATATCGTAGACGCAATGGTGATGGAAAAGCGAGTGGATTCACATGCCAAGACCTGTCCACCTGCGCCGATCTCGTCAACACGAAGTCAATACATGTACACAAGGTCAAAAGAACTATGGGCGTTGGAATCAGACACGGTGTGTCAAAATAACCTCAAAAGCATTCGTATTTGATTTTGAGAGTGCCTTCAATGCGGCGTCGTTATGTGGGTGTTTTCGGTTATTCCACATGTCTTGATGAGAATATGAAAGATAGACTGCGGCGACACAATGGACCTTGCCGACGCTGTGGTGAAGCTGTCATACTACTCAGCGAGTCGAGAACGTGTCGAAGGAGTCAGTATTCTGTGCAAGGTGACATAGAGTCGATCTAGGAGTGAGAACGATCACAGGATGGACACGAAGGTGAATTTGTAATGGTTTGAATTTGTTCTACTACTGTACAGTTATCAAAACCGAGGCATCAGAGATACCCTTCCACCTTTATCCATTCCATCTTCCATCTCTCTTCAGTCAATAAAGATCAGAAATTAAAAGTATGGTACCGATCGGTGGCAGTAGTTGCCATCCCATATCCCCCCATCCGATCCTATCCAGGATAGACCCGCGAATATTTTGTGACAGCGTTACAAAAAAAAAAAGGGACAAAAAAGTAATGACCGTGGACCTGCCGGCGAAGGAATGTCGTCGATACCTGTTCGAGCAATGTATCGTAAAGTAGTGGAAGGTCGTGGTTCTCGTAAGGTGTTTTTGGGTGTCATTACAAAAAATAGGGTGTTGAGAAAGTTAAAAAATCAGACAATGAGAAGGGCAAGGCGCTTAGAAGAGAGCGGCGAGACCCATGAGACCAGCAACGACAGCGACAGCTGGCTTGTTGATCGAGGCAGCACCGGTGAAGGCAGCTGGACGAGTGCTGGTGCTTGAAGCAGCGCTTGAAGTACCGACAGCGGCGACAGGGGTCGAGGCGACGCGGGAGACAGAACCAGAGGCGGAGCTGGCGGTGACGGTCTGAACAGCGGTGCATCCGGCGTTGGCAGGGGCCTGGATTTGGCCGTCACCGATCTGGGTGACCACACATCCGGCGCTGACGGCCTGGGTCGACATGGTCTGAGGAGCCTTGGTGGTGACAGCAGAGACAGGAGCAGAGGAGCTAGCGTGGACTGAGCTGGCTGAAACAGATGAAGCAGCAGAGGAGCTGGCGTGGACAGAGCTGGCTGAAGCCGAGGAAGCTGAAGCAGAGGAGCTAGCATGGGCTGAGCTGACCGAAGCCGACGAAGTTGAAGCAGAGCTGACGTGGGCCGAGCTGGCTGAAGATGTTGGCTTGGACGAAGCTGGAACCGACGATGAGACGACACTAGTGGTGGATGGGATAGCGACGACTGCGGTGCTGTGGATGGTGGTGGTGGATGGGGTAGCGACGGCTGGGGTGCTGTGGATGGTAGTGGTGGAAACGGACGAGCAACTTTGGGCTGCTGGGGCCTGGATCTGGCCGTCACCGATCTGAGTAACGACACAGCCGCTGGCTGGTGCAACTGGGGTAGAGGCGGCAGAGGAGATAAGGGCCGATGGAGATGAAGCCGGAGAAGAAGCTGGCTTGGTCACTGGGACAGGGACAACGGCGGTAGTGCTGACGACGGAGCTGCTTGAGCCGACCTTGGAGGTGCTGACGATGATGACCGGGCTTGGGGTAGCGACCGAGGTGGCCTTGGAGGAGGAGACAACGACAACCGGGCTTGAGGCTGGGGCAGAAGCATGGCTCGTGTAGGTAGAAACGGTCACGAAAACGGAGGAGTAAGTCGTTCCGGAGGTGGTGTAGTAGCTTGTAGCCGGGCAGGTAGTCGTGTAGACGGTCTTGTCAAGAGTGACAGTGGCGACGTAACCGGTGGACTGGCTCTGGGCTGGAGCAGTAATAGGAGCTGGAGCGCTGTAGGTGGTCATGCCGGTTGGGATGAGAGAACTGGACACAACGGTAGAGCGGGCTGGGCAGTTGGTAACCTCTGGGCCACAGCTGGTGATGGTGATCTTGCTTGTGCTGTAAAGAGTCTCGGTGATAGGAACGACAGCAGCTGGGGTGGTTGCTGAAGACTGAGAGACGGCGCCAGAGGTGGAGTGCGAAACAGATGCGGAACCGGAGTGAGAAACAGAGCCAGAGGCAGACTGCGAAACAGATGGGGAGGCAGTTGGGTAAGCAGTGACCGGGCTTGGAACGTAGCTGGTCATGACACTGCTGTACACGCTCGTGGATACGACAGTAGAGTGAGCTGGGCAGTTGGTGACGGTTGAGGCACACGAAGTGATGGTGATCAAGGAGGTCTGCTTGACAGTGATCGTAGTTGGTGTGTAGGTCGTGTAGACGACCGGAGCGGTGACTGGAGATGGAGCGGAAGTGGTGCTAGCAGAGCTGCTCTTGGTGCTGGTGATAACCGAAGAAACAGTAGAAGTGGTCAAGTAGGTGGATGTAAGAGTCGAGCTGCCGCTAACGAAGGTAGATGTTGCTGGGCAAATAGTCGTGTAGATGGTGGTGAACTCGGAAACGGTCTGACCTGGAACGGTAACAGTCGAAGTGCTGTTCTTGCTGACAGACGACGATGATGCAGGAATGGTAACGACGGCAGTGCTGCTCTGGCGAGCGGAAGATGAAGATGGGTACTGAGTGACTGGAGCCACAGGAGCACTGCTGGTCTGGCTGCTAGTCTTGCTGAGAGTCGACGTGAACACGGATGTCAAAGTTGAGGTAGTGATGTATACCGATGTAAGAGTCGAGCTGCCGCTGGTGTAAGTTGAAGTCGCTGGGCAAACAGTGGTGAAAACAGTGGTGACTGTGGTCAAGGTAGCGTTGTGAGCAGAGCTGGTAGCGCTGCTAGAAGAGCTTGGCTTGTAAGCAGACACTGGGGCAGTTGGGTACTGCGAAGGCTTGCTCGAGGCAGACGAGACTGGGTATGGGACGATCGTAGAGGAGACCTTTGAGCTTGAAGCAGACGAGCTGGAGGCCTTGGAGTATGAAGCGGAGGAACCAGTTGGGTACTGGGATGGCTTGCTCGAGGCAGAAGAGACTGGGTATGGGGCGATTGGAGAAGAAACCTTTGAGCTCGAAGCAAACGAGCTGGAGGCCTTGGAGGACGAAGAGTAGGCGGACGAAGAGCTCTTGGAGTAAGAAGAGTAGGCGGATGGAGAGGTGTAGGTAGAAAGAGGAACAGTGGTGGTAGAGAGAGATGAAGAGCTGCTCTGAGTAGTGTGAGCTGGAACAGAGGTGGTGTTCCAGTATTGGGAGACTGGAAGAGCTGGGCTCGATGTTGGCTTGCAACCTCCGGAGCAGCTAGTGACGGTGACAGTAGAGGTGATCAAAGTGGTCTCCTCGTGGTCTGGGTAGGTCATAGTCGTAGGGCAGACAGTGGTGGTCGTGTATGTGTACATGGTGACCTCCTCGTCCTGGCCCCAAGTCTCAGGCTTTGTAGCCAGAGCAAGGCCGGCGAGAGCGGCGAAAAGAATGCTTCTAACCATTTTGATATATGTGTTGGTTCAAGCGATGAAAGATTGTAAAGTAGAAAGTGGAAGCGAGAGAAGCAGCAAGACCGTAGCGAAAGAGTCTTTACTGGCTGTGCAACAAGGAAGAAGCACGATGGTATAGAAGCGATAGATGGAAGAGAAAAGGTACCTATCACTTGGGGGAACGGAACAGTTTATAGATGTTCGAGGTTCGCCCACAATCGAGCGGGTCTCGTGAGAGTGCTCAACATTGTGGGCATGGATGGTCGCTGCAGCGATCCGGATGCATGCAGTCGCTTGGAAGTGTATGCCGAGAGCGATCGTTTGGCAGAACGTGACGTGAATGGGCGAGCCAAGTACGAGGATCGTCAATGGTAGGCTTTGGTAGCAGATGCAGGTTGGCATCCCGGCAGTGTAGAGTTGCGACTAGGAAGAAATGGTAGCCTACTTGGCACATATGTGGGGGGTTCTATCGATTGGGAAACCGAGTATCCAACGAATGACAGGCCGGCGGCAAGCTATGGGCACGGCGAAGGACCCATATGAAGAGTTCTTGCGAGGCGCAGGTGTCTGCTCGTTGTTGTTGCAACGAAGGATGGTTGTGTGGTGCTCTAAAAGTTACCAATTTTGACGCTAGCATGGGTCTGCAGAAGCTCGCGAGCCGCCCGCGAATGGCCACGATCGTCAGGTCGCCGAGCGAAATATTGCTCGTGTGCGAATTGCTGACCTGTCACATAGCCGCGCACATGCTGACATGAAGCAACGTGTGATGCGAAAATGATGGTATTGATGGTATGTCAGTCGCTTGTCTTCTCAGGCATAATTTTTTATTTTGCGCGAGGTCGCATGTTCGATCAAAGAAGCGATCGGTGGTTGTCAAGAAGGAAACACCGAGGCAATGGCTAAGAATAGCCACGTTTGTCCTCTGGAGAAAGCAGGTCGGAACAGAACAGGTCGACGTTCCTGGAGCGGCGTGCAAGCGGCGCAAAGTCTGTCTGTATACGTACCCTCGTGACGTTCTGCCTCTCGTGTATTCTCCACTATAATTATTAATAATTCCATACTTTCAATGGCTGCGCACACGACAAGAGAAATGGTCGATACGTTGCAAGCTGGCGCAATCGCGGAGCACAATCGACAAAACGTGTGCGCAGCACCGTTACTGTCAACGTACCTCCGCAGTCGTCATTGGAAGAGGTCCGAAATGGCAAAGAGGGCTAGGACTGACGTGGCTGGGAGGTCGCCCGATGCCGATAGATTGAGATGCAACTGCAGGGGGATAGGGGAAGCAGAGATAGAGTGATGACTGGCGACTGGTCACGAGCAGGTACAGACAAGGTACCGTGAACTGCTCGCAGGTCCCGGACAGGGCATGGCTATCGACGGCGTCAAAAATACTCGTGATGCCTGTCATGGCAGAAATCCAGAGGGTTTTCAGTGAATGGGACCTGCATGACGAACAAGGATTGGCTGCAGGAGTGCCAGTAGCGTCGCGTTGCTGCCGTCCATTGAGGAGGATTACCGGATACTACCGTAGTAGTGAATTCATTAGCTGGTCCTTGTGCTTTCGAGTGCATTTTGAGTAACGAATGTCATCAGAGTTCAGTCTGGACTGCTTTGTGAGCGCTTCATGATGATTTTGGCAGCCACCGACGTGATGTTCACCCCATCGTGGAAACGGTGAAAACGAGAAACGCTGTAAAAACGAGCATCCTCAACGACTGAGAGGCTTGACTCGAGGCGATGGCGAGTCAAGCGATGGAAGATGGACACGGTCTGTCTCCACAGAAAGAGGGAAGTCAAAGAGGTCTTTGACAAAGAGAGACGGTCCATGGATGTTGAGCTTTCACGGCTCCTCGGTTCAGTACTGCCAGTGGTGGGGGAGAAAAATGGGGACGGCGGAAACAGAATGCTGTCCGGCGTGGACAATGAAAGTCACCTCCAGTTCTTCCGCAGCTCATGTCGAGCGGGTACCTGCCTCCGAGTCAAAAGAGATTGCGACATGCGAAGAAGCAAAAATCGGCTGCATGGATACTGCACGTGACGACTTCTGAAATTATGTACCGCACGATGTCCTGCTGTACTGCACTGAATTTTGCATAATAAGTACATGTAAGAACACGATACATAAATCTGTGATGCAGCAGCAGCGGGATATCTTCGTCTCAAACGTCATTTGAGTGGTAGTATCTAATACTATGGGAAGGTACTGATACAAATGATTATTGACGAAGAACTTGGAAGCTTCCAGCGGAGAGATTCGCCGTGGTTAGGTTTATTACATGTAGGCAGCCATGCTGACCCGCCGAAGAGGGAAGCGGCTGTTCCTGCATCAGTCCATGGACGGCTGCAGGTGCTGCCCTTGACTTTGTGCCCTGCACTTGTTCTCGCAATTTACAATCCCTGCAAAATCTTTTATGCTTGTTCGCGTGACACTTTTCGCGAGGTCCAGACGACCGAAAACAGCAAATTCATGAGATGTCGTTACATTTCACCACAAGAGCGACACGATTTGCGCGGCTGAGGCGTACAATCCGAACCAGATTCCCGTTCTCGGAGCAAGACACGGCCATGTCAAGATCTCGATGTCTCACTCTGCGGCGCTTTGTCGCTGTATCGTCTGTACGTACCTGACTACTGTGATGCTGACCGATTACGACTACGTGAGTCGCAGCTTGACTTTGTCGCCTACTAGAGACCAACACTGCTTGGCTCGAAAATTGGATTTATGGAAGATTCTCCACATGAGCCCACTGTTTGCGCCATCGCACAATCGCTGCATCTGGTTGTCCACCGTCTTTGTATGGAAACGCAGGTACCAAGGGACACTTGCGCTCACCGCGGTCGGTCAAATCCGAATGGAGCAAGACCTTCAATACGTATGAAGATCCAACAGAACACGCCCACAATGATCCTCGGTCCAGGCCAAGCCTCCTCTCGCTCGTGGAAAGACAAATGAGAGGAGCCCAGCAAGATGTGGAAGAGAACAGGCGACCAGACCGGATCGGTTGAAGAACTGAATACTGCCTGTCGCTTTCATGCACCCCAAAATTGCGATCTTACTAAAAATTGATTGCATTCAGGGGCACCCATGATCCCCGGTCTTCTCCCTGCGCTCTTTTGCTCCGATTTACCCACCGCCGGCGGCAGCTTGAGCGTACTCCGAAATTCCTGTAGTGCCGCTCTGTCTTCGTACTCAATGCACCCCAGTAACACATCGCAGCAGTCACCGTCACACCGTTTTGGCCGAGTGAGAGGCTCAGCCTGCAGCACCAGCGATTTCATCGTCTGCACAACGGCCTTGACCTTACAATTGACAAGCTCATTAGGTATGTTGAGAATGACATCCTCGATGTATTCCAGAGGCGATGTCATGCTGCATGCGGTAGCGTACTGAGCGACACCGGTTCCGCGCGACCGTACGAGAGATGGAAATCCTCGGTCAATGGTCGGCTTTTCATCTCTCGGCTTTATGCACGACCGGGACAATGCACAAGTTTAGGGTTTATGTTTGCATACACACGAGTAGCAACCACAACCACTTGTCTTCTATCCTTGACTCGTGGCTTGCAGCGTTGCACTACACAACGCCAGCATGACCATCACGCGGGCGAGATATCATATCCTGACCAGGGTTCCACTATTGGATCCTTAGTTGATCCCGAATGCATGCAGTCATGGGTTGCGACTGCAGGCTGCAGACTGCACGCTGCTGCACAACACCAACCCCACGATTAATATCAACCATTCCACATTGTCACGTTCGAACTGTACAGAGTACAAATCTCACATGTACGACACCAGCCTCACGGAATCTCCGCTCTTCATGTAAGTGTCAGGACCTGTAGGTACCAATTCCATATGTACGAGTCCAGCTCCCCGGACTTTTCTATCCAGACCGCACACTGCAGACGAGCTTCCGAATAGTAGGTACCAACCTCCTACAAACGCGCCTCCAAGGGTTTCCACGAGCTCGTCGCTTCAACAGCGTGCATTTCTGCCCATACGTTCAACCACGCCTCGCTATCTGTCCAGGTTCATGGCAAGAGCAGGGTTCCGCAGCGTCGACGATTGCCTGACAGAATCATTACCCAGATGGCCAAAGACTAGCAACCCTTGAAGAGGATTCCTTGAAAGGTCGAGAGTGTGGTCGGCGGTACCGGAGGAACGTGACTGCTTGGTCTGGCTTCGAATCACTGGGACACCGTCGAGAGAGGATCTGAGATCCGACGTTCTTTGTTCGACAAGAGCCTCAAGTACGATACCACACCTCCGTGGAGCTTAGCACCTCGTGACGTGGTTGACTGTTCTAGTCGTAAGACATCATCGAGGCGAGATACATGCTTCCAATGAATCTGCATGAAATTCTCTTGTAGTAGCGTTAGCCTTCTGCCGTCTCATGAATACAAATGCTGAGAATATGGTCTCGACCCATCACAGAAGCGATCCTTCGCAGTCGGTCAATCGAACAGACTCTTCACGCCGATCAACAATGGAATATCTTCTGCTCCTTACTCGGAATAAGAGCTTTCCGCCCAGATGTCTTCAAAGTGCATTTCGCAAGAGATACAGACTTGGCAAAGCATGGGGTTTTCCAGAGAGGAAACAATGCCCTGGCCGCTACTTTGGCTGCGCTCAAGCTAGAGAAGTCGACAAACACAGTCCTACCGCTTTCTGCTCTTCCATCTTCGATGGTCTCATATGCACTCCGCCACTCTGTAGAAGAAACAGACAACCCGAACTACCCGTCGATTACAAAGCGAATCCATGTCATTATGTCACAAAAGGGTATTGACACGCAGCGCAAGGACGGCTTTCAATCACTCAGGAAGGGTACTGACACGCAGCGCAAGGACGGCTTTTAATCACTCAAAAAGGGTATTGACACGTAGCGTAAGGACGGCTTTTAATCACTTAAGAAGGCTCGTGATACGTTTCGTGCAGCAGGCTATCTAAGAACTGTAAAAGGTCTGACAAAGATGCTTAAAGCGCTTCGCCGGGGTCGCATTAAATCATAGGAAACGCAACGTGCAGCAGGCTATCTAAGTCTTATAGCTGGTTAGGAGAAAATGCGGCAGAGCGGCTATCCAAATCTTGTGACAGCTCGAAAAAGGAGAACGAATGTATCAATAGCGAAGGCTTACTAAGCACTACGTGAGAAAAGGGCGGCAGAACCTAAGTCTAACCACGCGAAGGAAGTTCAGGAGAGGGCTAAGAGAGTAGCAAAAAGCGACGCGAAACGCGACGCAGAGCTTGAAGCGAGACTTCCTGATGACCAGGCAGACAAGAACAGATGTTTTGGGTGCAAACGACCAAATCCCTCAGTGGTCCAGCTCCGTGAGCATATGAAAACCTGTAAGAAGCTCACTCCGCATCGAGCCGAGGTCCTACAGGCTCATTTCCATTGTCCTCAGAAGGATTGTACATCTCCCCGTGGTTTTTGGAGCGACTCATCACCCATACTACTATTGGACATGTGGCGCAGGCAGTAATTTGGTCAACCATTGCGCAGCCCCATCAGTCTATGGATTCCCGTCGTGAGAGATTGAAGCTGTGATGCTGAATATATTGTACTCAACCAAGACCACCGAGCGTGCACAGATGTGAGTCTCATTCGGGAACAGTGCTGAACATTCACTGCAGTACTTGCGTCGATATGACGGTCGTGTCTCATAACCCAATCCTCTCCTGAGCTGCAGACCATGTCACTCTTCGCATTGATCAACTCTTGTCTGAGGTTACCGCTGACGTTCGCTTTCTCTGATTGTAAATCACGACAGTATGCGTGACTTCGTTACCTTGCTGCCACTCAAGGATCTCGCAGCCGCTGGTAGTGTTTGCGTATGGTAGACTCCGGCTTACCTCTAACTTTACAAACCACACTCCATAGCTGTATAGCACGTCGTCAATGGAACTAAATGCGAATGCGGATGGTATCTGTAAATGTAGAATTGAAGAAAAAGCAGACCCCGCTCCTGGTTTTGCATTAAGAACTGAATCTATAGCGCGTAGATCGTTGTTCAAGCCCGATATACCCGCGTTGCGCACTTCTGCCTCTTGCGCCATCTTTTTCGCCCCCGTTCCGTCATCTGCCGTGCATCGTGATCTATTTGGCAGCGATATCGATACCGCCGGTAGCACCCACCAGCTTCTTGATGTCACCGTAGATGGCTGAGTATTGGTGTTAGAATGTCGGCTAAAAAATCGAGAACATGATGAAGACTTACCGAATTGACCAGCAGTGATGGTGCCAACCATGAAGAGACGAGCAGGAAGACCACCGAAGGATCCACGGATACCGAGCTCACTGGCGATCTTGAAGAGACGGCTGGTGGTCGACTCACCTGGAAGACCCTGGGTCTTGTTGATCTTGGAAAGCATGGTGTCTGTGCCATTATCAGTATTGCTCTGAAATTCTGAAAGGGCCCGTCCTTACCTGCTGGCTGAGAGATGATGGCGGCAGCGAAACCGGCAATGAGACCAGAGCCGAGGTTGACGGCGGTCGCCATACCGCCGGAGGCAGTGCTCTTGTCAAGGCGCTTCCAGATAGCCTCAGAAACCTTCTCGTAACTGGAGTGTCGTTAGCGATGCGCGCAAATATCGAAGGACGATTGCACTTACACGACGAACTTGGCCATGGTGTATGGAACCTGCTTGAAGAGGATTGGACCGAAACCAGAGTAGAAAGCACCGATACCCTCGTTCTTCATGATCTTGCTCATACCACCAACAAGACCGTTGGCGAAACCAGGCTGGGAGACGAGACGGATACGGGTGGCCTCGAGCGGGCAGAGGGCGATGTCGGCAAAGAACTCAGCAGCGGCAGAAGAGGCGAGGTAGACGGCGGTGCGGTTGTTGGAGGCAGCCTCGTAACCGAAGGTGCTGATACATTGGCTCTTGAAAAGCTCGTATCCACCGAACTTGAAGGCGCCCTGAAGGAAGTAACCAGCAAAGGTTGGGCCGACACCAGTCCAGACGGCACCAGCACCCTCCTCAGCGATGACCTGGCGGAAAGTGGAGATCATACCCTTGTTGTACTTCAAAGGGTCGAGCTGGATTCTGGTCTTGATGCTAGACCAATGTCAGTTTCCTGTTGTCACCATTGTGTATTCCGCTCTTGAGATTGTGCAGGCTGTCTACTAGCTAAAACAAAGATCTGCTCTGCGCTTGCGACGGAGGAAGATGATCGTATTTTGAGGGGTTTTGGAGTTGGGTCAAGCTTACACATCAACTGGAGTGAGACCACCGTGAGTGACAGAGCAGCAGACGGCACCAGCGAAAGCGAAACGAGAGTAGAGAGCGAATCCAGAGAGCTGTCCTGGCATCATGGCCTCAGCCTTTTGCTTGACGGCATCCATCTTGACGGAGCCGGTGGAGCTCGATGGAGTAGTGGCAGTACCAGACATTGTGACGGGATTGAGAGATGAATTGATTGAGTGGAGATGTGGTGGTGTGGTATAGAGACTGGAAAGTCAATGTTTGTGGTCAGGAAAAAGTTGTGAAGCTGGAGGTCGACTGGACGAGCCGGCCATGCGCGCGCGCGGACGGCGGCCGGCAAGTCAGCCAAAGCTTAGCCAATCAATCTACCCCATGGCCCAACAATTGGACTTCTCCGATTACTTTTCGTCATCCGACAGGGGCGAGATACAGGTATCCGACTATCTCGCTTGCTTCATATAGCTTTATTATTACAACCTCACAGCTACTTCACGTCTGATCGCGTGTCAATTCAGAACGGTCGACTTCATTATTACTCGTACAGTCCCATGGACATCGCTAGCAAATCTTGAGGCCGCAGCACTCCACGTTCATGCCCTTGATCTCCGACTCGCGCTCAAAGTACAATTGGATGAACTCTTTGAGGAATTGCTTGTCCGACTGACTCCAGACATCCAAGCCCAGCCTTCTCACGTCTTCACTCTCGATAAAGATCTGCTCTGCTCCTTCTCCCTCCTCCGACTCGTCATCGGCCGCTGAAACAATCTCGCCCATCGTTTCAAGCAGCAGTGTACTCATACGGTGAAAGTAGGCTATCAGAACCATGGCGATTTGTTGAGTATCTTGTGATGGCACAATGCTGCCTGTGGACGGTCTCTTTCCTCGGCTGCTTTGTGAAGATGGTCTGCTGTTTGAGGTCGCAACTGAAAGATCCTCGAGCAACGAGGCGTCCTGTGATGCTTCCTCCTCAATCAATGCGTCCTTCTCTCCCGCCGTCGCCCACCAAAGAAATCCTGTGTACATCACAGCAGCCCATGATTGTGATTCAACCACATCCGCTTCGTTCTCCATGCTCCCTGACTGTTCGTCCGTGTCTTCCGAAGAACCGGGCTTTGACTGTACCAGCGGCGCCGAATCGTCTCCATCGTCGTCTTGTACAGCGTCTTCGTCGTCATCATGGTAATTGCTTTCTCGTTCCTGCATTTTCTGCATCCGTCGTAACTCCCGCCGTAATGCGCGATAACGTCGCAGATCTCGTTGCGATGCTCTGACGGCAATGCCGTCCGACGTCTTGACCTTTGGCCACGCTTTCCGTTCTCCATCCTTCTCGTTTGCGTTTGGCAGCTCGATGAGTATGTCGTATAATTCCTTCTTCGTAGCAATGATGTCGTCGGTAGTGCATGCCAACCACCCATTTCCTGATGCTGTGTCCTCATCCGAGGCCGACACATTCCTTGTCTCTTTCTTTGCTAATTCCGGAATATCGTGCACGCCGACGTTGAAAAGTGGTTTTATCCGCAAAAGAGAGTCCGGCGAAGGCAGACTCTCTCCGAGTGATGGAGACAGATTCGAGAATATCGAAATATCGTACACTGCCGTCTGTCAGTATGCCGCAACTCGCCCTCTTCTCACGATACATACCATAGTTGCAACTTCTCTGTACCGGCGCACTTGATATAAGCAGGATCCTCTTCCTCAGCAATGCCGCCCTGTACACCGGGAACGCAAGCGGCCCAAAGACGTCCATGAATTCCGGCATGCTCATCGCGGGGTGGTCGTCTGCAAGCACATTATCCCTGAGTGAGAACCCGGCGGCCTCAGACAGTGCCCTGCTCCTCCTCTTCAAATCTTTCTTGCTACCGCCGACCGGTGAGCTTGGCTCAGCCAGAGCCTTGTCCTTCCTCACGCCGTCCTCCACATTTTCCGTCCTGTGCGCCTCCCAGTAGTCCTCCAACTCTTTCTGCGCAGTGTCGTTGACTTCCGAGGATGCAAGGTCACGCAGAGATGACGCATGCAGCCACGCTCGCCCCAGGCGACCATACGTGAGTGGTACTAACACGCCAACCGCAGCGAAGTTGGCGTTTCGTTCGCTTTCGGCTGCGGGATGGGAGACGAAGGCGCTGACTCCGGCGTGATCTTCGTGCGTGAAATAGCTTCATTGTGTCAGGACTACAGTTGAATTCTCGAGCCGCGCATTCCGCTCTTACATCAAATCTGACTCGACATTGTGTAGACCGCTTGCAAGAGAACGGTATTCCACGCCGGCGAGCTCAAGTCCCTCGGTCGACCGCTCCCATGCGATTTTGTATCCAACTCGCTTGTCGAATACTACAAGGAACAACGCAGCAATTGGCGGTAAAGCGTCAGATGCCGTACTCATTGTCTTGGTTGGGCCGAGGGAAGTTGATTCGACAGAGGTGTGGATATTGGGGGTGAACTTGAACTTCCCCACACCATCATCAATGACAAAGCATTTCAGTCGGGATGTTCGGCTCTACCAGTACTTATGGTCTGAAATGCTCTATAATAAATCAAACACTACAGAATCTACGATGTTCATGGTTCTTAGATATAGACATATATACAGATATGTTAGCGCTGGACGACCCCTACAAGTAGATATTAGGAAACAAGTCCGTCCATATTTGATCGACTCTCTTGGTGTTTCTTCCTCTGCATTGGTTCCACTCCCATCGAAGCATACTTCTACCTGTCGCCGTGTATGATCAACATACTTTCCATACAAAACAGATACGATGGCAACCACACGGTGGTCTCGTGCCCAAACCATTGCATCTGGCATTTACCGACAGCGCCTGCGTTTTGGCACTGGTGCCGATCAACTGTGGGGCTTCAGCTTCATATGTTGACCACACTCTTTGAAGGTCATCTACAGGCAGCAGACTTCAGCTCACACAAGCACGTTTTCGACACTAATAATTATGGCTGGACCTCCGAACCCTCCTATCATGACCAACGGCGACTCGCCGGCTGCAAAGCCAATTCAATTGGCAATCCAGATGCCATATGCGCCAGACTCCCGCATCCACCTCCACCTCACAATTCTCACAACAAGTATCCTACTGTTCGTCACAAGCACAAATCACGAAAGTAGTGGAGCAGGAGCCTCTCTTGGCAGCTTCGTATATGCCATGCCTGATGTTTGTTTGCAATACCACGTTGCTCCACAAATTGCTAATACCCGGTTTGTAGCGGTATAACCCTTCTCAACCTCTTTGTACGGCGCTGTACCCTGTCTCGTCATCTTTAGACTTCACGAACAGACTGGCCAAAGTACTCGTGAGGAAGACGCAGCGAGCCGTCCATGTTGGCAGTAGTGCCTCATTCACTGGTGCGGCCGGCGGAGGTACCGTGGAAGAAGAAATGGAGGGATTCAAGCGGATTGTCGAAGTTGTGGGTAAGGAGATCGAGAATGCAAGATTGGGCTGAGATCACACGATTGTTCTCCGCCCAAGCAAGGGGTGCTGATTGCACGATCACCATCCATGTTTGACCCCAGCATTCCTCACGACGCGATATCAACACCATGATTCCCATCCTAAGACACAATGTTTGCGCACTCGTGTCACGTCAAACAAGCAACCAGCACTCGTCATGAACGTCGACAACTCGATGCTATCGCCGCACTGGACTGCGCTTAACCCTCTCATCAACCTCGGAAAGGCGACCATCGGTATAGTCTGCTTTTCCGTTGTGCTCTATGATCTGCATGAGCTGTACTACGTCACTGGGTTTGGCTTGTTCAAGAGATTTTTCTACCTCAAAAGGGGCAAATTCCATGGGTGCGACTTCGTTAAAGCCAGATTTGATCATATTGTGGCACTGGCTACGCTGGCAATCTTCTCCCTTACTCTGGTCGGGGGCTTCACTTTCCTAGGCTTGACGAACAAGACGAGTCTCGGGTTTCACTCTCGTTTGTCAGATATTGTTCTCGGGTAAGTGACACCGCAATGATCGCTCGATACTCCAAACTAACAAGTCGCTTGCTCCAGCGGATCTTCTGTTTTGTCAGTCGCTCATCCAAGTACCTTGTTTGAGAAGGTAGACTACTGGCTTGGTGCTCTATTCTCTGCGGAACAACCAATGGTCGGTGCTCTATTCTCTGCGGAGCAACCAATGGTCGGCACTCTAAGAGACACCGGCACATTCTTCTGGGCACAACAGTGGTACTTTGCTCTCATCTCTTGGTCCTTACATCTTGGTTTCGAATGTGAGTCTTCATTCCATCATACGAGGGGTTTACGACGGCTGACCGCTCATATAGCTCCCATCAGAAACCGTTTGACTGCTCTTCAAACGCTGGCGTACCTCGGGATCGGCTATTTCAGTTTGAGCCTGTCCATGTGCCTCTACTTTATCAAGATGTTCTTGACTGAACATCAGACTGCATGCAAGAAAGAGGCGCCTTGGTTGCGCAACATACTGATCACCTCTCTATCTCTTCTCGCAATGGTCACCGCAATAAGAACGCATAGGGAGGGCAACATGAACTTGTATATGATATTGGTCAAAATCACTTCTGTCGTACCAGTGTTGATGACATTCGTCGCATCCTCACGCCCGACCATACTTCAGAAGAAGTCATTCATCAATTTTGCAACCAAAAAAATGGGCGAGTTCGAAAAGCCAAGGCATTTCCAGACTGTCTGCTGGACTGCTTTCATGACGCACGTCTTTGGTGTACTGGCTTTTCTGGGAAGTCAGAAATCTCCGCTGACACTTTTTGGTGGTCTGGTCGCCTTGGGGTCCCCTCACTCCTCCACACCACTCTCCGAGCTATACAGGAACGGACACATGCAAGGTAAAGGTCACATGGAGAGAGCAATCATGAGCATGCAGCACTGGTCTAGCAGTCTGATCATGCACCCGAGCTCCACCGCTATGATCATGGACTGTCTGCTCACCGTTGTTGCGCTCTGCATCTACACCTCTGCTTCTCAGATACGCGCATCGAGCATACTTTCCGCAGCCATTTCCGCCCGCTTCGACAAGCCAAAATCTGATCGAAACAAGTCAGCATTGAGTGAAGCAAGCAGACAAACGTCCGCTTCCACGCTCGCACCTGCCGAGCGTCCACGACGCAGCAGCGCACGGCAGAGCTCAGCCCGTGTTTCACGTTCAAGATCAAGGGGACCTTCTGTATCAGCGGAAGACGTCAAGTCAGCCAGACGTAGCCCGAGCCGTAGCCGCACTCGCAGCGTATCGCGGAGTCGATTCGCGCAAGAAGAAGCGGATGACGGCCTGAGGATGAGAAAGAGCAGACGGGACCGACCTTGGGAACGTGGAGATTTGACGGACTATGAGTTGGATCTCATCGAGCGGCGCAAGACTGAAGTGCCTTTGAGGGATCCCTCGATCAAAGGCTTCGAAGGTGCTGCGCTCGCTCTCTTATTCTGGCTTTTTGGGGGTGTCGGAACTGCAAGTGCGGTCGTCCTCGGTGCTGAGAGGGGGGACATGGTATGGTGAATTCTGCTATTAGTTTCGTTAGAGATCAGCAAACGATAATGAGAAAGGGCTGGATTATACTATCAGGGGACGGTGGGCCAAGCGGCCAGCTGTGCACCACCTCCGCTTCACTTCTACAATATATTTCTCCACAAATTATTCTATTCCTCTGCCGACTATTGTAGCAATGTCGCTCTATTTTGAGACGGCAGAGATATTGAACCAGATCGGATCCAATCGCGAAAGTCTCAAGTCAAAGGTGTACGGTAATAAGGCATTAAAAAGTCCACCTGCGTCTATATATGCGCTTGCAAGTGAGGCAACCAAATGGAGCGCCGTTGTCACGGAAGTGATTGAGAAAAGTGGTATTCTTGGATTGGAGAAAAAGGTAAGGATAACTGCATGAGCTTTCTCTCCTCTCTCTGCCCATCTCGATCTCTAATGCTGAGGTCCTTTCCACACATCACTTGATGTTGCGATTCTTGGCCATCTCTTTCCGCCCATCATGTTCTAATTATCGATAGCTCACGCCTACACTCGCTCTTCTTCTCGCACATGACCTTTTGCTAGCCAAGCGAGGCGTAGCAGCACCAAAGGCACATGTCTTGGCCCTAGCAATCAATCGTCACAAGGCAAGACTGACTGCCGAACTCACAAAATGCCGGATCAAGAGAGGCTGCTCCTCGATCACCGAGCTGAGAGAGCAGGTCGAGGAAGCGGCCAAGCAAACGAATGATGATGACGACCAGAACAGCAGTTCAGCGACGCATCAACACCCTCGATGGGTTCGAGTCAATGGTATTAAAGCTACACTCGAAGCTGCCCTCAGCGGATACTTTTCAGACTACACCCAGACAGATAAGTTGAGCGATCTCTTCTCGTCGCGATCGAAGCACATCTACATCGATCCTCATATCCCAAATCTCCTTGCTCTACCTCCCTCTACCGAACTCACGAAACACGCCGCGTACCTCTCTGGCGCCCTCATACTGCAAGACAAGGCTTCTTGCTTCCCGGCCTATCTAATCAATCCGAATCATGAAGACAAGCATATCATTGATGCTTGCGCGGCTCCGGGAAACAAGACGACACATCTTGCAGGAATATTGCACCCACTACAGACAAAAGACATCTCCTCGGAATTTCGTATAACGGCTTGTGAGCGTAACAGACAAAGAGCAGAGACCTTACAGAAGATGGTCAAGCTCGCTGGCGGTGACAGTATGATCAATGTGCGCGCGAGCCAGGATTTTCTATTGCTCGATCCGAAAGACAAGAACTTTCAAGACGTGACGGCCTTGCTCCTCGACCCAAGTTGCTCGGGCAGCGGAATCGTCGGACGAGATGCGAATGCAGCGTCGCTCTCCGTCGTTCTTACATTACCGTCTCTTCCATCAGCAACAGCAAACCCACCTTCCAAGACATCTCTGATCAAGAAGCGCAAGCGTCAAGAAGCCGAAACATCAGCCTCGAGACCAGAACGGCCAGAAAAACAACCAAAAATAGCTACCGACACTACCGAAGAAAACCCCTTGTCAGCACCAGCTGATCCATCGATCTCTGCCGCAGAAGCAGAAGAAGCGCTGCAGAAACGGCTGACAAATCTCTCGCTCTTCCAGCTCAAGCTCCTCAAGCACGCCATGGCCTTTCCCGCTGCGACACGAATCACGTACTCGACTTGCTCCGTCCATGCGACCGAGAACGAAAGCGTTGTGCTTCGCGCTTTGTGCTCTGAGGTTGCAAAGCGTCAGGGATGGAAAGTCATGAAGAGAAGTAATCAGGTGGACGGCATGCGAAAGTGGGCGAGAAGAGGCGACCTGCAATCGACGAAAGATCTGCTTGAGGGAATGAGAGAGAGAGGAGATGTTGATGATATCGAGGTTGACGCAGAGGAGGTCGCTGAGGCGTGCATACGCTGTGCGAAAGGTACCGAAGAAGGGACAATGGGTTTCTTTGTCTGTGGTTTTGTCCGCGATGGACAAGTGAGCGGGAAAGACCCAGAAGAGCAGGCCAGAGAAACAACGAAGAAGCAAAAGAAGATCAAGAGCGGCGTCAACGGTGCTGCAAGTGCCAATACGGCGTCGAAGAGTGCCGCTCGTAACACGAGATCGGAAACGAACGACGGTGGTGATGATTGGGAAGGATTCTCCGACTAGTCCATCTCGTCAGATAAGTACGACAATGCTGAGATAGTGCTTCGTCGGATTGCACCTCAAGCCAGCCTCTAATGAGCAACATAGCACCGTATCACACTTCAAGCTGCCAGTTCGTGGGGTAACAGAGACTATGTGGCGAGGAGTCCTCAATTGACCTCTGTTGAACCTCTGCTTTCACTCGCTGCCTGGAGCGGAAGTGAGAGCAAGTGAACTACAAGTGAACAAGCGGCGACACGGGTGCCTAGATATCACTATAAGACGCCAATCTCCAACTTCACTCTTCTTTCCTCCTTTTTACATAAACATCCGACTCCTTTTCCTCTCACTCGCCCATCAATCATATCACAACCTCATACTCTTTTCGAAACGATCAGGCTTTACCATGACCAAGCACAATCATCCCGAATTTATGGCCCTCGACAAGACCAAGTTCGAAGTTGAAGCTCAGCGCTCAGTCGTTGAAGAGGTGCTCAGATGTGTGTACGTATACTGAACGTGTGACTTGACATAGTGTTACATACTGACAGGATCATAGAGCGAGTTCTAACTTGACTGGAGACCCAGATCACCTAAACACCTTGGAGAACCTTCTCAATACACTCGATCCCGATCAACAGCAATACGGCTCAAATGTGCGACTGGCGAAACTCGTCTACGACACGGCCATGCTCACTACAGATGAGTGCACAGAGATCGTGGCCGAGGTCAGCGTGGGTACTTGCGGTCATCGTACAACGTATTTACTAATGCTATTATAGGGCCTGTGGCCTGCAGTCGGCACAAAGCTGACACCAGAGGGCGTCTCGGAGATAGCGAAATGCCTTCGTCAGGTAGGCATCGTGCTCCGCTTTGCACATGTCCGCCTATTCCTGGTCGAGTGTCTTCGAGGACTTGAGGACACGCCTCGACCCTTGAGCGATACTGACGCCGCCAATGTTGGAAAAGCGACTCTTGAATACATCGAGCTTCTCGTCGGCGCTGGATCGCCCCCTGATCCTCCAGTTCAGGACGAGTAACACTGAGTGCTCGGACTCTTACGCGCTGAGGCTCTATAAGAGTTCTTGGACAAGATAGCTCGCAGCACCGATATGAACAGCGCCGACTCTCGCTCGATTTTCGGCACCAATGAAGAAGACATTGCAGACGGTCGCTACAGCCCTACGCGAGCAACTGAAGCAGATGACGTAGCACAGAACAGACATGGAGAAGCAAAGAATCTTGACATCCGCATTATTAGCATCGTGCCTTTCAGCTGATACAGTTGCCGTACCTCCTCTGCCGTTTCATCGTGAACATCATGACCGTAGCTTGTGCTTTCAACCCGAACCTATTGCCTCCTTTTCGACTCGCTCGTGCTATTTATCCGCTCCTTCCAGTACCGCCTTCTCCTTTCCTTCGCGATCTTCCTTCGCACTAGACAAATTCTCCTCTCCTTCCTCAGGCTCCTTCGGAACGGGCTGTGGTACCTCTACCATACTCTCGTGCTGATCCTGGTCCGCAAACTTTTCTACCCCTTCATCACTCTGCCCCATCGTTCCGCTATCAGTCAACAGCGTGTCCTTCTCCTTCTCCTCTTCTCCTTCCAGCTCCTCCTCGTTCCACTTGGCCATCAGAATCTCACTCTCCCTTTCCTCCCTCGCCTTCTGTTGCGCTTCCAGCACTTCCCTTTCCCTCTCCTCCCTCAAACCAAGCTCATACAGTTCCCTCAATGGCTTCCTGCTCTTGGCCTCCCTCGCGCGCTGCCACGCCATGACTCTCCAAGGCTTCTCTTTGCGCCTGAGGTTGATGTCACTCAGGCCAACCAAAGGCACCCGTTGCGCCAGATCTTCCTGCCGCGCACTTTTCGTGTCGATCGCAAAGCCTGCATGGTAAGGGTTGGTGTTGATATGGTCGCGATGCGCGTATGTGCTAGTGTTAATCTGTATCTGGAATTGGTGTTCTTGAATCGGTGCTTCGTCATCCAGTTGTGGTGGAGTGTGAATCCCGAGGTCGATGTGACTGTTCCGCCGCGGGATGCTGATGGTCAGGTTGATGAAGGACTTCTGTAGGAGGGATTCAGCGCTTTCCCTGGTTTTGAAGATCACGATGGCGCTGGAGGGCGAGGGCAGGCGCTCATATTTCAGGTTTTTGTAGTATTCGATCTGCCCGAATTGCTTGAGCTGGTCCAGGATCGCGCGCGATTGGGATATGTTCTGTGGACGGGGAGTAATGCGGAGGTGTAGTGAGCGACCTCCGAGAGGACGCAATAGCTGAAGTCCAGTCTGCGTTGTAGCCATGAGTGTGCAATTATAAAATGGTCTCGTAATGTTGTGAATAATTGATGCGGTCGTCCTCGTCGAGTCATGCGGGGAATTTGTCAAGCGAGTTGTCCGAGGGCTGGTCAAGAACACTCTCACAATGCCGTAGACTTCACCAAGAAGCTTTATGAACGAACGTCAGAGATATTGATTATATACATAATTTACGTCATGACCGCGTACAGAATATCCTTCACATCTTGACCTCAGACGGAACGCTGATCTCCAGGATGTCAACGCCCTTCTCGATTTCGCTCTTCGAAGGCATAGCACCTCTCCTCATCAACTCGGCGCTTTGGGTCATGTATGGGTCCTTCATCATACTGGCAACAGCCTGGATCTGGTCGCCCTTGCAGTAGTACGCAACCCAGCTTGGGCTGTCTGCGCTGGTCTCGCCCTGAATGATCACGTCGTCAAATCCGTTGATCGGGTGACCGCAGTATCGGAGTTGAGCACCGACCGCGGACCAGAAGACAGGAATGAATTGCTTGCCCTTCGAGCCTGGCTTGTTGATCGACTTGGCGACGGAGCGACCCATGTTCTGTGCGACATCCCAGTGCTCGATGCGAGTAAGACCCCCGTTTCCGCCTGGACCGTGGTATGGGTAGGTAGCAATATCACCGACCGCCCAGACATCCTTCAGACCCTCGACCGCGAACTCCTCGTTGACGCGAACCGAACCATCTTCCTCGAGCTTGATCTCAGGGCAGTCGGTCAGGTAGTCGGTCGACGGGCGAACACCAACACCCTCAACAATCAGATCGCACTCGTAGACAGTTCCGTCCTTCAGTTGCACGGAGCCAGCCTTCTTGCTGTCCGACTTTGATGGCAAAGCCTTCTCGACACCAGCCTCCATATGGAACTTGACGCCATTCTTCTCCAACAAGGCCTGGAAGATCGCGCCGACCTTCTGGCCCATAACTTTCTCCATTGGCTTCTTTTCCATTCCGACGACGGTAACGTCGTGCTTTTGGCTGGCCAAGCAGTTTGCAACCTCCATACCGATGAAGGAACTTCCAATGACGACAATCTTCTTGCCGCCATTCTCACCAGCGGCCTTCATGATGGCCTGAGTGTGAGGGAGGGAACGGAGGATAAAGACGTTCTCAAGATCGCCCTTGAGACCGTCGAGGGGAAGCCACTTTGGAGTACCTCCAGAAGCCATGATAAGCTTGGTGTAGTTGAGCTCCTTGCCGTTGTCGGTGGTGACCTTGCGACCCTTGAGATCGGCTTTCGTAACGTTACCCCAAACAAACTCGACATCACCCTCTTTGTAAAAGTCCTCGGAGCGCCATTGGACCTTGGACGGGTCAGTGATGAGGGCTTTTGAAAGCTTAGTCCGGTCGATTGGCAGGGTGTTCTCTCTTGAGACGACGGTGATCTTTCCTTGGTAACCACCACCGCGAAGACCTTCAGTTGCACCAAGAGTAGCCGAACCACTAGAGATGGTAAGCATATGTGTCAATAACAGAGCCCGACTTCTTACCCTCCGATGATCAAAACGTGGTCCTCCTTCTTTGCTGGCTTGCACTTGATTGATAGGTTTCTCTTTCCGTTCTTTACATCCTCCTTCTTTCCCTCGATGTAGACCGCACCATCCTTCTCGACGACCTTGAACTTGTGCAATGGGTCGAGTGCGGGAGCGTCTTCAACATCACCAGTCGCAACGCTGAAGCAAGCTTGTTTGAGGAGTCAGCCACTGCAAGGGGAAAGATCAAAGGTCTGAGGACTCACCTCCGTGCCATGGGCAAGTGATTCTGCCATCGCCAGTAACTACACCCTTGACGAGCGGAGCACCGTAATGGGTGCAGTTTGCGTTCATAGCATGAAGCTCTCCATTGACCTTGACGAGAAGGACCTTGGCGCCGTCAAGGCCCTCGACCTCAGCCTCCTGCTTTTGACCATTTTTGAGGTCGATGCTGGTAAGGTCCTTGAGCTTGAATTCGGTAGCCATAGCTCTGATTGTGGTTGAGAACTGTCTGCTTCGCTGGAATGCGGTCGTGACCCGAAAAGTCGACGTCTGCTGTAGTATGCGAGGACGTAGAGCAGAGGATATCAATGGCCGTAGCACGTTCATAGGATCCTCTTACAATTGATGGAAGAGGTTTGTTTCTCGAGGAATTTCATTGCAGACCTTAACAAGTGTTTACGTAGTTGACAAAGCGCTCCTGGTGATTGGCTACCCCGCAATGGTTCTCCTTAGCAATGTCATCATGATTGTACGTACCTCAATCAGCCGTGATGGCCGGCCCGCGCTCCGCATCGCGCGATGCCTCGGACGAACAGACGCATGTGATGTGGGGTCGGCTGTACCTCCATGCGAACCACGTGATAGACTGAGATCGAGCGACCACAAGCATTCGTTTTGGCATCATAGCATCTGCTGGAATATCCCTTGATCGTGTCCCTAAATTGCAGACGAAGCTGACCTGTTCATTCGGTGAAGATAAATCAAGGAGCAGATTCCATAATGGCCCGTCAGTCCTCCCCGAGATCCATCCATCTCAGATCTGTCCTCAATGCCAACATCTGATAGACACATCTTTCCCTTCCTCCCTACCGGTGCCGATCGACGATGGAGGCTGCAAGCACATAACATCGTCCCTTCCCTATCCGATACCTTCCGTCGCCCTTCCCACAACCTCTGGCTCGCAGGTCAATCTTAGCACACTCTCGCCTCTGACAATCCTCTTCTGCTACCCGCGTACTGGTGCACCGGGCGAAACGATTCCGGACGCGTGGAATTCGATCCCTGGAGCACGAGGTTGCACGCCTCAAGCGTGTTCGTTCCGTGATCTATACTCGGACCTGGAGAGACTAGGCGTGGGTGCCATCTATGGTATCAGCACGCAGGACAGCGCCTATCAAGCCGAGGTCAAAGGACGGATCAATCTGCCGTACGAGTTGCTCAGTGACGAGAAGCTGAAGTTTCAGAAGGCGATGGAATTGCCTACAATCGAGTGGGAGGGCAAAACTTTGATCAAGCGATTGACCTTGGCGGTAGAACAGGGAAAGATAGTGAAGGTCTGGTACCCCGTCTTTCCTCCGGACAAGAGTGCTGCGGAGGTAGTGGAGTGGTTGGAGGAGAGGAACGGGAAAGCGAGAGACCTCGATCTGTTGATGTCTGCCTAGTGGTATGTTCGAAGGGAGTATGGCAACTGATCAGAAACGCTAAAGATTGAATCATGTATTTGCAAGCTCCATACCCCTGCCAAGAGTGACTATACAAGATATGCCCTTGCCCGCCAAGTACTCCTCATCCTGCCTCTATCCATCGTCTTCGAGTATGATCTCACTAGATAGGCACTAGACCTCCAATCGATCACATGACTCAAGCCGCGGCCTCACTCTTCCTCTTCTTGCGCTCTCTCTTCTCCTTCTTAGGCTCCTCCTCCACGTCAACCTTTGGAGCGACAACGGCCTCCTTCTTGGTCTTCTTCGCTTTTGGAACGTCAGCCTTTGGCTCACTTTTACGCTTCAAGGCGGGACTCGACGAGTCCTTCTCAGCGTCGGCAGTGGCGGCTGCCTTGAACTTCTTGCTGCTCTTGATTGGAGAGGAAGCGGGAGCGTCAGGTTCGGCCTTTGTCTTCTTACTCTTACTTTTGGGTGTCTTGGTCGATGATGGTTGAGGTACAGGAGTTTTCTCCTTGACGGGCGCAGGCGCCTCGTCGTCACTGTCATCGGACACGTCGCTGCTATCTTCCGCAGCTGCAGGGGTCTCAGCTGCGTCGGCGTCGACATCCATCGCATCAGCGCTAGCAAGATAATCCTTCATATCGTCTTGGAACTTGGCGTAGGCAGTCTGATAGCGGTCCTTGTAGACCTAAAGCAAATGTCAGTCACAATCGTTCCGAGGACGAAGCTGAGAAAGATGTTCAGGAACGTACCTGCTGCTCACCAGACGTGAGCTGGTGCCATCTCTTGGTTCCCTCTGCGGAGATGTCACCGCGCCTCTGGCCTTCACCAAGATCTTGCTGAATGATAGGGCGCATCTCCTCGAGGTAAAGAAGGTAGGCGGTCAATGGACGCTTTGGCGCATTTGGGTCTTTTGGTTTGACAGTACGCGGCTTTCTCTTCGGCTTTTCATCGACGTCTTCGTCCTTGATATTTTGACCAGCTTGCGCGACATGTCGGCTGATATTGCTAAGGATGTTGAGGGACTCGTGATTCAAAGCTTCGGTGCCTTCCAGGACGTTGTTGGAATGGGTAATGTATGCCTTGATTGCGCCCTCAATGGCGCCATTGAGTTGCATCCATGATGTAACAAGCTGGACGCGACGTTAGCCATTGTATGGTGATGCGCACTATACAAGTATTGCATTTTCTCGTCGATGAGTTCAAAAATGGTCGAGGACGCGCAGTGTGACGCGCCGTACGCGTGGTGCTGTCAACAAAAGTTGAAGCTTGACCAGCGCGAGCTCTGCGACTCGAATGCGCCGGATCGAAAGACGAACGACTTACCGCGTCCCGAGTCCTGATAAACTCGGCCTTGTTGATAGAGATCTGCTCCGGACTTTTCTCAATTGATTGAGCGACTTTAGCCTTCGGCGCCATGATGTTTGTTGATGATGGTGGTTGTCAAGAAGATGGTTAAAGTGTGGTGGACGGATGGTGAAGAAAAGTGGACGGAAGAGGGCGGTCGGGGGGTTGAAATGGGGGCAGGCTTCGTGAAAAGCTCAGGGCAGGGCAGGGCAGGCAGCAAAGCTCGGCGGGTGACTCAATCATTGCCCGTCCCTGTAGCTTTCAACGAAGCTCGTCAAAGAACCTGTTATCCTGGTCTCGCTTTCTGCCCGTAGTCCTCGAATTATGTAGCGTGCGACTTTATTGCGTTCACCCCTATAGCATTTAACGCATCACACAAGTCCGGATTGCTACATGTAATTTGAAAGAGACTGCCTCGATCATTGTATGTGTACGCTCGATAACCTACATGACATATATCTCTGTCAGTACAGTTATTGCTGACGGACTTTCAACGGACACCCATGACCTTTTGTCGGATGGACTCTGATTCAGAGAAAGCACGGTTGAAACAGCCAGGAAGGTTATCGCTACTGCTTTCACATTGTGATACAACCTCGATTAACTACATGTAACTCCTACTTTCACTAATGCTGATTTGCAATGGATACACGATGGAAAGTGATTGGGTGATGCGTTCAGGCAAATGATCGCTCTGCGCTTTTCTTGGATTGTTTTTCTATTTTGATACTGTTTTACATCGATTGTTCGTTCGTTCAATCATTCGAATTGCAGACGATCCGATGGTCTGCTCGTTCTTGGGACTTTATGGGCAATCGAGCCTGTCGCTAGTACCAACACAGTGGTGACTGCTCTTCGGCACGCCGTGTCGGCCAACATCGCTGTTTTTAAGCTAGACTTCTACTGCTTCTCGTTGACGGAAGGACCTCCCAAAGTGTTCTTGTTGTCAACACCCTCCTTGTCGATGACACGCTGGTCGGCGTGGTTAGGGTCACGCTTGTCGACGGTGTCGTAAGACTGAGCGCCGGATGCAACACCGGTGATACCAGATCCGCCCTTCTTGTTGCTATGGGAGCCGTCGTGATGGAGCTCCTGGCTGGTCTGGCCCTGACCTGGGTGGCCAAGACCAGTGTGAACATCCGCCGAGGTAGCACCTGGCATGGTTGCTTGTGCGGAGTTCTGCTGAGTCTCCTTGTCGGCCTGACCTGGGACTGGTGGTACCTCGCCAGCGTTGTTTGGCTTGAAGGTCTCCTCAGTTGGGGCGCTGCCTGCTGGGAGGGTTTGGGCGTGGAACTCTGGCGCGCGATCGGCCTCGGATGCCATGACACCTGGCTTGTGCTATTGCTACTATTAGTATACTGTGCGTGCATGTATTTTGATGCTAGACTTACACCAGAAGTGGTCATTGGCGCATCTCTCTCAATACCAGGCTGGAAGCCCTCACCGCCAGCCAAGCTGTGGGAGACGGCCTCGGTGTTTTGGTGGTGAGACATCGTGGTAGTTTGTTGTTTCGAAAAAGTGATTGCTGGGCGAATTGCAATTGGGAATGTTATGAATGTGTAAAAGAGTAGTGTAAAGGTTGAAAGAATCGAAATTGAAAGAGAGCTCCAAATACCATTTTGAACATGACCTCACAGCACACTTTCACCCGTGACATGATGCCATGTGAGGGGCAGGCACGCGAGCACAGAGTTCAGGAGCATCCCGCAAATACGTCACCAGTATGTAAAGGCAACCGATTGGCAGCTCTTCGAGTTTCTCACATATTCTCGCCGATCCAAGGCACGGCCCGATTGCTCGGTGAGGTGCTTTGTTTATCGTAGATGACTGGCCTGACGATCGAGGTGATTGATCCAAGTACGCCAGCAGCACCGTGGTGGTCAGAGTACTGTATGGCTGACCAGTCTAGAGAACCCCAAGCGATCGTAACACTTGAGCTACCCCGAGAATGCGCCTTGGCGACAACGCCTTGTCATGAATTGTAGTCAATTCAAGATCAAGAACCCGGTCATTACTACAGAAGACGATACTATGTAGCTCAAACATTGAATCAAGGTATCCGCGACTGGCGGGCTGAGACGAATACTCTGCTTGACGCTGGAATATTATTATTTCGTTGGGTATCATGATAGAACATCTCCTCCGCCGTCCTAGACCGCATGTCTTGTCGCTCTCGCCGATCTGTGGCCCATAGCACACGGTATGTGATGTCGTGTCTAACAGCTGTGACGACTGTTTCCGATCATTGCTGCCTGTCTTTTGCTTCTCGACCCACGGCAGTCACTCATCCTTTCCCGTCGGCGTGCCTCTCATACGTAAACTCCAACCGCACAGATCATGTAAACTGCGCCGAAGCTGTCCTTGTCAGCATCTAAAATGTGTATCAGATATACCCAACACGTACGCGCAAGCCAAGGACGCTGGGATTCCGACAGCAGGAAGATTCATGAGTGAAGGGTCTTAGAGCCGTTAGAGATCGTGTCGAAGTCGCATATGGAGAGCGCAACATACTCAGACTGAAGTAACCAGACATGATTAGTGCTGATTGAGGTTAGCAAGAGCCTAAAGCTCACACTGATCGAACGTACCAAAGGAAAGGAGCGAGAAGCCAAGTGCAAGCTGGCTGTTCTTGCCAATGGTCGGCTCATAAGGCGAGCCGGCGGCAGCATTCCAGACGTCTAGGAGCGGTGTAGCAGACATGATGGAGACAAAGATGAAGTACGGTCAATTCTCAGAGCTATACTGCACTCATCTCACCAAACACTGAACCGGTCGTTGACAGCTGGACGCTTCCCCATGTTTTGACGGATCATCTTCGGCATCTGGCGCGTTGCCGGTCCCCGAGATACTCCTCCGCGCTGACCTTCATGGCCCCGTGCTCTGTACCGCGATTACCTTCACATCTATTTGAGTGACTTACCAAGAGTCGCAATGTCGCCCGCGCCTCTCAAAGATAATGAGTGTGAGTATGCGGTCACGCGACACTATTTCAATTCACTGCGCTTCTGCGCTCACTTCGCCGCTTTCACCACGCACGACTCATTCTCGTATCTCAGCTGACATTCTCCCTTAGCAATGAAACGCAAAGCGGAGGACTCGCCCGACGATGACATCGAATCGAAAAGGATCAAGTCCTCAGCATCACCCATAACAGACCTCGCCGCGACAAAGGAAGCTCCGAGGATAGTACCCTTTCCAGAAAAGGTGCGGATAATCAGCATCCCGTCGGTCAACCTTTCAGCTGACATGGTATAGCCCGCGGTCATTGAGGAGCGCAATGGCGAGATCGAGTTTAGAGTCGTCAATAACGACAGCAGTCGGGATTCCTACATCATCCTGACCGGCCTCAAATGTATCTTTCAGAAACAGTTGCCCAAGATGCCCAAGGATTACATTGCGCGGCTGGTCTACGACCGAACACATTTGAGCATGGCGATCGTGAAGAAGCCTTTGGAGGTTGTCGGGTAAGAGGTCGCGCGTGTGAGGATCGGGAAAAGCACTTGCTGATTGGCAAATTAGAGGCATCACCTACAAGCCGTTCAAGGGCCGCCAGTTCGCGGAAATTGTCTTTTGCGCCATCTCATCGGACCAGCAAGTCAAAGGATACGGCGCTCACCTCATGTCGCATCTCAAGGACTACGTCAAAGCGACGTCGGACGTCATGCATTTTCTGACTTATGCTGACAACTATGCTATCGGCTATTTCAAGAAGCAAGGATTCACGAAGGAGATCACACTGGAGAGAAAGCGTTGGATGGGATACATCAAGGATTACGAGGGCGGAACAATCATGCAATGTTCCATGTTGCCAAAGATCAGGTATCTGGAGAGTGGGCGATTATTACTCAAACAGAAGGCCGCGGTTCACGCAAAGATTCGAGCGGTCAGTAAAAGTCACGAGGTCCATCCGCCACCACCACAATGGAAAAACGCAGTCAAAGGAGCGTCCTTACCAGCAATCGACCCGTTGTCTATCGCTGCTATCAAGGAAACTGGATGGTCCCCAGATATGGACGCACTCGCTCGTCAACCGAGACACAATCCTTCACACGCCATGCTTATGCATCTGCTATCGTCATTGCAGAACAGTACAAACGCATGGCCGTTCTTACAGCCCGTTAACAAAGACGAAGTACTGGATTACTATGACGTGATCAAGCAACCCATGGATCTGTCGACTATGGAAACGAAACTGGAGCAAGACCAATACGAGGGTCCAGAGGACTTCGTCAAAGACGCCATGCTTGTGTGCAACAACTGCAGGAGATACAACAGCGAAACAACCCCATACCATAAAGCAGCCTCGAAACTCGAAAAGGAGCTCTGGAAAAAGATCAAGGAGATTCCCGAATGGAGCTATATCGAGCCGGAAACATATGCTGACGTTGGCAAATGAGAATTGGCGGGGCAAGGGCGTTTGGAAAGTTGAGGCAGATATCATGATACCCATAAGCGTTTTCGTATTATTCATTCAGTTACTTTACCGTCAGCACCAGTGGCATATCTGTAGAACTGTACCTGACCTTCAAGCATGCCAAGAACAACATCTCAGATCTGATCGCGCATCTCGACGTGCCTTCCTCACACGTTCGGGGTAAATGCCTAACGCAGAGCCCCAAAACGTCATCATGAACATTACTATCAGGCACATAATCAAAGGCCGCTCAAGGAGTTCGAGCTCCGGACATTGTACATCAATCTCACTCTTCATGAAATCAACCTTTACATCGATCTTCCTAATCTTTCTATTGACGCTCATAACTATCACAACAGCTACTCAGCATCATCAACAACATCGACTTCACGCCAACAAAATGTCCGCCTCAAAGTCCTTCAACGTCTTCAAGAAGCCCCTCGCGATCCACAGCACAAACCCAATGACCGGTTTCCTGCGCAACGGCTACTGCGAGGTTCCACCAGCCGACAGCGGCAACCACTCCGTGGCTGCAGAGGTCAGCGAGGAGTTCCTCGACTTCTCGGCAAAGAGGGGCAATGATCTGCGTCAGGTTGGTCTGTCGGGCGGCTGCAAGTGGTGCCTCTGTGTCAGCAGGTGGAGAGAGGCTTTCGATGCCAGAGGACAGATGGGAGACAAGATTGTGCCAAAGTGAGTATTTGGGTCAGCGTTCGGGGCTTAGTGAATAGGGCTAATGTGCGCAGGATCTTTCTGAATGCGACGAACGAGCAGGCACTGAACAAGGTGTCCATGGATGAGTTGAAGCAGTTCGCTGTGGACAAGGAGACCTAGATGAGAGGATTCCACGAGCTACATATGGCCAGTGCCCGAACGCGGACTGCATGATCAAGAGAAGCATGTTCTTGCCGCTTCACATCCTGTGTACATCCAGCTGGGAATTATGTTCGCGGATACGAATATCATGATTCCGCCAGCCCCTTGTCGTTGTATTCGTGCTTCACCCCCTGTTGCCCTCCAAGCCAGCAACTGTAGAATCCTCGAACCCTAAGCTCTTCTCCTCCTAGTATGTGAGGAGTCACATCATGCGATCGTGTAGTCGCGTCGGCCACCTGGCTGTAGAGGGATTGTTTCAAGCCGCAAAAGCGCAAGGCGTTTCGGCTGACGCGAGGCGGCGCTGTTCCCGAGATCGCTGTCGCTTCCGGTGGCGCCTGTACTATAGTAAGGGTGTTCTTCTAGGTTGACACTGTATGTTGACCACTTCCTCATCGGCCTGTCTTCGCAGCGTACGGATCCTGCGTAACACTCTGGACCTTGCGGTATTCTTCCTCCAGCTTAGCCTGCATTTCGAAATCGGCTTGTCGTTCACGCTTTAAGCGCTGCTGCTCCATGTCGCGGATGACTCCTTGGTGCATTGCCTTAACAAACTGTTAGCCGGTGGACGCGATAGACAAAGACTAAAGTCGGTGATTAAGTACCGCTTTCTCTGCTTTTTGGGTGTAGTGCACGAATACAATGATACCCAAAGCGCCGACCGTTGTGCCCGCCAGCGTCATCTTTGCGCGTGTCGACATTGTGGTGTTGTCTTTGCGAAGAGAAATGTAGAATAATTATCTAGTTGGCGATGGAAAGTTGCCTGCATGAGATGATGCGGCTCGGGGACTGACGTTTGGCTTGGCGACACCTCGATGGGTTGACGATGAGCTTCAAGTGTGACTGCACCGCTACTGATACGACATTCATTTGACAATTGCGCTTAGCTCACATTCACAATGGTTCGCCTAGTGTTCGATTGATTCTTGGACGATTGACTGATTCTGTTCCAGGCTGCGCAAAACTCCGCCGGTATCCAAACGCTGCTCGACGTACGACTCCGACCTTTGATGATAGAGCGATTAAGGTTCTAACACACGTACAGGCAGAGCGCGAGGCACAGAAGATTGTTCAGCAAGGTGCGTTGAGATATACATATTGGATGCAATGGTGACTGACGATCGACAGCGAGAGAATGTACGCCGCAAACCTCAACGGATTGCCTTGGTGGACGACAGCATATACTGACAGCATAGACCGCACCAAGAGGGTCAAGGATGCCAGAAGCGAAGCCCAGAAGGAGATCGAAGACTACAGGAAGCAGAAAGAGGAAGAGTTCAAGAAATACGAGACAGAGGTTCGCATTTCACTTCGGTTCAATGGCTTGAAACTTGAGGTTAACACTATCGCAGCACAGCAGCGGAAACAAGCAAGCCGAACAAGATGCCGACAAGGAGTCCGACGAGAAGCTGAAGGAGATCAAAGGTATCGGCGGCAAGACTGGCGACAAGGTTGTGGACGACTTGCTCAAGGCTGTGGTCGATGTCAGGCCTGAAGTGCCGAACAGAGTCGAGCAGGCAGCATAGACAGTCCGTTTTGCAGGTTGAATGATGATACCTTTACCCGCATACTCGAAGATGTTTTGATATTGGAAGATGGACATCTAATACATGTCTATGTCACAGGCATATGAATGAGTGCGATGCAGGATCGCCTCGTCATATGGATGAAATTATGTACGCATCCAAACCTTGACCCTGACGGCGAAAGGCATTTTTGATAAGTTCGGCATACTCGGGTTCCTTGTACATCCAGCGATCTCAAAGCGTGAGCGACTTCCCACCTGCTCACAGAGTCTGCCACAGACTGCAGCGACTGAGCTCCTTGAGTTGGGTAAGGTATATACTCTGACAAAAGCTGTCTCAAGATGAACTGATTGCATCTCACGCCTAAGTGTGATGTCGTCGTCGTCGTCGTCGTCGTCGTCGTCGTCGTCGTCGGTCAGAAGATTTAACGGCATAGAAATCTCGATCTACCGTCTTGCCGCCTTGCCAGCTCGCACTCTTGAGTACTATGCGCAGAATGGTTGGAGTGTACGTCGAGTGTTGAAGATTCAAGGCATGCAATTGTTAGAGCATGCAGCGTCCGGCCGCGTTCTCGGGTACAGGGACGTGGCCTTGGCTTCATTATGGCAATCACAAAGTGGCAATGCTGCAAAGCGGTGGCAACGGTCATAGTGATGATTGCTTCACAAAATCTATATGTACTCCGAGGAGTGGTAGTTCCCTTCATCCCTGATTTCTTGTTCTCATTCTCCCGCAGTAATGCACTCGTGTGGACCTTGTTCCTTCTTTATGAACATTATTCTCGGGTTTCGTCCAAATCGCAAGCGTATTGCATGCGATCTTGTACCGACTACATTGATTGTTTCGGTCGGTACCTTTAGATGATTCGCATCGGCATCACTACTGACTGGCCTGGAGACGTGACGACGGGCTGCCAGCCATGCTCCGCGTTGCCTTGGATAGAGCAGGGATTGGGACCAGGAACGTGACCCCTCCTTACGCTTCTCTTCCAATTGCTCAACGACAACCCTTGGACCAACAATGCTTTCGACGAACATGTTTAAGACTGTGGATTGGCTGGCTCGTTCAGCGCGTGGCGCATGGCTCAAGACACGTCGACAATTTTTTGCATCGGTGAACGTTCAATCTTCTGGAAGGCGAAGCTGGAGATACGTATCGGCATTAGGCATGAAAGCTCTCAGTCTGGAGCTTATTGACCAATTGTCCATGTTATCGATATGATCCCGAAGCAACGGATTCAGGCCCAGACACCCAGTCTCCCCGTCTCTTTCCAATCCTGCTTCGATCGAGTGAGGCCAGTTGCAGTCGATCAAGCTGGGTAGCTCCTCAAGCCAGTCCGAGTTCTCTTGCATGGCTGTACTGCGCAGAACGGCATCACGAAACTGCGGGTGGTGCAGAAAATCGGTTGAGACGGTGTGCGGAATGAGAAGCTGGTCTGGAGTCGGTCGCAACCACGGAGGGATCGCCTGGTACGTTTCGGGGGTGGGAAAGATCATCCACCTCATTAAGTACCAGGCCATGTGAGCTACAACGACCTGCAACGTGCTGACTTTAAAGAAGGTGACTCCGAACCTAGCAGCCCACCTCGACAAGTCATCTGCGGCTGCGAACGCCTGCTGATCAAATAATCCTTCTAACGCCGGTGCTGGTCCCATGAAAGAGTCTGGAGGGGCCCCTTGACCAATTTCGAACCTTTTGGCGAACATGAAGCTCAAGATCGCGGTATTCGACGGGTGCTGATCGTACTTATGTTTCGGCAGGATAGCCCAGACAGGTATGGATCCATCGGATACTCCACTCGGCAGCGAAGCCGCTGATTCATAGGTCTTTAACATGGTAATATCCATGTGTTGTTCTGGAGCGAGAACGTCGATTGCTTCGGCCAGACTGCTATTCCTCCTATCATCGGGTCTTGGACGTCCTGCTCTGTGTTGATCATCAAGCTGCTTTGTATCCTGTCGATTTCCAACCGCCTGCCTTGGTTCCCTCCCATGATCTGGATAAACCAAGTCAGACCCGCGGTTGATACTTCCTGGCATGTATGACTTGGCGATATGCAAAGCAGGATCAATGACACCACCCATACCAGGCGCAAACTGGACGACCGAAGGATTCGACATCTGTAGGGAGCTGCTGGAAGCTCGCCGGCGGCCGTCTCCGTCGGTAAACCAGGTACTTGTCGAACTTGTGGACTGCAGGGCGTGTTTCATGTCACCGAAAGGCATAATCCATTGTTTCTGTGGTATCTCCAACGCTCGTGCTTGAGAAAGACTTCTATACGGTTGGTGAGGGAGATTGGTGGTTGATGCGGTGGGACTTTGTGTGGAGGTCTGAGAAGTAGGCGATGAAGGGCGCCAATCGCTGATGAGAGGTAAGTAAGGTAGACTGCTGCCTCCGTTCTTCAGACTTACTCTTGTCCGGCCAGGCCACTGCCGAAATTGAGACCCGGTTCTATGGACTTGACCCAAGAGGGAGTACGAGGCCGATCAGCGTCATCGACGACGCCGAGTATTTGGGAGATCTCATCGCCCAAGCGCAGACGGGCCAGAGTTTCAGTCGCTTCGTTATCATCCTCGGAACGCAATTTGGCAAAAACACGCTCGAGTCTGGAGTTTCTGGATGTGAGGAGGTTGTTTTTGTGCTTGAGATCCGCCAAGCGAGTCAGACCGTCTGCCGTCTCATAGCCACAGGTTCCTCCTCTCTGGAGACAAGCCAAGCATATTGGTCTAGCACCGTCGCACTGAAGAGGCCAGTGTCAGTCTCGAAGCTCAGTCGTCGGTGACAGAAGGTCATCCGAGGGGCACAGACTGACCTTGCTTTTGCGGCGCTGACATGCCTGGCAAGCTACTGCTGTTACTCTTCTGGCCAATGCCTTGTCCAGATGCTGGCGTCGTTGTTGTGCGGTGAGTGGGGTCGAAGCATCTTCGTCAGGAGAGGGGACACTGGCGATATTGGTTCGTGACGGGGACATGGCTTTCAATACCTTATGCAGCCAAATGGAGTCAAGCGGCCGTGAGAACAGCCGGCGAGAGATGGCTGTGTGCAATCATGGCACGGCGGTGGTTCGTGTCAGGTACTAAACGCGAACACGATTGCGGACCGGCTGTGTTATAAAGAATGTGCACAGTGGCGCAAACGCACACGGTGGTCGTGGTTGAAGGCAGGTAGCGAGATGAGATAGGTGGGTTCAAAGAAGTATGAAGGAGAGGGCTTGACACTTCGGTGTGGAGTCGGGCTAACCACGCCTTCTAGGTAGTCAGGCGTCTGCCCTAGTAAAGATGAGAACCAAGCAGTGTATACACCAGCAACTGATGTGATGAGACCAGGTAAGTACAGTCGATAGCAAAGAGCTGGTATTGATTTTGCAGGAAAGCAGAGGCGAATTCAGCAACTTTTACATGCCTCAGCCTTGTGCATGAATAGATGTTTTATGGGTAATCCTGAGCAGCTACAATAGTACCCCTCTACGGCGGACTCGCGTCCGAACCAATCAGTACGAAGCAATCGAAAGCCGACGCCGGAGGCGGGCATCCACGCCGACTGCCGGCCAAAAGCCTTGGCCTCGACGCTCTGGACGCCGTGGACGCTGCGCAGGCCCATGACGGGCAGATCTACACTACTGTGCCCCAATGGCTTGTCTCACGTTCCTGTGTTCTTGTAGTGGCGGGCATCCTCAGATTGACCTTTTAGAGGTGTTCCGACGGCAGGAGATGAGTTTGTCCCGTGGAGCTGCTTGCTCTGACGCTTCTCGTTTCTTGCTCGAGCACCGAGATGAGGCTGAACGGCGCTGAAGCAGTCCACCCTGTTCACCTGCACTGCGACCGAGCAACGGTTCGGTAACGTCGGTCTTGCGTCGGGACTGTAGCAGTAATCTCCAGCGAAGGCAGCCGGGCCATCGTGTTCTGTCAATGAGAGGCCAGTCTTGAACGAGCTGTACGAAGGAGAAGAGGGTGGCAAGCATGCAAACTACCTTAGCTGTACGGGGGTCAATATACGATCGAGTTCGCCGACTGTTCCATTTGATCTCTGAGTTTTCGCGTGCATTATGTCGTGGGGTCCAGGCCGGACAATCTGAACCGGTTGCGCAACGCAGCGCATCACCGATCCAAGCAAGTACAGTGCCGGGATAGCAAAGCGAAAATTGAGTTCATCTCACTCCCTCTTGGAGATTGCTGCCCGTTTTCAGGATGCACCTAGTTCGTTCGCATGCGGGTAGGTGCATGTGCCCGTTACATGGACGCTGTTCCATCTGTACAATGCACGGGGATCCAGCACTCGGAGTGCACTCCGCAGCTTCCCTTTCCAGCTTGGCTGGCTGCCGACTGCCATATTAGGCCGTGCATTGAATCCATCATTGCTTCCGCTTCCAGCATCCAACCCAATCTTCTATCCACTGTGACGTTTGACTGCATTCAAAAGATCTTCGAAGGTAGCCCGCCTAACTTGTGACGCATCACACAACCGAGGGACGTGGCGCACTTATCTTTCCGCGTTAAGGACAAACGGTGGCAATGACACAGACCAGATCACAGACAGGCCAACGGAGAGGCCGAGAACGAGTGGATACACACGGAGTGGACCCCGAGAATGCTTCATCGGCCAAAGATGTAGCAGTTCCACCATTCCAAGAATTAATACAACGCTTTAGTTACAATGGTCATGCAGGTTCATCGTCAAACGCCCATGGTGGCGCCACTTCTCCCTCCCGTAGCACACTCAGCAGAGGTGTCAAGCGATCTTCGACCGAATACACCGAGAACGCGCCCTCGCCCTCGATCCCTACTGCAGCCAAATCACCCGCGAAACGAAAACGCGAGTCCAGCAAATATGCTCCTCCGTCCAAATATGCACACTTGGCGCCACTGGTCGATATCCTGGAATCGAACCTCATTTGTGTTTTCGTCGGAACGAACCCTGGTGTCAGAACAGCCACTGCAGGGCATGCTTATGCTCATCCCTCCAATCTCTTCTGGAAGCTCCTTCACTCGTCAGGCTGTACAGATCGCCGATGCAGACCAGAAGAAGATGTAGATCTGCCGAGGTTGTATTCTATAGGAAATACCAACATCGTCGAAAGACCTACCAAGGACGCAGGTGAGCTGTCAAAGGCAGAAATGGCCGAGGGCACACCAATCTTAGAGGCCAAGATACGAAGGTACAAACCCGAGGCAGTGTGCATTGTTGGAAAGGGTATTTGGGAGGCGATCTGGCGATATAGACACGGGACAAACCCGTCGAAAGACGAGTTTCACTGGGGCTGGCAAGATGAGGTCGAGAACATGGGCAAGGCAGACTCGGAAGATGACGATGCTGACGAGAACTGGAATGGTGCAAAGGTCTATGTCACTTCAAGTACGAGTGGTCTTTCCGCCAGTCTGCGGCCTCCAGAGAAGGAGGCGATATGGAAGCCCTTCGGTGAATGGGTGAAGGCAAGGAGGGAGGAACGACAGTCGGATCATTGAACAAAACCTCCAGACTTCACTCGCGAGCTCAGGATTCATCACTCCGTTCTCGATATCCACATGTGTGAATGCTATCAAATGTGGTTGGAAAAAAACATCCACATATCAACACATGTTTGTTGCAACTGAACTCTCCGCCGGTCTGCACCAGACAAGCTTGTTTCGCGGGCCGTAGCTTCCAATCCTTGCCAAATTCTGGGGGTGTTGCGTCATTTGGATTGTCCCGACCACCGAGCGGGACGCATGTGCACTTGGTAAAAGTCTCCGATCGACCATTGATGATGTTTCAAGGAATGGCTAGTCGTGTACGAGGACGAGGCATTGACAAGGCTGAGCAACGTGCATCAGCTTCCACCAATCTGAGCACCATACAATCTGACAATGGAGTGACCATTTAGAACATGAGCTGACAACTCTCGACGTCAGTCCCTCCGAACCGTATTCAGCGCGTCTTACAAATCAAGCTGCGGCTGTCATCCACCACGTGAAACGTCACAACTCGTGTGCAACGGACTTTCAGACAACGTACTCTCATGCGATACATACCTGTGACGGCTTGCTAACAGAACAATGGCCCTTCTCAACTCGTAGCGAGCGAGAAACTGCAACAGCGCACCCCAGCGAATGTCCAACAACTAGCAAGATTCGCTTCACACGGCCTTCTTCGAGGACCCTTTACCAGACATGAGCTATGAGTGCTCGGACAGAAAGAGAAGGACATGTAATGCCACAGAAACCATTGACAGGCACGAGTCGGCCCCGCGCATTGAGCCAGATCAAACTCAATGACATTTTAGATTCGGACTTGAACACCTCGTCCGAGGATGAATTACGATTGAGCCCCCAGATTCACGCCGATGATGCTCATTCTGTTGTCGGTTTCAGTATCGGTCCTCAACAGGCTCACTTGACCTCTCCGAAAACACCAAGGGTGGAAAAGGTCGCAGCCATCGAAGAGGCTGGGGGATTTTTCGAACCAGGTGTCAGCGACCTGGTCGATCACACTCAAGAGGAAGCAGATGCTGCACAAGGTGCAACGCCCGACTCCCAATCAGCCCCTACGCGTGGTAGGACGGAAAAGCAACAAGACCCGACGATTGTACTATCACGTCCCCAACACCATCGATTACCCTCTCCATGGCGGGCTGTACCGAAGAACTTCCAGGAAGATCGAGTTGACAAGCAATGGCATCTGCTCCCGGAAGGATTCAGAAGGAGAAGGAGGGCTTCTTCTGGATACAATCAAAATTTTTCTTCGCTTGATCAATTTCAGAGAGCATTCATGTCCAACTTTTCGGGGTTCCAACGACAATTCTCTCCCTTTACTAGCAGAAGAAGCATAGCAAGTCCTACAAGGACGAATCCCGTCCTTCGCGCCGAGAGGTCTAGCTCTCTGTTAGGCCCGGGAGCGCTCGATGGCTCCTGTCAGACAAAACTCCGTACGACAAGAAGCAGGTCGGATGCACAGACTCGAGATAGCAGCGATCCTTTACTCGACAAGGAGCAGTCACAAACATCGCAAGGAGCGCGGAGCCACGAAGATAGTTTGCAGGATCAAAGAGTTCCCCAACCATCTCTACAACGAGCCGAGAGCCACGAAGATAGCTTGCCCGATCTCAGAGCACCTCCGAGTCAAGTCCGCGCTCCTGCTCTGAGGAGGTCTATGTCGGATCAGTCGCTCCATCTACACAGAAGTCTCTCCCGTGTCTCTTCGCTAGGCGATGACACCCGCTTTGAAACGGTGCAAGAGCAAGTCAATAACAGGATGAAGGCGATCAAAGACAGTTGGCAGGATTCTAGTATTCGATTGCCTTCTTTCCCAGCTTTTTCTGGCATCAACTTTGACTCCTTTAAACCAGATTTTACGTTCTCTGGAAGAAACAACCAGCCAAGCATTGACAGAAGACCTTCGAACTCGTATCGCAATGGCAGTGGTGTGGGTGTCCTGTCACCGACACTGCAGGACACTCAACAAGACGCAAGAGCCATTGGGAAGTCAGTCACCGGAGGGCCGACTAAGAAGAGCGCCCTCACACATCCACACTTTTCAAAAACTTGTGCTGAGTTGGAAGGTGATCTCGTCATACTGGGTGGCTACCGAGGCTCCATCTTGAGGTCTGCCGAGCCTCCCCATCACCAGCTCTGGGTACCAATAAAAGTTGGGCTGAATATTCGCAAGGTGGATCTCGAGCTCGGACTGAATCTGGAAGATGACGAGAATTCAGAGTCCAAAATCATTCCTGGAGGTATCCTCGCCAACATTGGACCTGTTGACATTTCCAGAAGACTGTTCAGACGTCTACGTGCGACTGACAATGCCAAATCTGGTCGCTTGAGAGTGCACGACTATGGTTATGATTGGAGGCTGGATCCTCTCGTTCTTAGTCGGAAACAGAACGAGTTTATTGAAAAGCTCCCATGCAATCAACCAGGGACGCCGAAGCACAAACGTGGCGCTACAGTGATTGCTCATTCTCTAGGTGGTCTAATCACAATGCACGCCGTAAATCAGCGGCCAGACCTGTATGCTGGTGTGGTGTATGCGGGTTGTCCGTTCACGTCCTGCGTCAACATTCTCGGACCTCTGCGAAATGGAGATGACGTACTTTTAAGCAGCCGCGTCTTGACTGCTCAGGTGAACTTCACTGTCCGCACTAGTTACGCACTCTTACCGTTGAGTGGACGATGCTTCTTCAATAGAGAGACCAAAGAGGAATACCCAGTCGACTTCTTCGATATCAATACATGGATCGAGAACCGTCTGTCGCCGTGCATAGCGCGACCGCTTCCACCTCTGACCCAACCCCCTAGCACCGGAATCTTGAGTACTCTATCCAACGCCATCCCCGATTTTCCAGGTAGAAGAGCAAGCGTATCCTTTTTCGAATCCGCCAAAAACACAATATCGCATCCTAAAGAGCGGACGATAGGCGGCATAGCTAAACCCGATACAATGAATGCCCAAGGCCCGGAGTCCGAACAGTCCGTCTCTTCCGGCAACATCTCTCATCAATCAGCTACGGCGCGCACCTCCCTTGAGCCGTCCGGCATGGACCACGGCTCGGCCTCGCCTTCCGTCGCAACAGCCGTGACTCTACCCCGAGACAAAGCAATCGCTTACCTCGACCGCACACTCAAACGTGTCAAGCAATTCAAGCTCGACCAAGCCTTCCGACCCGAGCACAAGGAAATAAATATCTATCCACCTGCCGCAGTGATATATGGTAAATCTACACCTACCGTCTATGGCGCTCGGGTCAGGGACCGCGAAGCTATAAAGCATGCCGATGCGTACGACGATCTGGCGTTCGCTAGCGGAGATGGTGTCGTCCTTGCGAGAGCGGCAATGCTACCCGAAGGATATCAGGCTGCTAGAGGTGGTGTGATTAGTTCCGAACGGGGACATGTTACACTCTTGGGAGATCTTGAGGCGATCGGACGGGCTGTCAATGCCATACATGCTGCGAGGCAGAAAGGAGTTGGGCTCGGGCTTGAGTAAGATTGTCTTGGTGCTTGGACTTGAGCGTTAGATAGCGGTGCCTTTTAGTAATTTAATAGAATTATACACACGATGTACGATATCACACGATGGAAGGCAATGTCAATTTGTCATCCTCGCCGCTATGTCGTCTTCATATTCCCTTAGCTCTCCTGATACGTCTTGAACATGCCCGCATACTCGAAGAAACTCGCCTTGTAGTATCTAGGCAGAGCGGGGTCGGTGAAGTTGATCTACTGCAACCAAACTTCACTGCATACCCACTGGTCCACTCCAGATTATCGACCAGACTCCAGGCAAGACAACCTCTGACATCGACGCCCTCGGAGATCGCAATCAAGATACCCTCCATGTGGTCGTGGAAGTAGCTCGACGGGATAGGTGGAGAGATGAGCATGTCAAGCATGGCGGACTTCTTGCTACAGGGTTGAAACGATCTCGTGCACCGATCTGGCTGGCGAGCAGACGATCGAAGGGTTGACTGCAATGGGTAGGCAGCAGTCTCAGATTCACCAAACGAATGATTCGATGAGCCACTGGAGTGTACGAGTATGTAGGTGGTTAATGTAGGATATCGTGCAAGAGGACGAGGTGAGGTGAGGTGAATTGATCTTGATGGTCAATGCGTTGTGCCTGACAACGTGCCATGTTTACCTGTAAATGCACTCGAAATTCTAACCCGCATTTTGGCGTCAAACCACCAACAATTGCTACCACGCGCCAGAGGATATCGCGACCTGACAACTACGTCTCGCAGCATACTTACTCATCCTATATGGCGACAGAGATCATGACGTCTCCGAATCTGTTGCAGTCACCCTACCGTCTGCCTCCGATACCCAAGTCGGCGTCAGGGAACGACTTGGTCAGTGGCATAGTCGACAAGTTCAACTCGCTCACAGTCGTCGACAAGGACGAGCAGAGGGACTTCTACGAAAAGCAAGTCCTCAAACTGAGATCAGCGCTGGATCGAGCAGAAGTAGCGCGTGAGGAAGCAGAAACACAAGCAAAGAAGCTAAGAGACAAGTTATTGGACCTGCAAGATGAACGACAGAAAGAGAAGTCAGCGCTTAAGGAGCGTGCGTCAGAGTTCGAGGTAAGCTAGCGTATGAACTTGATCGAATATCTCAATGTTGACAACCTGTTTCAGAAAAAGTACGAGAAAGCCAAAGACCGCTTTAAGATGCAGCGCGCCAAACACGCCGACGAGACGCACAAGGCTTCAAAAGATCATATGGAGAACGACAAGCGGCTCTGGCGGACTGTAGCTCTGGCACAAGAAGAAACCGAATGGGAGCGACAGCTCAGGACAGAAGCACAAGAGCTGCTCGACTTTGTGGAAGTGGAGAGATATTTCGAGGCCGTAGCGCAGAAGCGGTCATTACAGGCCAGAGAGAATGGACTTAAGAGGTTCTCACCTGGTCCCGAACAAGACATTACGAGCATCTCTTTCCAGACCGCGCAAGAGGAAGACACTCCTATCGAAATGGAAGCCGAGATTGAAACTAGCGAGCAGACAACTGCGGAGGCAGAAGCCGACGTCGACATGCACGAGTCCGAAACAGCTGCGCAGAACGAAACCAGAAACGGTCAACAAACCGACGACTTTGCGGTGGAGGAATGCGACATGATCTCCGTCCAAGCTGTTCAGACGCCGAAACGACAGATACTCAAAATTCCCGTACACTTCAACGACGGTGACAGCCAGGCCGAGGGCGAGGACAAGGAGAACCAGACACCGGCACCAACGATGCAGGATGTACTCAAGACGCCCATGACCATGGACAGAGCGGCGGCTTTGGCGGCGATAGAATACCGACGAGGACGGGCGAAGAGCTTTTTGGCGGCCAAGACGCCGCAGAAGTTGGATATGGTTGATCGTAGGGATGTCAGTGCTCCTCCGCTGATCACCATGAGCGTCGGAAGAAAGAAGTGAGAGGTCGTGATTGAATTGGGTACTTAGTTGATCGTTTAGCGAGGCGTCCGTTGGATACTCTTCTTCTCTATCAGCATTGCATGACAACAGGCGTTTGTACATAGTCAATCAACACCCAGGCTCATACTGATTTGAAACTCGTGTTGACCATTTTTTGCAAGTGCTAACTGCCTGCGTAGACCTTTAGGTCATGCGCACATGAAACGCCTCTGCAAGCCATAATGCATAGTAGAGCACAGCACCATTCCCAACGCAAAATGTAGCTGCATCTACGCCTGCCCTTTCTTGATCGTTCCATGCACACCGTCTGACATCCGCCACACAATCCGGAAATTGTTCCCCAATATCCCCCAACAGTATAAAATGCATCTATCGGTTGGACTTGGCGACACGCTCCAACTCGTCCTTCTTCTTGATGGCGTACGAGTTGCTGGATCCCTTGGCGGCGTTGATCAACTCCTCAGCGAGGCACTCGGCGACGGACTTGATGTTCCTGAAGGCGGCCTCACGGGCACCGATGGTGATGAGAGCGATGGCCTGGTTGACGCGGCGGAGAGGGGAGACATCGACGGCCTGGCGACGGACGGTACCGGCGGAACCAATACGGGTGGAGTCTTCACGTGGACCGCAGTTGACGATGGCGTCAACGGCGACCTGGAGAGGGTTCTGGTCGGTCATGATGTGGACCTAAACGGCCTTGTTAGTATCCTGTCGTATCCTGTAGTTATTTGCTGTCGACGTACGATCTCGAAGGAGTGGGCGACAATGCGGACAGCCATGAGCTTCTTTCCGTTGTTGCGACCGTTCATCATGAGCGAGTTGGTGAGGCGCTCAATGATTGGGCACTGGGCCTTCCTGAAGCGCTTGACGGCGTAGCGACCGGCAGAGTGTGAGAGGTAGACTGGTTGACGGATCTGAATGTAGTCGCTGTGTCGCATATATGTTAGCCCACATTCTGCAAAGATATCCAATCCCTCGAGTCTCTCCGTATATCCAATATCTTCCCATGGCTCTTTCTGCAAACAACACTCAAGGAAACAGGTGGTCGTACGTCAAAGAGATATCCCTGATCTCGACATCCTCGTAGCTCCACTTGTTGAACAGCTTGATGCTGCCAATCTCTGATGCGACATCCTTTGGAAGGATGGTGCTAATTTGCTGGCTCTCGACCTCGACTTCTCCGGCGTCAGACATGATGGCGGTATTTGGCGACGAAAATGGGTGAGTTGGGTGGGCGTAAAGAAATTGTCGTGAGTTGCAATGGTCGCTGCCTCTCGATTCGTTAGACGTCCGCGAAGTTTTGAAATGTGTGGGTGTCTCGACAGCCGTAGATTCTCCGAAGAGCCGCATCGGGCCTCTTTTTGAACTGTCTTGGCATCAGCAATAGCGAACAGGAAAGCTAATGTAGCATACAACATCATGACCATTCGCACGCTCAGCTTGGTCTTGTAGCTTGTTGTCTGACAGCTGATCTGAGATGCCCTCACTCGCTGGCACGTCGCGCCACACAGCTGCAGAGCGATCCATATCTAGTACACCGAGCGAGTCACGCCTCAATGCGCAAAGGAACCGTTACTGGCATACTGTATGAGGAAAAGACTTCGACTATGCCCAGACACAACTTCAGGTGTACTAGGCACTCAGTTCGCAACGCGTTGTAAGTGGTTGCTGCGTACTGTGCCATTCTCATTCGTCAAGAACGATGAGCAAGGTAATCATCACCACCGCAATGCAGTTTCCCGTTGTCGAGAACTACTCTTTCAGGTTCTTACCTTAGTTTGTGTTTTCAAAATATACCTTTCGCTCTTTTCGCGTCCACTTCTTTGTGAACACGACCGGCTGAGGTCTGTACATCGGACACGATGCAAGCACCTCCGGAAAGCATGCGGCCCGCCAGAAAACAGTTTCGAGTAGACGATCTTTTCTCCGACGCATCTGAACCAGCAGACGACCTGCCCACAATCGACCGCAACGTTCTGCGAGACAAGGCCAAATGGATCAGAGATGATCTTGATCTCGAGGTCGCCAGGGAAGGTCCGAGCTTCTTGACGGCGGATCGTGTAGTGGTTATATTCAGATTCCTCAGCCTTTTGAGACAGTCTCGAGTTCCTGTCGAAGATATCCGGTAGTCTCGGATTCATCATGCTGTCACTTGTATAGCCTCACGGGCCACAAGATGGCCAGGAACACTGATTGAAGAAGCTGTTAAGCTGCTGGAAAGCTGGACGATTCGATACGGTCCCATCGAAGAGATCGGAGTCACATTATACGAAGAAGGCGGCAGACTGAATGGCATCAGTACTGCCGAGGATCTCTCTCAAGAAATACTTGCAATCAGATGGCTACGAGCACCTGACTCGAGGACTCGGACTGGTCATACATTTCGACATGGTGACATGGGCTTCAAGCCTGGCGAGTGAGTTTGGATGCTCCAACCGAGCGCTCAGGCTGATATGATCAAGTTGGTGGATTAACTCAATGTTTGCTTACCATGCTGGAATTCTCGATAACGGAGATCCATCCGGGCGAGTGATCCACGACAAGCTTGCAGCCTATGCGGTACTCCTGAACGGCAGCGATGAGATTGACAGTTCGGATCCTCATCGCTTCATTTACCATGCAAGGTCTGCAGATGTTGGCCGTTACAGGCTGACTGCAGCCACTCCCAAGACTCGAGAGCCCGTCCGAGTGCTCAGATGTCACACTCTGAGAAGCTTCTGGGCACCTCGTGCTGGAATCAGATATGACGGACTGTAAGTTGAGTGACCGCCGGGTTTGTGGCTCTTGATTGATTTGCAGCAGGTACCGAGTGGTCGGATGGCAAATCAAGTACAACGCCGTCAAGAAGTGCTGTTCCTACAACATTGAATTCCAAAGGCTAGAGAGCGAGCCCCCCATGGGAGACGTACTCAAACGGCCAGTTTCAGACGAGCTGGACGATTACAAAGAGTACAAACGGCTACGACAGATAGCGCGCGCTTCGAAGAACCAGCTTTCCAGAGCCAGACCACTTGGGGCGGTCACTGAGGTTGTCCCATCAATCTCACCAAATGATTTTGGTCCACATTCAGGCGAAAACATTGACTATTTCAATCTTCCCATGCAGCCGACCAGGCAGGCAGAAACACCCTTCGTCAAAGCTTTGCGAGCCTCGATACAGGGGCCTACCTCGCCATCGCGACTCATGAATACAGCTCGGGAACCGTCCTTGACATACCACGGATGGTAAAAGGCATGGCGCGACTCTGCGAAGGCAAGCTGTGAGAAGGATTCGTAGAATGCGAGTGCAGATGCGAAGTTCGCACGTATTCTACTGCTCTAGAGTACCGTAGCAATTCATACTAACGTATGCTACTTCATTCGCTCTTGTAGACGATTGACCATTGACTAGTCCGGTCGACGTGAGCCGAGGTCTCCAGTGAGATACGAGGTCTCGTGTGCGCCGCGGCCGGTTGCAACTTGACTATCTTAAAAAATCATGGTACAAAGCATTGCAAAGCGCCCAGCAAGCTCAGGCACAGTGCTTCGTGTGGTAAACGAACTTCGGTAAGTTTTCGGTCGGCAACCGTTGACCATACAGCATCAAAAGTGCCAATTCATGACACTTGTGACGTCAAATGCTGCGAACTCGCGTTCCCATCGGAAAATAGCACAATGCCATGTCAAACGACTGGAGTTGACAGATGATGATCCCGGGCTCTGCTCGGTTCATCAGACTCATCAAAGAAAAGAGAGACATGTTCATGCACCTCGCTTAGAACTCGGACGTTCCTTGGACTCAAAACACATTGCCCCGCTGCCGAAAACGAGGTGTTGATATCACGTTCAAGCTGACGCGAGTAATGCACCGGCTTTTTGAGCATTGCAATCTATTCGAGAGATCATCGATCTCGATGACAATGGCATTTGCTCGCGAGACACCCGCCAGTCATGGCTGGTCAACTTACCACCTAGTACCACTGGAAGTGTCTTTTAGCTCCTTGCCGGCACATGGTTGCGGCTCAAAAACTTGAGTCGCTCCGAGTCCGCCAATTGCCGCCACATCATGTACGGTCACTTCATTTGGACAAGAGCTAATTGCTACAGTATGGTAAGGTATCCACATGTTTGCATGGAAAGCTTTCCCCACTAATACTGTAGCTCGTTCAAACAGTCGAGCATTCATCTTGTCAGGCGAACCAATGGTTCAATTCGAATTATTCGCCACACGTCATAGTGAAAGCTCCCCCAGCTCACTGAGGCAGGAACGAAACACCTACTTAAGCTTTGATATCCCACGCTTTTGCTATTGCTTTTGCTCTCACGCATCTCACCAAACCCCTCCTCGAACAAAAACACATTTGTCCGAGATCTCTCAACATGTCCTCCACTATTGCTTCAGGACTCGAAAAGGTCAAGGAGACCGTCCAGGCCCAGGGCCAGGATGCCAAGGCAGCCGACATGGCAAGGGACACCAAGGTAGCCGACGACAAGTCCAGGTTCACCACCGACTTTGGCTGCCCTGTCTCCAACACCGACAACTGGTTGACCGTGTCCACTGATGACAAAGTCGGGTACGTTGCACTTTTCTAGCTATAACAATGCGCAAGCACTGACTTTGCATAGCCCATCCCTCCTCGAAGACACCCACGGCAGAGAGAAGATTCACCGCTTCGACCACGAGCGTATCCCAGAAAGAGTTGTTCACGCCCGTGGTGCCGCCGCGTTCGGTACCTTTACGCTGAAGGAGTCTTTGGAGGATGTCACCTCCGCTGGTGTCCTGACCGACACTTCTCGCAGCACACCATTGTTCCTCCGCTTCTCCACAGTTCTTGGTAGCCGTGGTAGCGCAGACACCGTCCGTGATGTTCGCGGTTTCGCCATCAAATTCTACACTGAGGAGGGCAACTGGGATATGGTTGGAAACGACATTCCAGTCTTCTTCGTCCAAGACGCCATCAAGTTTCCAGATGTCATCCATGCTGGAAAGCCAGAGCCACACAATGAGATCCCACAGGCTCAGACCGCACACAACAACTTCTGGGACTTCCAGTACCTTCACTCCGAGGCCACTCACATGTTCATGTGGGCCCAGTCTGACCGTGGTATCCCAAGATCATACCGTATGATGCAAGGATTCGGTGTCAACACCTACACTCTTCAGAACAAGAAGGGCGAGCGCCACTTTGTCAAGTTCCACTACACTCCTCACCTTGGCGTTCACAGTTTCGTTTGGGACGAGGCTCTCAAGCTTGCTGGTCAAGACCCTGACTTCCACCGCAAGGATCTCTACACTGCCATCGATGCTGGTAGCTACCCAAAGTGGGACATGCACGTTCAGCTGATTCCAGAGGCCGACGAGGATAAGTTCGAATTCGACATTCTTGACGCTACCAAGGTCTGGCCTGTCGAGGAGGTCCCTCTGCGCTACGTCGGTGAATTTGAGCTCAACCGCAACGTCGACGAGTACTTCACCCAGACCGAGCAGGTCGCTTTCTGCACCAGCCACATTGTCCCGGGTATCGGTTTCTCTGACGATCCTCTCCTCCAGGGCCGCAACTTCTCCTACCTCGACACTCAATTGACCCGCCTCGGCACCAACTGGCAAGAACTCCCAATTAACCGACCAGTATGCCCAGTCATGAACAACCAGCGCGACGGTCAGCTTCGCCACACAATCACCAAGGGTACCGTCAACTACTGGCCAAACCGCTTCTCCGCTGTTCCCCCAGTCAAGCCTGAGGACGGCGGCTACGTCGACTACCCACAGAAGGTCGCTGGTATGAAGGTCCGTCTCCAGAGCAAGAAGTTCAGAGAGCACTTCAACCAGGCTCAGCTCTTCTACAACTCCATGTCTGCACCGGAGAAGGCCCACATCACCGCCGCTCTTGCTTTCGAGCTCGACCACTGTGACGACCCAATTGTCTACAACCGCATGGCCGAGCGTCTTACCCACATCGACCTCAAGCTCGCGCAGTCTGTCGCCGAGCTCGTTGGTGCTGAGATCCCACAAAAGGAGGGCCGTCCAAATCACGGTAAGACCTCGCGCTTGCTGTCGCAGATGGACTTCCCAGCAAAGAAGCCAACCATCGAGACCCGCATGGTTGCCATTCTGATCGCCGATGGATACGACCCAGTCGCCTACAACGGCATCAAGGCCGCCCTTACCGCCGCCGGTGCTCTTCCATTCACAATCGCTCCTCGCCGCACACCGATCTTCGCCAAGGGTGAGGACAAGTCCACTGGCAAGGGTGTCACCCCAGACCACAATCTCGAGGGTCAGCGCTCGACAATGTACGACTCCATCTTCGTCCCAGGTGGTGCCGACTCAGTCGCCACCCTGCGCAAGAACGGTCGTGCGCTGCACTACGTTCGCGAGGCATTTGGTCACCTCAAGGCCATCGGTGCCACTGGCGAAGGTGTCCAGCTCGTCAAGGACGCCGCGCAGTTGCCTGGTATGCACTTCTCCGAGAACACAGATGTCGTCGACAGCTACGGTGTCGTCACTGCTGCCAACGTCGAGGCGAACAGCTTCAAGGAGGCGTTCCAGATCGCGAAGTCTAGCACCGTCTTTGTTGACGCATACTTCCACTCCATCTCGCAGCACAAGAACTTCGACCGTGAGATGGATGGCTTGAACAGCATGGTTGCTTACTAGAGCGTCAGTCACTGGAGAGAAAACGGTGGTAATTATGATGAGTATACGATTGTTGGTAGCTTAAAAATTCTATTTGTACATATTTGATCTGATCTCTGTCCATGGTTTTGTGATACGTCGATGCTAGAATTGGTGCTCATCTTCTCACCTAACCATGAAGTTTATAACAAAGCACTATCGACGACGAACCTATGATCCTCAGGTTTAGTATGGAAATTCAAATCTGGACATGCATTTACTCAAAGTGCTTAGCAGTATGTGGCTCTATCTAAGCCATCTTGGGTGTGGCTGCGGTTGCCTCTTTGCTGGAGCAACCCGCTTCCGACGCCGTGCAGCAAACAATGATTCAGATTGTGCGATGAAGTTGCACACCCAGAGGCTGTCGTCATGATCAAGTGGACTATGCAGCTAGCCTATGAATGTTTTATCGTACATATGCAGCTTCAAGTCGTGGATTTTATGCGTGCAGCCGACTTGATGCATGTCATTGCAGATCTGTATGCACAGACCGTGTTCGTCGCATACCATGATATGCATGCAGATCTTCGATGCGTTAAAACAAACCCATCCTCTACGCAAGGTCTGTGTTTTCGCGTCGCTAACGCATGGTGCATGACATCTGCAGGAGTCCGTGGTACAGGACGCTGTGTTACACAACGCAAGCAAGGTGCGCTATCCTCTTCTGTGGGACCCCGATCTTCTCTGCATGCATGCATGTGTATGCAAGTAATCCGATAGCTCGATTCTGGTAAACTTCCTCACACCAGAAACGTCCAGAAGCTGGGATACACAAATTCATCTTCAAAGATCTTGCGGACTTGCTCCAAGACGAATCGCTCGATTTTACCCACGTTCTTCAGGACTTGTTTGCCGTTGTCGTGGTTGCCGATTTCGCTTTCCACTCTGATCTCTTCCAATAATTCGCCGACGTGTTTGTGAGAAGACGCAGATGTCCTATGCCCGCCGCCGAAAGGGTTGGGGTCAATGTCAGAAGACATGCTGAGATCCGTGTCACCACCCACTAGCGCTTCGGCGTCTTCAGGGGAAAGGAAACAGAAGTGGGCTTTCTTCTTGATGTAAGCCACAATTGCTATGCCATCGAACGTCATGCCGGTGATGTTGAGCTTCAGCGGAATGCCAACGAAGCTAGGCATGGGATAGTCCAGCAGGATGTCGGCTGTAAGGGACATTCTGATGTTACCAGAATACTTGATATGTGCGACTATCTGCAGGTCTTCGGCGCTTTGATCACGCTCGGCGGTGTGGGTACTGAGTGGAGGTGATTGATGCCCGTCGAGATGCAGAGGATCCATAGTGGGCGATGGCCAATCTTGGTTGTGACGCGAGGTCGGTCGAGACAGGGGCGTGGTGACAGATGGGGATGTGACTGAGCCCGAGGTGGTCCGGTGGTGCTGATTGGGATTATCGGATGAATGATCTTGCCATGGATGATGATGATACTGAGCGCCGGCCACAGCTGCGAGTGGCGTACTTGTTCCGGACAAGCCTGCAGACAAAGGTAAATGGAAGTAACCCAGACTGGAAGTCCCACCGTGGATGCCAGGAGTTGCTGAACCAGGTGCGCCAGGAGGATACCGAAGACGGTCAACGTGCGCGTTCGGTCTAGGGTTGTCTGGCCTCACATCTAACGGCGGTAGAAACTCAGGTACTTTACGCCGATCTTGACTCTGTGCATCTCTATTGCGTTTGCGGTTGGCCGCATCGGACCTAGCAGCATCTTCCTGTGCATCAGGAGTTTGCTCTTTGGAATGATTCGGATCTGATTCGTTATCTTCTTGCTCCGTGTCGTCGTCGTAGAAATCAGGTAGAGGGTTACATATGTCTTTTAGCTCGATGACAGGGGCAATTGATCCAAAATCGAAAGAGTGGACGTTGACGGATCGGATCATTTTTGGTAAAGCAACCTTCTGGAAGCGATCATGTATGAATTCCCGGATCGAATCGGCCAGGGCTGACCCGTCCGGGCCACCTGTCAAGGTTTGCCAGTCTATATCAATGGACATGGTTGCTGAGTCCTGTGGTGTGAACTCGTATGGTTCAAGTAGCTGGCTCGTCTGAGCGTTCGGTCATGCGATCAGTCCATCATGATGACCCGTAACCACGTAGCGACGCAACTGCTGGTTTTCGGGCAGTCAAAGGCCGTCGGTTCGTTGTGCTAGATAGCAGCACGTCGTAGATCGATTAGATCGATTTCGGGTGTGTAGGTCGTGCAGAGTGTAAAGGAGATGCGACGGGAAGCACGGACGGGCTCTCGGATATGTAGCCGAGCGCGGGGGTGGAGGCTAACCCTATTTACCACGTCGCGCAACCAGGACCGAAGCCTATCCATAATGGTCCCAAAACCGAATGAGCAGGTTCCGCAGCTTGATGGGGTTCTTGCGCTATTGAAACATCGGCTCGCCTTCGTCAGCGATCGTCAAGAGCTCGGTCGTGTGCCTTGATTTGGTGGTGTACTTGCCGCTTCTGCCATCGCTGGCAACTTATGGACCATGAGACTCTCGGCAGTACGCCTGAAAGCGCTACTCGACGCATCTTGGAGGTCTGGGGACTGCCATGGGCGAAACCACAGAAGGCAGCTGTATCAGCGTCGCATTATCGCAAGACCGTGATCTTGAACTGGTATAATCGCGAGAGAGCGCGCGCTGATCGCACCATCACGAAGACATGGCATTATTAGAAGAGATGGGACCTTACCAGCCTTGTCATTGGTGACACTGAGCGTTCGCTTGTCTAGAGGGGCCTGAGCGCCTATCGCCGCACCTTTCCTGGCATGAAATGTGCCTCAACCAAACAATCGCAGCAACCAAAACACACAGGTCCGAGATCATGCAAGACCGTTGTGTCAACTGTGGCTGCTACTGCACGCGATGCATGAAGGCGACTGACTTGCCGCCTTCGTACTCCTAGCAATGATCACCTGATTACACGCCCTAGGATGAGCGACCATTTAGCGTGAGGACTTACGCCAGCGATTAAGGACTGCAGCCAGCTCGTACACGTTCAGCCGAGAGACAATGGCCATCAAGCAGTGACGTTGCTAGCCGGGTAAGCACCGCTTGTCTTAGCAGAGTCAATCAGATGACAACGTGGAGAAGAGGGAACGTGGGAATGCGGTAAGAACACAAGATCTGCCGATCGATGTTCTGATAAGGCTATCGGTATCACTGCTTGGCTAAAACCGACCAGTCTAGACATAGGTAAGTCCAGCCTTCAAAATGACTAATCGTAGCCGAGCGCAAAGCCTTCTGAGGGTTGAAGTCGACTGCCGATGGGGCCATGAAAGCATAACCTATCTAGGCCTATTTTTAGGACAGTTAGCAGCACGTTTTCCATTCGGGCGACTGTTCGTACCGTCCTCCTCCGCAGTTGTTGCACTTATCACCATGTTCCATGATCCGCTTTGGCCCGTTTGTGCAAGCTCTCTTGTCAGGACGTCCTTGGGATTCAGCGCAAGGTGCACTGGTCTTGACCTGATGCCCGCATCTGTATTGATGGATGATCTCGGTGCACATCGTGCTGGACGTTGGAATGAGTAGCGCGGTGTGTGTTGATGCTTCTGGAGGTACAGTCAGCCTGTTGCATCTGGAAGACGATAAGAGATGTACTACCCGGGGTCAAGAATGGTGAGCTTTACCTTCAGATGGTTGAAGAGACGGATGGAGGGAGAATAGACTATATATACCGATTCGAGCGCGTTAGATACTTATACTTGACCTTACTGTGCATCGGATAGTTGCTGGGAGACAGCACACCATCTTCGTCCAGACCAACAACAGGCAAACGGACGCAAGGGCCTCATGAAGCCAACACTGCACTGTTCTACCATCCTAGACCATACAGAAATGGAGTCATGGTTCACGTCGGGTCACTAAGACCGCAGGAACTCTTCATGCCAGTCCATGCAGCCCATCTGCAATACTTGCGTAGTGGGAAATCCGTCAGTTGTGGGTCGTGGCTGTGGCTACGCATGTCTCTCCAAGGGTGTACTTCGTCGGGTACGAAATGGTACGGTCTCTTCCCGGTATCTGGACCTTTCCATCGTGGCACGTACCAGCGTCGGTAGTTGAGCAAGATAGTGGTACCAGGATTCCCTACCCAGTACTATGCTGCAGTGGATCACATGGGATTGATTGCCGGTACCCGAGTAATTCCTGGGTCAGTAAAGTACCAAGTCTGACATTTGGTGGTCGACGTGATGAAATGCCTATCCTCGTCGCACGTTGATAGATTGCTGAGCTTGGCACGTGTTTGAGGAGACTCGGAATTTGTTGCGCATTTCATTGTCGTGTCATGCTGCGACTACATCTCGAAACAAAACAGGACTCTGTCTCGTGAACAATGTCGGTGAGATGCGAACGACGTTCATTATTGATGCACCGTCACGTGTCTCGGTCATAGAAGGGTAAGTTGTCTTGTGTCTGTCATCGACATCGACATCGGCCGAAAGGAGAAGCGACTTTGATCGTCCGCGACGAGCCTTCTTCGACCCTAACCTCGAAACATTCCTGTCATGCCGAGGGCCAAACCTTTGATTGGACACGCAGATAACAATTTACGGAATGCGCAAGAAATGAAGTCGGCCGTCAGTTCTTGCCTTCATAAACACAGCGAGAAGGTGCAAATGCATGCGTTATCCACAGCTCCCACACGTGGACAACTCCGCTTCACCATGTCGTCTACCTTACCGCGACGTTCTTGTGTCTGAGACAAGGTTGCTGTAGAAGAAATTCATCGCAAGCCTCGGTTCATCGAAGGTTTCGACTTGAGCTTCTTCCACACCATCCATTGGTCATTTCTTCCATCTTCAGGTCATTCCTCACACCGTTTCCGAGCCATTCTCGTCACTAGTCGACCACCTTCGAGGCAATGCGTCATCTAACAACAGGGTTATCAATTACATGTACTATCGACTGAACTTGAGGGGCAACCACAGACAGCTATGGCAAGCTCTCCAGGTAGGTATATATGACAAACGTTTCACCGCTGGCATGATTTAGCTTGTCCTTTCACTTTCGAAAAACACGTTCCGCATACGATTAGTATTCAGATACACAACCTGTTACATCAATTCAACCTCCTACCCTGTTTCCTGCCCGCCAATGAACAATAACATGTCTAATAAGGACTCCAACTTCCTACGTCTATCGTCTCAAGAGAAGACATCGACAACCAGCGAATCATCATCGAAGATGTCCCAAGCACCATCAGTGTCAGATGCACCGACGACAAGCGCTCGTAGATCTAGCAGTGCGGACTCTAGATGTTCAACCTCGACTTCGAACTCTGCCTCTACTTTTCGCTTCCTTAAGCTCGGCTACGCTATGCCCGGAGATGACACGACATTGGGAGACTTCGCTGAATAATGAAGGAGCAGAGACTGAATTCCAACACTGCCGGCGTCGTTTGCATATTTTTATCATTGCTTGGCGTCATTCATGCAAGGGATTGCTTTCGAATACCATGCGACCAAGTTTCTGTTCTGCAAAACTCATACGTTATTATGAGTCTTCAACCAACCGCGATGGTCAACACAGTTTAGTCTAATTCGCAGGCGGCCAGCGGTCACTTCTCCTTTGTTTGTTCGTCTTTCTTTCGTATACGAAGTTATATGCACCTAACTTGTGGGTCGTCGTAATATCGCGAGGAATGCATAATTAATTACTCTCTGACAAACATATTCCTTCCTTCTACCTTCTCCTTGTCAACTGTTTACATCCGATACTTTCGATTCGCTCCCATCTTTCCATCAGCGCGGCTTCTCGTCGCCCATCATGCCCGCTAATCCGACCGAACAGTTGCCCTGGTATCATGAACACCCCTTCGATGATACTAGAGTATTGTGGAAGCTATGGCTCCTTACACGCTCGGAGGACGATCTGCATAGCCTACGATCATCCTTCCAATCCTGGTCAGAGCTGTGGTACTTTTTCGCGACATACAGAGATGGCTTTGTCAAGGACATTCCTCATGACATGATAGAAGCCTACCGAGAAGAAATTGAGCGCTACACCCAACGGCGGCGTGACGCTTCCCCATATACTCCGGACGGCAGTCGACATAACCCAACCGACGATCTGTCTCCTTCCAAAACACGTCGGGGCCGCGCTGCAGTCAAACAAGACAGGCTGACCAGCCGATCTCCCAAATCCATCTTGACCAGGACCAGGTCCCAATCGCCTGCCAAGAATGTCCGGTTCAACGCGGACAACCTTGAGCAGTACGAACCTGTCCGCAGTTCCTCCAAGTCCAGAATTTCGATCGTGAAACACCGAAGCAAAGATGAGAAGAAAAGGGCTGATGTTCCGCAGCGGCACGCCAAAAACGACGTATGCATCCTTTCGTACCTTCTTATTTTTGGGGATTATTCTCGGGATCAGCCCCGCCGCCTCCTGACGATGAGTGCAATCAACAAGAAGAAGAAGCTTACCTTGAAGCCTCTTCGGCTTTGACCGCTGCGCGACTTGCCTCTCTCGAGCCAACGCAGAAGGCTGGCCGCGGTCGCAAGGCGTTGAAACCACTGCTGGATGACGACAATTGGTCATTGTCGGTAGGACCTCGATCACCTTTGAAATTTACTCGTTCAACCCGACCTGCTTCACCTCGTACAACCACAACTGCATTGGCTTCATCATCGAAGGTCTCTCCAAAGAAGTCCGCAGGTAGGAGAAGTTCATCGTCACCATCGAAGGGGATTGAGCGCAAGAGTGTAAGGAGAACACGGTCAGCTTCGCCTGCCGGCAACGTCCCTAAACTGCAAGCTGGGAGAGGAAGATCTAGTTCGGTTTCTGCGGTAGTCAGAACAGCTACAAGGAAGACATCGATGTCGCTAGCGAAGAAACCGTCTGCGGACAAGATGGCACGAACGAGGTCTGCCTCGCCAGTGAAGAAGTCTTTAGGGAAGAGGACATCTTCGAGAAGTAGATCGACGTCACCAGGTCTAAAGCCTCCGCTTAAGAGGGTGGCACGAGCGAGGTCCGGGTCACCTGTCATAGAGTCTTCCAGAAAGAAAGCCGCAAATACCATAACCAAATCAGCATCAACAATCAAGGCAAAGTTGTTGGACAATACACAACTACCAACACCGCGCAGCTCTCCTAAGCCTACTCTTCCAATTACCCCAAGAACGCGCCGGCGATCGACGGTCAGAGGTCTGACCAAAGTGAAAAAGCCTGCCCCAATCAAGAAAACCTCTGGAGCGAAGGCCAAGTCGCCCAGAAAGGTCAGACACATCTCTGAAGAACCAGGAAATGGTCGAAGACCGAAACCCCAAACCCCATCTTTGGAATCGGAAGGAACGAGTGGGCTTCTCCTGCCGAAACACCAGAACTACCAAGGCCGTTCAGAATCCGCGAACCCCTCGACCCACGATCGACATGGTACCGAGCTTCCGTACGATGCTTTCTCTCAAGAGAACTGCCTTTACGATATTGACAAGCACGACCCAGACTACCTCTCTCTGTTGGGTCTGGACGAGACGGAACCGAACGTGAGCCCTTACGACGCAGACTTCCATTTCGCATCAGAACTCCACATCCCTCTCGATATCGATCAATCGAAATTTGATATCGATAGTATCGATACCTTGCTGCAAGACAACGAGGTTCGCATTTCGAATCGGGTTGTTTTGCTTCGCGATACCATCAAGCGGTTCGCGCTGTGGTATTTCGCCTATACCGAGACTGAAGATGAGACGGTCTCGTCGTGGAGGAAGATGGTAAGGTCCCGGATGGCGGTCAGGGAGTTGGTCATGTACGTGGGGTACGTGGGTGACTGCGGCGATAAGGGGGAGGACGGGTGGGATGAGTTGCTTTCGACGCCGAGTCTAAGGGTTGCGCTTGTGTGTGGTATCATCTGGAAGATCGTCAAGGAGAGGGTGCTCGACAGCCTGTTGTTCGGTGCTACAGAAGCGCAGACAAAGTCGCTTGCTGCGCAGGAAAAGTCGATGGTGAAGCTTGATGGTATTTTCATGCTCTATCGTTGACCTTGCGTACACAAACTAATGAAGACAGGCTTCGCGCGCACCGCCGCTCGCGCCGATCAGATCAACACCTGGTATCCCGCAAGCTCGGATTCTGGCCCACCACTAACAGCTCAATGCACAACCCGTCTGGCAATTCAATTGCAGTCCCTCCTTATCCGCCTAGACCCGCACACGCGCATGGAGCCTGGCATCCCCTCCAAGAGTCTCTATCGCCACAGCACGCACAACTACGCGGATGCCGCCAACTTCGCAGTCGACCCCTTGTTCCGCGAGCTGCGCTATATCGTTAATAGCGCCGCAACCTTAAATCAACACATCCGCACGCAACCTGATGTCGTCTTCTACTGGGTGCCAGTGTACAAAGGTATGGAATACGAGCTTGAAAGGATGACTTGTGCGAATTTGTGGCCTGTGCAGCGGGACTCTCCTTTCAACGACCCCGACGCGGACGTGGATCCCGATGTCAAAGCCTTGATTAGAGTTGTCTGTTTCCATGGGTTGACTAGTTACCGCCGTGGTGGTGGGGATCTGGCGAGGTATATGCTTGAGCGAGAGAAGAGGAAGGGCTATTTTGAGCCGGGTGGACAGGGAGAGATGGATGGGGTTCGTCCGCCAAGGAAAGGAGAGGATGTTGATGTCGAGAGTGGGTTCAGGAGCAGAGTGCTAGCGAAGGCGATTGTGGCGCTGAGCTGGGGTGTGGAGAGGCCTATTAGGACGGGTGTGCTTGATGGGAACGAAGGGGATTTGGTCGACGAAGAAGTAGAGAGGAGGGATACAAGGTTCATCGGGTTGTTGGAGATCTGTAATGATGACAGGATAAAGGAAGCGGCGAAGGAGACGGACATTCTCAGTGAGTAATGACAATTTTACGTTAATTTTTGCTTTCTATACCTACGCTATGCATTAATTCGTTAACAAATAATATTCTTTTGGTCCTTGAAAATTTGTTGGTTCAGTAGATCTCGGTTAGACCCCATCCAACTTTCATAACGCGAACTGCAATAAAGCAGGAAATACTGGCCAGATAGCACAAACCAGTGAACAGAACGAGACCCCAGTAGGCGCCGCCGCAAGTGTTGATGAGAGCACCAGCGATGGGGATTCCGGTGAGAACGCCGAAACTGACAATCGTGTAGCAGGTAGCGTAGTACCTGCCGTACTCCTCAGTATCACACAGTTGGCCAACACAAACCGGGACGAGGGAGATGTTTGAACCTGAACCGAAACCCATCAGAACAGCAAAAGTGATGGTCAAGCCCTTGACGGCGGCAACGCTGGCGCCTTCCCGCTCGGAGAGTACCGTCGCTGGCAGCCAGAGCCCGAGCGCACAGACAGCGCATATACCGACCGTGAGAATCATGGTGTTGAATCTCCCGATCTTATCAGCCAGATAGCCCGGGACCCATCGGCCGATGAGCGAGCCGGCGTTGAAGATGGCGATGATCTGGTAAGAGAATGCCGGAGTGAAAGCGCCCGAGCTGAGGCAGTAAGAGGTCAGATACGATATCGGGATGAAGAGGCCCCATTCCTCGAAGAAGGTGCCGAAGGTCGTCAGAAGGAACGCCACGTCCCTGAAGATGCGGAAGTCGGGCATGACGCTTCCGCCGGGCTTTGGAGGAAGTCGCGCCTTGATGAACACAACCGCCAAGGCGCACGCACCGGCAAAGATAAATCCCAGGATCCTCGTCGCCCACGCAAAGCCTATTTCATCAAAGAGCCTCTGCAGCATGAGTGGGAAGATGATACCACCTATCGCGCCAGCAGTCGCAGCGATGCCGGTGGCGTTTCCGCGTCCAACGAGGAACCAATGCCCAATGGCGGAGACAGCAGGCGTGAATACTAGGCTGGTACCGACACCGCTAAGCACACCGAACACCAGCACAAAGTGCCAGAACTGCGTACAAACGCCCATCAGAAACATGCTCAGAACCAGCAGTACACCGCCGGCAGCAACAAGCATCGTGGGTCCCTTGGCATCGAAAATAGGTCCTATCTGCACACCGCAGAAGAACGACAGGAAGGCGTAGATGCTGAAGATCCAGCCGATGGTGCCCTCATTGTAGTCGCTGAGCTGGTTCGCGGCGATGTATGCCTGTAGGGTGCCGATGGTGTTCATGATACCAAAGGCAGCGAGCATGCCGCAGAAGGAGCCGAAGACGACGAGCCAGGCTGCCAGGCCGCCTTCGGGGTAGAAGGCTTCATCTTCTTTGTCATGCTCGGGTGTCACGGGCAATGGGAGGAAGTTTTCATGTTCGACTTTCTCGTTTCCTTCATGATTTACCCCTTCGACCGATGGAGAAGAGGAAGGAGTTTGGTGTGCACCGCATGATGGAATGGTGTTCTTTTCGAGATCGTGCTCGTGGCTTGTTGCTGCCACTGCGGGTGACGTCGTGGGGTGAAGTGATGTGGTGATACTGTGAGTGCGATTGAGTAGTCCTGGCGTGCTGCCTTTGTCGCTTGCAAGCATCAATGTCGGGTTTGATCAATGACTGAAAAATACGACATCGAAGACGAGGTAGATTGGTGTTGATAGAGCGAGTCGGAGAGCGTCCTGCTCGAGGGGGTGACGGTATTGATTTTCATTTTGTTGAAGTCGGAACGGTTTATTTCCGCACCATATTCGGATGCCGACTGCTTCGGCTCTGCCCGATTAGGCAGTCAGAACCGGCGAGTAGATCTCGGGTTGTTCTATATTTATTAGTCATTACTCGAGCGAACATCGCGCTTGGTCATTTATAAGGTTTATCAACACGGTTGTTGCGCTTTCGACCCACAACAGGGAGGATAAATGATCGGAGTCGACGCTTCGATCTAATGATTCTTCTCTACAATCTCTCTAGCGAAGGCCGCAAAATCCAGACCGCGATCCTTATCCACAACCTCCCAAAGGTTGGGCTGCGTAAACACCGCGAGTGTATTCCGAGCAACCTTGCCCGGTACATCCTTGCCAGTGCCTCGCACAAAATGTGGTACAGCCCTGAACTTGCCCCTCGTGATGGTCTCCAACGCCTGGCCAGTCTGGAAAGCGAGGCAGTCACGAGGTATGTTGACCTTTGTGACATTGCCGGAACGCGAGTGGATGTATAGACCCGCCTTTGGATCAGGTGACTTGTCAAGCTCCTTCAAAGGAGGTAGCGCTGATGAAGTGTCTGAGGAGATGGTTGGAGGAGACGCCAATTCGTCGACAAACATCGCGCTTGTGAGACCGGTCAGACAACCGTGGTCAAGATGGGTAGCACACCAGTCATCTTCACCTGCATCCGTGTTTGCATCACTGTTCTTCTCGCTCGTTGGGGTAGCAGACGCTGCGTTGGAGGGGAAGTAGTGCAGTAACCTCGCTTTTGTCGAGACCGACGTTCGGACCACGTGCTCCAAGTAGCCTTCCTGATAGTCCGGTACATTGACTTGAGCGTATCTATCGCAAGCTTTGGCAACCAAGACCGCCGTCGAGATGATCAGATCGCATAGTTCGTGGAAGGTAGCCTTGAAGCCTGGCAGGATGGACTCGGTGGGCCAGACATTGGGTGCCGTGTACTCTGGGAACGCGGGATATAAAGTCCTTGCTTTGGTCTCAAGAGACTGCTCGGGCGAAGAGCATGGGTTGACGTAGTAGCTGCCCTTGAGCGTGTCGTATGTTCCTGACTTGAGCGTTTCTTTCCCACAAGACCAACCAACGAGATAGTGCGAATCAGGGGACTCAAGAGACGCTTATCGGGGTCAGAACACAGAGATGAGAGATAATGACAGACGAGTTGATTATGAGGATAGGAAGTAGACAAGAAGCATGACACACCTAAGTCTGACTCGGAAAGATTTGCCAGGTAAGAGGAATAAGATAAGAGGCGTTGTCGTAACTCGCGAAACTTCTCTGGAAGATCACGAACGACTATGATACCCAGAGATGACGGACCGAATGCCTCCTCGAGGGCTTCGAAAGGTACGGCTCCTGCTCACGTGTGAGCATGAATGGAATTGAGTTTCCACCATTAATATATGGCACTTACCATTTTGTAGCTCATCCAAGCCCACTGAAACAGGAGAAGTACTTGTAGCAGTTCCGTTCATGGTTGTAACTCTTGATTGTATAAAAAAAAATACTGTATAAGAAGGGCATAAAGTAGAAACGATCTCATGGATTTTTAATGAAGGTCTCCAAACTGATCAACCACCTCAAAAACCGCACCCGCGCTTTGCGTCGGCAAAACGAATCCATCTCCAGTCCGACGTCGACAACCACCCTCAAAATTACATTCCTACGCAATTGCAACAATGGTAAAGGCTCTTTCTTTCAAAGGTGACCCTAAGCCCAAAAAGCGCAAGCGCACCTCACCCCCACCGACAACCCTTGCCCACTCCTCCACGGCGCCAGACAACGACCCCGCCGACAACGACGACACAACCTGGACTCTCGCGGACTCGCCTACCGACCTTTCAGGTCCAGTGCTATTGCTACTCCCTACAAAACCAGTAACGTGCCTCGCGACCGACGCCAACGGCACAATCTACGCCTCACAGATCGAGAACATCGAGGACTCGCAGCCCGAGACAGCCGAGCCGCACGATGTTCGGCAGGTATGGATCGCGAATCGCGTCGCGGGAAGCAGCAGCGTGAGTTTCAAAGGACACCATGGGCGGTACCTGGGCGCGGACAGCGTTGGGCAGCTAAGCGCGCGGCGAGAGGCGATGGGTGTTGAAGAGGGGTGGGTAGTGGAGGATTATATCCCTTCGTCTTCGGTGGAGGATTCCACAGGCGGAGAAGTCGTGGTGAAGAAGAGTGGGCTTACGCTGCAGACGTCGCGAAAGGGCTACCTCTCTGCAACCGCGAAAGTGAAAGAAGAGGAGGAGACGAAGAGGCTCGAGGTAGAGATAAGAGCGGATGGGGAGGAGGTGGAGGAGCAGAGCAGGATTGTGGTCAGGATGCAGGCGCGATTCAAACCGAAGCTCAAGGTTGCGAAGACGGAACGAGCGAGGGAGAAGATTAGTAGGAGCCAGATTGAGGCAGAGGCAGGAAGGAGATTAGATGATGACGAGGTCAAGAAGCTGAAGAAGGCACGGAAGGATGGAACGTATCATGAGGCGTTGTTGGATATCAAGGTCAAGGGCAAGCATGACAAGTTTGCTTAAGCATAATGAATATGATGGAGACTACTTGATCGGATTGTGATTATGGGCAGGCTCTCCGCTCATGAACGTAATATCAGACAGGCTACCATTATAGACAAGCGGGGCATATCATTCGCACCACAAGAGAGAAAGTCAAGAATGAGTGTCGTAGACAAGAATGAGTGATGTATGTACAGAGAGGTGTTTCCCAAACTGAAGAAGAATGTATCAGAGTCTATAGAACTCGCGAATCATCAATCGATACGCATTAAATCATCAAGCTGGCTGCATCCCAGAACAATGGACACTTTTCCCCTCCAAACTTCGCGCAAGGTATCCGTAACACTCATGTTTATCCACCATCCATGCCCTCTAAACGCCAGCAAAGTTCCGATTGAGAACCACTAAGAACCCGACCCTCCCAGATTTTGTGTGAGGAAGAAGAAAAGAAAGAAAAAAACGACTGCAATGGTCTATGCGGGTATCTCAGATCGAATATGAAAAAGAAGGTCGAGGTGTTTTCGAGGGTGTACGATTGATCATAACCTTCCTTTCCCTAAAAGGATCGGTCGTGCCTGCAGGAGAGCGACTGGATGCGGACCAGTCAGCGAGTCAAAGAGTCGATGCTGTAGGAATAAGCACTGCCGAATGCTTTCCTGTTTTATTCTCCGAGCGCCGGAAATGCATAGAAGCGCAATGCAAAAATTCGATTGAGAACAGGTAGGACAGCGACCCAGTGAAGAAAACAAAGTCCAAGCTGCTCTCATTTGACCTAAGTGACCGTAGTACGCTTAGGGTCGACCAGTTCGTGCGGATCCGGATTGCAGTGTGGACATCGACAATGCTTTGGTCTGCGGCGGACCTTGTATAATGTACAATAGGTGCAAAAGCGTGACTATCGATCGCCAGCTTGTGTGGGGGCCTGTAGATTGAGGTGCGCCCGCGGAGGAGGTATGTCTCCCGGGATCTCAAGGATGCGTGGTTGTACACTAAGGATGTGCTCACGCAGCTGGCGATTCTCACCCTGTAGACCCTTGAAGTCTTTCGCCGTGACGCGATGATTCTCCTAGAAAGTCATGCCGTCGCCGACCAATCCAGCACCGGCAACATTGACATTCATACCGCCAATGTTGTTGGACATTCCAGACATGGCGGCAGGACTCAACTTGAGGTCTGGGTTGCATGGTGGAGAATGTTGACGGTGGTATTTCAGTCCGTTCAAGTTCTTGTAACGCTTGCCACAGACCTCGCAGCGGTATGGCTTCTCTTTCTCCATACCGACGGTACCTGGATATGGAATCGAGGTGGCCGGGTCAACGATAGAAAAGGTACCGTCCGGGTTCTCCTTAAGTTGCTGGTTCTGGTGACCGTGCTGCGAAGATGTCAGCCTTTGGGCAGGTCAATTGTTGGACACGACTTCTGTTGGCGAGACAGAAGCCGGGCCGTGCGCAGACAAAAGCATAAACAAAACAGTGGAGCGGCTTACCTGTTTGTGGTACTTGAGACCATTCTGGTTCTTGTATGCCTTCTCGCATCCGATGACAGGACACTTGAAGGGCTTAATCTCCTCGTTGGCGAACCCGAAACCACCTGGGTTGATGCCTTGAGACATTTGCTGGTCTCGCATTCGCCTTGCGAGGTCGTTATATTGACCGAATTGATTGACGCCCATCCCAGTCTTGATACCTCCAAATCCTTGTTTACTGAGAAGTCTCTTGGCGGGATCGTCGATGGTTCCAAGGTTCTCCCCATTGCCGTTACCGATATTAAGCCCCGAAAAATCGAAGCCATCACCAGAGCCACGAGGCGTAATGTCGTTGGGATTCAAGTCGAGCTCACCAGGATTACGCATAGTGCCGTCGCCAGCAGTCTGGCCGAACGTTGGGGTGTTAACCGAGGAGACGGTAGGGTTGTGGGAGAGACTGAAGTTTTCACTGGGTCGCGGCGTAGTTGGCGAGGTAAGGTCTTGGCTCTGAAAGGCAGATGCGGACTGTGTGTTGATGGACTGACCTCTTGACTGTTGACGGCCAAACTGGGGCTGTGGCTGGTATTGATACGAAGGAGACTGCACAGCTGGAGCTGGAGCATCATCCATCTCCATGGCATCAAGGTCATCCATGTCGTGATTCGATTGCAGCGGGTCTCTGGCGAGGCCTTGGGATAGTCCAGAGGTCTGCATGCTGCCTGATTGTGAAAGTTGTGGTTGGAACATCTGGTCAGAGCTTTGCGAATCCCTCGCCAGAAGAGTGGCCGCTGTGGCCACACCCTGGGGCCGACCGTCCGAGTATGTCTGCTGATCCTTTGGTGTCCTGCCCATGGTTTGGGTTGGTACACCGGCGTGCGCCTCCTCGTAATGTTGAAGCAGTTCGTGAAGTGAATCGAGAGTAATACCACAGCAGACGTAGTCTCTCATGAAATTGGCCTCCATCTTTGGAAGGTAGGAAGATGAATGGAAGGAGGGTGATTGGAAGTTATAAGGCGTGTCGTTCATCAAGATGCTACAAGACGTCAATCCATAAGTTCTGTCAAAAGTCGCGTTTAAGCGAAGGGGTGTAGGGTTATAACTTACTCGTCGCGGATGAAACTGCCTACTGACAAACCTCCCCAGCTCATGCCACCCATCATACTACCGGGCAAGGCTGTGCTTTCTCTTCTGTCTCTCCCGGCCATTGCGATAGGTCGCGAGTGGAACGAGGAGCCGTAGACGTTACCGAACGACTCGGGCATCATCTCACTGCCCCTGCGAGCTTCAAGATATGGCGACCTCTTGTATGACATGGATGGCTGCTGACCCCTGGCGGCTTGTAGTTGTGATGTGAGATTTGAGGTCTGTTGTGCGGCCGGTGGTGAGCCGCGAGGCGTGGCAATGTCGATTGGCGGGGAATTTGTGGCTGCCATGTTGGTTGTAGGAAATACTTGAAGCGATTTTGAGAAGAATGTATGCGTGGTATCGTCTTCCCCCTCTTCTAAGAACAACAAGTCGTCGAGTGTAAAATCAGAGCGGTCTTGACGCGGGTGAATGCGGGCTCCAGCGTGAGTATGAGGGGAAATTAAATTATGATGGTCGAGAAGGCGACGCTCAGACGATAATGGCGAGCCGGAAGAGGTGGAAGAGTTAGGAGTAGCGATTTCGGCACTGTCAACGGTCGACTCTCTGTCTCGTCGATCTTTGACCACTGGAGAGTGATATAGAGGAGGAGGGGGCGGCGACGGCGACAATGAAGCTGGTATTGTTGATGAAGCCAGGGTCGCGGTTACGGTGTTAACGATGGAAGAAGGTGAGTGGAAGAAGTGGATCGTTAGTAAAGTATATAGTAATCGGGTAGCGTCACCCTGAAACGGATGCGAGCAATGTGTAAGACTCGGGCGAGCAGCCTGCAGCGAGACTTGTGGGCTAGCAGCGACTTGGGCACTGACCAGTGCTTGATGAGCGTTTAGTGCTGGGCGGTCAGAAGGCAACTGCGGTTAACTGCAGTCGTCGTGGATCCGTATTGGCGCGGAAAGTGGCTGGCGGATGCGTCGGGAAAGTCTCGTGCTCCAACGGGAAAGCAGTGCCAGCGGCGAGAGTCAACTGGCTGTGCTTCTTGCGGCACTGCTGAGCGAGACCGCGGCGAAGCGAGGGCTATTTGATGGTGTGTATTGACTTGATGTTGGTTGCACAAGGAACTTGAGCAGCAGTGATAGAGTGTTGATGGAAGTCGCGTGTGCAGACGTCTATTCCACACGAACGGATAGTTTGGTACGGTGTGATAGTAGTATAGTGCTACTCCTGCATTGTTGGGCGTGAGGTAAGGTGCATGTGGAGTAAGTCACGACAACTGACAGGGCGAGGGGAGTCATATATTGTTGAACCACGGTCGAGTCACAGCCAGACAGAAGGAGAAACGATAGTCGATGTGGTCCTACAGGCGATAGCTCGCATCAATGTTACGTCGGTCGCATGGGAAGTTGCGACCCTGATGCCCGAATCAAAACCGCGAACGCTTGATACTACTGCATGCGCTGCAGCGATGTTGCCGTGATGATGGCGACCTGCAGTCTGAAAGTGGTGAATGCTTGGAACAACTACAGCTACCAAAGGTTATCGAGGATGGTTGTCGACGAGGGTCGATGGTTCATCGGTAAATCCGACCGGACATCACAGGTACAGTACAGTAGCTTGACCACTGTCAGAAACCCAACCAGGGATCCGAAGCTCAAGCTGGCATGGATGAATTATTGATGGTCGATGAAGGTAATAATAAGCTCGGGGACGGCGTCTTTGACACAATTATTAACAATACGTTAATGGGATGGCAGAGTGCTGCGGTACGAGCAAGGAGCGGGTACAGTACCAGCAGGGTGACTTCCAGCTCTCTGCCCTAACAGTCTACCGGTACTCCTCTGCACTGTGCGGTAGATTGTGTACTGTGCAGTCGTAATGACTGATCCACATTGGGGCGATCACCGGCGAAGGGCACTTCAGCATCGCCAGCGTGCGAGTACTGAGCTCCTTTACCACGAGATAGTGGACACCATAGGTCGAAAGGAAGCTCGAGACAGGGTTGAGGCTATCGAGCTTGTGGGTGGCTCGGAGTTCGCACGACATACCAAATGCGCTGCACAGCGATACCTGATGGGATGAACGATACCAGACATGGATGCTGCATGCCTTCGAGTCAGAGGCGCTCGCGTAAAGTGGTAAGCTGCACCAGAGTCGGCGTTAGCAGTAAACCTTATGAGCGGCGGCGATCGCTTAGCGTCACCACACCTTCCTTAGTCGTTCTTCAGTCACTGTTCGGTACATCCGCACCTGGCGTCAACTCACGCGAATCAACCGCGATGCTCTGCTGGTTTGTCTCTCTTCGACACTCAGACAGGACCATACACCAAGCGTGTGCAAACCCCATATTTTGCCTGGTGTATGTAACTACATGTCATAGTCAAGGTCACTGAAGGCTACCTGTACTGTAGCAATACGGAGTCTGACGGTGAAGACATGAGGACCCTTTGATCCGTACATCAGTGTGGGTCCCCGACCGAGGTTAGTCGAACCGAGATATCATCACCTGCCTCTCTTTACCTTACTGTTATTTCAGTGTCATGATCATCTTGCAACAACAATATCGTCGCTGACCGCGGCGACAGGCGACGACGCAACTCTCGACAAAAGGAGCCTTCCACTTTGGCAATGGAGGCGTTCGCATGCGCCGAATTTCGCCTTGTCCTGGCTGGACGCTTGGAGGCGTCCGCAATGCCACGAGGCGACGTCCAGAACCAAGCCACCATTTTCAGACATATCAGATCTGTCCCGTGAACAACAAGCCCGCCACGATGCCTCTGCTCTGCTCTGCTCTCCTTTGTCACGACTGTCGCGGGCGACCAGCATTCATGTTGCTGGGACTCTGGATGTTGCCGCCGCCTCCGGCTCGGGAGGCGTCGTGCGTTGCGCCCTGTGCACTTCGCCAACCTTCTAGAAAGAAATTCAAAGGCACTAAGCTCTCTGGACGCACGCGACATGGACACCTAACTGGCTCACTATATCCCAACTTCTTACGTTATGAATACAAGTCCATGGCGTGGTGGGTCAATAGCTGTCCCTCTCACATACAGTAGCACGAGTAGCCGACTCGATCTGGCTTATGCAAATCCCGGCGAAGGCTGAAAGCTTTCACTCCTTTCGCGTGCCAGATTCCCCCAGGGCGTTGCTCGACATGGCCACTGGTGTGCTCGTGCTGCGATATGGTGCACAGTCAACTCGAACCCCGACAAGTAGATCTATATAATTGTGGTTTCACACTCAACGGTCGTTTGTTGTCCCCAGCTTCTGTAGACGCTTACGAATACAGGATATGGTCATGACAACTGTCATTATTCCCGTCGCTGTACTTCTCCAAGGCCCCCTAACTTACAGGCAAGCGAGAGACAATATCAATTCGCCATTACGGCCGCGTTAACGCCGCAAGCGCAAAATTGTTTCGTACGTTGCCAGCGTCGACGAGCAAAAAGGCGCGCAGACAACGCTTGACAACATCTGGTGGACCACAGGGTCCGAGTCAACCGTTTACTGTTCAAGTCTTCAACACCATGCCCCGTTTTTGACCCACTCATCTAATGCAACCTAAATCGCCTCGGTACTTGATGCTCGATACATGTATGATCTCTGAAGGCGCTGACATGTCCTGATGAGCCTCCAGTCATCCCCGTATCGAAATGCCACGGCTACCGGCGGTTGAGTTGAGCACGCGATCTTCTACGAGGAAATCTAGACCATGCTTCATGGTCATATGACTGTGCCGAGCGGTCAGAGACGATAGAGATAGCATTGCTTTGTCATATCCACGCCTTGTACTAAGAAGAGAGGTTGCTTTTAGATTACCGCACCCTCAGGGATGTAGGGACGTCTCCATACTGGACTGCCTCGTGAGGGCAATGAGCACAGGGCAGCTTTGACCGGGTGAAGGGCTACATTGCTTGTGAAACGTCGTCTGTTCACACGTCTTCGAGCTGCGCAACAGATCTACTGCAAGATCATCTTCCCCTGGGGCTCTAGTAACCTTCAAATTTCTAATATTTGGTCAGATACTGGACGCAGACGAGGAAAGACCGAGATTGCCAAGGACAGCAGTCAACGATCCGAGAAACCGGGACTGAATCCGCTTGCCGATCGCTGTTCATCGAAATCTCCAACAATACTAAGCTGGAGTAAAACGAGGCGACGTTCTTGAACAGAACTCGGTTTTGTACTTCTGAATCGTGAGAGAATCAGTCACTCGCCCAAAGTCTCCTCGATCAAGAACTCGTGTTCTAACGACGTCCAACCTCGACGACCCGATGCCCGAACAGTGTTCGTGTTTCCTGGGTTTAAACTGTTATCGCGGAAAGGCACAAGACAAAGTGTTAAGACCCGGTTTCCCGCTTATGGACATGATATTCCGTCCAACATGCAGTTGTGATCCTCGTCCCGTGCTGTACAGTGAGTACATGTACCTCGGATGTTGGCAGCGAACCTTCTTTTCTCGGTCGTGTTGTTAGACAGGGCAACCAGCTGGAAGTAACGAGAGTACAAGAGATTCTGTATCTGCTATATTGGGAAATGTATAATGCACCATTACGTAGGGCCCCGACGCCCTCTACATGTACTGTCTCCGTTCAGCCTGCATTCGTCTTCACATGCAGAAGATGACTTCATCGTTATTTCATCAAAAGAAACGACCTGGAATTCAGACAGCGTGGTCGTACAAATTGTCCTTCTTTACATCTCATCGTCCAACCGGGTACGCGGCGCATGGAACAATGCATGATACCCTGCACACGACTCACTCATGCGAGTCATCCATGCAGTGGATGGCTCGGTGGAGACACCGAGTCATGTCAACCTCAGGCATTCTTTCTCCAGCTCATGGCGATCGGGGAGTCGGTCGGACGATGTCTAAATAATGGCTCTTGATATTCAGCAGGAGTCCAGCCTCTCCAATTCCCTAGACTTATGAGTGCAAACCCACGCTTCATAAATGCTCTAACCCACATCACAACGGGAGCCAGATCAACCTTGACTATGATGAAGCCCGATCACCAGGAGCGATTTCGGCGGCCATACCTCGCAACCAGCTATTGGGTTTTTACTCGTTAAAGCCGCGACAATTGTCCATGGCAAACAGACTTTCACGCTTGGCCATGATACATGTACAGTACAATATAACAAGTGCTCTGCGAAGAAGCCCCGAAGCCACATCGAACATTCAATGTCTCGACGACAGCCAAGATGCTGGGCGAACTCTACATCTTCAATCGCTTACACGCTTACGATCATACTGTATATTCCACTGCCCGTAACCTTCCACAACTGCTTATTCTGCAAAAGGATGGCCACTACTTGATAGGCTTCAGGGTCGCATGTGCACGCAAACGGATATTGACACATCAATTCGGCGGCTTTCCGGTGGAGACCACATCGGCAATTACTCGTGCTTACACACGGCTCTTGCTGCGACCACTGACAACGCTCACACCGACGCGAGCACGGCGATATGCTCTACCACACGTTACTCGTCGATCGTGATTAGACACTCCTGACCCATCAACGCGAACTAGATCGCGGAGACTGTTGCATGCCCTCTCACTCCGAATAACTCACGCGGTTCCGCGGACAGCCAAGACTCGAGAGCGGAAAGATGGTTGCCTCTGGGTTGCTTGCTCTTTTGATACCTACTCGCGATTTCACTCTTGATACGAAACTCAAAATATGTACAAATGATGAGTATGCTTTTGCCCTTTATGGCGGTTTGCCAATCTAGGCGGACACGAGTCCGAAGGCATCTGCCGTTATGGCACGCTGTACTCGATACCTTTTCGACCACTAGACTACACACCATGTCTGATCACCGTCAACGCTTACAATGACCACAAGGCCGACCCTCAATGCCGACGTTCCCCGCATACCAACTCACTTGAGTCGTTGGTCCAGAGCATCAACCCTCGGCTTCAATTTCGTAGCTGTTGCTCTTGTGCTTTGGCTGGAACTGGAAGTCCTTGTGCGCAGGACCCAAGAACATTTCACTGTGACCCATTAGCATGTTGCACTTTTATCGGTCTCTCAAGAATAAAAACTCACCTGATCTTGACCCAGTCCATGTAGTTGGAGCTACTCAGCAACGTCTCCAGATCATCACGTCCCTTGTACGCAGGCGGTCTATCACCTAGTCTCGGAGGCAGATGCTCCAGCACACCAAGAGGCACATAACGACAGCTGAAGCTGAGCCACTCGAGCAAGAAGCGCCTGGTTGTGCCGACACCGACCTCGTCCGAGCCCCAGTACTCGAGTCCGTTGCGCGCAAACTGCTCGATGTATCGCAGCCGCTCTGACGCAGACTTGTCGAGGTATTGCCTCTGTTCAATCTCTTCAAAGATCCATGGCTTGACTAGGGCGCCGCGGGCGACCATGCATGAATCGACCTTTGCCTCGTCGAGGTGGCGGTAGTAGTCTTCGTGGCTGTAGACGTCGCCGTTACCGATGAAATAGACTTGTCCGTTGTTTGAGGCTGTGAGGTCGCGGCCGTCGGCTTCGCGGACCGTGTCCGTGATCGCATCGGTCTTCTTCTGTAGGTTCTTGATTGTGGCCGCGCATGAGGCAATGTATTCCCAGTCGGCGTCGCGTGTGTAGCGCTGCTGTCTGCTGCGGCCGTGGAGAGTGATTCCTGCAATACCTGCAGGTCCTTCGCCCAGATCTTGCGCTTCACCACCTCCGAGGACCAGACGCTGCACCAGCTTGTCGGCGGTTGGGTGGTTGTCCTTTGTACCCATGCGGATCTTGACCGTGATTGGCACTTCGTTTGAGACTGCATTCATGCCTCGCAGAATCTTCTCGAGTCGGCCCGGGTTGTCGAGGAGCGCAGAACCAGCTCCTTGACGGAAGACCAGATCGATCGGACATCCGCAATTCAGATCGATTGCTCGGAGATTGGGGCAGAGCTTTGTGATGATCTCTGCTGTTTTCATTGCCAACCACGGCTTGTTACCAGCGATTTGAGCACCGAACTTGAGATCCTTGGAGTTGTCGTAGTCCGTCACGATTGAGGTAGGAGTGTATCTTGGCGGCTTGGTCTCGGTCTCGTGAGCCTTGAGCAGAGCCCATTCGCTCTTCTCGCCCTGAATCAGCGGCATACCCATTGCCATTTCCGACCAGGTGACTTGAGCGCCGAGCGACACACAGAGTCTCCTGAATGGTAAGTTGCCGACCGTTGTCAAAGGGCTCAAGCTTGGTGTCTCTGGTCCGTAGTAGATGCGTCTCTTCTCCGAGGCCTTGAAAGGGGCTTCGATGTAAGCAGCGCGCATCTCCTCGACAGCGGACTTGTCCAGTCCAGCTCCTTCGCCATTTCCGCGCTTCTCTTTATAGATCTTGTCAATCTTCGACTGACGCTTTTCCATCCAGTCAAGCCACTGCTCAGACTTTGGCGTCTTGATGATCTTCTTTCTCAATTCAATCTTTGTTCCATTTGGCACAATGTTCACCACACCAGGTCCATCCTCTTCTTCCTCATCGTTCGTGCCGTCGTGATTGCCGTCTTTGGCGACGAGCACAAGCTCCTTGCGGCCGTCTTCAGTCTCGCGTTCAGTAGAATGCGATCCGGCGAAACGGCATTTCCAGCCAGCAGTACAGTAGCCCTTGACTTCGAAGACAGGACATTTGGCGTTGAAGGTGTCGAGATCAGCTCTCTTTCCCTCGCTCAAGTACTTCCTGAGGTCGTGAATAAACTTGCACTTATCGCCGAACCTGCACTCTTTAGGCGAGAACTCGTTTGATCTGGCGACCGAAGAACACAAAGGTAGCGCATCTCTGGAACTACCAAATGTGCGTGCCTTGTTTTGACCCTTTTCTTTCTTCTCCTTCTTGCCTCTTTTGTCGCCTCTCTCGTCGCCATTCTTTCCAGCAGCCTCGGCCGCATCATCGTCTCGGTCGTCTCGACGTGCAGTGCCGACTTGACGTCTGCCGGTGACCTGAATGAGAAACTCTGCCTTGACTGGGGCGACACCGTTCACTCTTTCTGGCTTTGCTGGAGGCTCAGCGGCTGTGGCAGGGTCCTGCTCCAACTTGACGCGCTTAGCGGCTGGCTGCTCAAACTCGCTGTCGTCTCTGTCGCCGTTCTTCTTGGCAGCCTCTTCGCCGTGACGCTCAATCTTCTCGGCTTTGGTGAGGGCGGAGTCGCCATTCATGATTTCAGCTTGCGGGTTTGCGACCTTGGTAGAAGCGTCTGTAGAGGAAGGCTGGAGCGAAGCGGAGCCATTTATAGGGTTGGTTGTGCCATCTGGCATAGGATTGTCCCCGTTCGAAGCCATGATGAGATCTGTGGGTTGTGATTTGCTTCGATCCACTGGGTACGACTTGTGCTGCAATCTGATTCCGCTACCACTGCCAGATTTTGTAAATCAAGCCTCTGATCTGGGTAGTTTCGGTGAGTCTTTCACAACCGATCGATTCAATGGAGTGGTCTTCGTAGCTCGCCCGTCGACTCACGGTCGAGTTCACCTATCGATAAGCGGGTCCAGAAAAATGCGATCCCCGCGGCGATTCCCCGGCTGAACTCTGTAGTTAAGTTTTAACCACAACGCGTGAGCTTCCGAGGTGTGACGTATGTTGGTCAGCTCGTGAAGTCCACCGTCGAAACCTGGCCAAGCGAACAGCAACGTCGTGTCTCGACTTTCCTCTTCAACTTCACGTTCTCCTTCTACTCACACAAACACCCTGGGAGACTTGAAATCAGCATCTCGAAGCTTCAAAACAATCGATCAGTTCAATCAATCACAAATACACGATATCAGTGCAACGCAAAAACATCCTAAGACATCCGGCTCTGATCCTACAAGATGACGCTCTACTACAGTCTTGTAAGTCAACACCGTCCTGAAACATCACTTTCGTATCCTGTGCGGTCAGCTTCCTGCTCAAGGGCCCAAGCGGCGATGTGTCAATTGCACGTGACACGTCTGCAGCTCTTCAATGACCTACTGGAGGTCTTTTTCTGGCTCGATCAAGTTCAGCCCTGTAGCAGTCCATTGATCATTTCTTTCTCTCTGATAAATCCAAGCTGACGGATGGTCTCTCTAGGTGTTCTGCCTTCTCGTCTTCGAGATGGTTATTTTCATGGCCCTCATCGTTCCTATGCCATTCAAGTGGAAGCGCGGACTCTTCACTTTCTTGGCTGAAAGTCCCATAGTGGCTAAAATACAGTATGGAATGAAGGTAAGAATCACCGGTACAACAACACCGAGAACACCGTTGACCATTCTAGATAACGTTTATCTTCATTCTGATCCTGTTCCTGGACAGTGTCAACCGCGTCTACCGCGTCCAGGTTGAGCTGCACAACGTCTCAAAGACGAACGCAGCGTAAGTGAAACATTGATTGCTCATTTCGAACTCTTGACTGATTTAATCGCAGTGCTGCTGCTATGGGTTCCGAGCGTATGGAGGTCCAAGCCCGCAAGTTCTACTCGCAGCGCAACCTGTACCTCTGTGGTTTCACTCTTTTCTTGTCCTTGATCCTCAACCGCACCTACACCATGATCTTGGATCTTCTCCGCCTTGAGGAGGAGAACAAGGGCCTCAAGGGTTCCCCAGACGCCTCCGGCAAGAACGCTGGCAAGCTCGACAAGGCTGGCGACATCGGCGAGATCGGCAAACTGAAGAAGGAGATTGAGCGCCGTGACCGCGACATTGAGGTCCTCAAGAGCCAAAGCCAGGGTCTTCACGACGAGTACAATAGAATGGGAGACACCATGGGCGTCAAGGACAAGCTCACCAAGAAGGACCGATAGATGCGAAGTTCCGAACAGAAGCACTCGTCACGGGAATGATACGGAGGGTCAAGCGGAAGGAAGGCGAAACACCAGACGAGGAAAAGGATAGCTTACATGTGTCCATCAGGGTGTGCAGCCGCAATAGAATGGTTCTTGCGGATGTATCACACATGAACAACATCATAGCAGCTGGCATGATTACCTGAAAATATTACATAGCATAAGCTTCGATGAAGAGGGCAGTCGTTGAATTGCATCAAATTCTATCATATCGCTCTCCCGATGCTCGTTGCCATCAATATGTGACGATGGTGTTTTCCTGTACTAACTCCGCATAATGCCATATCGTTCGTAACCATACTACCTCGACGCCTTGCTATGCATGAAGGAAGACTGAATTCAAGCTTGCATTTGCACATCCTCGGCCTTGGAGTGCTGTTCGTTGCCAGAAGCAAATTGACCAGGTCTGACACCAAAGACCTTCTCCTTGACCTGCGCGGCCATCAAACCAGTCCTCTCCTCTGCCGCAATCTTCTCGGCAGCCTTGACGACCTTGTCCATCTTCGGATCTTTACCAGGCTGAGCCTCGCCGGATCCAGTGCCAGCTCTGGTCATGGCAATGACACCTCCCGAACCCCTGTTCTTCCAGTCCTGCTTGACCAAGCCGATCTTGCCAGCCAGATCCTGCATCTGCTTCGTCGAGTACTCGCGATTCGTGAATAATGGCGACGCCGAGAGTGTCTGCACCCAGTACTTGTTCCATAGGGTCTCCAGCAATGTAGTGTCAAGCGTGCTCTTGTAGTGGCTGACATCCAGACTATAGTAGCGATGGGCATGCGCTCCGAAATCCGCAGCCTTGCCCATCGGCACCGCTGCATTGCCCACTGAACCCTCGCCGCCCTTGCCCGCCTCGGTCGCCGGTTTGTAGTTCTCCGGGTAGGTCCTGAAAGCACCGATCTCAACCTTGCCGGCGCTGACAGTGCGGTCCGGATCTACGACGACAGCGACGAAGGGTTCGCTGAAGGTCTGCCAATTGTTCTGCGTCGCGACATCAATGCCGCTGAGCCAGCAGCCGTAACCAGGGTGTGAGTGGTACCAGCCAACTGCGTTCTCTTGCCGACCTGACTCACGACTCTTTTCCAGGAAGTTGACCAGGTATTCGTTTGCTTCGTCCTGTGCGTTAACGCGGGTCTCTGTGCCTTCGACTGGTAGGCGGATGGCGTCTGTGACGATGAAGGAGGAGCCGGAGACGTAGCCGATCATCAGGCCCATTACTTCGATTGAGCCGCCGGAGCGAGCGTGCATGACCATCTTGAGAAGAGCGAGTGCTGAAATGCGCACGTCTTTGAAATGGTGCGGGTCGCTGCGCCAGGGTTTGGCGTCGTTGATTGCCTTGAGCGCAGCTGTGTCGTAATTGTAGAGCGCATCGCGGCGTGGATCTACGAGCTGTACTGCATTCTCAAGCTCTGGTGAGTCAGTTAGTGAGGGCTGCGTTAGGGAGTGCGGTCGCCGTACCCCACGTCTTGCGTGCTGCGTCCATCTTGGGTGTGATTCAAGTTGGAATATCTTGCTACTTAAGGCGACTGCGATATGACTGACTGACTGATTGGAGACAGTAGAAGATTAGTAGGTGAAGGATGTCGCAGCACTTCGAAAGATCAGAGGTGAATTAAAGTCGAAGTCACCGGTATGTACATGTAGTCCGGGCGTTAGTGTAAACTCCGCGTTCAAGAGAGCTTGGCACACTCCACGCAGCCGTCACATTCACGCGAGGTTTCCAGGAAGGAGCTGACCAGTCCGACCTCGATCTTTGGAGAACTCCGATTTTCGCGACAGCGAACGCGACAACGATCACGACACCGATCACGACAGCGAACGCGACATCGAGAGCGACAGCGAGAGCGCTGATGATCTATATCTCAACAAAGTCAATCATCTCGTGAGCAGCAATCCATCTCGAAGCAGGTGTGATGAGCATCTGCATATCAGAAGGTCATCCTGAACTTGAGGTGGTAGCGGATCTAGTAGAAGGTCTTTAGAACTGTAGAGACCAAATTGTGTGCAGCCGTGAGGACTATACGGAACCGCTTCAAGGAATTTCCTGTCGCTGACCTCCGATCTCAGTTCGCGGAAAAGCATGTAGAATTGTTCTTCTTCGTCACAGAACTCCATAAGATGATCCTAAGAGGTCGCCAACCTATCGAGCCTGAAAATTAACACGAAGCGCATACCTTGTTGTCTAGCTAGAGCTTCTCGAAGCCTCCTAGTGAGACGTTTGCATCGGGAATATATCTCGTATCCGCGGTCATCTAATCTCTGATCTGTCCGATCTCCTCGTTCGCGAGGTCGGAATTCTCTCTCCTTGTCCTTGTCAAGAACGTGAGGCATGTAGTTTGACTATGCATCGCCTTCGACAATCTTGACTTAGATGTTTGGAAACCCAGCTTCTAATGTAAGTGCTCGTATTACTTTCTCTGCTCCCCATTTCGAACTCTCGCAGTATTTGACTTGTTACATTGAAGCACAGATTTTCCCGAATGCGCACCATCATCCCTTCGAAGACACGAACTACAACCCGTATGAGAACAATGCGCACGTCGACGTTCCTTCGCCATTGAAGCAGCACATTATCATGCCAAGCCTCATGCGAGTACGATCATTGACAAGAGATGCAGCGGAAGTCTCGGTCGATCCGGAAGCATGGCTCTATGCTCGAGTAGCCTTCTTGTTCTTCATAACACTACTCACTACCTGGGATAGTTCCAGACGTTCAAAATGAAACACGACCAGCTAACATGTCCTAGATTCCGTCGAGCGTAAACCGAGTCTATGCTCTTCGATACCCTGACGCAGCAGACTTTGGCATGAACTACGCCTCCGCCTTTGTCTTCCCCTTGCAAGGCTTCTGGAACGTAGTGGCCTACATGATCACGTCGCAAAGTACATGCCGCCACCTTTGGCTCGACGTCATGCAATTCTTCGGGCGAACTTCATCGCAGCCAATACGCAGCGAGCGGAGCTTCAGTGAGACATCAAGCAGGACGTTGACACGTGCCTCCATGGTTGAGAATACGCTGGACGAGACGAAGTCAACAGACTACGCTCATGTGCAGGAGCCGGAGCGGGCATATGTTGCGTGAGACAGGGAAACCAAGACTTGACCCCTATAGCGCAGTCATCTGGATAGTCATGCATCTTTAAAGTTATTTTCCTTCAGCATTCCAACAGTGTGGTCGGGAACATGGACATCAAAAGTCACAGACACAAGAACTCTATGCTGCATCAGAGAAGAAACGTTGGAGCAGAATCAGAGCGGTGTCAAGTAAGAACAGCAGTGCACAGCACTGACTCATTTCGTGAAAGATCCACTATCGCAAGCACATCATCCTGAGGCCAAGCCATATAACCTTCCCGCTCTTCATCGAACCTAATCTTCCAACCAGAAGAAAAAAACTCATCCTTCGAAAATGCCAACCAGGTATCATACATAACCACCGATGACGCAAAACACACCAGACGCCCCTGCCGAGATGATGAAACCGAGACCCCTCGCGTAGTGAACGCCATCATATAAACGCCCAGAAATGCTGTAGTAAGATAGTCCGGCATGACGGACCGGATATGGTGAAGAGAAATTGTGACAGCCGGTCGCGCGACTAGCTGCTGTTGGCGCGCAAAAGAGCTTCCTACTAAGAATTAGCATGACATTCATATATCTCAAGGAAGTAGGTCGTGACTTACCCTGCTCAAAGGATCGTTCTGATCAGCCGTAAATATCGACGGACTCTCGAGCGAGGAGGCCTCGGTGTACCCTCTCACAGCCATCTCTGGTCTCATGGGCGAGTTCGCGGTCGGTGTGACCTGGCCGCCGGCCACATTGTCCACGGTGATGCCGCGGCCGTCTTTGCTGCGGTCGAGGAGGGCGCCGCCGAGAGTGGCGCATTTGAGGATAGTCTGGACCAGCTGTGTTGGTTTGAGCGGTTTCGAGAGGTACTCGTCCATCTGCGCCTGGATGCACTTCTCGCGGTCGCCGAGCATGGCGTGGGCGGTCAGGGCGATAATGGGGGTACGGGTGAGCCCCATTTCACGCTCGTAGATGCGGATATTGCCTGTGGCTTCGAAACCTCCCATGACTGGCATTTGCACATCCATGAGTACAACGTCGTAGCGCTTCTTCTTGATGGCTTCGAGGGCTTCGAGTCCGTTGTTTGCGACGGTTACTGTGTGGTGGTGTTTTTGCAGAATCTTTACGGCCAATCTTTGGTTGACCAGGTTGTCTTCGGCGAGCAGGATGTCGAACTTCATGCTGGCGTCTGTCACAGCTGGTGCTGCCCTGCCTTCGAGTGCCGGAATGAGTGCATTTCCGAGATCGATCTTTTCACATGGAGTTGTCATGTAGCTTGCGATACCGTCTTCGAGCGCTGATTTGAAGTTCATGCTGATAACGGGCGCAAGCTGGACGATCGGTATGTACTTGAAGTCTTCGACGTGTCGCAAATGCTTGCCGACGTCGTTATCATCAGTTAATACACAATCATACTTGACTCCGCCAGGCTTTGCAGGGTTAGGTGATGGTACGTCCTGTTCGTGATGGACGACGAGAGGAACAAGATCCAGTTCCTTAAGGTGCTGTTCGATAAGTTCAGAGCAGCCAGTGTTGCCTTTGTCGATGAAAAGGATCGTGTGCTTGCGGTACGTCGAGAGCGATTTCTCGACGGCTGCATAGTCCGGCTTACCAATCCTGAATTTGACAGTAAAGTAGAACTGACTACCCTTGCCATGATCGGACTCGACCCACATACGACCGTGCATGAGGCCGACAAGCTTTCTCGAGATGGACAGACCAAGACCTGTACCGCCAAACTTTCTTGTCGTCGAGCCATCAGCCTGCTGAAATGTGTCGAAAATAAGGTCAAGCTTGTTGCTGGCGATACCGATACCGGTGTCTGATACACAGAACTTGACAGCGAATTGATCCTCAGCACATCCTTCTTGGTCAGCAGCAGAAATCTTTAGTCGGACCTCTCCCTTTTCGGTGAACTTGATAGCGTTTCCTACCAAGTTGAGGATGATTTGGCGTAATCTGAACGAGTCTCCAGTGACGTAGTCTGGCACTGAACTGTCGACCTCATAGGCTAGATCAAGATCTTTCTCGTTAGCCTTGACAGCCAATGACTTCATGCCATTGAAGACTTGACCGCGAAGTGTGAATGGGACTTCCTCAACCACCATTCTGTTTGCTTCAATCTTGGAAATATCAAGGATATCGTCAATGATGGTCAACAGACTATTAGCCAGCTGATAGACCAAGTTCAACATCTCTCGCTGGTTTTGATTCAACTCGGTGTCCAAGGTGAGTTGGGTCATACCAATGATACCATTCATGGGTGTCCTGATCTCGTGAGACATGTTGGCGAGGAACTCGGACTTTGTCTTGTTGGCCAATTCGGCAGCTTCTCTTGCTGCCGTGTTCCTTTGAATACTTTCGCGCAAATTGCTAACCATCTTGTTGATTTTTTGCTTGAGCTCGTTCATTTCTCCGGAAGCCTCGACGGTGATCATCTGGCTAAAGTCGCCAACAGTGGCGGAGTTTGTGATATCGCCAAACGCGCGCACTTGAGAAGTCAAGTTTTGAGCCATGGTATTGACGTCCGAGGTGATCTCCTTCCATCGTCCAGCGATGCCCTCGACCTCGGCTTGTCCACCCATCTTGCCATCTACACCAACGTCTCTTGCGACACGCTTGACGGCCAAGGACCAGTCGTCCAGTCTGCTGACCATGTCGTTGATCGTATCTTTCAGGAGTAAGATCTCTCCCTGGGCATGGACCTTGATACGTTGCGTCATGTCTCCGCGTGCAATAGCTTGTGTCACATCGGAAATGTTTCTGACTTGGTGGGTCAGATTGTTGGCCATGGTGTTGACGTTCTCGGTCAACTCTTTCCATTTGCCTTCGACGTTTTCAACCTCTGCCTGGCCGCCCAGAGTACCCTCAGTACCGACTTCTCTTGCAACCTTGCTGACTTCGTAAGCAAATGTGCTGAGTTTGTCAACCATGGTGTTGATGGTGATCTTGAGCTCGAGAATTTCACCCTTGACCTCGGCCGTGACCTTCTTACTTAGGTCACCGTTCGCGACTGCTGTTGTGACTTCTGCAATCTCTCGGACCTGTGTTGTCAAATTCTGGGCCATGCCATTGACATTCTCAGTCAGGTCCTTCCATGTGCCTTCGACTCCATACACAGTAGCTTGGCCACCGAGTCGCCCGTCGGTTCCTACTTCGCGAGCAAGGGTCGTGACTTCGTGGGCAAACTGCCTAAGTTGGTCCACCATGGAGTTGATGGTCGATTTGAGCTCCAGAATTTCCCCCTTACATTCGGCTTTGACCTTTTGTGTAAGATCACCCTTGGCGACTGCGGTAGTGACTTCAGCAATATCTCGTACTTGGGTCGTGAGGTTGTTGGCCATGGCGTTGACGTTGACAGTAAGATCGTTCCACATTCCTTGTACGCCTTCGATGCGAGCCTGTCCACCAAGCTTACCTTCGGTACCAACGTCGCGAGATACTCGGGTAACTTCGGTAGCAAAGGTCCTCAGCTGATCCACCATGGTATTGATTGTCTGTTGCAGCTGAAGAATCTCTCCTTTGGCAGGGCGTTCGATCTTGCGACTCAGGTCACCTTGAGCGACAGCGGTTGTGACGACAGCGATTTCTCTGACTTGGTTGGTGAGATTTTCAGCCATGATGTTGACTGGAGTAAGTTAGCATTGGTGCGCTTAGAGAACATGAAACACATACCATTCTGAGTCAACTCGGCCCAGATACCGTCAACGCCTGGCAATACAGCCTGTCCACCGAGACGACCTTCTGTGCCGACTTCTTTTGCGAGATGTGTAACCTGACTTGCAAAGTCCTGTAGCTGATCCACCATGCGGTTGATTGTGCGTTTGAAGGTAGCGATTTCCGGATCTCTTTCTTTGGCGTTGATAAGGACCTTTTTGCTCAAATCTCCGTTGGCAACAGCAGTGATGATGCTCCCGATCTCGCGAAGGACTTTTTGATATGTAGCGTTAATCTGCTGGTTCTTAGACAGCTCGCGTTTCAGTGTCTCCACCTCTTGTAGCGAGTACTCGATGCTACCAAGTGCATCGTGGGTGGCTCGTTGTTGTTGCTCCAGCTTGACGTTGATGCTTTCGATATACTGGCTCTGGGCTTGGATTTGGGAGGATTGCTGAGCAACATGCGATCGTACGTGACCAAGTTGTTCTTCGGTGAGATCTGCAGCCCCATCTTGCTTGAACAGTAACTGGTTGACAAAGGAGCCAGCTCGTGAGCGATTGGTTGTGTTCGGGATAGGTGTGCGTGTCGGAGTAGTAGTGGCTGAATTGAATGGTGAGACTTCAGGCTCAAGCGGTGTGATCGGGAGGGAAGATTGCGAACCAGAACCAGCAGCTTTTGCCTCGAGGTACTCAATTCGAGATGCAAGTGCGTTGATCTCTTTCTCCAATGACCTCTTCTCTGCAGTGTCGGGACCAGGTAGCGAGATGTTGCTTGCTTTTGAACGGTTCAAGGCTACTCTGCCGGAAAATGAGTCCTCCTCGGAAAGATTGTGCTGCTTTGCGAGGTTGGAGAGAATGCCCGTAAGCGCCGCATGCATGGTGTTATCTGCCATTGTGGGCAGTACAGCGGTGCAGTGAGAGGGAGGACTATGGGTGTAGTTTGTGTCGAGGCCTATCTTGGCCGACCGGCGCTCGTTTGAGCGCAATGAGCTGACGCGTCCAGCAGAGGATGTGAATGGTGAACCGAGCTATAGGAGGTCGGAGTCGCGGGCTGACAAGAGTGCTTTGGGATGATAGAGACAGTTGGAGTACGCTGACAGAAGGAAAGAAGGGATGACAGTGTGGTGTTGCGGGCGAAGACGAAGGATGGAAACACGAATCAGCAAATGGGTCCAGAGTGGAGGGTGGTCCCAAGGTTAGTGCTGTCGACCGCTGGTCAGTGTGGAGCGAGGCAGGCTAGGAGAGAGCCTGAGGACGGAATACGGGAGCGAGCTCTGGGGCACTGAGCCCAATCGGGTCAGGGTCCTACGGGCTCGGGCAAAGTACGGTACTGAACTTGCACGCGATCAGGCGTATTACCCATCACGATCGACACAGGCATATCAGCATCGAAGCCTCGTGTCCTTCTTCTATTCACGAATGAAATTCCAACTACCAAGAACACAGACGTACAGCTGACGACGTTGCACGACAAGACGTGTACCACCATGTGCCTCAAGAACAACCATGTCACCGGAAGAACAAATGATGAGCAATAGTCCGGCAATAGGTAGCGACCCATACAGTAGCATGTCCCGACCCACATCAGAAGCAACGTGCCCGTGCCAAGTTGCAGCCACTGCGGGACGTTCAGCAGAGCCGCCGAGGCAAATTGTCCAGAACTGCTGTTCATCCACATCTTCTTCGCTACGGAATCTCCGTGGTTTACGTGGTTTACGGTTGACGAGATTGAGTGGCCCCATATAACGGGATGCCAATGCCGTATCTCGGTCTGTGGTCGGCTCGGAGAGTCACTCGTCATGCCACAAAAACAGACGACGCTTTGGAGTTGGCCAACGGATAAGGTACCCATGTGAGAGGCGTGATGCGGAATATGCCCCGTCGCGATTAAGCGAAAGGAACACTAATGACATCTGCCTGAATGCCTTCCACCTCCCATATAAAATCATTTGCAATGTTTCCAGGACGTTCATACAGACACTGTTACATTCCTCAGACTCGAATCTCGAACCAGAACTTGAAATCTTATCTCACTCCTGAAAATCCAAAATGATAATGATGATCAGCGCGCCGATCCTCTCGAGCCATTCCTCTGATGTTTCGTTGTACACACTTGGCCTCCACCTACGGTATCTTCCTTTTACACAAACACTTCCTTGCGAGAATACTTCCTCCAGGTCTTGCCCTCCTTGATACCAAGATTCACTTGTTGCAGCCTATAACCTGCATGATCTCTGACCCAGTGCCGCGAGGCTGAAACACGACACACCGGGGAAGCGGATTAGACTTCCAGGGTCTGAACCTCGCAATGAACCATCGGAATGCGTAGAAAATACTGTAATGCCGCATAGAGTTTTGTTTCCGGCTCTTCAATTCACATGTGCCTCAATAATAATATTGATAATAATAGACGGTATTGGTACGACTAATCGTTTGGCGGTACCTGTTTAATGCCGAGGCAGCTCGCGCTTTTACGAACAAGATAGAGATCAGAAAAGATGGCTCAGAGTTGATGCTTATTGTGAGGTCTTGTATGATGCATCTTGAGCTGCTATCACTCCATCATATTCTTGGACCAACCTGTGTGCTACCGGCGTATTTCTAGCTGTACGCAGAACTTTCTCCTGACCTTGCCCATCAGATGCAGCCAACGCCAGATCAGGTTCCCAATGCTTCGAGGGAGCAGTACTTTGTCTGGCATATCATAATTCATGTCCGTCGTCAGGCTGCGCGTGAAGTGTCTTCACGCTCATGGCGCTGATTGTCCCACTCCACGCATGTTCTGCTTCATGTCATCCGTAGTCTGTTCCTTCAATGGCCGAACCTCTTCACCTCTTCCTACCAAATCCAAACATGCCCTGACTCTTGCCCTTGGAGTTCCTCGAACCATTACCACCATCCAGATCCATCGCATCATCATCGAACGCACTTCCGCCCATCTTTCCCCTCGTCCTACCCAACCGAGCACCAGACGCATCGTCCTCACCCTTTCCATACACTTCCGTAGCCCTGCTCATCTGCTGCTGAATTTCTGCTTTCCTGGTGTTGCGCTTCACCGCCTCGGTCCGGACTCTTGCCATCTCTGCCTCCAGATCAGCCAATACGCCTTCGCATCGTTGACTCCATGCTCCGAGCTCTGAGACCATTGATGCGACGCTTCCGGGCGCGAGATCGCGCAGTGGTGCTACAGAAGTGATGACGACGATTTGGTGCCCAGGATTGAGTGTTCCGGATAGGAGGTCTGCGTAGATGGCGTCTGTGACTAGACTCTCCAGCTCGCGTGGTGTGGTCAGCGAGAGGACGGATTGGAGGTTGCTGTATGTGAGCTGTGAAGATGAGGTGCAACGAGCTGCAAGGGTGAGGAGTGTCAAAAGGCGAAGCTTGTGAGTCTGGGTGTTATTGAGGGATGGTAATGAGCTTGATGCAGCTGCACCTTGTCAGTGAGGTTCAGTGCAACTCATGCTGTATCGGCATACATTGGTAGTCCTGCCATGTTCCCCAAGCAAAGATTTCCAGCAGTTTGTAGTGACTTGCGTATTGTGCATCTTCCTGGAGCTTCTGGATCGCTGGCGTCTGTAATAGCTCGGCAAAGACGTATGTGTTCTGTGCAGAAGTCGCTTGCATGACCAGATCCGCCGCTGCTCGAGGAGAAGTAGCCGATTTGGCTAGAGCTAGGAAAGGCGCCAGCGCATTGATCGCACGCGTCTGCTCCATGTTGTGCGAAGTTGTACGAATTTCTGAAGAATCGCTGTATCTACTTGCTGCAGACCCTGTCTCGATGAGGCGTTGGAAGTTGATGAGAGAGTGAGTTGAAGAGTGTGTGAACGATTAGGTCACTGACTTCATGTTCACTTCCCCAGCGTGCCAAGCTCCAGGGCTTCGCCTTCAGCCCACAAAACCGGTGGTAAAACAGAAACGGACGATCCAAGTCACGATCACAGACTGTGAGACTGTACGGAAAGGCTCTGAACAAGTTACATTATTCTTCCCACTAGCCACACGGCGCACTCCTCCTCGCAGACGACTGTCCCAAAAACGCCTCGCTGATGCACAAGTACAACAGCCCAATGATTAGCTTCCACGAATACCAATATCATGTCCCGCCTTCCAAGCGCCCATCAAATGCAAAACCAATAACGGAATGGGGTATTATATACTAAAGTGGGGTGGTGGGTATAAAGACCCAAGTCTAAAGGGAAAAAGAGACAAGCCGGTCATGCTAGACCAAGATCAACCGGCTCGGTCTCTGCCACGCTTCCTGAACCAATCCATTACACGACGAGCACCTCCGCTGCTGCCACTGTTTCCGTTATTCTCGTACGCTTCTCCAAACTTTCTGTTCTTGTTCTGAATACCAGCCTGCTGTGGACGTTGTTGTGGGCGGCCCCGAGGCTCAGATTTCTGCTCGAACCCAGGTGGGTACTGCGGTCGATGTTGTTGATACTGTCCAGAGGTCGACTGATCGGTCGTGTTGGTCTCCTGTGATTGTGATGGACTGTAAAATTGATCGCCTTGTGTTCGCGGCGAATATCCAGCATATGGCGACTGAGCAGGAGGATAATTCAGCAAGTCCGGAGCAGTAGCGCCACGCTGCATGCCCTGAGGCTGTTGTGGCACGGGCTTTCTGCGTGCATAGTCATAGCTGTCGGGGAGAACATCAATCGTGCTGGCCTCTGTCTCTCCACTCGGGCTTCTTCCTCGTCCGAAGGCCATGCCAGTGGGTGCTTTCGAATCGTGACGGCTACGAGGAGGCTGAATGATCACAGAACCCCTCTTGTTATCGTAAGCAGGCTCGTCTTTGCTGCCCGTCAAGCTCATTCGTGAGAACGCTGATGGCAAGAACGAAAATCGTTTGGATGCTCTCTTGTTTGGCTCCTCGCTGTCACGACGATTGAAGCCGAACGAGCTACGGCGAGAATCAGTAGAAGGACGTGGCAAGGCCTCTGCTTCATTTGAGATGGTGTTCTTCATGCTGACAGGAGGGTATGCACGATCTTTCTTCGGTCGTGTCTGAGCTGGCTGAGTTGACTGAACTGCCTCCGGATCCTGTTGTTGTGATTGACGACGAGTAGAGTTTGATCGACCAAACAACTTGGACGTGAAACTCTCCATAGTGCTCGTCCTCCTGTGACGGGGGCGGTCTGGCGCTTCCATCGATGGACGTGGCTCGGAATCGGTGGGGACTTGCTGGCTAAGAGGACGACCAGTCGATGGATCTCTACCACCAGGTGAAAGCGGACCAGACATGATGTATCCCGACTTGGCAGGCTGTGCAAAACGTCCTTCGACATTGTGTACGGCAACTTCGGCAGCAGATGGTTGGCCATAGGAGTTGCCTCGAGACGGCAGACGCGATTGTCCTGTCATAGAACCCCGAGTCGAAGGACGTGTGACTGGCGAAGTTGGAGACCCGACAAGTGCGGTAAAGTCGGAGACGGCTCGAGTTGGCTCGCGCGCAGGGCGAGCTGGTGCAGCCATTGCTCCTTGGGTTGGCGGTCTGCTCTGGGTTTTGGGCGGCGGCAGGGCCTGTTCGGCGTTCGACGCAATCTCGACAGGTCTGTTTGCGCTGTCTCCTCTTGCACGAGTCTTTGCTTGTGGGGCGTTGGCGGGCGCTGCTTGGTCCACAGGCGTCGTGATTGGAGATACACGAGCAGTCTGCGTGGAAGGCGCAACGTATTCCAATTGTACAGTCCTGCGCTTGGCATCGCGATCTCTCCTTGCTCTTTCTTCTTGTTCGGCCTGCGTGGCGACACGTGGATTGCTGGGCATAGCCATTGACTGATGCTTGACAGGCTCGCGGACTGATGCGCTGCGATTGAGGCCAGGAACGTCGAGTTGCTCGGTAGGCTCCATGCTAGGTTGAGCGTCTGCGGTGGCGTCTGCGCTGCTCGTGATGAACGAAACGACATGTGCGTACTCGGCGAGCCAGCTGTGGCGGGCAACCTCGAATAGATCGGCACGTTTCCTTGGATCAGGAACAAGAATACGACGGAGAAGGTCGCGAGCATGTGGAGTGACATATTCGGGGAATGTGAGAGGAGTCGACACAATATACTTGTAGAGCAGGTTGATGTTGTCGCCTTCCGGGTTGGCTGGATCATCGTCGAAGGGCAGATAACCGGCAAGCATGGCGTACTGCAAAGAATTAGTAAAGCGATTGAATGAGAGTCAAATTGGACATACCAGAATGACACCACAACTCCAGACATCGACCTTCCGTCCGGTATAGAGCGAGTCACTAACGACAAGTTCGGGAGCAGCATAGCAGGGACTGCCACAGCTGGTCTGCATCAAGTCTCCACGTCGGTGTCCGTCCGGCTGAATCTGGTCCAGACCGTAACGTTGTACAAAGTCTTTCTGGGCGAGGCCATACTCAACTTCCTCGCCTAACTCGTCGTGAGGGTTGAAGGTATTGGCGAAACCAAAATCTGTGATGATGATGTTCTTATTACGATCAAGCAGAAGGTTCTCGAGCTTTAGGTCGCGATGCACGATACCACGCTTATGAAGGTACCCGACACCTGAAATGAGCTGAGCGAACAAGCGGCGAGCGGCGTTGTCCTTGAGGTAGCGGTGGTTGAGGATGAAGTCGAAAAGCTCACCACCAGAAGCGTATTCGAGGATGATACCGATGTGTCTCTCGGTTTCAACCATCTCATGCAAACGAACAATATTCGGATGCTGCAAGCCACGCAGAATGGCAATCTCACGGTAGATCTTTGGTAGGCGGTTTGGGTTGTTGCCAAGAACTTCTCTTCTTATGAGCTTGATGGCAACCTGTACACCTCCCTCCTTCTTCCAGCCAAGCTTGACTTTGCCGAACTCGCCCTCACCGATGGTCTGACCGAGTATATAATCTCCAAACTTGACTTCTCTTCGTGGTTGTGAGTTCCGGAGATGTTCTTGTCTTGCCCGTTGCTGGCCACCATGAGCTACATCCTGAGCGGCTTCACCACCAACAAGACCAAGTCCAGCGACAGGAGCGGCACCCTGAGCGAGATGCGCAGACCCTGGATCGGCGACACGAGCACGCTCTCGCTCGAGGTCTTCGGATGGGTCGTCAATCACAAGCCTGTTGATTATAGCGCTGTCTTCTCTAGGCAAGTCGGAACCCATTGGTGGGAGTCTGAGATCAGAAGCCGAGCGACTCTCGTTAGGTCCAGTGTAACCGGCACCCATGGGTGAATAGTTCTTTGCGGGTTCGCTGAATACACGAGTGTCCTTGCCCTTGCCTCGCGTGCCTGGGGTCGACCCCGCATTTTCTCTTGACCGATCCGAATCTGACATTGAGCCGATTACAGGTGTGTTGAACGGAACACTGGCTTGACCAGACGGCTGTCTTTCGGCGTATGGTGAGTTTGTGGTGGTAGCAGCAGCCGACTGTCGGGACGGAAGTGTATCGGAGTGATCGGAGCGACCAGAGTAGTATGGATCTTGCGGTGTCGCGGAATGACGGGAGGTGGGCGTAACATGTGACGACGACGGCGCAGTCGGTTGGGCTTTCGGCGTGCTTATGTTTGATGCGAAAGACGGCGACTGCTGATAGGATTGCGGCGTGTTTGGCGGTGCTCCATTGTCGGAAGTCGCACGATACGACCGTCTCGCGGAATCTGGTGATGAGTTGAGAATTGGTGTTTGTTGTTCTGGGTAAACGTCGCGAGCGGGTGAGGAAAGTGAAGGTGGATTCGAATATTGTTGGCCAGGTTGCTGGATGGCTTGCACCGCAGCGGAAGACATCTCACGATCGACAATGCGAATAACGCAGTCGAAGGTATCGCGCAACAGGTCGCAGATGCGAGTGGAATACTGTAGCGAGCTGATCAGATCAGGCAGCAAGAGGAGATAGAGGCTAGATGTATGTCAAGGTGAACAACAATGCACGCCCGTTGAGTAAAACGTCCCCCTGATGTGGTCCCTGACTAGATGAGCGGATCGATAAGAAGAGGGCTTTAGAGTTTGAAGCGTAGTGGAAGCGACTCAATAGAGCACGCGGCAAGGCAAAGCCAACGCAAGAGGTGGCCGAAGAGGAAAAGACAAGGTGAAGCAGAGCAAATTGCTGCGATGTGTCAGAGTCGAGATGACAAAGGTGCATGCGGCTGCCAAAGTTGTGATTGCGGGTAATGCACGGTAAGGTAAGTAGGCGGCAGAGGCAGCTCCTTCCGGTGTTGTGCCTCGTCGAATGGGCGTCGAAGAGAAAGAGACAGTTAGAACGCGCAAACTACCGCAATGGCGTGCTTGCTACTGTATTGTGATTGAATAGCAGGCAAGCAGTCGGCGGCAGACAACGAGCAAGGTCGGCGGTGAGAGAGCGTAGGTGGAGGTGGAGGAAGAGAGTCGGAGTACAAAGAGACAAAAGTAGTCGTAGTGTTTGAGTCGAAGATCGGCTAGGGAACCCCCGTGGTAACAAACAGGCGACGAATGGTAAGGTAACGAGCGAATGGGGATAGGACATGACATGGGACGCAAATAATGGATGCGATTCCAAGGTACCGCAAGAGGCGGCTGGGATGGTCTCCAAGCGCAGTCGGAGGAGCCTGAGCACGGTGTTCAGAGCGCGGATGGTGAGAGATGGTGAGAGATAGGGAGATGAGCGATCCACACAACTGCAGCGATTAAACACAGTCTAGTGCGACTCGGGCCCAGTAGCAGCCTGTAGTAAGTCCGTGCTAGACAGCTAGTTGCCGAAGCCCTCGATGAGGACCTCCCACTGCTTGCCATGTGCAGTATTATAGAGTTCATAGCAATCGTGAAGATCTGTTGTGCATTTTCTCCATCTACCGTAAACTCGAGATCGCACATGTACAGTACACACAAATCGTGGACTATAGATGGCAGCGACGTCCTCGTCCATTCCCCCAGTCGGCTACTAGGTAGGTCCGAGTTTGAGAGGACCAATTTTCGCAGTCGCGGCTGCCGGTCTTGGCGCGGGGTGGAACCTCGCACGTGAAGAAACACGACCTCCGACGTCCATCGCACTTTCCGTTCTATGGTACGGGTACGTCGTGCCTCATCTCTTAACCATCAGGCGAACCATGGACGGTCCTGTGTCAAATGTTATGGAAAGATGTCATGTCGTGTTCGGCGATTCTAGCGTCATGGTATCCAATTTGCTCTCATCTCGCATGTTCAATTCCGAACAACACTTACTCGCTTAATCATTGCTACATACATTGGCTCTTCTTCGGAGTGAGACTGTCTGGAGTGTGTCAGGCGTAACCGATATGTCTCGGTCTGTCTCGTCTCGTTGTGTCTTTTCATGTCTCGAATCCAACCGGCGATCAACGGTGAATACCTTATGTTTGAGCTTGGAACTGCTCGTCATGACTGACAATGTTTAATAATTCGCCTCAAACAATCTCGTGTTGCAATTCTTTCCTGATCAGTGTTCAATACATGTAGTAGCTGTCTGGGAATAATCATGGTTCATGAAATTTGCCAATTCCAGCTCACGCGTCTCACTCAAATGAACGTCATAGGAGCTTGGTCATTTCACAACCAATCTATTATAACGATACTATTTTTGGTTTTCGGTTGCATGCGTGCGATGATGCTAGAAGGTGAGGCTTAAATAGATTAACCACAGTTCAGATAGAGCCGCGGCGGTCGCTTTGCGGGCTTCACAACGTGCAAACATCCATCTCTTCTACGCTCAACGGTCTATACAACTCCCTCAAGTTGATCAGCTTCGCTCAATCGCTGGACACATCACGCATAGCGACAGACGGTCAAGATGCGATCGGCAAGATGACTTGCATGTGTCTGTGGTGTATTGGCCCCAAAAGTACCCGCAGCACCCGCAAAAGTCCCACAATTCTACCGCCGCTGGCGCACCCCGAAGCCAATCTTCCTTGTCCTTTGCACACCACATCTCCACTGTCAGATTATCCTTTACCACTTTTGAACGCCCAGATGGACGCCTCTTTTGTCTATTGGATCTTATCGAAGCATGTGATACTGCTTTTCTCTCGACCTTGCATACAACACTTCCGACATGTCACACCAGAAATGTGTCATCGTCTCGTACGCGGCCCCTATGAACGACTGGGAGACCGTATACTCTTATGTTATAAAACAGCATCCGACCTCTTGCCTACAACATTCCCAAGTCGATGACCATCAACCAAGGCCGTGGTGCTCGGCGGTCATACCATAGCTCATCAAAGCAAGCTCATGCCAGCAGCGCACTGGGCCGTTCCTCAGCTACAGCTGGGCTTTCTGGTCTTACTCAGCTATCAGAATCCTGTAAGCACTCTGTTGTATTCGTACACGTCCGACAGAGACTCGACTGTTTTTGTGCAATGGTAACGCAGTAGGTAATGTAACATTCAGCACTACGGTATACAACCTTCGCTTTCCTTCGGTTATACAAGGTTCAATGATGATGTCAGATAGTAGTGACCACACCTCTACATCAACCTCAAAACACAGAGACCACATCAATCTTACTATACAAATATCCGATATCACTTCTCCTCTTCACTCTTCCTTGCTCTTCTCGATCTCCCATCACTGTACTTGATTTGTACCGAACCTCAAAAGCAACCATGGCAACCACAAACAACATTCTTCTTGTAATCGGCGCCGGTCCAGGCATAAGCAACAGCGTACCTCACCACTTCGCGGACCAGCGCTTCTCATCCATCGTCCTCATCGCCCGCAGCACCGACGCCGTAGAACGCACCAAGCAATCCCTCCTCAGCACCTTTGCCTCGAAGAACCTCAAAATCACGACCCACGCCCTCGACATTGCCAACCTGTCAAGCCTCCGCGAGACTCTGACCCACATCTCCTCCTAAGGCCAAGTCGAATGCGTCCTCTTTAACGCCGCCCGGGTCCGCATGGCGCCCTTCTTCGAGGACACCACAGACGAGATCGCATACGACTTCGCCATTACTAATCTCGCGCTGTACGAAGTCGCGAAATGGGCCATGCCAAAACTGATCTCGCTCGCTGAATCTGCGGACGACCAGGAAGCGCGACCGAGTCTCATCGTCACGAATTCATTACTGCCGCAGTATCCCATCCCGGCACTGTTCAGTCTCAGTCTAACGAAAGCGGCGCAGCGTAATCTGGTGCAGAGCCTAGGCATGGAGTACGCTGGTAAAGGGATTAATGTTGCTTTGGTCAGTATTGGCGGACGCGTTGACGAGGCGATGAATACGCTGAACCCGAAGACGATCGCGGAGAGGATCTGGGCGATTTATAGACGACAGAGAGGAGACTTTAGGTGGGACACGGAGATCATGGAGGGAATTTGATCGTGGTTCTTCTGTATTACTCAGGCTTCGAGAACGTGTTCGTTGCCAAGTTGGAGGCATGTATGACGAACTTTGAGGCGTTTGCAGTTCAATGCACGAGACGTTCACAATGACGCGATTCTGCAGCAAAATCTAGATATCAGGTGTCTGTACTGTAGCTCATGTCTAAGGTCGGTAAAGCCACTCATCGCGATGGAATCGAGCCTCAAATTCGACACGACCGAAGAAACCCACTGCTCCTAGTATGTCATGAGTACCGCCCAGTCCAAAGACGTCGCCTTCCTCATCTGCATCTCTCTCCTCGAATAGCTCCCAGCTGCCGGCCATTTCACCATCTCGAGTCAGGAGCACTTCTATATCAAGCCCTCCTGGTCTGTGACGGGCCGTCTTGAACTTCATTCCGATGCCAATCACCTCGCCATTGTTGAAAGAGGTGGTAAAGTCCTTTCCTCCCGTGTTGTCGTTTACGTATCGTCGTCCATCGTCCCCATGCACTCCTATGCTCGCACGCTCCCAGCCCGGTAACCGCCATGCGGGATATGGAGCAGCCACAAACCCTACAGCAATACCCGCATCTGCTTCTTGAGAGTGAGCACTTTCGAAGCCGCCCATTTTGATGACGCGGATTTCAAAGTAGACCGTTCTCGCTTGGTGTGGTTGAGGCTGCATTCGTGGTGTGTAGAGAGGTAAGTTGGTGAGCAGTATGCTGTCGTTGCAGGCAGAGCGACATTGCACGAGATGAGTACCTCCTCTCTTTGAAGTGATGGTCGCGTTGAGAGAGGGCGCTTTGAGAAGGCTGACATACCCTCTTCCGATAGAGTCCATCTCTCCTGGCGAGAGCCGTCTTGGTGCGTATAGAGGGTTGGCTCTACACCACTCTCGAGCCGATTCAGCCGACTCTCGTGTTGCATTCGCTGTAGGAGAAGTGTCGTATCCCAGGGCAGGTGGTGGTGGTAGAAGCGCATTGTCGGGTACTTCCATCCAAGGATGATATGCGGGAGGCTCTACAGCTGAATCATCCTTCTTGCTCGACCACGAAGGAGGCGGACCTGATGGTGGCACGAATTGGTCGCCCGTATTGGCGGCGGGTGCTTGCTGATGTGAAGGAGGCGGTCCTGACGGTGGAGCGAATGTATCGGTCGAGTTACGGCCTGCTGGTTGATGATAGGATGGTGGCGGACCCGGCGGAGAAGCAAACGTGTCTGATTTAGATTGTGGCTGTTCCTGTCGCGACTGGTGAGCTCGTCGGAACGGATTGGTGTGGTGCATGCTGCAAGAAACAAAGACGGCTCACGATCAAATGACTGAGAAGATGTGGACTCGACTTCGAAATGGACGCGAGGTTGACGAGATCCCAGATACTCAAGCTGAGCTTGATCCACGGTATTGTGCCTCGACAGAGCAGGGCGACCTTGGCTTGCTTTGTATCTCTCCCATGCAATGATTTGTTCTTCGGTATTTCGATCTCGATGGAGATGGGGAAGGTGAAAGAAGAAGAACCTCGAATGATGGTGGTGTCTGTATCTTAGGTTGTCCTCTGAATGAGTCCAGGTGAAATTAGGCCAGTGGAAGACGGTGGTTCTTTTCTTGTTCTTGCGCAATTTAGGAGATTTGTCTGGATTAAAGCAAGAACAAGTCATGAGTGAATAGGAATAGTACAGTCAACTTATAAAGACTCCATTGATCGTTGCAGGCTGTGAGTAATGCACCGCCGGGCTTGGTATAAAAATGGCTGCCTAAATGGGCTAGTGCCGATGACAAGCGCTCTTTCCCCACAAAGTTCAATCCACTGGTGATCTCATCGCCATCAACGTCGCCATCCTTCAGGTTATACTGGCGGCATCTTCACTAACGTTTATATTATCTCGATCAATTAATAAGGACTATGGACGAAGTATCGGCGCAACTTCACACAGAGCTTAGGAGCTCAGTAATAGACGCTCTGGGCTCAAATCGGCCTGTACTTCACCACCTCAATGCCGACTCCTCATGGCTCCTTCAAATTCCAAAACCACACACGGCGCTGACTCGAGGCGGTCGCTATTACTTCAACATCTTGATCGACCCTTGGCTCAGTGGTCCCCAGAGTGACCTCGCAAGCTGGTTCAGTCAGCAATGGCACGCGACCGAAAGTAAAGTGGGCAGCATAGCGGCAGTCGAGGAGCTTTTACGCCACACCGAGATACTCGCGAGCGGACTCAGGCTAGGGAAAGGCCGAAAGAGTAACGTCGACGAGATCTTGGAGAACGGAGAGACCACCAGCTTTATTGATGTTGTGATCGTCTCACACGAATTCACCGACCATTGCCACAAAGACACATTACTAGAGGTCGACAAAGATATACTCGTAATCGCGACCGAAAAGGCCGCCGCACTTATAAAATCATGGTCGCACTTTAGACAAGTATTGGAAACGCCGCCGTTCGGAGCCAAGGACCTTGACTGGCACGCGACATCAATACCACCTTTACCCGACTGGGTTGGCATCTCAAGATTAGTCTCTAAAGGAGATGCTCTTTACTATCATTCCGCCGTATTGATCGCATTTGACAATGGGCAAAACCGGCACGACAGCGTGCACGGAGAGGACGGGACCGAGGACTCGGAAGCCGCCGAGGCCTTGATTTACACACCACATGGTATCAACTATGAAAGTCTGGACAGAGTCGCCACGGCTTCACCGCCTATCCGTACTCTGGCATTTCTTCATGGCCTACACGATATCTCCCTAGGCAAAGCACAGCAGCTGAATCTCGGTGCGCACAACGGACTCAAGGCGCAGCGCGTATTGAACGCCAAGTACTGGGTGGGTACGCACGACGAAGTTAAGCGCGGCGGAGGACTGGTCTCGTGGTTCTTGAAGAGAAAGGTCATTAGTGTTGGCGACGCGTTGGAGCAAGAGAGGCAAAAGGAGAGGACCAATGATGGCGCAATGGAAAATGGAGAGATGAGTGACGTTCTACAAAGTTTCGAAGATACACATTGGATCGACCTCGAGAACGGTGAAAGCAAAGTACTGCTCTGATACGAGACTTTTGCATAATACATAGCATAGCGCGGACAAAGGATACCCAAATGCATTTTTACGCCATATTGTATACGGATTGAATTGTATTTACTACCGATATTGCTACTCTGAGTGTAATGTTTCGTTCAAGGTCTGACCGTAAGTCTATCGCCTACTGGTGCTGCGGGACTGGCGAATGGGCTGGCTCGATCACATTGGAGTTCGAGAGCAGCGGTCATTCGCATCCTTCAAGGGACTCTGGAGCCACTGAGTAAGCCATCAGACCCTCAGCATCAGACGGGTAGTACATGTAACTTGTAGTCGCACGGTTGTCGTTTGTGCTAGTTCGTTCCCTGCCGGAAGGCCATCCAAGAAATCCTGGAGCAGTGTCCACTACCTTTATGGCCATGCTTTTGAATTCGAACATCGATTCAGGAGAAATGGTCCGTATGGTGGCTGAGATGACGGCGTGAGCCGTGTGAGGCGGCTTTGATAATTCGATTCGTCGTAACATACCAGAGGCAGAGGTTCTGTTGGCGTTGCAAATACATCCTGAGGTCTTTTGCTTCAAACTCCAGTTCCAGGAAATGCGCCTTTCTTGTTAAGGACGACCATTGCGTGTCCCCGTGAGATGTAGCCCTTCATGTGGTTCTTGTAGATCATGTTAGCAAGGAAGCATTCTACCTCATCTCGATCAATGTCCTTTTCTCCCGCCATTCTCAGTCCAGCCGTAAATTCGTCGATTGGTATCCTGACCCTCCGTACTGGCTCGGAAGGTGCTTCCCCTTCTTTCGTAGGTTCGAATCCGCCGGCCAGGAACACTTTACGGAACACGTTTCTGACGCAAATGTCTCGACCGCGTTCGAGGGTCAAGAGGATTCTACGTTTGACGAACTCGTCTTCTCCAGCCTGAATAGCGGCGTCGAAACCAGCCAGATCACCTCGCTTAATGCATTTGCATACTGGTGCAAACAGTCGTTCCAGGCTCGGATACTGCGCAAGCAATGCGGAAGACGGTAGCTTGTGGTTAGTGATGAGGCGAATTGGAATGAGGTACGTCAAGATCAATTGAATGTTGCCGGTCGACGATGCAAGGGCCTGATCATAAGCTTTGCTCAGATATTCTTCAGCTTTCTGGTAGTCTTCGTCGAGGAAATGCACCACACCGACATAGTAATTGAACGTCACCTGATGCGACTTGGGGAAGACTCCCAATGGCGGCATGTCGCCAGCGGCCACGGCAATAGGGCGCAAGATGTTCTTTGACAATGATATCGAATTGAGTCGAAAGTACGTTTTGAACAGGAGACTGGCGATGTAATAGACGCCGTATTTACGAGAGTCCTCCAACGGGGCTCTATCGCTTAGACAGAGGCCGAATATGGAGTTGATCTGACGCGCAGCATCTTCGAGCTTCTCATTGTTCGCCTCTTCGTCCACCATGTCGTCTCCGAAGACTGCGCCAGAAACGTTGTTGTCTTTCTTGTGTCTTGCGCTGTCGTCGGCTTTGATCGCAAAGACGCGGAGGTATTTGCTCGTAATGTAGAGGCAAGGAATAGTCCAGGCATCGAACTTTGACGTCTGATAGCCTCTCCGTACAGCATTGAGCACTTCTTTCCATGATTCGTAAACCCTGGTCCAGTCTGCATTCGAGCCACGTTCATCGTGGTCACCTACATTCTGCGCTTCCTCCGCAGCAAGTATCGCGCCCACAGCCTTCCAGTACGCGACGTACACTTCTACCCAGGCGGCGGCCTCGCCCTTGTCAAGGTGAGGATCATTAAGCGCGTAACGAAGATCATTTTGAACACTGTAAGCATTGACGCTTCGGTAGATGGCATACAGGCGTCCGCTGTCGTGTTTCGGGGGTACTGGAGAGATTGTTTCAGCAAGAGCGTAGCCGTTCTGCTCTTCTTGGGCTTGACCAAACGCTCTGATGATCCCTTCCAAGAATTGGCTCCCGATATTGGGCGCCATTGTGTCGAGTGAGAAGAAAGTTGCTCAATTGAAAGCAACCTGTATATGAACTTTGGAGTACACGTACTCTGGATGACTAAGCTGCGGCTGGAAAATGGGCTTGCGATTGCTATTTACCGTATCGCGGCAGAATAATTTCAACGACTTGGAAGACTTGATATTTCATTGTAATATTTATATTTATAGAACGTGTACCGCTGCGTCATCAGAAATACCGTGAGCATCTGTCAAATGTTTGAGACCCTTTGCTCTTGACTGTAGAGTAAGAGGCTTACCGGCCCTACCGGACGAGCAGCCGGTGACAGGACAGGTGCGCGTCTTCCATGGCTGTGGGGCACTGCTAGAGGCCTCACAACTGGCGAGGTGCCGACGAAAGTGCGACAAGTTGTCAGTGACATACTGCGTCCGGCAGTAGAGTCGAGGGCATCGGTACAAGAAGGCAGAAGCTTCATCTCGACTTGTGTGACTCGGGACGGGCAGGTTAACTCCAACATCGGCAGATGGGCGTGAAGCAGAGCTGCTCGATGCATGCGCAGTAGCGTTAGTCGATGTGTTAATCCGGGAGAAGAAACGAATGAAATCCGCAGGCGATACTCGAATATCGACCAAAGAGCATTGCGGGACCGCGACTGGCGAGGTTGAGTTCGCGTGAGAGGAGGCATCAAGCGTAGCGCTAGATGCAGATGCATCGGAGTCAGGCCGAGCCATGAGGTGTAGCATTTCGCCGAGCGGTGTATCTTCAAACTCTTCAAGGTCTTCATCGACCGTGCTTCGGATAGCTTCGAGGTCCGTTTGTAGGGCGGGCTCAAAAGAGGATGCTAGAGCAGCGTTAGCTGATATTCCAATGCGAAAACTACAGAGGACGGCAGGATGACAATGCTTACGCGGTATGGATGCAGGATACTGCGCACGGAGGCCGGCTGCTGCAGATTCGACAGGGAGACTCGACGGCAGAGACGAGAAGGAAGGAGGCATGGACGACGGGGTCGACTGTCCGTACAAGCGGGCGGCAGGCGAGCAGATGTCGAGGCCCTGAGCCACTGGCGCTGTGAGATCGATACGTGGAGGTGGGGGCAGTCGAGGATTACCCATCGTGAGTGCAGCAAAACCAGGGCCAGCTGGCGAGGGCTTGCCAGACGGTACAGATGGCGGGACGTGTGGTAGCCGCTGCTGATTGATTTCGTTGAGAGTACGCTGGCGGAGTGGCTGGACTGGAAACAGGGAAAGGCAGTGAGCAAGAGTACAACATGAACACCGTGATGAGGATACTTACCAGACGACGGACTAGGACCAGGAGGACAAGGTCGGAAGGCTGGGATCGGTGTAGCAACGACAGCGGCGGACGTCTGCCAATGGTCTTCGGCCTTGCGGGTAGATTCGTGAGACGCTGCATGTCCAGAGGACTTCGGATTTGGATGATTGCCATTACGGAGGCATTGCTTGTCAATGTTGTTGGGAGCGAGGGAAGCACGAACGGGACGAGGGAGGGCTCGATCGTGCCAGTCGGCATTGTTCTTCCTCATAGCGTGAATGTCAACAGAAGTATCGCCAGTGTATCTAGCGGTAGTGCCTGACGCTAAAGTGTTATTGGAATGTCCGATGGCGGCAGCGGTGACAGAGCTTGCGAAGCCTACGACAGATGTAGGAAAGTGAGCGACATCCCGAGCATAACCACGACGGAGGGAATGGGGTGTAAATCTCTCCTCGAGACCAGAATTGTCGAGAATACGTTTGAGGAAGTCGTAGACATGGCTCCTGTGAGCTGGGCGATCGAGATCGAGCTCCGAGCTGCCTGATTTTAAATTAGAATAAGACGGGAATCTAGGAATGACCGGTCTCTCAGGATAGGTCCAGCGAACAACACCACCAGTTTGGGCAGCGTACGAAAGAAGATCCTCCAGAGATTGTGGAGCTACGAGACCGTTGAGGAGAGCGTGGATGAGTAAGAGGGCGACAGGATCAACGGCGTTAAACAATGGATCATCAAGGGGATCCAAATGTTTGATCTGGTCGACGTTCTGCGTGTCCCTAGGAGAAGCTGGTTAGCCAGAAGGTACAGATACGGAGACGGCAAAAGATGCATACTTGTAACCCTTCGTGTAGCGGAGAGTCACAGTCAGACGGAGATGGGCGAGGGATGTGCCGCCTTCGAGGCGAAGGTCGAGATCCTTCCACTTCATGCAGTATTCGTCCGTGTAGCTTTCAGCTACCACGATGTCGCCGGCGCGGGCGCCAGTGGCGGATATGAGGACAACTGAGAGCGCCGCGAGAATGTATTTCGAGACAGGAGCAGAGTCGTCTCGGAGGCAGGATAGCAGCCACTGCTCAACAATGAAACGCACAACATGCAATCCGGCACGGGTGCGTTTCTTTTGTAATCCACGATAGAGTATCCCGGACTTGACATTACTTTCAATGAGTGATTTCAGCCAAGTGCGATCGTGGGGAGACAGACGGAGAGATGGGAATTTGAGAGGCGAGATCGTGAGAAGGCCAGTGATAATCTTCTTGACAAACCTCTCACCCAAGGGTTGCTCAGGGCCGCGAGAGGCTTCCCAACGCCGGAGAATAGTGTGTATGAACCGACAGAATAGTTCGCCGGTGGGCTGAGCGGAGGAGCTACCAAACGGTCAGAGGAAGAAACTTTCGAAGGAAAGAGGGAATGTACTTGGGTCCTTTCTGAGTTTCAAGGAAAGCCTCAAAAATCTCAGTCCATGTGTCGACGAAGAGCTGCATCCAGGGGCTACGAGCCACAAATGTCTGATCTAGAAACGCTTCATCTGCACTCGCCGTGTCTTCTTCCTTGTTGAGAAGAATGTCCTGAATCATCTTCTTGCCGCGCTTAGAAGGCTTGCTAGCAGGAGGAGGGACGGAAGGAGTATCATCGTCGGAGTCAAATTCGGCTGCAATGAGTCGTCGTTTGTTGAACGTTGGCATGTTGGCGGTGAGAATGATTGAGTCGGGATCGTGAGAGAGACGAGGCATGAGAAGAAAAAAGAAAAGGAATGAAGGCAGCGAGTTCGTACAAGAAATAGGCGGCAGCGAAAGTATTGGTAGGAAGGAGCTGATTGAGGGAAGGTGCGATCTGGTGACGCCGAAATAGGAACGCAGCGCGGTGACCTGCATACGTTAGCGACGACAATATCTCAGGCGAAAGGGAAATTAGATGCAAGGAAAAGAGGAAGGAGTACACTTCAACACGGAGCAGCGGAATAGAATATCAATTGAGCAAGGCGAGCAAACTAGGGAGACAGCCATAGAGACTATAACCGCTCGCAATACTGCCGCCAACCAAAGAAGACCACCACAATAAATCGTCGCATAGCTAGAGCTGCCACTCGAGCAATGCTGACGCTGACAACCGGAGACAGACCATCCGAGATACCAATGAGACGACAGCGTGAGGAGGAAGTGCTGGGCAAGCTCGTCGTGAGGAGTCAGATGAGCATGGCTCTGGTCAAACGAGCGCGGTAGTGACCGTGACCGATGATGTCGGCCAAAAACCAAAGACCATTGTTGCCAGGCACACCTTGAGGAGGAGGATGAGCACGAGTCCAGCGATTGTCAACCTCTGCCCACATGTCATCCCAAATCCGATGAGCCAACATAAGACGTGAGCCCTGTCCGCCGTGTTCGATGGCATGACGCTGACCAAGCTCTTGCATGTAGAGAAGCATGTCGTACGTGGCATTGATCTCCGCGTCAGACCATGCAGTATAGTTTGGGGAGATGTAGGGAACATCAGTAGTGACAAAAGCAGGAGGAGTGACCCACCAAGCCGGAGCTTGCCAGTGGAAGTTGCGCCTCATTTTCCATTGATTAGCAATGCCACTGCCTGGGGACGTAAGATAAGGCTTGAAAAAGGGAGATTCGGCGAAAATGATGGCGAGTTTGTAGAACAAGGCGAACGTGATGTTGGTACCTTGAACGAGGTGGAAAATGACGCGCGGAATTTGGTGAATCTCTTTCGTGTTGTATGGGACGACGCCGATGTACGCCTCGTGCCAATCTCCACTCCGACCATGACCAATGTGGACGTGACGATCAAACTCTGCGATGGCGCGTTCGCGAGTGAGATCGTAGAAGGCCTTGCTAGTTCGAGCAAGGTGTGGGAGCGGTGCGTAGGTGACGCCAGTGCCGTAGGGGGCGCCAGGGACGATACGATGCGAGAGCAAGTGCTGGCCGGTCGTATCGACATGAGAGAAAGGGTGGTACTTGAAGATCATGCGTCGGAGTTCAGCAGGAAGATTGCTGAAGTCATCAGGTGGTTGTCCGTGTGGTTGGGGGCCAGGCATGGTGATGTTGCTGTGCAAACTGATCAGTCTGGCTGAGTGACAAAACCACGAGGATTGATGGCTTACAGTAAAAGTGAGGCGAACAGAATATGGTATTGATGAAGCGGAGCGCGCGAGCAGAGTTGTATAGGCGAAAAGAGTGACGAGATAGAGCAAGAGAAATCGCGTGCAGTAGTGATGACGAAACGGCGGCTCAATAGGCGAAAATTGACCTTTGCTAAGCGATTGATTGTGCGGTGGTGTACATCCTATTTCTCGACATTGGTCTGAAGACCCAATCTCTTCACTATTTGAAAACCTCAGTTGTAGCCTTTTTCACCGCTGTCAACGATCACAATGCCACCGCCGACGATCCTCATGGATGAAGAGCCACAACGAAAGGACCCAGAAGAAGTGTACGCCGAAATCAGAAGCGGACGCAAGGGGGCACAAAGAAAGAAGAACAAAAGTACCTGTAATGTCAGAACTGCACCTGGCCAATGTAGCTGAAGGTTTTCAATGTGTGTCTGGATACGCTGGAGGAGATTGTCAAACAGTAAGTACTTAGGGCAAACAAGACAAGAGAAATTGACTGACCGGCGGTATAGCCATATCCGTGTACTCTTGCGACTGAAGACCGAATACAAAACCGACACAGAGAGATGGCGCGGCGAAAGGCTGAAGAACAAGTACGCTGACATCGGTGACCTCCAAACCTTCCAGTTGTGCGAGACAGATTCACGGCGCAACATGGTGTACGGACAAATCAAAGATACCTTGCGCGCTCGCCACAATTGCTTCGGCAAAGAAGAGGAGGAATTGTTGAACAAGGAGAAGGATCTGGTCAAGGCCTTCGAGCTGCACAAGACGATGATCGCGCCCACGATCAAGGACCGAGCTCTGGACAAGCTGATCAACTACCAAGCCGATCTGATGCATGGACACAAATGCCTCCGCAGCGCGCTGACCGAGCCGGAAACCCTGAAGCCTTCACGATCAACTAGAAGGCGCCAGACAAGGAGAGCAAGAAGCAGCAGGCCCGTCGCAAGGACTTGACGAAGGCGTGATTCCATATCGAGCTCTTTACGGAGAAGAAGGAGGTGGTGGTGGTCAGACGGTACAAAACGGCGGAGAAAGGATCCAGCCCAACGGTAGACAAGGACGAAGAGAGGGACTTCAACTACGACGCACTGGCGTATAGCGCGGTCATGGCTGTTGTGAAGGCGAAGGATTGGACGACTGCTGCAGGCGGTGCAGGCGAGCTGGCAATGGTAATGGCTGACGATACGTGGTCGCCTATCCGCAACGACAGAGAGCTGGCTGATCTGGTGCAGGAGGTGGTTTAGGAGGACAGATGGAACCCTAGTCTGGTGGTTAGATTGAAGCCTGGTTCGAGTACAGTACAAGGAGAGGACGGTAAAGAAGAGGTGTGAGAAGCTAGCGACAAAAGCGATGGTGGACAAAAGCAATAATGTAGTTATAAGTGGAGGTTACACGAATTCCAATACGAACTTCAGGAGATGATGATTCACGAGTAAAAATGCTAGATCTTATCTTGAAAGCATCTAATTGTTCCCTTCTTTCTTCTGCTTTTCCCAGTCGTTCTTCTTTTCTATGTATCTAGGTATGATTACTGCCCTTTTGCTCTAACAAAGACTACTCTGACCTTGAATAGATACAGGTAGCTGCTACAGTACCTTCGCGAGAGCAGATGCGCTGCAAGATGGATTGACGGCTTCGCCGTAAGATGGGTTGACGGCTTCGCCGTAAGGATTGTGGGGGCGGCTACCGCCGCACGGCTTCGCCGTAAATGTACTAGCGGCTGACGCCGCGTGGCCCTGCGGGCCGAAAAACGACGCTAGGTTGATGAGCAGCTTCGCTGCTCATGTCCACAGCAGTTCTTGGCGTAGACGATCGCGGAAGTCTTCCGCACACCTTTCCGGTGAAAAGTGCTGCCGCTCCGAGCATCAGCGGCATCTACCGTTGCTTGGCTCTGGCAGACCCCGTGCACGTTAGCGAAGTCCTTGCAAAATTGAAGCCGTGATCTGAACTTTGACAATTCGACTCGCCGACACACGACAAATTCACGGCCGACTAACAACACCGACACAGTACGTTCGACGGTATTGATATCATTGAAGCTTCGCTGACATTATCGCAGATGGGTAAGCGCTCTATCATTTCACTATTATCGGAGGATTTGAGGGATTGAGGTCGAATGCTGGGCTGGCTGGACGAGGGATTGGCTGGTCGGAATCGATGCATGGAGGACGAATTGGATCGACGACGCGAACGACTCTGAAGCGCACGAATACGATTGACTCGATTATTACGGAGGACTGCGATACAGAGCAACGAGTCTTTCTCCCGACGATCAATACCAGTCAATCGACAACTCAGCCCAGCACGAGACGCAGAAAGCAAGAGAATTCAAGAGCATGGACTAATACAACCTTCCCAGGTCGTCTTCAGGAATACCAGGTCATTGGCCGCCACTTGCCGTCAGAGGCCAACCCAACCCCAAAGCTCTACCGCATGCGTATCTTTGCGCCAAACGAGGTTGTCGCCAAGTCACGATTCTGGTACTTTCTCGCCAAGCTGAAGAAGGTCAAGAAGGCCAACGGCGAGATCGTCACCCTCAACCAGGTACATGCCCTCGCGCACTGTTACTTGTTAAGCCAATTTGGCTGACACTTTGTGTCTTTTAGATCCACGAGAAGCGCCCAATGAAGGTCAAGAACTTTGGTATCTGGATCCGCTACGACTCTCGCTCTGGTACCCACAACATGTACAAGGAGTACCGTGAGATGTCCAGGACAGACGCCGTCGAGTCCATGTACCAGGACATGGCTGCCCGCCACCGCGCCCGCTTTAGGTCGGTTCACGTAAGTAAACCGCGCTTCTGGCCGGTGAACCACACTCACGTTTTGTCTAGATCCTCAAGGTCGTTGAGGTCGAGAAGGCCGACGACATCCGCCGCCCATACATCAAGCAGCTCCTCACCAAGGACCTCAAGTTCCCTCTGCCACACCGTGTCGCCAAGACCGCCAGCAAGAAGGTCTTCGCTGCCACCAGACCATCCACTTTCTTCTAAGCGTGCAGTACGTTTTCTGGTTGATTGTTGCATCTGGGTTTTGAAAGGGCTGGCGAACAAAAAGCGGCGTGCGAATATGGCTATGTTCGGAAGGAGGATATTGAATGAGATATACCTAGGCATACCCCGCGCCTGCAAATGAACAAGCTGCATTCAATCATGATGTCAAAAATCGTCCCTCTTTCTCCCGTTATTTCATAGTTTGGAATCTTCCGCTTTCATCACTTTGGTAGGATACGCGGTGTCGACCCTGTCCCACCAAGGCCACACACTCGGCGCATCGGCCAGCATGCTCCCCCGGAATCTCGCCTCTCTTTTCTGAAGGAACGCGTTCACACCCTCTTCCTTGTCCTTTCCAGCAAACAGCTCCCAAAGCACCTTACTTTCCAGCAAATGCGCCTCCTCGGGGCTACTGGGACCTCTGAACATCATCTCCCGCATCAAGCTAGTACTAACAGCACTGGTATTCGCGACCACTTCCTCGGCAACTTGCAGCGCTCTGGGTAACACGTCCTCTCTCTTCTCCACGATCTCACTGAATAATCCTCTAACCATCTCATGATTCGCTTCGAACGTCGAACCAGTCGTAATGAGATGCATCGCTCGACTGTAACCTAACAACCGCGGCAAGTAGAAGGACGAGCAGCCCTCCATGACGATCCCACGACGGGCAAAAACGAAGCCGATCTTCGCTTTCGAGTAGGCGATGCGGATATTCGTGGGGAGTGTCATGGTTATGCCTACACCGACTGCTGAGCCGTTGAGGGCTGTAATGATCGGCTTGTGCAGTGAGTGCAAGGCAAGTGATAGGCGACCGCCGCTGGACATGTCAGTACTGATTTCATGGTGCAATATTGTAGACAAGTCGAGTCGGGCTACTTGTTTTGCGTATCTAGAACAGGATATGGATGTTGTTGGAAGACAGGATACACACCCGTCTCTATGCTCTCGTGCATTCTCCTCACGATGTCCAAATCCGCTGTCCAAGTCTGCGCCGGCGCAGAATATGTTTCCATGGCCAGTGAGGACGACGCAACGGACGCGATCATCGTGCTTGATATATGCGAGTACATTTAGAATCTCGTTCAGCATGCTATCCGTAAACGCGTTGTGGCGGCCAGGGCGGTATAATGTCAGTATGAGGATTGGGGTCGGCGTTGGAGAAGACGGGGGATGATGGGACACTCTGATCTGCGTGTGAGGAAGAGTAGTATAGGACTGAGGCAGGGTAACCGTGGACATGGTGCGGATGATATGTATGATATAGCTCTGAATGTTATGCTATGTTTCGAGGCACGGCTAACCATATACACCGAGTTCTTTGTGGTAGGTACGAATTGTTGATGTAGTCGATTCATGCGGAGAAAGTTGGAGAACACATGTGAAGCCGCGGCATGTTCTGCCACTGGCATATCAGACACGAGGACATCACAAACGATCATTGTTACGCAGAAACGATGATGCATAGCAATCAATACAAAAACGCACGAAAGCAGACAGAAGACCAAAAACCAAAAACCCACTGCAAGAACATCCGAAACTCAAAACCGAAACCGAAAACCACTGCAAGAAAACCCACTAGCAAAAGACCAAGACCACACCCAAAGCAACATCGACCACGATTGAGCAGCTGTCTACTGAGGCACGGCCTCAGTGACTGTGGTGACAATACCGCTGGTCTGTGGCTGTGGCTATACCTCTGTTAGCCAGATTCGAGAATATCAGGCGGAAAGCTCACCTGGGAGTATGTCATCTTCTCGTGAGTCTTGTACTGCACGGCCGTGGAGACAGGGAAGCCCTCCTGAGCGCGTTCTTTGATGTCCAAGTTTTGTTGTGCGAGAGCGCAGGGCAGGCACCAGTACGCGGTGCAGCAGTCTTTGAAAGCGTTTCCTACGACTGTTAGTACTGTGAGACGGCGGAAAGCGGACACGGATGACTCACCCTCGATGTCAAACTTGCGTCGCTGGTCCGTTCGTTTGAACCAGAGAGGAAGAAAATTGGCACCGACGTAACCGAGCAGCCAAAACATGGCGCAATCGGTGTTGAAATACGACATTGGGTCGTCGCTTGGTGGTACACCGGGGTAATCATCGATCCTTTTGGCATAACGGCCGTATAGGCAGGGTGCGCAGAAGAAAGCGGCCATACAAGGACCACAACCCTGGTCTTGTTAGCATGATACGGCTAGGTAAGCCATCAAACGACTCACGCCGCAGTCGCAGAGGCCTCCACGAAACATATTGGTAGACATGATGGTGTGATGTTGGGTGATGTCGTTGATGAAAAATGATATTGCTGATGCTGGTGAAGTGGTGAGAAGGAAATGAAGATGAATCGCCTCAGGTGCAGAAGATATACTGTGTACTGTAGCAACGGATGGGAGCAGTCGTGACCGAGGCTCCATGGCGACTTCCTAGTCTTCCGGATCCAGATCTTGATCTTGTCCAAACTCAAGCACGATCCATTGGCAAAATTTCTCCCAAGCCTGCGCCCATTCCTTCAACCTATCTGCGCGCTCACCATGCCCGAACGCGCCTTCTTTGATGTCTTGTGCCCATTCCTTGGCTGTAAAATCGTCGAACGAAGCATAACGCACACTGTTCTCTGCAAGACTTCCAAGGCCTTCGAGGCCCAGGTTTTCCCAGCCTTGCAGGGCTTGCCAGAAATCATGTGTCATGCCACTATGTCCTTGACCAAGGATAGCCGGATCATCATTACTCAAGGAAGTCGGCACGCCCTGCGCCAGTAGAGCTGGTAGTGGATGTGTCATGATACTACTCGTCAGCCGTAGCACTTCATTACTGATCGGACAGCTCTCAACCAGGATCTTGCGCTCCTTGACCATGTTTATCAACAATGGATGTTTGTAGAGTGAGAAGCCGTGGCCGATTCGTCGCGTACCGAGCAAGATGGCGTCGAACAGGTTCTCGTCTGTGGAGTCACCGTCACCCAATGTCTCGCCCGCGTGGAAGAAAAATGGAATATCGACACCGTGCTCCGCGCAGGACTTCTTGAACCAGAATAGTTCTCGAGTGACATCTGAGAGCGGGCGACCGAGGTCCTCGTGTCCAACAAGATCGTAGCCCGCGATGAGTTCCGGAAATTGTTCCTTGAGCGCAATGCACTGCTTCATGCCTTCGACGATCTTCTTTGTGCCGTATTGTCGAACATCGGTAAAAATGAGCCTTGCACCCCAGAAATCCTTGCCTTCTTCAGACTCTTGAAAGTTCATAATCTCTTCATCCAAGATAGAAGCGATCAAGGTCGCATCCTTCTCCGGCTCCTCGGAACCTGTCCTGTAAAAAGGAAGTCGGTGTAATACTGCTCGTAGGTCGACGTACTGGACACCGTCTTCGACAAGCATTCGCAAGAACCTCGGAATAAAAGCCCGCCAGATCGACTCGTGGTGCAATATGCTGCCTATGACGCCGAAGCAGGAGGTAAACTTTCTCCAGATCTCGCCTGGTCCCTCTTGATGGTTCAGTGATTCGAATTGTGTGATGGTGGCCTTTGAGCGAACAAGATCCTTGAAACCTTGACGACCACCATCCGGGTAGCTGTCTGCGGCGGCTTCGATCGGCACAAACTCATCAGCGTTGTAAGAAGACGTCCAGAGCGACGAAGCCAACGACCTTGTGGTTTTGAGCCACTTGAACTTGATGGCCACAGAGTTGCGAGCCTGGTCTGTGTTCATCGGCGCAGTGGCTTGAACATGCATACCACCGATTTTGAAGATCTCGTCTAACATCCAGTCCATATCGACCATTGCTTCGAGGTGGCAATGTAACAAGGCACCCTTGGGCATTTTCTTGACGATCTTCCAGAGTTTTGTCGATTGCATTCGCTCGCGCGCTAGACCAAACATCATGCCTGGGAAAACAGCACCAGAATCTTTGGTCAGGCTGTCCTCGAATTCTGACGTCCATACTGTTTGCTGTTCCTCATACCTGATCGCAGAGACTATAGCGCAAGCCTCCTTGGCCATTGGTGTGAGCAGCCTCCGGAACGCATGATCTGACAAGTGTTAGCGACAAGTACGGGCCTCCTAGAGTAGACAATATGTCTATTTACCAACGAACCACTACGCTGCTGCTTCTCCTGCGCGATCAATGCATCTCGGCCTTTGAGGTATTTCTGAATGAAAGGTTCCTCGAGTGAGGGCACACCTTGCTCTTTGGCCCATGCCTCTTCATCTTCGATCGACAAGTTGTCCATAGTAGCTGTTTTGAGAGGTATCGTCCAAAGTGAATTATAGCAACTACAGGGCCATGGCGGGAACAAGAGGGTCAGGAATATGAACGCAGCCGGCTCAACATACCGTATTCGGCAAGTGGGATGACCTGAGCAAGATCAGGCGACAAAGCCGCTGCTTCGGGGTTTGGCATGTGGTTCACGTTATCTCCATGTTCATCATTCAGTCTCCATGCTCCACTTTCCAACTCTCCACCGCCCTCAAATCAACAAGCACGAGCACGATATCAACCATACATTTCATTCGTCCCATGATTTTACTATCGCACAGTCCAGAAGACTGATGCATGGCTTCGTGTGTCCCCGCACGTGTCGATTAGTTGAACCATACGCGACAAGCACGACCATCCCAGGAGCGCAGCGTGACTCAAAGCCAATGTCTTGCGCATGACCTCACACATTGATATATGGACCGTCAGGCAACAAGGCACCAAAGCCACTTGACGACGCATGTGCAAAATTAGAATCATGCAGCAACTCCATCGTATTTCTCTTTCACGATAACCTCTCGACACGCCTTTTGCCAGGCAACAACCACCATGGCATACTTCATACCATCCTACGTCCAGAAGCGGCTTCTTCGTTATGCGCTGCTGCGGACTGGCCTGCTTGAATCGGGAGCCCTCGATCTGGAAAGCTTCGATATCACGCTTGGAAAGCAAAATCGAATAGAACTTCGCAATGTCGGTCTACACGTTCAGAAACTCACGAGCTTACTCCAACTGCCCGATGAACTCAAGCTTCTTACAGCGCGCGTTCTGGTTCTCCGTATAGTAGTACCGCCTGATCTATACAACGGTTCGATCGAACTTGATGTGGACGGTGTAGAAGGGAAGCTCGCTCTCAGCGAAGCCGCTGGAAGGGACACCGAGTACAAGTCAAGAGGCAGGACATCGTCTACCAAGACCCCACAACACAGGAAGAGTAATCGCCGGTTAAGGTCGCCTGTATCGTTTGGTCATGGAGGACACCATCAGTACGAAGACGATGGTCACGTGCTCAATACCGAAGATCTGGCCAAATCCTTCCTACAGGAGGAGCCGCACAGGGAGAAGCAAGAGCTAGAGCAAATCTACTCCCGTCATCAGGAGTTGGTCGGCGAGTCTGTCTTTAGTGACGCCAGTGATACCGACGCTACTGGAACAGGAACAGATCTTGGTTTGCCTGGATTCCTGGCTACTTTTCTGCAACGCATCATCGACAGGATCAATGTCAAGGTCAACAACGTTATTTTCAATCTTGAAATCTCCTTGCCGGGCCAGACCGATCGTGCGCCAACTTCAGGATCAGCCCACGATGTAGCACTACGACTGAAGATAGCACGTATCGAGGTAGGTTCTTCGGGCGTAGACCAGAAAGAGCGCAGCGTGAGAGACAGAGAACACACAGCTGCTTCTACAACCAAACGAAGCATTGTCATCTCGGGTGTCTCGTTTTCGATGTTGACACCTTGGACGGAACAAACACAGTCAAGCCCGGCGCGCACGCTGCAAAAGCCTATATCAGCAGTTTCGTCACCTCTGCTATCTCCAACAAATCATGTGCTAGCCGCCGATTTAGATGAACCTGCAGGCGCATCGAGCCCATCAAGCCTCAACCGTAGTCCGGCGGCGGCCTTGCCAGATCAGAGTGTGTATTTTCAATCAAACGAAGACTCGACGATCACGCACCTGGCGGGAAGTGGCACACCTATGCAATCGAACTTGCATCAAGCATACCAAGAAAGCGTTTATGAAGATCCGCATGCCTCTTTCGACATACAGCCTGGCGAAGACAATCTTTCCTGGACGGATAGGCGGTCACGGACGGGCACGTCGGAGCCCGATTTATGGAGTGATTCAAGCTCTTCTCAAAACTTGACAGTGTCCATGCTGGCCGATGAGCGACATCTGGCTTCTGATGATACAGATATGCTGAGCTCAGACGCACCCTCACGGCGGGCCTATCTCCCAGATGCCCAACACGTTGCCAATGCAGGTGATCATGGCTATTGGACATCTCCTCCGCGGACGTCAACCGATGAAGCAGCTCCTGGAGTGGAAACACCCAGATCCGAAGGGTGTCCGGTGACTAGTCATTCCAGCCCTGGTGAAGACATGTCCCAGTCGCAATTCTTTGACCCCGAGGAGGCGAGAAGCATGTATGCCAGCGCAATAAGTCATCGTACTGCACAATCGACAAGACTACGAGGCTTGCCAGGCGGATGGGACCAATATGACCAGGATGAGGAGACTCCTATCGACGAAAGTCAACCCCAGAGCTCAACTCCAGATTTCGAAGAGAGTCCGGCGACCCCCAGAGCTGTTAGTCCTGTCGTAACGTCTCCATCCACAGAGCGCAGGCAAGAGAACGTAATATGTTCTATCGATGAGATCACCATCTCGCTGAACGAGGAACTGTCACACGGTTCCAACTCAAATACGAGCCAGTCTGATACAAGAACTGGCCATGAGTCTGTCAAATCACCCGAGGGGCGTCATCCACCCGGCTCTTTCTCTATTTACGCAGAGCAATCTGCCTCTGTAAGGTTCGAGTCTGCTCAGCTTGGCGATACTGTCGACTCGCTGCCTACAAGACCAGACCACTCCCCATCGGTCCCTACCACGCGGATTTCAGTGGGCAAGATCGATGTCGGCATTCGTATAGAGTCCCTATCATTGGCCGCCAAGATAATGCACAAGCTGTCACAGGCGTTGAAGAGGGAGAGCGAAGAAAACCAAGCCCCGAAGGAGCTGCAGCCATCGGCTTCAGCGTTGTCTTATATCCTGGAACTTCGTCAGACTCACCTGGCAGTAACGACAGCTGCGTCAGAAGTCCATGGACCGGAGAAGGCAGACAAAGATCTAGTTGAGATCATTCTTTTCGATGCCTTTTTAAAGTGCATGCCCCACGATGCCTTTGTGGACTATGGCCTGGAAATCGGCAGGTTCACATGTCATGTTCTTGGACAGGAGACCATTCGTTTCGCAGCTTCCTCTCAGTCTCAAAATGGAACTGCCCCAGATCGGGTTCCAGACATACGGATCGACAGCTCATCTGGCCTTCGCACAAGAAGCGGTATACCCGTAAATCAAATCAATGCTCAAACAAGCTCACTAGTATTGTCTCTCGATCTTGAGACCTTTGATGCTTTCTTGGCTTCTTGCGGCGGTATGAGTGGTCTGTTAAATTTGAGTAGCTCAATGATGTCCAATGACTCATCGAACCACAGCAGTCCCAAGTTCACGCCTCGGAAAGGTGTGAGATTCGAGGACAGTCTGACTGATGACAACAGCAAACAAGAGACCAAACTTCAAGCACGTATCGGCGGCTGCTCGGTGAACCTCCGAGGGAAATCCTGCTCGTTGAAGCTTTCCTCTACCTCAATCAAGCTTGTATCTAGACCCAACTACGTCGCCATAGCTACTGAATTGCTTCGCTTGACCGGCCCAAAGTCTCCAACCCAATCGGACCAGCCGAGCTTCGAAGTTCGCATCAAGAGCAATCGACTGGAATATCTTTACTCGCCTTCCGACGATGATCTCGAGCGTCTCTTGCTGCTGTTGACGCCGTCAAAGAACAAGTATGAGAACGACGACGATATTATCATCGACACTCTACTGAGGCAGCGGCGAAAAGGGGCAGTGCTCCGAGTCACTCCAGCATCGGTCTCGGTGGAGGTGAACGAATGGAGCTTCACCGAGCGGCTGCAGTCCCTCGTTGAAGAAATGTCTGGATTCTCGGTGGTAGCCAAATATCTACCAGAGGACGAACGTCCAGGTATGCTGACGCTGGCCCGAGCTCAGAACGTCCATCTCAAAATGCCTATCAATGCAATCTTTGGACCTTTGGACATCTCCGCACACGATGTACAGGCTGCTCAGATCGGCCTACCAGCCCTATGGGCTGTCTCCGTCGGAGACCTGAAAGCAGGACGAAACGGAGGTTCGGAATTGATACATGGAATCATACCGGTCCAAGCCGCGGAGAATGTCCCGATGATCATGGCCAGGATGGTGGGCGACGAAATCGATCCTAGCTTGAGACTCAAAGTCTTTAACCTCTGTGTCGAGTACAGTGTACCCATCTTCCTCGCTCTTACCGGATTCGACGAGGACGTACGGACGGAGCAGGTGATTGATCTTGCAGCCTCCACAATGCTTGATCTTGCCGGAAAGCCCGGTGCTGGCACACTCGTCTCACCCGCAAGCAGTACTTCATCCACTTCAAGGTCGTCCAAGAAGCTCACTGTCGATGTGTTGTTGCGGGACTGCGAGCTCGGGCTGGAGTCAACGCTTCACTCGTCAAAGGCAATGATTTTGTTCAATGACACTCGTTTCACGACTGTCACTCCACCCAGTAACATCTTTGAAGCAACACTGGAATTGCGCAAAGCCTCAATCTTTGTCACCGATGACCGAACGATGTCCGCGAATATCGAAGACATCCTGCGACATCCACTATCCGCACGGCTTGAGGCTCTGCTGATCAATGAAGGCTACGTATCTGTCAGCTCAATTATGTCTGCACGCGTCGCTGTTGACATATCTCAAAGTCCTGATAAAACTTTGAGATATGTCGACCTGGATGTGCGGGACGAACTATTTGTCCTCGAGACCTGCGCCGACTCAACACAGACCTTGATCCAGACTCTGGGTGCACTCGCCCCGCCTAGCAAGCCGAGCCAGGAGCCAAAATTCAGGACAGAAGCACTTACCTTAGACGACATGATCTCTTCTTTCACTGGTAATGCTTTTGAGAAGCCTCCAGAGGCCTCGATCATTTTTGACACCGACGAATCTCCTCAGTTCGAAGAAGACGATATGCTTGCTGCCAGCGGGATGTCAGCCAGTGTCTACGGTGGTCTCGATGCGCTCGTTGATCCAGAAGAAGAATTTGGAGATGATGTTCGACACGTTGCCGAAAGCCTTCTCGAGGAGGATCCATTCGAGATGCCGGATACACCTGAAGCAGCAAAGCTGAACGACGACGAGCTCGTCAGGCACTTGCAGAGTCAGTTGCATGCAATGGCATCTGGACCTGCCGTAGAATTGAAACCATACCTGATCCCAGACACGCAGCTGGACAGCCTACCCGCGCCTGCTACCGTCCTCGGAGCGCCTCATCGTTGGAATACACCACGAGCAGAATTTCCTCGAGTTCCGGAGCCAACGAATGCCAGGCCCCCCTTCCGTCTACGAGTACGTGACGTGCACGTTATCTGGAACCTCTACGACGGATATGATTGGCAGAGCACTCGCACAGCGATCAACGATGCAGTAGAAACGGTCGAAGCCCGTGCAGAAGAGCGTAAACTAAGACGTCGAAGATCGCAAGAGCCGGAAGATGAAGAGGAATCAATCATCGGCGATTGCCTTTTCAACTCCATTTACATAGGCGTGCCCGCAAACAAAGATGTAAACGAGCTACGGCGGCAGATCAATCGAGGAATCAATGATTTGGCGAGTGAGACCGAGAGCTACCAAACGTCAGGCGTGTCTCGCCCTACAAATCTGTCATCAGGACAGCAGTCGAGGCCTAAACAAAGACCTCGAAGGTTGAAGTTGAAGCGAAGTCAGACACACAAGATATCATACGAGCTGAAAGGCGTCTCTGCTGATATCCTCGGCCTCGAGCCAGGTGGCAGCGAAACGCAAAACTCTATTGATATACGCATCCGAGAATTTGAGATCTTTGACAACATTCCTACATCGACGTGGAGGAAGTTCTTGACATCCAATCATGACAAGGAGGAGATGAGGGAGATGTGCAGGCCGATGATTCATATCGAGGTGCTCAATGTTCGACCTATCAAAGAGCTTTCCGCAACAGAATTACTTTTGCGAGCCTCCATCATGCCACTGCGTCTCCACGTCGACCAAGACGCCCTCGACTTTATCACAAGATTCTTCGAATTCAAGCCTGAAGGACACGAAGCGGACGCACCAAGCGATCAGCCGTTTATTCAACGCTTGGAAGTCGACACAGTTCACATGTGCCTTGACTACAAACCGAAGCGAGTCGACTACGGTGGTCTACGATCAGGAAGGTATACAGAGTTCAAGAACTTCTTTATCCTGGACCGTGCAAACATCATCCTCAAGCATGCGATCGTGTACGGAATCAAAGGCTTTGCACCACTCAACGATACACTTAACGACATCTGGATGCCAGACATCAAGAGCAACCAACTTCCGGGCGTTCTAGGCGGGCTCGCGCCAGTATCCTCGCTTGTCTCCATCGGTACCGGTCTCGTTGACACAGTCGCAATCCCTATCCGCGAATATCGCAAAGACGGCCGTCTCTTCCGCAGTATCAGCAAGGGCGCGACACATTTTGCACGCAATACGACATCAGAGCTCGCTCGCTTCGGCGCCAAGATGGCAATCGGAACCCAAAATGTCCTTCAAGGCGCAGAGACTCTGCTCTCGCAACCGAGTCAACATGCAATCGCCGAAGACGACGAGGAAGTCAACACACGCCAGGTATCGAACTACGCGGATCAGCCCTTGACGCTGTTGCAAGGTCTCCGCTCCGCACAGCGACATCTCGAGCGCGACCTGCTGACTGCACGTGATGCCATAATTGCAGTGCAAGGTGAGGTCACGGAAGCAACGTCCGCTGCCTCGGCCGCGGGAGCAGTGGCTCGACACGCCCCGACGATTTTGTTGAGGCCGGTCATCGGTGCAAGTAGAGCCGTGGGTAAGACGCTGCTGGGAACGGCAAACATGGTCGACAGGGGACATTTGAAGGGAATCGAGGATGTGAGTAAATACCCGCGCCTGACACTGAGAGTTTGTGCTGACGTGTCGCAGAAATACAAACGCCGTTAAAAGACGGGAAGATTACACGATTGACGAACGGGCAGGAGTCGGGTCGGCAATGGCGTAAAGACTGCATTTTGATACCGCTGGTATGGTTTGTGATTGTCAGGATTAGCGCGGGTTATCTGAACTGGATTGGCGTGGTTATATGATATCAAGAGCAATGAAATTCCACGCATGATGCCTTATCACGAAACGTGCGTTGTCGTGCCGTTGTGACAAGCGTGTTGATCAAGCAGCACATCACAGTCTTGTAGGGAAGGAGCAATTCAACAATAGCCACTTTCCATTAGAATGAAAGTAATCATAATCAGCGCCGCGCTGTCAAAGTAAAATTCAGGGGTATCATCAGTTCAATCCCGCCTCCCAAAGCGCCATAAACGATCGGATCCACTCCAGAGTTTCTGCTCCGCGCAATTCATGGTCCTAAACTGGCTTCCAAGTCCCAAGGGGCCCCTACTTCCTCCACGTCGATGTAGGGATCTTGTCTCAATCGGACCTCTGTTACGAGCAATTCATGCTCCCTCTCCTGCGCCAGCATTGCGGCCGAGTACTGCTTCCACTGCTCAGCTAAGTGCACCTAGCCCATACCTGTTCCAGGACGCTGCTGCTGGGGCCCCTGCAACGCATTCTGCATCGCGGCAAACTGCTGCGCGAGATCGGCGTTGGCGGCGCTCTGTTGCTGCTGCTGCCTCATCTGCTGCTGCTGCTGCATGTTCATGTTATTGTTCATCATCATGTTGGCGCCTCCGCCGGCGTTGTTGGCCTGCTGCATCTGGCCCGCCATCTGGCCCATCTGTGCCTGCTGCTGCTGGATGCGGGCCATCATTGCTTGCTGGACGCGCAGGTTCTGCATGTATTGCTCCGGGTTGTTACGGTCGCCGAGGTTGCGCGCTGCGTTCATCGCCAGTTGCTGCTGTTGTTGTAAATTGCGCTGTTGTTGCGCCATGAGTTGTTGCTGCATGTTCTGGTTCAGCTGCCCGTTCGCGGCCATTTGTCGCATTTGTTGGTTCATTTTGTTGCGTTGGATCATCAATTGGCGCTGCTGAGCGACAACGGCCGGATCGGCGTTGTTCATTCCACCTTGGCCTTGTCCCATCTGCGATTGCTGACTCGGGTTTTGCTGCATTTGCTCGCCTCCCATGCGCTGTTGTAACTGCTGCTGCTGCTGCTGATTCTGCTGCATCTGCATTTGCATTCGTTGCATTTGAGCTTGGTACATTGCTGGATTCATCTGTTGTTGCTGTTGCTGCTGCTGCTGTTGTTGTTGTTGCATTTGACGCATTTGCTGCATCTGTACAGCATTCATGCCTTGACCTTGCATTTGAGCCTGCATCATCTGCGCCCTTTGTCGGTTAGCCATCGCCATCATCATATGCTGTTGCTGCTGCTGCTGCTGCTGTTGTTGTGTCACGCTTTGTTGGCTCATCTGAGGAGTTTGCATCATCATGTTCTGATTAGGTGTTCCTGCCATGCCTTGCACAGGACTGCCATGCTGCATCTGGGGCGTGGCACTCATTTGGCGATTGATATCAGCAGGCGCAGATGGCATTAGCTGAGGGGTGCCAGCAACCTGTGGAGTATTGTGGCGACTTTGGTTTTGCTGTTGGCTGATCTGGCGTGCCATGGCAACTCCCGGGTGATGCATGGCAGAACCTGGTCTCTGAGGACTGCCGGCACCTTGGTTCGACATGGAAGGCTGCATTGGGAAGCCAGCTTGCATAGCATTGGCATTCTGCATCATCGGCGACGAATTGTGCATCGGTGTCTGATTCCTGACGATAGGCGAGGAATGATTCATGGCTGCTTGCTGTTGGAGTTGTTGTTGCTGTGGGTTCTGAGCCATGGCGGCTGCTGGATGTGCGTGTCCTTGAGCCTGCACCTGCGCTTGGGCTTGTGCTTGGGCTTGTTGCTGCTGCTGCTGAATAGCTTGTTGTCTCATCAACATTTGCTTTGCTTGGGCGTCTTGTGTCTGTCTCTGCCTTTGCTGCTCTTCCATCAGCTTGCGTTTCTGAGCCATGGCCATGTCGTGTTGGCGCTTCTCCATCGCAGCTCTTGCTTCCTCCTCCTTTCTCTTCTGCTCCTTTTCCTCGTGCCTCTGCTTGATTTGCTCAAGCGTCTTGAACCTTGAGAATCCAAGTTGAGCAGAGCCAGATTGCGCTTCGCTGGCAGCATTACCGCTGCGGTTCGTCGGCTTGATGCGCTCGTCCATGATCAGCATTCTATGCTCTTCCCGGGCGGCCAAAGCATCTTCTGCAGCAAGCTCGGCCTGGGTTCTCTTACGACCACGAGATGCAGGCGGCGGCTGCGAATGCAAGGGATGTGCGAGTAGATCAAGGGCGCGTTGTGCCTCTTGTGGGGTTCTCGCAGGCTCTAGTAGAAGTGGACCCTCGGTGTGCAACAGGTAGTCGGCCTGGAAGTCGTAAAAGTCCTTCGGTTCCAACCTCATCTTTTGAGAAGTTCCAGTGGACTTTTTTGATGTCGGAGTCTGCGGGACGGAAGATGTTCGATCAGTACCGTCCTTAGCGGTGGATCCTTTGCGACCATCCTGACCGTCCAGTACAGGAGCGTTCGCCAACAATATCATGTCTGCCTCTCTCGATTGCTCAGTCGGGAACAAGACTAATGTGTAGATCTCAGCCTTGCCAGCAGCCTTCTTATTTGCAGAAATCGATGGTGTTTTCTCCGTCTGAGCACCTTTGTCTTTCTCTTGCGATCCAGGAGACATGCTCGTCTTTGCGCCATCGGCAGACTGTTCGTTGGACTTTCGTGGATAAGGACCGTAAGGAGATGGTGTGACGTGATCGCCAGAGTTGTGCATAGAGAAAGCGACAGTGTTTGGGTTCTTCGGTGATGTGTCTGTGCCTTTCTGGGTCTTGGACTCGGCGGCGCGATGGTTGTGTACCTCGACAATCAAGTGACCGTCGTAGAATTTTACGTCTTCAGTCATGAGCTCGCCCATAAGCTCATGTGGTACCGTCTGATGTTGCATGTGCTGCATGAATAGTTTCATCTCCGATTGGTAAGAGAACGACCCCTCTTGTTTGTCGAAGCGGAAGAAGTTTTGGTGCAGATGCACGACCAGCGAGGGAGGTTGCCCTTTGAATTTGCGCAGGATATACTCGGGAGTTTTGACGTATGGCTCTGACAGCTTTGCGACTGGTTCGTCGCTTTCGTCGGCGGTGCCGGTACGCGTGCGAGTCTGCATACTGATCGAGGGTCTCTGGCGCTTGAGCGCCTGGCCGGGCTTAGCGACCGCCGCGGTGGCCATTTTGTAGGAAGGAGTAGTCGTGCGCTCAATCAAAGTATTAAGAATAAATTCGCGTTTCAATGAAGGATAGCGACGAGCGCATTGTGTGTTCGTACTGAGTGTGGAGGAGTAAAGTAGAATCGCGACAACATGAGGTGCATTGTCTAAATAACCACGGGATCCGTAACTCTGGGGTAACGAACTCTTGTCACGTGCTTTGCGACCCACATCATGGTACATCATATTCGAGCAGACATGGAGTGTGAATGTCACAACCTAACGAGATTTGGAAGTGTGTAGGATTTCATTCGTTCCAATGATAGATGATCGGATGGTCCGGATTATAGACAAAAATACTTGTCCACCAACGCGCGCTCTGCTTTTGTCTTTCCAGACGTGATATGAGAAAAGAATCACACACTATAGAAACCGTGATACCCAGGAACGAACAGCACGCTAGTAAAAGAGAGGAGGCAATGTCGTCCCCCGATGCAAGTCCCAATGCCCTGGATTATGAAATTGCAGGGATCCAAAACTCCATGATAACCTGATAATGCTGATGCGTGTTGTTTCGTCGTCATTAGAAGAAGTGTGTGTGCGGCTTCGACATTTCGTGGACTTCCATTTCCTGTGCAGTGTTAGATTCAGTTCTGATTATGTTGTAGTTGAATGCTTACCATCTTGAACGTGTTCAGCTCCTCCTTGATCTGCTGGGCAAGCATAGGAGTGAGCCGATTGCAAGTTGCAACGTCTCCACGACGGTCATATTCGGTGCTGGACCAGACGTCGTGGAACTGTAAGCGCGGGCTGAAACTAATGTTGCGACCCGATCCTGGTGTTTGTGGCATGCTCTTGGACCCTCCGTTGATACTTTTGCTGAAGTAGTCATTCGAGCCGGTACTGGTAGTGGAAGTCAGGCTTCGTGACTGGCGTTCGTCGCGTGGTGTTCCAGGAGCGCTGGAAGCTGGACTCAAAGTGATGTGCGCGTCGGGAAGCACTGGTATTTGAGAGTTCACTGGCGAGAGTTGAGGGGAACCAGTAGCAGACCGCTTCAATATGCCCTTGCGTACGGCTGCCAAAACCTCGGCTCGTTCCTTTTCACTGCCGACAATGCTCTTCCTCATAGAATCAGTCCTGTCGTGAGAGGAAGGACGATCGTTGATCTGTTGGGTTGTGTCGACGGAGTTGCGCTCGAGTTTGGGGAACCCAGTACCACCTCCGAGCTGATCCGCGGGGTTTGCATTGACATTGACCTTTTGTCTCTCGGCCTCGACGGTGACCATCGACACTTGTGCCAGACTTGGTTGAATTGGTCCATCGGCAGCCGGAACGCCAATGACAGACTTTGGTCTGAACAATCCTTTCAAAGAGCGGCCACTCTTCTTCATTCCTTTGCCCATCTTACGAAGCATGAGTGATGCAGAGGATGCAGTCGACTGTATCGATAAGTTGTCCGTTGATCCAGAGTAACCGCCTTGACCAGAATATATGCCTGCGCCAAAACCAGCAGCTTCTTGACGTTTTGCAATTTCCAATTGTTCTGAATCTAACTCTTCTCCAGTCTGCGCGTGCACGATAGTTTGGGATGGAGGTACGTTCTCACCAGAGGCCTTGCGCATTTCTGCAGCAGTGCCAAAAGAGAATGCTCTTCTCAAGCGAGACTTCATACCTTTGTTGAGGTCCTTGTCAGACAAAGCAGCCAAATGCTGGGCGGCAGGACTAGGAGCGTGTGCAGCCTTGGCTGGAGATTGCGCACTACCAGTTTGATCACGCGAGTAGGCGGACTGTGAGAGCGGAGAAGGATTAGCCAATCGCCTTTGACCATCAGACGGAGTCGGAGTCCTAGTGGACAAACGTCCAGGACTTGCTTCACGTCTGAGGCCTTGAGCAGGGCTTGGGGAGGTATTGCGGCTGCGAGAACCATCTCCCTCTGGGGTAGGAGCTCCTCTCCCTCGGCTCTGACCACTTTCGCCGCTTGGCGTACGAGTATGTTGTGACACCGGGCGAATAGTCGAGACTTGAGATTGCCGAATACCAGTAGTACCCTGAGACGAAGCAGGTCGCTGGTTTGTTGGGCTGACGGGATTCGCAGGCGCTGTTGCAGCATCAAGATTACCACCAGAACTTCGTCTCCTGTAGCGTTTGGCAGATTCAGGAGATCGGTTGGCTGCAGGATCCTCGTTCGTGTTGCGGCTCACCAGTACTGGCGGCGGAGTGTAGAGATGCTCGACTGCAGCCATACCAGAACCGGACGGAGCGGCAGGTGTGTGATGAGCTTGCTGAGATGCCTGGGTAACAGAGTTATTCGAGTCTGTGCGGCGTGAGACTCTACGATATCTGTCCGGAGACGACTTTGTGGTGGCATCGAAGTTTGTCAGTGACAAGTCCGGTACACTGGATGAGAGGCTTATAAAGGAATTTGGACGGTCGGTAGACGGCAGTTCATCTCTCGAAGAAAGCCGCCTTGCAGTCAAAGATGGGGAGGAAGAGGAAGTTGTAGACGACGCGGTAGATGCCGGGCCGCTAAAGCCATGCTTTGCACTGTTGTAGATTGGGGATGAAATGGAGGATTGTGAGTTTGCAGGTCCACCGCTTGCGATGGTGCGAGTCTCTTGCCTCAACTGCGGAGTCGACTGGAAGGCGTAGGGCTGCACAGGAGCTGCCAATGTGCCACTACCGCGTTGCCCGGAGTGATGGGCATTGTGCATATTCCTTGAGTTTTGTCCGGCTCTTTGTTGTTGTTGTTGTTGCTGATAGTTTTGGGAGATGTTGGGGCCTTGATAGGCATCCGAGGAAGATGATCGAGACTGCAGCATGGTAATGGTAGCAGAGGGTTGTGTGAATGGTTGCATTACCTCCGCCATCGGGTCCAGAGATAAGTCGGTACGGAAGCGGTCGTATTAATTGATATCGTTGGGAAGGTAGATGATGTTTGCACTGGCAGGAATCGTGTTAGTAAAACATGATTGATGGATGCAATTGCACTTGTAGAATGCAACACAGAGCAGACCTGCCGAGCAGATCGATGTAGGCTGGGCGAAGGGTTGTGTGTAAGGATGGAGGAGAATGAAGAAGAGGAGGCAGGAGATAGAGTTCTGGCAAACTGCCAACGGCTTCAACCGTCTGGAATGCAGTGACGCAGATGCTATTGTATTGCATTTCCGACTCTCCATATCTTGCAGGTTGCTTGTATAGTTGATGACTGGAAGAAGGTGTGCGAGAACTGAATGCGTACCTAGTTGGAAGTGTGTGATTGTTCAGTTGCAGCACCGAGGCTGACAGCAGAATTCAGAACTGCATCGGTCGAATGGACGTATCAGAGGACTGATGTCGGCGATAATCAAGGGTACTAGATGCTGTACGTGTCTGGAGTATAGAACTGCTTGTCGGACGAGCGTATTGGTTGATGTAAAGGGGCCAGCGATGATAAGGATGTATGTATGTATGTTCGGGTGGTACTGGAATGAAGAGACGAAACGAGCTGAAAGCGTGGGGAGTGGTTGAATGAACACACAAGAAAGCGAAGCGGCAGAAGCAGACCAAGTTAATGGCAGCACGTATAGAGCAGAAGCGAAGACGAGACGAGGGCGACGACGATGAAGACGAGGATGAGAAATCCACTCCGAATGACTATCTGGCGGTCTGTAGAGAGTGTGGGTAAAGGTAGTGAACTAGACGATGCAGAGTGAGAGATGGCAGAAGTTTGGAGAAGGCGCGACGGACCAAGGATGCCGCGCCTGCCTTTCTCGCTGGCGGTCCTCAGCTGTTTCCGTCAGACGCTCGTCCTTTCCTCTTTCTCACTTGCAGCTTGGGGTCAGGAACCCCACTTTTCGAACCGAACTAGCAAGTCGTCGTAAGTCAAACATAGGAGCGGCCATTCCGTCAAATCGTCAATCCTCATTTCACGAGTCTCAAGTTGTTACAAGCCTACAGCATGTCTGAAGCTCTCGTGGCATCTTTATTCTGAACGGTATCATTCCTTTTTTGAGTATTTTCTACACTTCACACGACTCTTCCCTCGACATGCAAGGTCATGCAGTGGTTGTGTGCATGTTGCCACTGAAGGCCGATCGGCAGCCAACCCAGCGTAAAATCGGTGGTCTCAGACATAGCGAACCTTCTACGTTAGCCGTCAACGATCGATCAGTGTCATTATTTGAGCGGTGACGCCTCATGATCCGAAACAATGTGAATCTATGGTGTTTGTGCGTTGGAAAATTGATCCCATCATATACTGTATCACCACTCGTGGTATTGCTCACGAACTCAAGGAACAGATATGCATCAGCATGTCTCGATGAAGCTTTGGAGCTTTGCTGACTCTCTCAACGCTACTTGGGTACGTACGTACGCACGCGTCTGGCTGCATATCCGTGCCGCACAACACAACACAACACAACACAACAACGCGGAGCACTACAACTTGCGTATCCGCTAAAACCCGTCTTGTCTCACTCGTGGAGCCATTGTCTTTCGATACAGCATGTTTAGTCGAGCACTGAATGACGCTCTCTCCGAAAGATGGAGATCAGAAAAGTTTGTGGAACTTGTGTGATTACATGTATGACATGCGGAACATATTTTCGTGTAACAACGGCCGATCGGTATCATACAGTACCTTCGTTCGATCAGCGACTCTGCTCGTCACGTCGTTACTACTGACAATATTCAGCGTAACCTGCTTTTTGGACCACGACAAGTCGCGCAGTCAACAGCCAATACAAGCAGCGAGTGCTGCCATGTCAGCAGGACTGCATTCAACTGCGCTCGTCGAACATGCGGCATGACTCTAACGACGGCATGCTCGACGGCCCCACTTCTTGACCATATTGTATCGCAATCATAGCGCGACCCGAGACAAAGGGTCAGGGTGCAGTACTGTATATCTTGCATCTCTTTGTTCTTTGCATATTATCCCAGTCACCTCAGCCAACAACTCCTCACTCCGTCTCGCCCTTCGAGCATTCATTCGTGGTCAGGAGCGCCGTTCGTGTGCATGCGTCTTTTGCTGGTAGCAACTTGCATCTGTCCGCCCACAAGCGTCCGATAAGGTCTTCATTCATCAAGCGACGTTTTTTACTGACCACACTACGTAATGCACTGATTGGCTGAGTATAGATATGCAATACCGCACGGGCTGCCGTTTACCGATGAGCTTTGATCCTCGAAGAAGTCGCCGCACTTTCGAGACTTGTTCGTGAATTGAAGCAAGCGAGCAGCGGCCTCAGCGTGAAGCAGAGTGGGATGCATGAACGCTATGCCTTTGATGTCTTTTGGGAACAACCACTAACGAATACTTGCCACTGATCTATCGAAATAGGAGCGCTGACTACTGCACGCAAAGCGTTCGGTCGATTACGCTTGCTTGCCATTGATATCAATCTCAATATAAAAATCGTAATTAGCGGTGACCCCGATTAGCCCTGGCCCCTTCGACAGACATTGAGCACCAACTTGAACCGTGCCCCACTACGTCTGCATGCATAACTTACCGAAACTCTGTACAATTGCAGATTTCTGTATACAGTAGGCACTATTCTCTTTCGGGCTGCCCACCGCACGGTCGTATAAAGTTTGTATCCACTTCTTCTCGACCTTCGCACGCATTCTGGAAGCACACGCCGAGCATCGAAGCTCATCTCATATATCTTGCCTCACTGGCACAACATTACAGATACCTTCACAAAGCGATCGTGGCCTCTCACCTGTCCACGCTTTCATACAAAAGCAGTATCGCAAACAGCCGAACACATCAGGCTTTAGCCGAGACACGGCACAGCTCTACACAGATCGGATCTTCAGCAGCTCGAGATCATGCAAGTGGTGCTAGGCCACCACACCTCTTGATTTCTCCACACACCACTCACACCGCTTAGGGTACTTTGCAGGCCCCTCTAGATCATCTCGTAATACCATTCTCCGCTTCATCTCCAGATCAGTCCGGCTCATCTTTCGAAACCGCCAAGACTCCGAAATCTCTGGTTTCGGTGTCACTTTCCGACGCCGCGTTTCAGATTGCTTACCCAAGATTAGCATCACACAATCTGTCTCATGGTGAAAGGGTCTACGGGGTCAAAGGCTTGTCGAGGCTTTAGATGACTGCGCTAAACGAACACCTCTATATGCAAGGTTTCGTTCACGATGTAATGGCGTCAACATTGCGAACATCGCAGACTACTCGGTCTGAAACAAGGCTAACTTCATCTATTCTATCCTTCTGGCCCCTCTAACATCACCGACCATTGGTACCTCCTCGACGGTTGCTTCCAGGACCTCGTAGACGGGCACCTCTGCCAGACCCTGGGCAATGTGGTGAATAGTAGGTAATTCCTTCCACGACCTGGGCTGGAACTTGACGCTGGCCTTTTTCGCAACCATCTTCGAGCCCTTCGATGCCTTGCTTCCTGCCTCTTCAACATGGCCGTTTTGGGTAATCGTTGCGGCTGCAGGCTTACCGCCAGGGACGTACGGGTCGAAAACAGCGTACTCTGCGTCCGCCTTGCCCGGCTCGCCGACAGCAGGCACGTAGCGATACATCAGCATACCATCGTCTGGAGCTGGCTTAGGCATGACTCGCGCCTCGGCCTCAATCGGTCCCAACGACACGAAGTCCAGTTCCCCGAACACAATCCCTCTCCATGCAAGACTCACCTTCTTCGACCCCTCAGACTCGGAGATGTTGATATTAGCACCCCATTTCGGCGCACCGAGCTCCTCCCTGCCCGTGACGATGGGATCAGTCAGGTTCTCGAACAGCATCGGCAAGAATGTTCCTCGCACTTTGCTGCCGTCTCTCTTCACGTACTGCACGCCGTGGATATACAGTCCACAGTGCTCGTATCCGCCGTCGCCCAGCCAGACCATGTTTTTCAGGCTGCAGCAGACGAAACTGGCCTGTGCCACTGTGCCGGGTGTGAAGAAGGAGAATTGCTCCGTAGGGAAGAGGGTCTGCAGGTAGGTCTTGCTAGTCTTGAAGCGGATTGAGTAGACTGTCTGATGTTGGCCGGCTTGAGAAAAGGTATCTGCGAGCTGGTTCAGGGGTTGACGAGGGCCAGGCGCAGGACCGAAAGAGAGGGGTTGGCGGAAACGGAAGGGGCCTTTCGAAGTGAGGTGCTTTTGCAGTTGCTGACGGGAGTAGTCCCACTCGTCGTGGTCGAAGTTGTAGAAGTTGAACTCCATGGCTGGTGGGTTTTAGCTGATATCCTGGTAAAGTTTCCTTCAGGTATACTCACGATTGTAGGGAGTTCCGGCCTTCTTCTGCTCTTCAAAAGACATCCCGGCCAGGCGTGTATAGTGCTGGACGCGGTCCGCGCGAGCCTTTCTACATTCTTGGTATAGCTTCAGGCGCTCGTTGACCTCTTCCTTCTTGGTTCCTAGTGGAAAGACTGCGCCTAGAGAGACCGCGTCTTCGATAGCTTGAGCACCTCCTTGCGCTTGATGTGGCAAGAAAGGATGAGCGGCGTCACTGAAAGAGTATTAATGACCATCGCGAAGGAGAGATGATGATGAACATACCCAAGCAAAGCCATGTTGCCATTCACCCACCCAGGCAGAACTTTGAGATCCAACAATGTCCAGACTTTGAGCGACTCTTCTGGTGCTTTCTCAAGTATGGCCCTGAAACCCGGCGGAAAGGAGGAACCTGTTTCCAGCATCCTCTTCTTGTCACCCCTCTGGTTCCAGCCTTTCGCATACCAGTCAGCACCCAAGTTCATCTATTCTTGACAGTCACATACCTGCTCCTTCAGACCTCGATTCTTCACTCGGGTGGATGAGCAAGAAATTCATCAACGAGTAGTTTGCGCATGGGTAATACACAAATCGCCTATCGCGGCCAATGTTCATGCAAAGATATCCTTCGTCGCAGGTAAGCTCTTTTGTGACGGGATCTGCATGGAGGTCCTTCATAGGAATCATGAACCGGTAAGCACTGTGGCCGCAGTCGTACGGTTCATAGTCGTGGCCCTCTGTCAGCGCTTTTCTGCATCTTGACTGTCGGTATATCAGTAGACTTCCGCAACATTGACCGGAGGCAACGTACATGGACACCGTCAGCACCGAGTAACACATCACCAGAGATCTTCTCGCCCGTCTCCAATATCACCTCTGCGTTCATGGGATCTACCGAAACAACCTTGCTTGCGAGCTTCAACTCGCAAGGTCTTCCCTTGCCCTCTTTCGAGATTGCCTTTTCCCGTAGTGCAGTGTGCAGGTGTGCTCTGTGTACCAGCAGCCATTTCTATATTCCAGTCAGTCTACCACAGCCACAGTAGACAAGTCATGGAACTTACATGCTGCCAGATCTTATTCGCCATTCTCAGATCGGCTTCCTGGACCACAGCGCCATGTGGAGCAAAGATCTTGAGACCGGTCAACTCGTTGGCGCCTACATCTTCAATGTTCATTCCCATCCGCAGGAGCAGTCCATTGCAGTTCGGAGCGATGTGGATGGCGGCGCCCACTTCGTTGCTGAAGCTGCTGGACTCGAGAATCGTGACATTGTGACCTTGCTGGCGAAAGGCTAGACCTGCGCTCTACACACCGTGAGATGAGACTCTGCTTGCGAGGCTGCTCTTCATGGAACTCACCAGACCACCGATACCCGCGCCTACGATCAGAATGTCCAACGGCTGTGGTTCTGCGGTGTGGGGTGTGCTTGTCGTGGTTCCATTTACTGGAGCGCCTGAGGCGGCGTCGTGGTCGATGAACATTGCTTCTCTTTGCTTAGGTCTTTTGACACGGATTTTTACACAGATGTCCTATGTTTCCACCATCATAGCGGATGTTTGTCATCTGGCCACCGGACTGATCGATGTCCGCATCCCGACTCGACTGTTTACGGGAAGGAGTTGTAAAGCGGGGGAGGTTGGAGGAATCGTGGGGTCATCAGCAGCATCGGCTCCACATGTGGAGGAAACAGGACGAGCACGAATCGCTATCCTGCTTCCTCATCCTCCCATTATTTGGTGTATCGGCAGTATGCAACACCGAAGACAAGTCGGGGTAGTAGATCATTAGCCGCGAATAACCTCCGAGAAAACATGACATGACATGACAGGTTGTTTATCTCTCACTCTATCTTTGACTTCTATCCTGTGTCCTCAATCCACCTGTTACGAACGCACCTCGCAGTCATGACAGGATTCAGCTCACATTTCGGCATCAACAACATTCCTTTTGGAGTGGCATCTGGGGCCTCCCACAAGCAACCACAGTGCGTCTCACGCTTCGAAAACACCGTGATTTTCCTCGCAGAAGTGCCTGCGCTCTCCTCTCTTGGTCTTCCAGCCAATATCTTCACCCACGCAAGTCTCAATGCGTTCGCAGCTCTGGGGCGACCAGCAAGCCAAAAAGTGCGAGCGACATTGCAAGAGCTCATAAAATCCGACTCACTGCCAAAAGAGGCACAAGAAGACATCTCTGCAGTGACGATGCACCTTCCATTTCAGGTCGGAGACTACACCGACTTTTCGTGCTCGCCGCATCACAACCGCAATGCTGGACAAGCTTTGATGGGGTTCTCACGAGGTCTGCCTCCTGCCTACTTGCATCATCCGCTTGGGTATGCCGGTAGATGCTCGAGCATAGGAGTCTCTGGTACTCCAATCAGACGGCCACGAGGTCAGTACTTCACATACGGCGCAGAGGGTCTGCAGGGTAAGAGGAAGGATGTGACGTGGGGACCAGTGAGGTGGATGGATTACGAGCTTGAGATGGGCGTCATTATTGGAAAGGAAATACCGACAGGGGAGTATGTGCATGCGACAAAGGCGAACGAGAACATCTTTGGCTTTGTGCTTCAGAATGACTGGAGTTGTAAGTACCAGAAAGATCACTTACAACTGTATGGTTGCTGACTGGTAATAGCGAGAGATATCCAGCAGCTAGAGATGATTCCGGTGGGGCCATACCAGAGCAAACATACCGCCACGACCATCTCTGCATGGATCATCACTCCAGATGCGCTTGAGCCTTTTAGAGTTCCTGCTTCGAAGAGGGACTACCCAATTGCGCCTTACCTCGATGATCCAAATGGCACACAATTAAACGTCGACGTCGAGGTCAATGTCGACGGCAAGACGATCGGAAAGACAAATTGCAATGTGATGGACTGGACGTTCGAACAACTGGTTGCGCATCAATCGAGTGCAGGGTGTGGACTGCGAGCAGGTGATCTGCTTTGCATTGGTACCATCTCGGGTCCGTCTCCAGAGGAGCAAGGATGTCTGCTCGAAGGTCATGTACCTGGAAGTACACCGAGGCGAGACTACATCCAGGACAACGAGGAGGTCCAGCTCCTCGGATATGCCGGAGAGGGCGTTGGGTTCGGAGAGTGCAAAGCAAAATTGCTACCGGCGGTGGATGCGAGCGTCTGGAATTACACCGCACCCGAAGCATCTGCATCGGATGGAAAATGATAGATCCGTTATATAGACAACGGAAGAATTGATGAGTAACCACGTATTCAGTGAATTTCGAGATTGATCAAAAAGACTTGAGTTGGCAGGACCAAGGTGAAGCGGTCCTCCTCGTTCGCCTGTGAATGACTGTTCGGGAAAGACGGATCCCAGGCTGGAATCTGCACGGAGGAGTGCGAAGGATCTCGCGAATCGGCGAAACGTGAAGGAAGATTTGAAGGATCTGGGGCGAGACTTCAGACAAATAATGCGCTAAGACGTTAGCTGTCGGGTGAAAGTGTGGAGGAACCGCTCCTGATGAAGAACACAGGCCAGCGTGTGACCCAAGACTGGGGAGAGAACTGCTTAGCGAGCAGAAACGATTGAGGGGCCCCGCGAGTGGTCGCGGATCGGTTCCAGTCTTTGGTCGCTGCATGTATCCCCAGATGGACCGCTCGACCGCTCCCAACTGACTGACCATCTGCTGCTACCCCGGAATATCCGGTCGATGTATATAGAATATGCACCATTCCATCTACCATTTACCCATTTGTCTTGACACCTGCTCGTGATCCGTTGCACGACATTTGACATCTGCATCTTACCGTATCTCTTCATTTTTGACTCGAAGTCATAGTAAAATGTCGGGCTGGAGATATGCATTCTCTCTGTCTGCACAGGAGGTCAAAGAGGCCACTCCTCCTGGCACAGTATCGCTCATTGGTAAGTTTCTGCGTCTCTGCTGCACAGCATCTGCAACAACGAACCCTCATACTGACCACGCCCAGACAATGAACTCGTCAGGACAGTGACCGGCCACCACGAGCACAATGAGAAACACATTCATCTCCAACCAGAACCGTCGGCCGACCCAGCAGACCCTCTCAACTTCTCCATGACGCGTAAACTTACCATCCTCGCGCTCATGGCTCTGTACGCGGCTGTAACCAACATCTCGAGTGCGATCATCAGCAGTGCGTTGCCCAATCTCGTCACAGCATGGGCGGTCTTCTCAGAGCGAGGACCACCTACCGGTCTCGTTCCATTCACAAACCTGACTCACCTTGTCGCCGTCAACAACTTGATGCTCGGTGCTGCAAACGTTTTCTGGGTACCCCTGAGCAATACATACGGACGTCGACCGATCATCCTCCTCTGCTTGTTGATCCTTACATTTATGTCCGTTTGGTGTGCCGAGGCCAAGTCATTCAATAGTCTGCTCGCAGCAAGAGTACTTCAGGGAGTGGGCGGTGCTGCTGCTGATACTCTCGCTCCAGACGTCGTCGGACGTGTCTTTTTCGTTCATCAAAGAGGTCGTGCTCTCGCCGTCTACACCGTCTTTCTGTCCGCTGGATCACTTCTCGGTGGTGTCATTGGTGGTTACATCGCGACTGACCTCGGCTGGAGATGGACAATGTGGGTCAGCGCCATCCTCGCCGGCATCAACTTTGTCCTCGCCGTCTTCTTCCTCCCTGAGACGCTCTTCGACCGCGAGAACGCCATGGGCGTCGTCACTACTCTGAACGAAAAAGGCATGACCGAGAGTATTGAGCGCGTCGACAGCCAGGTCTACCGACCTTACACCTTCGCCCGATCTCTTGGCTTCATGAAGCCTCGTGGTGGCCTCTTTAGTCGCTTCTTCCGCCCATACCTCACTCTACGCCTCCCGGGTACCATAATGGTGATGCTTCACTATGCCGGTCTGGTCGGGCTGATTGTCACCGTCTCGACCATCGCGCCCCAACTCCTCTCCGCGCCTCCATACCTTTGGGGCGCCAATGTCGGTCTCATCAACGTCGCAGGTCTCGTCGGTACCTTTATCGGTGGTATCTACGCTATTTTAACCACAGACTGGCTGACCAAGCGTGCGGCCAAGCGGGAGTCACATGGTTTCGGCGAACCGGAGAGGCGTCTTCCTCTTATGATTCCTTCATTAGTGATCGTAACGGGCGGTTCTCTCGTGTTCGGCTTCGTCGCACAGAACCCTTCGCCGCTCGGCTGGGTTGGTCTCGCGTTTGGCTACGGCATGATCGCTTTCGGTCTTATGCAGGTCCCATCTGTTGGCTTCACCTACATCATCGAATCGTATGGCGAGCTCGCCTCTGACTGCTGTAAGTACACTCGCCCTCCTACCTTGTCATGATACTAACATCTCGCAGTCTTGATGGTAACATGTTTCCGGGCCATCATCTCTTTCGCCTGGACGTTCTTCGTTGGCACATGGGCTGCGGAGACAGGACCGGCCGAGCCTTTTGGTATCTTTGCTCTACTCATGGGTTTGTTCGGCTTGACCATGGTGCCGGTGTGGCTCTTTGGAAAGCGCATGAGAATTGCAACTGCCGATTGGGTGCGGTCTAGCAAGTCCACATGGTAGATTCGGTGTCCGATGACATCTGCTGTTATGTAGAAATTAATGCTCTATATTCGTTGAAGTCTTTGCGTCGTGTTGTTGGGGACGTGAAGTGATCTCGTGCCTCGTGCCTTCCCAGGCGTCAACATCGGACCCACTTTTTCGCGTCAATAAGGTATTGGTTACACGATATACAGTACATGTATTCCAACCGTCACGGCGACTAAACGCAGAACAATCATCAAGGATCCAGGCCACAATCGATTGAATAAAATTCATGGACGATATGACATGCTTCCAGATCTATGAATCAACTTGACCAAAATAAGTTCCTCAACATCCTCAAGTACAAACATAACCAACAGCTTTAGGACATCCTATCGGCCAACGCAGACCTACTAGCTCATACCCAACACGCTCGCAAGAGTTGACGTCGCCCCTCTTGGTGGGATTACCGGCAGAGTAACGAAGTTGGGAAACTTCTCACCAAAATGAATGTGGTTCATACCCTGCAACTTCTCAGGCGCACTGTTAGACATTCGTTAGCAAGTCTCCTCACATCACGGACCAGAAAGTCACTCACCGATCAACGGGATCGTTGTGCTGGAAGATACCGCTGCCTTGAGTGTCACCACTGGCAACCTCGAATACCAACTTGCCACCCTTCTCAACAACGACGTTCGTTGGCCAGATCTCGATGTCAACAGGGTAGACCTCGCCCGGAATTACGGGCTGCACGTCTGTGCTGAGGTAGTCTCTCCACGGCAGGTAATCGCGGTGTTTGTGGTGCTCCTTGTTGACTTTACGAAGACTGACTCGCAGCCAGCCTTTGCAGAGAGGAATTGGATCGCCGACTGTTCCTGTGTAGAGGATCTCGGTGCCTGCTGGCCCGATGTGGCGGAGAGTGACGAAGAGGTCAATGTCTTTGGGCGTGGGACCTGATGGGTCTGGCGTTACCGAGACGTTCAGGTGGGCCACGATGTTGCCAGTAATCTCGGTCTCTTTCTCGAATGGTGGGGAAGTGAACTGGATGAGCGAAGGTTTGTCGAGCGTACCGAGGGCGCGGTACTTCAGCTTACCTGCCTCGGTAGGCTGGGTTGTCACGAGCTCTTGCTTCGGTGTAAGGTAGTAATTTGTCCATTCTGTGCGAGCAATCGGCCATTCGTTCTCCGTACGTCGTGAGAAAAGCTTCTCTGCTTCTGCGTTGTCGATGCCGACATCGCCTTTACGGACAACCATGTCGACCATCGGTACTTTACCCTTGACAGACCAGCCGACGCGGTCGTCGCCCTTAAGAAAGGCGTCCAGAAAGCTGCGCTGGACCTCGACTTCTTCGCTGTAGTAGAACGGCAGGTCGTGACGGCCTACTATGCAGCGCAGATACTTGAGCTCGGAACCAGCATTGACGAACCCTTCGATGTTACCGCGGAGATGAAGCAAGATACCACCCCAGTTGGCTACTGAAAGAAGCGGAACCTTGATATCGCCCATGTCGTACTCTTTCGAAGCATAGTAGGCGTCATCACGGAAGAAATTCTTCTGGTTGTCGACTGTCTGGTCAATCAAATTCTCCTTGAGCTCCTCCTCGGGCAGGGCGCCTTCGATAGTGTCTGGTCCCCAGTTGCCAGCCTCACGACCGGGGCGACCGTATTGGTTTTTCATGACTTGACGGTGCCACCAGAAGGATATGAACTTGTCCGAGTAGATACCGCCGTGTCTACAGCGGTCGCGGTAATAATCGCTCATTCCTTCCCATGGTATGATTGCCGCAAGACCCTTTGGCTGTCTAGCAGCGACACGCCATTGTGACCCGGCGTAGTAGGAAATACCAAGGAGACCAACTTTTCCACTTGACCATGACTGGCTGGCCGCCCATTCGACGACTTCGAAAAAGGCCTCAGACGTTCCTCTCGACATGGTGTCAAGTACACCTGGCGATTGGCCGAGGCCTCTCTCGTCGGCGCGAACTACTACATAGCCATGGTTTGTCCAGAATAGAGGGTCGGGTGTCTCCCAACAACTGTGCATGCTCTGGTGTTCTGCGTTGACTTCCGAGAAACTCTTTCCGTGGAAACTGAAGCAAATCAGCTCTGGTCACTCGGAGATAACAGCGATGAATACTCACTCTTTGTATGGCACGTCTTTGCCGTATGGACCGTATGTCACCAAGACTGGTGCTTTCTCGACTCCTTTTGGGCGGTACACATTCACACGTACGAGCCCGGCGTTGTTGCTGAGGGTGACCGTTGCATTCTGTTCGTAGATGTATGGGAAACTCGAGTCGTCCACCTTGTGGAGATCCTGGATGTCTAGCGGCATTGTTGTGACTTCTCGCGAATGATGCAACAGAACGAGGGTTGATGTATAGAACAATCAGATACCGAGTTACAAGGACAAAAGATATTCCCCGGCTATCTGAGCTATGATGCACATGGTTGAGTCTTCCAATGTCGGCATTAACGGTCAGTGAGCTTGCGTGCTTCCTCCACATCCCGGTTCGTTTGTACGGGGCGGGGTAAACGATCAACCCCCTCCACCAGGCATAACATTCGGCAAAAGGCAGAGTGGAAAATGGATGGTGGTGAAATATCAATCAAGACTGTTTTGTGGCCTCTCGCAGCTTGAACATCCCTATTATACAATTCAAATTTACTCAAAAACCACAAACAGCAAGATGGCTCACGTCGGCGCACTTCCGGGTCTCCAACGAATCGTCACGACCCACAACAGCGAGGGCAAAGCAATTATCGACAAGAGTATCGACACTGATGCTCCATTCGATGGGACTCCGCAAGGCGGAAAAGCAGCGTTCATGCTCGGATACACCACAACGCAGTTTCCTCCGAACCTGAACGATGACACAGACACCAAAATATACAAAGACTTTCTCCAAAAGCCGCCGGGACTTGTGTCAGGAAATGGCACTGTGCTTCGAGTGGTAGTAGGTAGTTCTCCATACAAGACAAAGATCGATGATAAGCTGACATGCCACGAGGACTGCGCGCCAGGCACCATTTCTCCCATGCACAGAACAGTATCTCTCGATTACGGTGTAGTCTTGATGGGAGACATCGAGCTTGTTCTCGACAGCGGAGAGACAAAAGCCATGAAGGTCGGCGACATCTGCGTTCAGCGAGGTACCATGCACGCTTGGAGGAACAGTTCCCAGACTGAATGGGCTCGCATGCTCTACGTCTTGCAGCCATGTCAGCCGGTCATTGTGAACGGTCAGGAGTTGAAGGAGGATTACGGAGACATGGTTGGGGTACCAAAATCATCATAGGAATAATTCAATTCGAGAACCTTGGATATTTCCAAATACTATCGTCGTCGACAAGGAGTGTGATGCTGGTAGCGTTGTGATCGTACATGATAGACATGAGAACAGAAGATCGTACATGAATCAAGGTCAATGTATACAGAAGTGACATCAAAGAAAAAAGCTCGACGACCGTCCTCAATATTCACCACCGAGAGGGTATCGAAAGTAAGTGTCGTTGACTTTTCCACCAGTCTTCCTCCATGCCCAATTCAAGTACTGTAACAGTCAGTGACACTGATCAATGAGGCAATTCGTCCATTCGACCTACATGAACCATTTGAATACCACCAAACATGTTCCACACAAAGAAGCCTTCGACCCTGTTCAATGGTGTATTCCTCGAATCAAAGTCGAGTGTCGTATCAGTCGGCCTGTAAGCCGGCACTCCCCTGTACTCTGACTCCCATCCCTCTGGGTTGTTCTCGCCGCTAAGTCCGTCCGATCGTGGGTTTGGCTCTTCGACTGGATGTGATGGATCTGCTGGCGGTTCGCTGTGATGCACGTCATAGTCTGCAAGCGTGCGCGCGATAGTGTATGTGGCGGGGTTCTGTGTGACTGTGACCGACATGTTTGCGATGGTATAGATGCTGTGAGTTGATTGCGTTGGTGGAAGAGCAGCCTGAAATGGTCGTCGGACAACGAAAACCCTCTTGGTGCTTGGCTTGGCGTCAGAACGATCAGGGTAATGCTTCCTTGGTGGTCACTTCGGACTATGGATGAGGCTGCATAGATTGGCCGGCCTGGGTAGTGGTCATTCCCCGGACCCTCAACCCCCAATCCACCCCCGCGCTCCCGGCCCCAATTTGCCGACCCGAGTGGAGGACAAGCCAGGGTTCCCCGATGCAGATCATCATACTCTGCCGAATCGACTTGCATGTGATCGGAACATTGCTATACAGCACGTGGTCGTTTGGTCTGAAAGTTGTCGTCGCTGTCAAATAGTAGCATCCCACGTCGCTCTCGATCAAACTGGAAACAAAACGAAATGGCGCAGCAAAACTTTGCCGCATTGCGCGCAGCGGCTCTCGATGGTCGAACTCGCAATATCTACTATCGCCAGACTCAACTCGAATACCTGCAGAAGAGCCTTACGAAAGAGGCTGCGGCAATCCAGGAAGCCATAGTCAAAGACTCGGGAGTCACGTCAGTAGAAGCAAAGATTGAATTCTCGCTCGCTCTTGGTGCGCTTCGGGATCGCTATGCTGAACTCGACCCAAAGAAGGAATTGGAGGCTGAATACAAGATCGCGAAGAAAGAGGATGCAACAGAATCGAGCGTCGGTGCTGGTATCGTCATCATCGAGCCCACCACATACAATGTTTTCTACTCGGTCATTGCGCCCATGAGCGCTGCACTAGCCGCAGGGAACTGCTTGATTGTCCGAGTAGGTCTAAATGGGAGGATCCACGAATCGCAAAGGCTGACAAGGAACCGCTAGCTTGATCAGAACACACGGGAGACATCTGCGCTGCTGAGAAGAATTCTGCCTTCTTCGATAGACCACGATGCCATTGCTATTTCACAGGGACCAATCAACGACGAATCGCTCCTCAGCGTATCCGTTCGTGTCATCCAGGATGCGAGCGATGCAAAGTCCGCCAAGTCGAATGAGATCGTCTCAGTAAACTCAAAGAGGACGATCGCCGTCGTGGACCGTTCGGCCGACTTTAACGAGGCAGCAAAGAACTTGATCAACGCCCGCTTCGGCTTTCGGGGAAAAAGCCCGTACGCGCCAGACGTTGTCCTTGTGAACGAGTTCGTCAAGAAAGACCTACTGCAAGCGCTGGTAAACCACTCCATCACAGCCGGAAGCCAGGTCCTCCAGAACGGCGACGCCGAGAAGAAGACTCTTCGAGATAGTGGCCTCAAAGCTCTGATTTCCGAGTTGCAGAACGCAGACGGAAAGCTGGTCACCGAGGAGAGCAACGGCGCCATCGTGGACGTCAAGAAGCGATCTGCTAGTCTTCTGACCAAGAAGATCAACGAGCCTGTTCTTCAGATCCACACAATGAAGAGTTTGGACGACGCCATCGACTGTGTGACAAAGTGAGTGACCGATTGGGGCCGACGCTTGTCGAGCCCAATACTGACAGCTCCCAGTGATAACCAGACCTACCTTGCAGCCTACCACTTCGGGAGTCCAGATGTAGGCAAATACCTCGCGCAGTTCGTGCCAGCCGAAGTGACATTCGTTAACCACATTCCGCTCGAGATTCTGGTTGGTCCAGCCTTTCCGACATCACTCCCAGTCACAAGCCTTACCAAATACCCGACCTCACTCTTCCGTCGCGCGACACCAGCGTACATCAATCCTAGCACAGCCGCCTCATCGCAACTGGTATCAAAAGCCGCGAACCTCGCCTGCTCTATTTCAGAACGATCCATTGCTATATCCTCGCTGTATCAGAATGCGGTGGCAGATTTGATTCCAGTGCAGAAAAGGCGAAAGCCTATGACTGCCAGTTTTGGTTTCTTTGAACATGCTTTCTGTATGTACCCCCCATATTCCCCAGCCTCAATTCTTGCTAACCAGACATAGTGCTGCATTTCGGACTGCTCTTCTTTTCGACTGTGGGTGTGACTGTTGGCGGTGTTTTGTGGTTGAGGAGGGGTGGTGGATGGAGACCTTGGCGCTGAGTAGGTAATCTTGGGTCAAGTTGATCAAGACTCCAAACCCATCATAACTTCACGTTAAAACACTTGTGAATCTGTTCATACAACCAATGTTGGTATGTGTTCTCGATTAGCTCATGAATATCGTCCGTCTCAAGCCCGCGCTGTAGTAAGATGTGCTTGGCTCGCGGTTGATAATATAACTGGCACTCAGTAATATAAGACTCGGTAACAAATCAGCCGTTTAACCTTGGAATTGTGTAATTGTGTATAGATGTAATGTTTATATGTAAGGGATTTACCATTAGATAGATACAATAGCTATACATTGAATCATAATCGGCTGATGGTGTATAGAGTGCCCTAAAAAAGCTGAATCTAGCATTGTATATGCCACTTATTTTGTCAAACGCGAGCTTGGGTCGAAGTGCTTAGGGATCATCATGCGTCGTGCGGTCGTAGATTGATTGAAATGAGGTACGTATGTACATGCAGAAAGACAAAGCTGACATCCATCACGAACTTCCATGTTCAAGCAGCAGCCCTTACTTGACGACCAGATTCCCAGGCACCAATAGTGAACTGGGAATTGCACATTTGTGACAGCTCCCAGGTCTCGGCTCCAAGCGCACCGGGTTGCTCCTCTTCATCTTCCCAAGCACCAGCAGCACCAGCAACAAAACAAGCCCTATGCTTTCGTTAGTCTTTGGTCATGACAATCAAGCGATGCAGACTTACGCCATGAAGTGATCATCAGTACCGTGCGCATCCCTGAACTGAGGGTGCTTCATCAGTCTCGCAACAGCTCTCCTCAATTTCGGTCCCTTATTCTGCGTGAATACATCTTCCACACTCTGTCTGAATTCCAACATGGCCTTCTCCGGCGCAACGACTTGTGCGAAGTTGTCCCTGTAGTTGATCATGGGGTTCCAGACATTGCGGTAGAGGTTGTGCACTGCGCCGCCTGTTCCGATGATGAGATAGCCTTGTTCTCGTAGAGGACGTAGTGTCGCACCGACACGGACGTGGAAGTGTGGGTCGTAGTATGCGTTCATGCTGACGATTGTGGTCGGTGGGCAGCCATTTGGGAACATGCGGATTAGGATCAGGAATGTATCGTGGATCCAGTCGAATTTCTCGTTCAGACCTGCGTTCAAGCCAGCATCTTTGAGCAGCGAGAGGCAGCGGTGCGATGTCGGGATGTCTGGTTTGAGTTCGTAATGGACATATTTCGATGGGTGCACATAGCCAACAGGACTCTTTTGTGGTGTTGGATTTGCTGAGACTTCGATTTGGTCTTTGCCAGCACTGTCCCAGTGGGCGCCCATCATAATGACTCCTTTGATACCATTCGCGAGAGCGTCATCACCGCATTTCTTCCAGTAGGTGGCTGATGTCGACTCCTCGCCGAGCATCATTGTCGAGCCATGGCTGAAGAAGTGAACAGGTGTTGGAGCCATTATTGTGGTGGTCTGTCTAGCTATCGGCCTGGAACGCAACTGCTGAGGTCGCAAATTTGGGAATCGAGGTTATGGGTATGCACTTGTCAAGGCACGAGTGATAAGCTGCGAGACTCTCGGACATGGTGGCGCGCCGCTGCAGGATGCAAGGGTCCATGGAGGACAGCAGCAGATGATATTCGGGAAGTGGAGGAGATGGCTGACTGGAGGGTTTGGCGCGAGGTTCGCATCGAATGCGGGGTCGGTACACCACCCCATTTCGGCAGGTTCGGCTCTCCATTCTCCGATTCGGATACGTGGAGAATGCATCTCCAAACTTCTCATTCCTCCACATATTCCCTGCAGCCCTGCTTATGCTCGTCCACAATCCGTTCTGATTATCATTGGGTGTCGCGGTGATGGAGGGTGGTAACAATTCGAGAAAAGCATATTCGCCTGCGTCTGTCCTGGGCAAGCACAGCAGGGAAGACTCCCCCGAAACTGACCCGAACTCGACTTCAGCACCGTCCAAACTGTTCCGGTGCGGAGATTGCGACAAGAGTTACTCGCGCGTTGATCACCTTGCTCGACACGTGAGGTTACACACGCAAGTGAGTCAGACCACGATCGTGTGTATACCGTTGCTGATGCGTGTATCAGGAACGTCCTTATAGTTGCGACATCTGCGGAAAGACCTTCGCCCGAGCGTGAGTATGAGTTCTTATTTCCATACTTCCTCTTTCATTTGCTCTTACACGCTATGAGAAAAAGACATACTCGATTGAACCAACTAACGTCAAATCTTCAGTGACCTGCTCAAGCGACATGCTGCCGGTCACAACAATGACGGTAATAAACAACTGAAAGGCGCAAAGACGACAAGCCGTCAAGGCCGAGTGAGCCAAGCGTGCGAGGCCTGCGCAGAGCTCCATCTGAAATGCGAGAATGAGAAGCCGTGTACAAGATGCAAGACCAAAAACATCTATTGCCAGTATCAAACCGTTGGAACATCGGAGACAGAGGCGATAGCACACAACCTGCTTAGTCTTTCTCAGCAGCCTCCCGTCTCCAGGAGTCCGAACCTTTTCACGACAGCTACACCAGATGCACAATACCACCACTTCGCCATCCCTGATAAACGATCATCCATGAGTTCGAACCTACCACCTCAGCAGCCACCGGTTCCAGCATTAACGACACCATCCTCCGACGTGTATCAGAACCACGTTCATTTCGCAGATCTTCCGCCTAGTCATTCGATAGACCCTTACGCTGACTACAGTATACAAGACTATGCTCAGTCTACTGGTCCGAATGCTGATGAGTCCAACAACGACTTCGATAATACAGAACTGCGCGATTTTTTGCAAGATGTCATGGGAATGGAGCTCGCCGTACCTACTTCAGGTCTAAAGTCTGGCACATGGACACCTCGAAACATCTTCGAATTTGGCGTTGATACTAACCTGGAACTCAACGACCTTGATTTTGACTTTTTGGACAACTACAATCAACACAATCCTTTTGGCACAGGTAACACACCCGAGAATATTGGATCTGCTGTTGCGTCGATCACGAGCGAGACTCCATCTGAACCACCACTCGCTGTAGAGTCCCTGCAAAAGTCCTCGGCATGGAAGTTCAGGCCTGTCTCAAGAGACAATCAGGAAGCAAACCTGTCTCTACCACCAACGGACGCCAACAAGCGTTTCCATGTCGAAAAACGATTGACACTCGAACCATTGTCATATAACACCAGAGATCAGATATTGGCTATTGTGCATTCAGTCGGTTCCCAGAATCGGACAATCATGTCTTTTCCATCACATGAGCTACTGGACAGCCTATTGCAATATTTTGTCGCATCGACCACTGCTGGGTACCATGTACATCTTGCGACATTCAACCCATCGCACACCAGACCTGAGTTCACCGCGATGCTCATTGCTGCAGGAGCAGTCCTCACCCCTGATGCTTCGCTCAGAAAGCTTGGGTACGTGATGCAAGAAGCATTGCGGATCCAGATTCCTCAGCTGGTAAGTGTCCAATATCACGACTCTCAGGCTTTCGCTAACCATTCTTCAGTTGGAGCGAGACAACTCGTTGACCCGAGACACGCAACTGTTACAGGCCGCTGTTATAGGTCTTCGAATAGGCCTCTGGAGCGGTAACAGCAGGAAGATGGAGCTGGCAGAGAGCTTTCTCCAGCCTTGGACAACCATGATTCGACGAGCTGGATGGTTTGGCCGAAAGTACGAAAGCATTGTACCACGTCACGAAGATGAGGGCAACGTGTTGCAAGACAAGTGGCGCAAATGGATAGAACTGGAAACCAACAAACGTCTCGTTTTCTTCCTCTTCCGCCACGACGCCCATATGTCCATCACGCTTTTCCCGAATCCAAACATCTCCTACGCCGAACTATCACTACCACTTCCTTACTCACAACAGCTTTGGCAAGCAAAAACTGCAGAGGCCTGGAAGATGGCCATGCTGAGACTACCGCACCATCAGCTACCCTCGGTCCTCGACCTTCTCCAGAATATCGACCGCTACGTTGAATCTCGCGACCTCTTCGATATCGAGATCGCCACTTACGCTCTGCTTTCCGCGACTTGGGGACTCGTGCGAGAATACCGTCAACAAATGAGTATCACCGCACCGTCACCTAACCAATGGTGCAATGGCACACTTCTTCTGTCATCTCGGTTGACCGAGCTGAAGCGTCTGCTTGAATGCCTTCGAATCGGCGCCCCCGACACTCCAGCGATCCGCGTCTTCCTCGAGACATTGTCAATGCATCTGCACATGAGTCTAGAAGACGTCCATCTCTTCGCCGGCGTCGAAGGGCACGAGGAAGCCAAACGCGTGTTTCCATCACTTCGAGAATGGGTTCGTACTTCTTCCGCGAGACAGGCCGTGTGGCACGCGGGACAGATCGTTCGCTACGCGAAGCAGATACCTGGACTCGCGACGTTCAACGCCGTAGCGGTCTATCACGCGGCTCTGAGTTTCTGGAGCTACGGAGTCATGCTTGCGGCGACGGATACAGCGTCAGAAAGCCAGACCGCAGAGGCAGTCGTGTGTCTGAACGGGACGGATGAGTCGGCTGCGCAGAGATTCATCGCACTCAACAGGGGACGAGCGGCGATCACTGTGGCCAAGTCTGATGTCGCAGAGGGCGTTGCGCTGCTGGGTAATCCTGGAGAGGTTATGCAAGGTCTGATTACCCTTATGCGGTCGAGTCACAAGGTCAGACCGCCGCAATCGAGGCCACCGCTTGTGGAGAACTTGCTGGAGTTGATGTCGGGACTGAAGGGGGTATGACAGTGTGATGTACATAATCCTTATCTACAGATCAGCGACTAGCCCTTGAAACCGCCCTCTGGGAAGGACACAATGTCCTTCTTATATTCGACACTCTCACTTGGAAAGTTCCGGCCGCTCACTGAAATCACTCACTGAAGGCGCATAAGAACATCAGAAGAGCTTCACTCGCGCCGCCTGAGGTATTTAGACGATCTTCATTGAGCGCATCTAGGGCTCTCACTTGCGAGGGACCCACATTCACTTGTGCTGCTGCCCGTAGTGGGTTTTGCCATATAAACAGCCTTCCCCAACCATCTTTCCTTCCTCTCCTCAACACATTCTTTCCTCACTCTCTCCTTGGTACAACCTTCTCTCTTCTGATCATACATGCCGATTGCCTACATCAGATCATACCAAGGACACCTTCACCCACGGGTCGTGTTCATCTAGTGAAGTAGTCATAACCAGAGATATCGTGGAAGATACGTGAGGATTACTACAAGACCATGCCACAAGGGTGACAAAAAGAATTGTCGCATACCACGCCGGATCCAGCGTTTTTAGTACACTATGTATACTATCAGCAGTCTGTTATTTAATGTAGAACAGATTACCATCAATGACAGCATAATTAACTAATAACCTATCTATCTAGATACGATACCTCTGCATTGAATCATAATCGGTTGATGCTATACACAGTACGCTAAAAAGGCTGGAAATCTGTTGTATGCGACACTTGTTTTATCAACCACGGGCATGCGTTTCCTTCGACACAAAGGTCGATGATTCGGATCGAGGCACTCTCACACGTTCCTCATACTCTGTTACTTTGTTTATGCAGCAGCAACCAGCTACTACCTCCAGGTCTACTGTGGCCGCTCCCGGTCCCCCTAGCTTGCCTGCATGAACCAGTCCGCATCAGCATCAATCATGAAATTCGTGATATTGAATTCACTCCCAAGTCCTCCATCACCAGCAGTATTATCGCCATTGACCCCGACACCTTCCCCAGCCATCTCACTGGCCAATGGTAACCTCGGTAGATTGAAAAAGTCAAAGACGTCCAGATACTCGAGCTCGCTCTCGGCCGGCGCACGAGCCGCATTCACTGCGTCTCTGCTCTTAGCCGCGGACAGAGGCAGTCTTGGTTGTCGACTGATCAGAAAGTCGAGGTCGAAGGCCGTTCGTCGCATGTCCGCCAGTATCTTGACCGTGCTGGGCGTGACTCTCTTTTCCGCGTCGAGCTGTTGAGATTCGGATTCGCGGAACTCGTCGAGCACCCGCTGGAGCAGAGTAGCATAGCGTGATGCGACCGGCCAGTAGACGCCAAGGTCGCGGAGAGTGGCGACCAGGATGTGGATGGCGGGGTCGACGGTGTGCGAGATTGTGCTGCTGTGGACTAGCAGTAGACGGGCTGCGACCCAGACAGAGAAAGCAAAGGGCGGGCCGAGATATGGTGTCAGGTTCTGAGCGCGGATGTGTGAGCAAAGCGTGCTGATCTCGGAGGCAGCGGAAAGGCAGCGTGTGCTTGCGCTGTACGAGGGAGTGAAGATTGCAGAGCGGGTCGTAGGGTAGGCGGCGGAGGAGTGGAGGCGCATTACTACTGTGTGGTAGGTCGTGTGGAGGAGGATGCTCATGCTGTTGAGTTTGTCCTTCGTGGTATTTTGACCATAAATGTGGGATATATCGCTATACTCGTCTGGTAGGTAGAATTTGAAGTTGTTGAGAATGCGGTCTAGTTCGCGATACTCACGCTGCCATTGTTCAACGTCGGGCAGCGCACTGATGTCAACTGGCTTCTTCAAAAAGCGGTGGACTCGAGAAAGGATCCCGAGAATCTCGATATAGTAGCTGAACGCTCCCAGGTGTTCTAATTTATTGCGAGAAAAAGCCATTTCTCCATCGGCGGAGAACCATCTAGTATCGACATGTTGGTTCCGCGAGAACAGGTCGTCCTTGCAGGGAAGCTTTCGGTCGATGTCTTTGTTGTGAAGCGCAAAGTCAAAGGCAGTGGAGATAGTCGCATATCGATCTAATAAGTAAATTGTCCAGAACAGCCGTCGTCGAGACTCGTCTTCGACAAAGTCTTTTGGCTCCGGTAAGACCATCGCACGAAGTGTATAAATTGAGGGAATCAACGGATTCACCGTGATCGACGTTGTCTCAACCGCCAGACCGAGCTGGACCACACTCCTCGTAATCAATGCCAGTATGTTCCATCCAGGTGGACCGTTGGAAGATCCGAGGATATCCAAAGCCAGGATTACCAGAGCTTGAAGTGCTCTGACTGAGCTGTTCTCCAGACCGTACAGCAAGACTTCTTGCTTCGACCTTGAATGGTATTTCTCCCGAGCGTGCTCGGTCAATCTCGGATCCGTACAAAACCGAAGTGTCGTGGCTACAATGGCGTGTAGCAAGATACGATCAGCGCTGTCTAAATTCGAAGGTCCAAAAAGAGAGTCCAGAGTCGTACGTCGGTGTAAGAATGGACACCATGGATGTATGTGTGTGAAGTACAGGTCCACCAAAGTGTATAGCAGGTCGTAGGGCGGTAAGTCGCTGTCTTGATCTATTGCAACAGCTGAAGCACTCGATATCGGCTTGATAGGGATGCCAAAATTCGAAGATCTGCGAGCAGGAGGAGAAGACTCAAAGCCATTGGAAGGACCATAAGTGTAGGAAGGAGCTGCGTACTGTGACGATGATACCATCGATGTTGTCCTTTCAAGCGGGGGGTGCGGCGGTGGCATGTCAGCTTGAGTGTATGACGCAGGATTAGTGCCATGGTGCTCGGTCTGGTGCGGCGACTGCTGGTGGTTGACTTGTTGTCCGTAGACGTTGTCTTGGATTCGGGAAATTGGAGGCAAGATATGCTGACTCGGTTGCCGAAGCCGAGGTGATTGATTGTCGAGAGGCAGAGCCTTACCTATCTGCTGGAGTAGCAGTTGCTGGGACTGAACTGTGTTCTCCAACTTTTCCAGTCTTGATTCCAGTTCTCGACCATATCCGGCACCTGCTCTGCGGTCAGAACATATACCTCTTCTGTGAGGAACGCTTCAAATTACGAAGACCAGGCTTCCTTCTCTCCTTGTATTCACACATTTGACCATTGCGTAGGCACCATCCGCATGATGGACGACCTCGATCGCATTTCACCTTTCGCTGTTTGCAAAGCTCGCAAGAAATGGAGATCGGTCGAGAGGTTCTTTTTCTCTTTCGCTGACCATCAGCAGCGGCACTTTCATCGCTGGACTCGCCATCTTCTGCTTTGTCAGCATCTTCACTGATGCGGCGTGAGGCAGGTGATTGAGTGATAGGACTCTGGTTGGTATCGTGTCGGTCTTGAGATGACTGGACAGACGCCATTCGGATCGCAGGTTGAGCATGCGTCGTTCGGTGCAGGTGCGTTCGTTGACTCGGGTGGAAGAAATACCGAGCGATCCCGCCAAGTTTGCCCCGCATCCGGGGTTCCCGGCAAAGAATGACCCGAACCTTTATAAAGTGCCGACGTAACAGTGCAAGCATTGAGACATTTATTCGCCCACCATACATGTACCGCAGACGAGTAGTAGAGTTCTGTTGTCGTCGGTGTATGTTGATCCGTGACGCGCTGATCCGTTTATATATCTCCGTGTCGTCGTGCTGTCTAAGTCTGCTGTTCATTCCAATTACTCTTCCAGACTCATATCCTCCACCCAAATCACAACAACTGCATACTACGACAAACAACATCATGAGCGGCGTCAAGGCGTTTCCAAAGATCAAGGAGATCCGCACTTTCATCATCCAAGGTGTCGGATCTGGAGGTGACTACCACAATGTCGAGGGTGGTCACTGGTTGATCGACTCCAAGATCTCGACGCCGATGTCGGGATACGAAGACTACCGCAAGTCAAGAACAAGTTGGGGTATCAACGTTTTGGGGTCTTTCTGTGTAGAGATCGAGGCTACGGATGGTACAAAAGGCTTCGCGACTGGCTTTGGTGGTCCCCCAGCATGCTGGCTTGTGCATGAGCACTTTGAGCGGTTCTTAGTTGGTGCCGGTAGGTAGACTGCGCAAGGTTCTGATGCCAGAAGTACTGATTTTCATCAGATCCCCGGGATACCAACCACCTTTTCGAGCAGATGTACCGTGCCTCTATGTTCTACGGCAGGAAGGGCTTGCCAATCGCCGTCATCTCAGTCATAGACCTTGCGATCTGGGATCTCCTCGGCAAGATTCGCAACGAGCCCGTATACAAGATGATAGGAGGTGACACCAAGTCCGGTCGTCTGAACTTCTACTGCACAGGTCCCGAGCCGGCCTCGGCGAAAGAGATGGGGTTCTTCGGAGCCAAAGTCGCATTACCATACAGTCCTGGCGAGGGTCCTGCGGGCATGCGAAAGAACGTCGCTTATCTGCGCCAGAAGCGCAGTGAAGTCGGACCCGACTTTCCGCTTATGGTGGACTGCTACATGTCGCTAAACGTGCAGTACACTGTTGAGTTGGCTGAGAAGACGAAAGACCTCGACATCAACTGGTTTGAAGAGTGTCTTTCGCCAGACGACTTTGATGGGCAGGCATTGATCAAACGCGCACATCCAGGTATCAAGTTCACCACTGGCGAGCACGAGTACTCCCGTTATGGTTTCCGAAAATTGATTGAAGGTCGCAACGTCGACATCATTCAGCCAGACGTGATGTGGCTGGGTGGAATGACAGAGCTACTCAAAGTCGCTGCCCACGCTGCTGCGTACGATATCCCAGTCGTCTGTCACGCGTCGGGGCCTTATAGTTACCACTTTTCCGTCTCGCAAGCGAACTCGCCTTTCCAGGAATACTTGGCTAACTCGCCAGACGGTAAGAGTGTATTGCCTGTATTTGGAAACTTGTTCACGAACGAGCCGATCCCGACAAAAGGGTACCTCGATGTGACGGAGTTGGACAAGCCCGGATTCGGTCTCGAACTGAACCCGGCGGCGCCTCTGATCGATGCGAGACAGATTCTGAGGCCAGCGCCAGCAAGGTCGCTGAAAGATCCAACAGAGCACAAGCAAGTGGATGAGGTACCGGGCAAGAAATAGATGTCGTGGTCTGATAAACGCCATATGTACATACCTTGCCATGCAGTGATGAGTTTTCGGTATCTTGATCTGCCAGCTTCGTCCACTGCCTCCGCGCTCAAACCCATTAGTGAGGTCTGAACTTGTTGCGCGACTTCTTCATCTCCATGACTCTCCTCCTGTCCTCCTCGAAGCCCTTGAGCAGCACGTTCGCCCTCTCCTTCCTCTTATCTCGCATCTGGAATCTGTAAAAGTCTTCCTTGCCCTTTTGCTTCTCGTTCTGTCGTGCGAGTTTCTCCTCGGCTTCGGCCTGTCGCGCAGGTCCTGCCCTTCCTCCGCGAACAACGGTGACGAAACCATCCTCGTCAGGTTCTTGTCTCTGTCGTGCGAGCAAGCGTGAACGTTCTGATTCCTTGTTTGCAAACGACGTCATGAATGCATCGATGCTGGCCTGTAGTGCTGTGGCATTCGGATAACGTAGGTCGTGGTGCGCGGTGTATCGTGCGGATCCGAGTTGCGAGGCTTTCGCATCGCTGGAAGACGGCCATGGCAGATCTTTGCGTGACTTTGCTGCTTTGCGCACTTCGCGAAGGGCAAGCTCCATCGATGCAGGATCGACCATTGTGATTACCGCCGACGCGCCGCTAGGATGTAACTCTCTGTTCCATTTTTCGGGAAGCGCGGCGAGCGTAGCCTGCGATGAAGACTGTGATCGCTTGCGCTTCTTGCCCGCGACTTGCGGTGTATGTTTCGAGGTTTTAGTCCTGCTATCTTCAAACGTGACTGCCTCGACTCTTGCTCCACCTAGGTGGTTCGCGAATAGTGTACGAATGTGGGATTCGGTCGCATCAACTGGCGTGTTGACTGCGAAGATCTCTCGGTCAGAGCTGGCGGTCGGTACTTTTGGCTCATGTTGGCGAAGGTATAGGTAATGTATAGCTTTCTTCGGGAGTGAGAATATCGGCGAGCATGTGAGGGTGAGAATGGTGTAGTCGTTCACCGAAGTGGGAGAGACCACAGAGGGCGCCATGACAATACTGACAGCAGGAAGTTGCGCAGAGTGAGGCCAGTGATACGATATTTCCGAATCGGTTCTCGAAGCGCGATCAAGCAGAGCATAAATTTGGCCGGGTTTTGCGATGATGCGGAGTTTTTGGTAAAGCTTGGCAGGGACATTCGGGGTAAGTTGGAGATCTCCAACAGCAGGCACAATCACCGAACTTCATCACCAGATGACTCATCTACATTATTACTGCAGCAGAGCAAGGCAGATCTTTACACCGGATTTCTATTTAGTTGTACACCGAAATGCAAGTGTCACTTCATGTGTTCTATTGCTTGTATTTCCATGGCCTGACGAGCATTCTATGCGAGGACGCAGCCCGATAGTTCTATCAAATGTCATGTTGCCTCATTACGTGCTCAGACCTGGAACATTCTGGTTACTCCTTGATCAAGTCTACAGTATCGAATCGCTTACACATGCATTTAAGTTATCATGAACGTAAGACTAATTTACTCGCTGCGTGGCATCAAGGCGTGCGGTCGAGATTGAACGCGCTCCCTTTCCCCGGGTTTCGGCAACAGCCGCGTCTCACGAGCTTGACCCACCACGACTTGACACGAAGTCACATCTCGAATATATTGCGGCAACCACCTCATTGCGTGCAACCTTCCCTTTCTGCTTCAGCGACATTTATGGGATTCTAAGTTGGCATGAGCTCCTGACCTTTTGCTCTAATAACCAGTCCGTCGAACGAGGAGAAAGTCGAAGTACCATCACCAATCCAAGATGTCGACAGACTACAGCTACGATGACCAGGGACAGTTCTTCCCATACTTTTTCGTCACAGTCTTGACACTTGTCGTCGTGCCCGTGACCTACTCGGTACTCAAGCCTCGCAAGGAGCTGGAGAACACTGCGCCGAAGATTCAGTCCGACTTCAAGCCCGAGCATGCAGATCTTGTCGATGGACAAAGGAGGAAGCAGAGGAAAAGAGAAAGAAAGATTACGCGCATCATAGTGGCGGCTGTATTATGGGCTGTTATCGCTTTGAACGTTTACTGGATGGTGACGGTTCAACGAACAGCACCTAAGATATGGGATCCATATGAGATCCTGGGGGTCGAGAGGGCAAGTCACGCGACTTGGAGAGTGTCGCGCACGCTAACATTCACCAGGGAGTCACAGAGAAACAAGTCAAGTCACGATACCGCAAGTTGTCCATCACATTGCACCCCGATAAAGCCAGGCCGGACGAGGCCAAGAATGAGACGGAAGAGTTCATCAACGAGCGATGGGTAGAGATTATCAAAGCTTTCAAAACCCTTACCGATGACGACGTGCGTCAAAACTATGAGCAGTACGGTAACCCTGACGGTAAACAATCCACCAGTATCGGAATCGCTCTCCCACAGTTCCTGGTCGAAGCCGGCAGTGGAAAATACGTCATGCTGGTCTATGGCGCATTATTGGGCATTCTGCTGCCATACTTTGTCGGAAGCTGGTGGTATGGTTCTCAAAAGGTCACGAAGGAAAAGGTGCTGGTTGACAGTGTTGGCAAGCTTTTCAAAGAATACAGCGAGCGCATGGATCAGAATGGCGTGATTAATGCTCTCAGCGTCGGAGACGAGTACAAGGAAGTCCTCAAAGGCCACAAATCAGACTCTGGACTCGGCCAGGTAGAGAAGCGAATTCTGGCGCCAGGTCCTTACCAGAAAACGGTTGCGGGAATGACCTTGAAGGATCAACAGAAACTGTCTGGCTTGGACGACGGCTCGAGGAGAAAGGCGCTGGCGCTTCTCTGGGCTTACCTTGGTAGAATCGAGCTCGACGATGCGACACTAAACGAGGAAAAGATTGAGGTCGCGCCGACCGCTCTGGCACTAAACGATGCATTCTTGTCGATTGCGCTGGCATACGGCTTCACCAACCCCATCTTGGGCTCTTACAAGGCCGCACAAGCAATCATCCAGGCCATGCCTCCAGATGCGCCACCGCTTCTTCAACTTCCGTACTTTACGCTCGAGAATATCAAGAAGGTCGAGGACTCCGCTCTCTCTTCCGAACGCAGACATCTTACGGTTCAAGCATTCATGGACCTGCCAGAAGCGTCACGAAAGCAATTCACTAACGGTGCTGGGATCTCGACTAGTCAGTATGAAGCTGCGGTAGCGGTGGCTTCTCAGCTTCCACGACTCGTTGTTGAGACAACCTTTTTCAAGGTCACTGGTGAAAAGTACTGTCTTCCTGGATCTCTCGTGCAGTTTGTGGTCAAGGCTCGTTTCATCCCACCTGGAACAACAACTGTACCAGCAGTCAAGCCTGCCGATCTAGAGGACGAAGACCCAGACGACACAAATCCCAAAGCCAAGCGTGACAGGGACGCTCTGGTCAAGCAACACCAGCCCCCACTTGCTCACGCTCCACTTTTTGCACGCGACCACCCACCCAAGTGGCACTTGTTCTTGTCCGACGCCAGACAAGGCAAGATGGCCGTGCCTCCATTCACCTTCCAAACATTCGACAAGCCGATTCTCACTGCAGACGGACAGCCTACGTTTGAGGTGCAGACATTGAAGATGCAGTTTCAAGCGCCACCACAGCCTGGTCAATACCGCTTCCAAATGCACCTTGTATGTGATAGCTATCTTGGCTTCGATTACAAGCAAGAAGCTGTCTTGGACATTGAAGACCCTGCCAAGGCGGAAGAGGTGGAAAGCGACGATGACATTAGTGAGCCAGACGAAGGTAAGCCAGCACATATGCAGCGCCATACCCCGTGCAATCATGCTAATATCGATGCAGACACGATAGCAGGTCAGATGGCGGCATTGCGCGGTGACACACCCGCCGAGAAGCCAGACAGAAGGCGACGACCCGTGCAGGACGAGGATGAAGATGAGAGCGACGAAAGCGGAACCGATGAGGACGAAGAAAGCAACAGTGACACGGATACTGATACCGATACGGATGAGGATTAGACAGGCTTAGTGGGGCTTCTTCGCATGGTATTGCATGAGCGTAAGTGTTATTGAGCGTTACCTTGTACTATGAAATCAGAACCTGCTTCTGCAAAGACCCAGCCGTGCCGCCATCGACGATGGAACTCACACATGATAAATTCTCTGAACAGGCTGTATGGGTAATCCAACGAGCTAGTGCTTTCTACGCAGAATCCAGCACTCGTTCCCGGCACTCATGCGACTGATCACGTTCTCAGTGTGCAGGTAGCCGCCATGGCTGCAGCATCAAGTGTATACAGTGGCATGAACCATCGAGGAGTCCACCACAGAATCGCATCTTGGTTTCCGGATCGACGTCAAGGATGTATGCAAGGCAAACGACCTCTGATAAGCTGCAGGAGTCATCCGACTTCTTGTATGTATAGCATATCCAGAGTGGATGGAGTGAGAAGAGTACAGCTACTGTAGTGTCGCGCTGAGAGGTCGGTTTATTGCATGTGATTGGTTTGGTGGTTTGGAAGCTTGGGCCATTCTCAGCACTTCATGTGGTGTTGAGCCAATCACTTCTGTGCAGCAACCGCCCATCTCACCACCTCACTTTTGAGCAGTGCTTCTTGCCGCATGTCCTCTGTTATTACTCGTCGACCACGTTGACCTTCATGCATGAACTCAATAGTCGGGAGGGACCCCACCGTCATCAATCGCAAGCGTGCAGCTGGTTGTGCCACCCCTGGCACGCGCAACCCAGGATAAGTACAGACACTCCTCTCCATCTCTTACCTCCTTCTCCTCATCAAGGTCTGTCAACTCAGGAGCTGTCTACTAGTTTTTCTGTTTCTTTTCCCCCTTTCGCACTGCACTAACCAGAGGCTGGTCCTCATAAGAAAATATACAAACAAATCAACAAACTGCATACCCAACCCCTTGCACTAATACTTCATTCTTACTCCCCATTCCCCTCGCTTAATTCTTACTTGTCGCTGGTCGACTTGCACAACTAATATTCAGCTCCTGCCTTGTTCACTAACCCCCTGGCCGAACTTGTTCAGAAGAACCCTTCAATCGCGCCTAATCACATTCAAACGAGTGGACGGTACCTTAATCAGCAATGGCCGCAATCCAGCTCAACTTTTCTCTTCGCACGTCTAGCAAGTGCAAGACCGTTCATCTGATCGGTTCTTGGGACGGATACGGTGGACAGCTTCCTTTGTCCAAGGATTCGAGCAAGTCTGGCGGATGGAAAGGTACTTTCAAGTTTCAGGGTGGGACTTTGTCGCAAGGTGCGAGATACTGGTACTACGTGGGTAGATTCTGTTTCCATATAAGCCGCCCTTCTGACACTTCACAGTATGTCATTGACGGCTACCACGTCTCGCACGATCCCGCCCGAGAATCTACTACCGAACCGACCACCGGACGCAAACTAAACATCCTCGATATTCCGCACGCCAAATCCTCATCCACTTCCAAGAGTCACTCAACGAAAGCTTCTGATCACGACAATCGCCGACACAGTAGTCAGTCTGTCGCCAAAGGCCGCTCCCTCTCTCCCTCACAGATCAAATCGCCGCATCCCTCCAAACCGTACGCAACAAAGAAGATCACATCAGAGAAGTTCTCCTCTCGCGAGATCGAACAACTCTCCCGCCGCTATGCCAACCAACGGATCCAAGAGTCATCCTCTGAGGAAGAATCAGGCTCGGACTCCGAAGATTCGGACGGCTCCTCCGACGTTCCTTCCTTGCGATCTGGCAGCTCGAGATCCTCCGGCGCATCTTCTCCGTCTTCCGTATCCAGTACGTCATCTTGCTGTACTTGCGAACGCTACGCTATCAAACGCGATGGCACGCGCGTGCGACTCGACTGCGGCGGGAAGAGATGCGGTTACTCTGATGAGGATGAGAGTAGCAACTGCTCGTCTGAGGAAGGTGAGAGGGAGTACCAAACACGACTGCGTGCGACACGGAGGCAAGGTGTTGTTGTGAGACGTTGAAAGGGGGCGGAAGATTCCGAATAACTTTCTTCGCGGTCGCTTTCGTCACTCGCTGGAGAAGAGCATTTTGAGTCTGCTGCATCTCGCCATTGGCTCGATGACCGACACTCGTTTGACAGGTCTTTTTGACCGTTCCTTTGCTGACGCAACACCTTTTTCTTCACTGGATTAAACGCCAGCCAAACTTCAGCGCGTACTCATAGCGCCAAACATCGTCACGATCAGCAGCAGCAACGGCAACGGTTGAAAGCGACCGGTTCGCACTACACCTGCGCAGTAGCCCGCTCGCGATCTGACAGCACATGTATACAGTATCCATCTTCTATATTTTCAATCACAGAAGCCAGTGGACGGGGACGAGAAGATCGCCGCTTTCGACAGCAACACACTGAGACTGCGACGACTCAAGAGGAGGCAACGACAAGCGACAAGCGGATATCTTTCGATCAATTCGCAAACCATACCTACCTGACTGAACTCTAAGCGAGGTAGTGATATAGACAACAAATATCAATCCCGGTTGTCTATCATCTGACTTTTTCCTTTCTTCTGTGCCACAACCTTTGTGTTCGTGAGTATTCAGCGCATGGTTTCCTCCTGCTTTAAGTTTGGTTCTAACTCGAATTAACTCATGAGGTTGACAACTTGCTCACGTACTGACACTTAAATACTTAAAGATACTCCTGTCCGCCCACCGTTCGCGTTCACAAGTAACCACCACGAATTCACTGACTTTTCCTGAATAACCACAAATAATCAAATCGGTGAGAGTCCCTCTCAAACATGCCCGCTACAGAACACAGCAACGAGTTGACCACGACCGGCGCACCAGCCGACGCCGAACTTACGGGCGAACAAGCACGCCTCGACGAACAACGCAGAGCCGAGCGGAAAGCCCACCGAGCGAAACTAGTAGCCGAGCGTGCACGACTGTTCGAGAAGATCAAGAAGCTGGAGGAGAAGGTCGCGGGTATTGATAGGGAGATCCTGAAGCTCTATCGACCATCCAGGCCGCTTGCTGACGAGGGCATGCCCGCGTGGGTGGCAATGTTTAATGATTGATGGAGGAGTTTGTGGATGATTGAATCAGAGCAGATGTGAAGGTAGATTAGTGGTGCGTGGA